>Ga0265292_1002086_pt1 | contig 14919 bp, 14 predicted proteins | sample Munlanlewell296A_FD_189080 | JGI IMG/M metagenome (GOLD analysis project Ga0265292, IMG submission 189080) | Leachate microbial communities from a municipal landfill in Southern Ontario, Canada - Leachate well 296A | ecosystem: Engineered > Solid waste > Landfill > Unclassified | place: Canada...
ATCCTCCGTTTGCGGACGGCGGTCAAATCCGGTCGATGGGAAAACTTTTGGTCGCATTACCTTTGCCTCAAAGATTCTGCATAAGGACTACGTAAAATGAAAACTACACCCATTGAAAGTAACTCGTCCATGACTGAAGCACGTCATAACGAATGCGAAGGTGATTGAACACAACGCACGTAGTGAGGGCAAGTACGACTATCGAAACGAATAAGACTTTTCCGAAATATTTTTTTGACATAACCTCGCATTACCTGCCGGTAGGGATAAGGTGTACTTTAGCCATTTATTGTTAACCCGTTAGGGCAAACGAAACGGTTTTAAATATTTTGTAAACTCTGGGCAAAAACATCGAGTTGGGTGAAATTCGATGTTGCCACAAAACATTTCGCAAGGCCGAAAGCATGTCCCCAAATGAAGGATGAGACTTGTGTTCGTACCACGGCATCGTTTTGGGCAGCAGCGACGGCATTTGCGGTGCCCAGCGGGCATACCAGACCTTGACCAACGTCAGCAGGATCATGGCCAGCGGGGCCTGTCGCAGCACGGTTTTGGGACACCAGCCGCGGGTGTCCTCGAAGCCCAAATATTCCTTGCCTTCGAAGATCGCGTCTTCGATTCCCCACCGGTCGTAATATCGCTGGACAATCTCGGCTTCCGATACGCTCGCATCGGTGCAGAAGAAAAAGTCGTCGTCCTCCCGGCCCGTCGGATCGCGGACGATGACCAGCCGGACGGGAACGTCTTTGCACACATGATACCACTGGCACGTGATCCCCAGGACCAGGCGTTGGACCTTGCGGCTCTGTTTGAAGGCGGTGATCGTCTTCCATCCGTTCTTGCGTCGCCGGGCCAAGGCCAGAGGCGTGGGCATGCGTTTTCCTTTCTTGGGAGGCCGACCCTGTTTGTTTTGGCCTCGCGGGCGTTTTTTCGGTGGCTGGGGCACCTCGTAAATCGCGGCGTCCTTTCGAATGCGGCTGACCCGATTCGCATTGGGCGGCAGTTGGGTCACGACCGGACGAGCGGCATATTGACCATCGCCCGAAAACCGCCATTGCACGTCGGGAAGGGCCTCGGTGGCGGCCTGCGCCATTTCGCCCGCCATCTCCTGGCGAGTTTGAAACGGATGTTCCGCGTCGCAATCCGGGCGTTTTCGGTACAACGTAAACATCGCCGGCAAGACCCACCGGAGCATCGGCCAGGATTTCAATCGAAGCACCACCGCCCCGATCAGCCAGTTGTGAGCCCAGTGAATGACCGTGCCCTGGTGTCCCGGACCGCTGGCCGAGGCATCCTTGTACCAGGAGGCATAGGCCACGTGCCGACCGTAGCGCCCCAGGGTGGTGTCGTCGAAGACCAAATCGGCGATGGGTTTGCCGCTCATCGGATCGACCGGACATTGTTCGCGGATCAACGGGCCGATCACCCGCTGGAGCAGTTGAACGCTCATCGCGTCCAGCCGCCAACTCGCTTGATAGAAAAACTTCTGATAAACCGTCCAATGCCGGTCGGCCAAGTCGCCCAGGGTGCGGATGATATTCGTGACCGTCGCGGGGCCGCGGTTGAGAATCCATCCCGAAACGATCTGATGCCACGTGCGCGCCGTCCGTTGCGAAAAACAATAAGAAAGTTGATGAACCAGGGCGTCCCATGCCGATACCAGAGTCATAGCATCCATGCTGACCTCTCCATATATGATTTACACACTCTATATATCGGAAGGTCAGCTTCTTTTTTACCATGTTATCCATTCCTACAAATGGCTAAAGTACACGATAAGAGGACATGACTTTTAAAGGTTACTACTCGTACTCATCTTTCGCATCATAGTCTTCGCCGAACAGATCGGTCTCGGCTAATCCATTTTCGTCTTTTTCGACAAAAGTCTCCAGACAGAGTTCTAATTTCTCGGCCAGGTGTTCCAGCTTGTTTTCGATGCTGTGGATGGACCGGCGAATCTGTTGAAAAACTTTTTCGTTGCTATCCGATTTTTCTTCGGGTTGGTATTGGTCTGGTGTCATTGTGGAATGGTAACGATGCAGGAGTATTTAAATGTTACGATGTAGGCGCAAGGATGAAAAATAATAAAATTAACAGCGAGTATCGGTAGGTATTAAAAGTAACGAGACCCCAAAATCTTGAGAAGGAGCATGGGCTTAGAAAGCAGACATTCAAAGCCCCAAGGTGGTAGGCTTGTGTGCTTTTTGCGGAGTGTGGGTCTGAAAACATTCGCTCTTTACGCAAAGAGACAGATTATGTATTCCATTTGTCATGAGAGTGTTGGTCTGGAAAACCTCCACTCCTACATTACCAGAGTTGATTTTCCTACACCAACGCAGTTGTTTTTACCCAAGATATCCGCGAAGAGTGAAATTCCATAAATCTGCATGCCATCCACCGGGGGAAAGGTATGAGGTTAGCAAACCGGTCCGGGAGTGCATAAAGTCGCCAGCCATCCCGCAGCCCTTCATCTGATCGAGCTGATGGAAAAGGTGCGATTCATCTACCGCCTTAGGGTAATGTTATTCTACTTTTGGATCAGACGTCATTTCTGGTGGATTGATCGGCACAATTTTATTCTGGGTAGAGGCTTTCCTTATGCCAAATGTCGAGCATCATTTCATACCGTTCCAGCCGCATGCCCGTGTAGATACAGTTGCTGGTGGAAAAGATGTATCCACCGCCGGGCATGCCGTGACGAAGGGCGTCGCGGACCGATTGGGCGCACTCGTCGTCCGTCCCGTTGTCCAAGAGGCCGCAATTGACGTTACCATCAGGCAGACCTGTTTGCCGTATTTCTTTTTCACTGTGGTGATATCTACCCCCGCTTGAGGGTCGAGGCTATGCAAGGCATGCGGCCTGCATTGGACAAGTTGATCGATGATGGGCATGATGTTACCATCGGTGTGTTTGATCGTGTAGAACCCCATCTGCCGGTAGCCTGCAATGAGCTTATCGAGGTACGGAGAGACGAACTCACTGAACTGAGCCGGCGACAGGAATGGACCGGTGTTCAGGCAATAATCGGAGCATAGTGCGAATCCATCGAGCACGCCGTGATAATATTTTTCAGCCCGGGCCAACGCGTCATCGACCATTAGCTGTGCCTCCTGCTTGACCTTATCGGGATCGTCGACCAGACGGAAAGAAAAATCTACCATGTTGTTACCATCCGGAATGCCGAAGGTGGCATCGCCGTGAGCCACGAGACAAAATTCATTCCCGCTGATCTCGCGGATCAATTCTGCCTGAAGGCGGATTTCCTGGGGCGTACAAGCGGAGGGACAATCTATATAGGGTACTGATAAAAAGATGGCCGAGTGGTTGAAACGTCAGGCGACATCAATTAGAAGCTGGGCAATATCCTTACGGTGCAGTATACGCTCTTTTTCCTCCATCTGGTCCCATTGAGCATAGGATCGTTGTTCCGGATGGACCTTGCAAAAAGTTTCCATCGTCAAAAAGAACCGTAGCTCAAAATGAGGCACTATGGCCAGGGCTCGCCGTGGCAGGATTTTTGTGTTCTTGTGGGAACAGAGCCAGCCATTATACTTGCCTTGGACAAACCGGATTGGGTTCACCATGCCCTGATCTCTATCTTGCAACGCCGGCTTCAGATGATTTCGCTTTTAAAAGGTGCACCATTGGATTTAATAGAAGTCGGTGGTGGGTCGGGTTCGAGTACAGTAATCGGCCCAGACCTATTTCGGGAGTTCTGCCTACCTTACGATAAAATTCAGAATCAAGCCCTGCACGACCTTGGCCTACGAATTGTATATCATTTGTGCGGAGGAGTTATGCCCATGCTGGACTTGGTGGTCCAGACCGGGGCGGATGGATTAGAAACGATGACACCCCCCGGGATGGGTGGAAATTGCGATTTGGCCGAGGCCGCCAAACGTGTCGGAGATAAATTATTTTAGTAAACGTTCACGCGGTTTTGGCTAAACAGACAGTGGTTGGTATGAGCGAGGGAACCGGGAGGCCGTTCAGATGGCAATGGCAGGCATCGCGCAAATATTGGATAATGCTTCGTCCCTGCAAGCGGCAGGTGGCGCACACCGTCAGAATACGCTCCGCATAGCGTGCCCCGCGCGGGCTCTGTGTGCCGAAGCTGCCCTTGCGCCACAAGACAGCCTGTCGCACCAGCCGTTCGGCCAGATTGTTCGTCGGCTCCACCCGCGCGTCATGCACGAAGGTCCACAGATACTACCGCTGGTTGAAGATGCGGCGGCATTCGGCGTTGAAAGGTCGGCCAACTGAGCGTTCCATCCCGCACCCGCTTGCGCATATGCAGGATTTGTTTGGCCAAGGCCAACAATTCGCCGCCGACGCGGCACGCCGAGTACCGATTCCCAGACGGACACGTCATTCCACTGCCCACCGCACCTGTGGAAATCCTGTTCATCCTATGAATCCTGTCGGGAATCGACCTGAGTAGTTACCCGGTTTTTAAGAAAACCTTATCGGAGAAAAAGGCACTCTGGAAATTTTTGATTTTTTCATAGCTTCTGGGGGGTTACGAAAAACTCGGAAAATTATTAGCAATAAATTTTAACCACGCTGGGGCGTCAATGGACCTATAACCGCCAAACTCCAGGTCTGGGACGGAGTCCCAGGTTCTATTCTTTTTTCAAATTTTTGGGAGGAGAGCCTTATTTTTTTATTGACTTTGTACATATATGGCAGTATATATATAACTATGAAGACATGTGAGTTTGAACAACCAGCCTCCAAGCACTTCAGGATCGAGGCAGATATCCGCAAAAATATTCTGACCGGCAATTGGAGTGGCGGCGATGTCATTCCCTCCGCCAAAGAATTAAGTAAAAAGCATGGAACTTCTCCATTGACGGCGAGGAAGGCTGTCGAGGCGTTGGTCTCGAAGGGGGTACTTGTGGCCAAGCAGGGTTTGGGAACGTTTGTGTCTCAGCGTCCGACCCTTCAAAGCGTTGGAGTGGTTCTGGGTGTGGGTTCGGAACCGGACACTCAAGGGGTTTTGGGACAGGGTCGCTATTTGCAGTTGATCGAAACCGGCTGTAATCGTTGGTCGGAAAGGCACTTATTGAAATGTCAAACGTATCTGTATCACAGCGATGAAGAAAGTTCGGCTCCCAACAGTTCGCTTTGGCGGGACGTGTGTGAGGGTCGGTTGGACGGGTTGATTTTGGTGGGTCATCCATCGGAGAAACTGGCGGTGGAATTGGTCCGAAGGCGTATCCAGGTGGTGGCGATCGCTCAGACATCGACGGTGGTACCGTATGTGGTTAAGGCGGATTATCGAAACATGATAGACCAGGCGGTGGAACTGACGGTTTCGACGGGTCGAAAGAGGTTGGGGTTGATCGGCGGCGTAACCGTTAACGGCCCAGATCGAAACGAATTTGCCAAGGAAGCCTTTATTTTGGCCTGTGTCGAGAAGGGTTTACCCATTCGACGGGAATGGATCAAGGTGACGGACACCCAAATAACACAGGAAGAAGGGCATCGTCTGACGATGGAGTTGCTGGACGGGTCGGACCGGCCGGAAGGTTTGATTGTTTCGGACGACGTACTGGCTGTGGGCGTCTGTGGGGCGCTGACGGAGCGAAGAATAAAAGTTCCTGAAACCATGACGATTGTAACCCACAGCAACGCCGGATCGGTGCCGATCAATTTTGCGGTTTCCCTGACTCGGATGGAATTCGATCCCTCGGCCATGGTCGAGCAGGCGGCGAATATGCTCACCAATATGATTCGCGGGGAACCGCCGACGGAATGTATTTTGTTGTGCAAACCCACGTTGATACGTGGGGTATCGTGCTAAGCGAAAAGGCGCCGAAAAAGTAGCATTCAGAGGTACGTTCCACGATCTTTATTGTCTTGCCGAAGGACCGGGAACGCCGAGTGAGATGAAACCATTTTTTGCATGCAAGGAGAAAATTATGAAAGCATTGGCGGAAATGTTGGTGGCGGTTGTTTTGATGTTTTCTGTAATGGCCCAGGCCCAGGTAGTAAATAGTATTGCAAACGTAAGAGCTCTACCGGGCGGTCTGTATAGCGAAGTAAGGACTCTGGGTTATTACGCAGCCGGCGACGGTGGACATTCAACTTATCGATGGAATGCAAGTTCAACTGATGCGGACGATGGGGGTATAACTATTGCGCCAAATAGCGGCACTGGCAGGTGGAAGCTATTATATGATGGATCGGTGAGGATACGTCAATACGGAGCAAAAGGAGACGGTGTCGCCGATGATCAGACTGCCATCTATCGCGCAAATGTGGCTATGTTTGTTGGTGGTGGGGAGATAATATTCACAAAAGGAGCCTACAAAATAAGCGATAATATAAGTTTTTATGAAAACGTAACGGTGAGGATGATGGAAGGGGCATCGTTTAAAGGTACACATACGATTTTCTTTTCAGGTTTTTTTGATGCCGGATTATATAAAGTGTTTGATCCGGAAACAGAAGCCTTTTTTGACAACGGATGTGTGGTAGCTGCATATCCCGAGTGGTGGGGTGCTGTTGGTAATGGAACCGCTGATGACAGCATTCCGGTACAAAGAGCCATCAATTCTGTAATGAGACAACGTCCGTACACCGAAGGGTCAAAGGTTATCTTCACTGGGTTATATGGTGCAAATCAGAGAATTCAAGTAGTAAACGCAATGGGTTTGGAGATAACTGGTACAGGTTCAAAAGCAACAGGATTGGTATGGATAGGAGTCGTCGATCCAACTGCAGTTGTTTTTGAGACGTCCAATATTTATTACTGTAGATTTCAGAATTTTATGATAGATGCAAATAATAAAGCAGGTATTGGCCATCTTATTTATAATTATAATACAGCTCAGTCGACGCCATACCCTATTGGTACGCATGAAAACTTTTTTGATGAGTTGCAGAATATGGGATCAACGGAAGTAGCACTTAAAATAGGACAGGATTTATATGATTATCAAATAGACTGGCTTTACTTTACAAATTGCCATTTTAGTGGCCAAAAGACGCTTGTAAGGATGACGGGTTCCAATACATTTCACATTCTTTTCAACGGAGGCGAAGCTAATGATTTCACTGGCATAGCGTATGATTTGGTATCCGGTGGCCAGGTACATATCAAGGGTGTTGGTTGGCTCGCGGGAGGTGCTCCCGGAGGCGCTCCAGTAGGCACTTATGTAAAAAGAGGGGTTGCGTTTGGGACAGTTACAATTGAAGAAGTCCAGTTGGAGGGTAACGCACTCGTTTTAGAAGCCCCAGACGATTCTGGCTCAGCTAATAACTCACCTATTTTAATGAGCGGAAATAATTTTGGATATACAGGGATAACTACCGGATATAAACTGGTCGATTATCAACAGAAAGGAGCTTTCATTTCAAAAGGTGATAAATATGGTGCTAATCCCAATGGTGGGTCTTCTGCACAACTATATTTCAAAGTGCCAGGCAGTACAGGTCTTGTATTACTTGATGGGATCAACACACCTATCGGAGAGGTTGAAGTGGTTTCTGAAGGAAACACATTAGTAACAGGTTTTTCAAAACAGGGGATTTTTACAGTTGGCGAAAGAATATTCTTGGGGAACAAAGTATCCAGATCGATCGGAGTATATGTGTCTAACTTGCAGATCGAGAAAGCGGGTTCGGTAGCAAGTCAAAGCATAAGCACGCAATCGCCTGATTCACAAGGATCGAATCTCACTTTACATAAAAGCCGAGGTACGACTCTTGGTAGTAACACCATTGTACAAAATGGCGATACAATTGGCACGATTGTCTTTGCCGCATCCGATGGGAATGACCCGGATGGTTATGTGGCTAGCATTACCGCCCAGCTTGAGGGCACGCCGGGAAATAATGACTTGCCGGGTAATTTAGTGTTCGGCACGACAAGGGATGGGCAGAATGGTCCAACTGAAACTCTGAGATTGACACCAGACGGAGATACAAAAGCCACGGGTAATGTCAGGATGTCCTCTGTAGGTAAAGGGTTGAGGATAAAGGAAGGTACCAATGCAAGAATGGGCGTTGCGACGTTGGTGGCTGGAATCAGAACCGTATCAAATACAAACGTGACAGCGAACACTAGGATTTTTATATCCCGATCTACTTCTGGCGGGACCAGGGGGCATTTGGCGTACGTAATCAACCCTGGCAAAAGCTTCACCGTCTATTCTTCAACCACAGCTGATATTTCAACATTCAGTTGGTTGTTGATTGAACCAGATTAAAATAATAAATGGCTAAACAAGTGGAAAGCCTATGTAGCGAGCGACCTTGGATTGTTCTGAGGTCTTTTGCCGAAATCCGAGTGTTTTAGATCAATAAACCACATATTTGCTCATAATAGCTTAATAAAAAATGTAGTATTTTTTGTTGACATTGTACATATATAGTGGTATATATATAAGAATGAAAACTAGCGATTATCAACAACCTGTGTCCAAACACTTCAGGATCGAGGAAGAAATCCGCAGGAACATTCTGACCGGTAAATGGAGCGGTGGTGATGTCATTCCTTCCGCCAAAGAATTAAGCAATAAGCATGGAACTTCCCCATTGACGGCGAGGAAGGCTGTCGAGACGCTGGTCTCGAAGGGGGTACTTGTGGCCAAGCAGGGCTTGGGAACGTTTGTGTCTCAGCGTCCGACCCTTCAAAGCGTTGGAGTGGTTCTGGGTGTGGGTTCGGAACCGAATTCACAAGGCGTTCTGGGACAGGGTCGCTATTTACAGTTAATTGAAAATGGTTGTAATCGGTGGTCTGAAAGGCACCTATTGAAATGTCAGACTTATTTGTATCACAGCGATAAAGAAAGTATGGCTCCCAACAGTTCGCTTTGGCGGGACGTATGCGAAGATCGTTTGGACGGGTTGATTTTGGTGGGTCATCCATCGGAGAAACTGGCGGTGGAATTGATCCGAAGGCGGATTCCGGTTGTGGCGATCGCTCAGACATCGACGGCGGTACCGTATGTGGTTAAGGCGGATTATCGAAACATGATGGACCAGGCGGTTGAACTGACGGTGTCGACGGGTCGAAAGGGGTTGGGGTTGATCGGTGGAGTAACCGTTAACGGCCCAGATCGAAACGAATTTACCAAGGAAGCGTTTATTTTAGCCTGCGTCGAGAAGTGTTTATCCATTCGACGGGAATGGATCAAGGTGACGGACGCCCCAATAACACAGGAAGAAGGGCATCGTCTGACGATGGAGTTGCTGGACGGGTCGGACCGGCCGGAAGGGTTGATTGTCTCGGACGACGTGCTGGCGGTGGGTGTCTGCAAGGCGCTGACGGAACGGGGAATAAAAGTTCCTGAAACCATGACGATTATTACCCACAGCAACGCCGGATCGGCGCCGATCAATTTTGCCGTTTCCCTGACGCGGATGGAATTCAATCCCTCGGCCATGGTGGAGCAGGCGGCGAATATGCTCACCAATATGATTCGCGGGGAACCGCCGACGGAATGTGTTTTGTTGTGCAAACCCACGTTGATACGTGGGGTATCGTGCTAAGCGGAATGGATAGTTTTTTTATTTTTTAGCCCGAACGGGCGAAAGGAGACGGTCATGAAGACCAAGATGTTAGTGGTGTTGGTTTTGGTTTCGGTGGTGGCGTTGGTATCGCCAATCTTGGCGACGGTTACGAACTTTTCATCAGGAATGGACGATAAGACCGGATGGACGGCGGTCGAGGGTGGAGATGCGGGATACACCGCGGGACTAGATATGTTGGGTGCCCGAACGGGTCATTATCTGTCTGCATCCGCCAATTCGCAACGGCAGGCGTTGATGACGACCCCCATGAATTATGGCCCTGGGTTCAATTTGGCGGTTGAATTCGATGTGATGCTTCATAACAGCCTTGCCGCCGTTAACGAGCCTGTGTCGAGGGTGGGCCTGATGACTTCCGGCAGTGTTACACCTGTCGTAGGTCAGTTGGCCCAAGCTTGGCTTACTCTTCGCCGAGTGGGCAGCATTGAACTTACTGTGCTAAGATACACGGATGAAATCGGTACCACCGAAGCAATTGTGAACGTCGCCAGTCCGGTAGGCGGCACTTATGGCCTGAACGGATATGAGTATGCCGATTGGGCCGTGACCCGTGATGCCAGTGGTGTGTGGACGGTGGATGCTCTTAGTGTCTACGGAGAACACGCTGTGAGCTTCACTGCCACGGAAAGCACCGTTGCGACGTCATGTGGCTTGGACAAGGTCTATATACAGGACTTGTATGCCAATGCCAACTGGAACGGCAGTGAGGCGGCGGTCTACTGGGACAGCATCTCTGCCTCCAGTGCTCCTGAGCCGATGACTTTGGTTCTGATGGGCTTGGGAGGCCTGTTGCTTCGGCGGCGGCGTGCCTAGTCCGTTCGTGGCGAACCGCACCAATGGAAGGCATTTTGTTGTGCTGCCCCACGTGAATACGTGTGGAGTCGTGCTAAAAGTGGAGACATGGTTTTATTTCTTTATAGCCCGAACGGGCAAACGGAGAAGGTTATGAAAACAAAGATGATTTTATTGGTAATGTTTTTGGTGGGGGCGTTGGAATCGCCCAGTCCGGCAACGGTTACGAACTTTTCATCGGGAATGGATGATAAGACCGGTTGGACGGCGGTCGAGGGTGGCGATGCGGGATACACTGCGGGAATAGATATGTTGGGTGACCGAACAGGTCATCATCTGTCTGGATCCGCCACGTCGCAACGACAGGCGTTCTTGGATACTCCCCTGAATTCCGGGCCCGGATTCACGTTGACGCTTGGATTCGATGTGATGCTTCATAATTTTCTGGCTGCAGTTAACGAACCCGTTTCACGAGTAGGTTTATTAACCTCTGGAGGAGTCAGCGCCCATGCAGGTCAGTTGGCCCAAGCCTGGCTTACTCTTCGCAGACAGGGCAGCATTGAACTTCAAGTGCTAAGATACACGGATGAAATCGGTACCACCGAAGCAATCGTGAATACTAGTGCTTCCATGCCTTCGGGTAATGCAACTGGCATCAGTGGATATAACTATGCCAGTTGGACCATGACACGTGATTCCAACGGCATGTGGACGGTCAGCGTGCTGAATGCCTACGGAAATATCGTCCTATCCTTTGGCACCACAGAAAGCACCGTTGCGACTTCATGTGGTTTGGACAAGGTCTATATACAGGACTTGTACCCAACCAACAACTGGGACGGCAGTGAGGCGGCGGTCTACTGGGACAACATCTCTGTGTCAAGTGATCTGACGGCTCCGCCGTTATCAGCGGCCACTCCAGTCTTTTATCCAGATGGCGGCTACATCCCTGAGGCCACACTGGTGACGCTGACGTGCGAGACATCGGGGGCTTTAATTTATTACACCCTCGATAATACTACTCCGACGGAATCGAACGACAATTGCTTTTCCGGCGGTTACGTATTGGTCGAGCCCGGTCAGACCCTAATGGCACGGGCTTTTGCGCCCGGTTATTACCCCAGTTTGGTGAAGACCGCGGAATATAAATCCTTAAATCGCCCAATCGATATCACTCGCGCCGACGGCAGCGTGACGGTGGACGGTAATCTGTCGGAATGGCAGGACGACGAGTTTGTGCCTCTAGATACTCCGTTCTATGGAACTTCCCAACTCGACAACGCCTCCTACGCGGTCCGCTGGGACGGCACGACCGATCAGTTTTACGTAGCCGTCAAGGTAAAAGACACCCACCCGATATTTGAGGATTCCTATGTCGATTGGGATAAGCAAGATGGGATCGAAGTATATCTGCACACAACTGGCGGTGAGCCATATAATTACTATAGTGATCCCAATCAGTTCCAGTCTACAGCCCAGCAATACGTATTGGGCTTGAAGGCAACCCGAACCGGTACCGACACCACCCAGCATGTCTGGGTGACGCATGCGGGGGTTATGGCAGTTGATCGCGAGAAGGTCGGGTTCCAGGCGGCCGGCGTGAAAGCAGACGACTGGCTGTTCTACGAAGTCAAGATGACCGCCTATGAGTATCTTAATTTGACCGGCGACAATTCGACGATTTCACCGCTGAATATCAACGACATTGTTGGCGTGGACGTGACGGTCTGCGACAAGTGGGGCACCGGTGAAAACGATTTCGGCATGATGGCCGAAAACAACGTCGTCAACAAGTACACCGACTGGCGGAAGATCGGATTGCATAAGTTGGCCGGTCCGATGTTCTACACGCTTACCGGCACGGTTGCGTTACAGGGTTGGACAGCGAGTCTGGCAGGTATTCCGGTTGTAGTCCAGCTGCAAGATCAGGCGGATATGAGCATCTCTGGTTCGGTCACCAAGACACTGGATGCGGACGGCAAGTTTACGATGGTGATCCGTGCCGGCATGTATAATGTGCGGGTCAAGGCGTCCCACTGGCTGTCCGATGTAACGAGCGATGTTGATATGACTGCCGCGGATGGCGCGGCCTCGTTCAGTCTGGTCAATGGCGATTGTAACGGCGACAATGCCGTCAACTCTGGTGACCTGAGTCTTCTGCTCATGGACATGGACTCCATTCCTGGTGATCCCAGTTGTGATTTGGATGGTGATGCAGAAATCACAAGTACGGATCTGAGTATTAACCTTCTGTATCAGGAGCAAGTTGGCGATGAGTTCTAGAAGGTTAATTTGCCATAACGAATGGCGAGACTGGCGCTGCGCCGGTACCAACGATGGTACACGAGAAGTGGCCGTTGGAGAGCCAGATGCCCTGTCTTGATGCTTTGGAATTTCTGATGGATGGCATAAATCAGAAATGAATATGTGGCGGGCCGCTTCGATGTGGCCCGTCACTTTTAAAGCGGATAGTTGGTAGTATTAATGTACATGAAAGGATTTGGTTATGAGTACCGCACAGAGGGTCAGTCGAGGTCGTTTTGAAGCGATGGCAACCCGGCCACCATTTTATAACAAAGCCCGGCATCAAAAGTCCAAAGCCAGCTTCACCCTGATTGAACTATTGGTGGTGGTTACCATCATCGTGGTGCTGATCTCGATCTTGTTGCCGGCGCTGGGGATCGCGCGGGAAACTGCCCGGAAGGCGGTCTGTGCCAGTAATCTCAGGCAATTGGGGATTTCCTTGATTATCTACACGACCGAGAATAACGAGATTATGCTTCCGGGCGCGTGTCAACCCATCAGCAACGGGCAATGGCCTGTGACATTGGAACGGTACAGTCGGGGCGGGGTACAAATAAGCGGAGGAGAATTACGCAACGCACGTCACAATTCTATATATTACTGCCCGACATGGGTTGCCAAGGATGATACCTACCCGGGTCTATTGAACCAAAGCGGGTATATCGGATCGTGGTATCCTACGTCCTATCTTGTCAACATGCTGGTGATGGTCCATTATGATCCGCAAGGCGTGTACGTGGGAACGGCCCGTAATTATTTTCCGATGTCCCGCGTCCCGCGACCGTCGGAAACTATGTGGTTGATGGATGCCGCACCCGACGGAATCGCGGCAGGAACTAGCCATGCGCTTACTTTAATTTACACCGGCTGGGTCGAGGCCTTTCACATCGCTGAGGTCAATGCCCTTGCGGTTGACGGCCATGTCGAATCGGTCAATTTCCAGCGACTGGTCGACAGGGTATGCGTTCCGGGAAAAAGGGGGTCAGTTGGTCCGATCGGGTGGGATGTGAATTGGTTACTTTTGCCGGACTGAATCCTTGCCTTTGGAAGCCGAGCATGTCGCCCACGGTTGCCGATTTCTTACTTTACCCGGCGTCAAATACGTAAATTCATTTGTATCGGAGGATACGGGATGAATAGAAAAACAAAATTAAGGTATAAAGATTCTTTGCGTGTTGGCGCGGCACAAGTTATCGATACGGGGGATCCTGACAGCAACTTAAAACGAGTGGCGGATTTCTTTGGTCACGCCAGCCAAAAAAGTGTGGAGGTAATATGTTTTCCTGAAGCAATAATTTCTTGCTATGACTTGGACCATGTTAGTGAATGCGATGAACAATATGCACGAAGAGTCAAAGCTAACCTTAAGCGTGTAAAGGAACTGTGTACTCAATACCACCTATGGACAGTCATTGGCAGTGTGACTCCTGATTCAAAGCAATGGCGTAATGAGGCTTACTTGATTGATAAGACGGGGAAGATCAAAGGCCGATGCACCAAGATTCACACGCTAGAAGGAAGGGAACGCAAACTTCTTGCGCAAGGTAACCGAATACCGATATTTCATGTTAAGGGAGTAAAAGCCGGAATATTAATATGCAATGATCAGAAGTATTTTGAACCATGGTATATCCTGGCAACAAGAGGCTGCGCAGTCGTATTCCATCCAATGTGGGGGAACGGTCCGGCAGGACTGAATCCTTACGAGAATGGTACGCAAATGTGCTGGGCTTAGGAAAATGGACTATGGAGTTACCGCAAATGCGATTGATTCGCGTCAGGGACGAAGCCAATATGCTGTTTCGCAGATTGTAGGCCCGGATGGTTTGCCGGTTGCCAAAGCCAAACCCAACAAAGAATGTTTGCTTGTTGCTGACCTTGAAATTGCCAAAGCAAACAGGGCGCGTATTGCCTCTCTTAAGGTCAGGCATCAAAATTATTTTAACCTAAGTAGGTACAATATGAAGATATTAAGATTTGAATCTCAAAATCAAATTAATTAGACATTCGGCTGCTTAAGTTTGGAAATGTCCCCAAAAGGGAAAGGAAGACCGACGATGCTTGATACACATATAATATCGCTAATATCAACGATTGCTTTGTTATTATCCGGAAACGCGATTGCGGTTGAACATCCTTCCTTGTGGAAAATATCCATAACGGCAAATAAAGTCGTATATGTTCCTGGTGAACGGGGCAAAGCAAATGTTGAAATAATCTCGCGTGGAGAACACCGTGCTCCATTGATCTTAAAAAGCCATCTGGAGTATGGTTTGGACCTGC
>Ga0265292_1002087_pt1 | contig 14913 bp, 16 predicted proteins | sample Munlanlewell296A_FD_189080 | JGI IMG/M metagenome (GOLD analysis project Ga0265292, IMG submission 189080) | Leachate microbial communities from a municipal landfill in Southern Ontario, Canada - Leachate well 296A | ecosystem: Engineered > Solid waste > Landfill > Unclassified | place: Canada...
ACGCGCCTTGCGAATGGCAATCGACGTGCCCGTGATCGCCTTGGCATCAAACGCGTGCAGTGGTTGGCCCAACGCCAACATGACGTAGTTGGTTACATCAACAACATTGTTAACCGGCCGGATGCCCATACTGCGAAGTCGGTTGCGAATGAGCGATGGGGCCGGACGAATCGTGACCCCGCGCAATTCAATGGCCATGAACGCCGGGCAGCGCGACGAATCTACCAGGCGCACTCCAAGCGTTGGCTTGGCATCAGCAGCAAAGGCTCGGCGCGATGGTTGCTGGATGAGCCTGGAGCCGGTCGTGGCGGCAACCTCGCGAGCCATCCCGAGCACTGAAAAACAATCACCGCGGTTTGGGGTCAGGTCAAGATCAAACACAATTTCAGGCAACCCAAGCGCTGTCTTGAGCGATTGGCCAACCGGCGTGTCAGCATCGAGCACCATAATGCCTGAGTGATCAGCACCCAAACCAAGTTCATCTTCGGCGCAGATCATGCCTGCCGACGCTACGCCGCGAATTCGGCGCTCTTCAATGAGCGTGCCATTGGGCAGACGGACGCCAACTGACGCCACGGCAACTTTTTGGCCTGGCGCAATGTTGGGCGCACCACACACAATTTCCCACAGCGCTCCTGCTCCAACATCAACCTTGGCTATTTTCAGCCGGTCAGCGTGCGGGTGTTGCAAGAGCGTCTTCACCTGGCCGACAATAATCTTGGAAACGTCAGCGTCGAGTTTGACGATCCCCGTGACTTCGGAGCCGGAGTGCGTCAACGCAGCAGCCAACGCCTCGGATTTTCCGGTGATGGCCACGTAGTCGCGGAGCCAGTTGAGAGAAAGTCGCATATCAGGACAAGTGAATTGATTCGAGGAAACGCAGGTCGCCGCTGTAGGATCGCCGCACATCGCCAACGCCTTCATAAAGCATCATGAGACGGTCCACGCCCACACCAAAGGCAAATCCTGAGAAAACTGCGGGGTCAACCTTCATGTGTTCAAGAACAGTTGGGTGCACCATGCCGCTGCCGCCCATTTCCAGCCAGCCGCTTTGGCCGCATGACGGGCAGCCTTTGCCCCCGCAGATGATGCAGGACATGTCCACGTCGAGGCTGGGTTCGGTGAAAGGGTAGAAGTGCGGGCGGAACCGCAGTTTGACCTTTGCCCCGAAAAGCGATTTGAAAAGATGCGTGAATGTGCCGAGCAGGTCGGTGAGACGGATTCCACGGTCAATGACAAGGCCCTCGCACTGGAAAAACGACGCCTCATGGCTGGCATCAGTGGCTTCGTGACGGTAGACGCGGCCGGGCACGATGACGCGCACGGGCGGACGGTGTGTCTCTACATAATGCAGCTGGACCGGCGAGGTGTGCGTGCGCAGGACAAGCCCGCGCTGGGTGAGGTAGAACGTGTCGTGCATGTCGCGCGCCGGGTGGTCTTTGGGCACGTTCAGCAAATCAAAGTTGTAGCGTTCGGTTTCAACCTCTGGTCCTTCGGCCACGTCGTAACCAAGTCCGTGAAAAATGTTTTCGATGCGCTCGAGCATGACGCGGATGGGGTGTGGGTGGCCAAGCAGCGGCATGATGCCGGGAATCGTGAGGTCAATCGGCAACGCGGGCTTGGCGCTGAGCTGTTGTTGCTTGGCGCTCAAGAGGTGTTCAAGTTCAACGCGAAGGGTGTTGGCTTCTGCCCCGAACGTACGGCGCTCTTCAAGCGGGCGATCTTTGAGGGTGCGCAAAACGCCTGTCAGCTTGCCGTTGCGTCCCAGCCATTCAACGCGCACTTGTTCGAGTGCCTCAACGCTCACGGCTGCGGCAATGGCGGCGCGGGCGTCGTGTTGGAGTGTTGTGAGTTCAGCGTGTTTCATCGGCGGTAGGGTGGCGGCGTGGACATGAGGAAGAAAAATTCAATCGTGGCAATAAAGAGGATGAGCGCAGCGGCATTCCACCAGCGCAAGTAGTGCTGGCCTTGAAGCAGCAGAGCGAGAGAAAAAAGACTGGCGAGGAGTACCCCCTGGCGCAGCGCGACCCCAAGATGGCGGACGGGCGCAAGCTGACGCTGCAAGGCCACCCGCACAAACGTCCCAACAAGGGTAAATGTCGCGGCCAGGCCAAAGAACAACGTCGTGAAAAAGATGGTCAGGCCAAGGGCTCCGGCGCGGTTGGGGTCAACATTCGCGATCACGATCCAAAACCCCACGCCGGAGAAGAGAGCAATGACTGCAAGGGTGACGAGAGCGAGGCGCAGAGACATAGGCCAGTGTTGGTAGTGTACGAAAATTCACGCTATTCAACAAGCGGGTTGACGGATGCGTTCTGGTCTCGTAGGATGAGCAAAACGGTTCAGCTCTTTGACCCCAAATTGGAGGTACCCCACCATGAGTGGCGGCGTTGATACACCTGTTGTCATCGATTTCCCGAAGGTCGTCGAACTCTATCAGTCCCTTGCGCGACAGATCGTTGACTCTGGCATTAAGCCCGACGGATATCTGATCTTGGGATACGGCGGCTTGTTTCCGGGCGGCCTGATGGTCAAGATCCTGGAACCCATCTTCGGCAAGTTGCCGGCGTCTTCTCTGACCATGTCGAACTACGACAAGAACAACGTTCGGCTGGAGTCGCCCATCGTGCTCGAAGCACCGCCGGCGGAGATCTACTCCGGGAAGCGCATCATCATTTTCGACGATGTGTGGCATACGGGAGGATCTATTGTTGAGGCTGTGAGGAGGGTGGCATACGGAAACGGATCACCGATCGTCGCCACGCTGTATTTCAAACCCGGACAGAACCTCTACTACGGCTGGCAACCGAATTTCTATGTCGAACCGATCGACCATTGGGTCCAATTCCCGTGGGAAGACCCTCTCATGCTCCTCAGTGACGACCCGTGCCTCAGTCTCTCAACCCCGTGACTCTCGTCGCGGGTCTTTTTTTTGTGCGCCTTACACCGCTCGATACGGACAGATGTCGTTGTAGTCGCAGTGCTTGCAGATTTGGACGCTTGGCGTGGCGTGGAAGTCCCCACTCTTGATGTGCTCAATGATGCCACGCGCCCATGTTTTGACTTTTTCTGCGTCCTCGGGTTTTGGTTCGTACGACTGTGACGAGTTGTCGTTGAGGTACAGGTAGGTCAGGCGTTTGACGTCGAGGTTGAGCACGTCGGGGTCTGAGGCAGCGGCGTAGTAGATCATGAGCTGGTAGCGGTCGTCCGTGGCCAACTTGTCTTGCGGCTTGCCGGTTTTGTAGTCAACAATTTCGACTTCGGGTTTGGCGTCAGTGCCACCCACGCGGTCGATGCGGTCGATTCTGCCACTCAAGCGGTACGGCTCCAGGTGGATGCGGAAATCTTTTTCCATGGCGTAGGTTGGCTGAAACTGACCATCGTGGCTGTCGTACAACATCTTCAGCGCTTTCCGGCCTTCGTCGCGATACTGCTCAAGGAGTCGGCGAGACGGATACCACTCTTCACGGAAATTATTGTCGTAGAGTTCGTTGAGTTCGTCCCAGCTCACGAGAGGTTTTTTCTTTGTACCGGAATTTTTTTCTTGCGGCGCTGCAAATAATGTTGCCTGCGCTTTACCGCTGCGTTCGCCAATCAAATGGAAAAACGCTTGCAACGTCTGGTGCATTGCCTGACCAAACACTGCGGCGTGGCTGGGTCGTGCTGGAACTTTGAGCACATACGAATACCGATACTGCCACGGACAGCGCTCGTAGGTGATGAGTTTGGAAAAGTTAAACGTATTGTCTTTGGCCACCAGGCTGCGGTAAGCAGGTTCGCGATCAGTGGGTTCTGCAACGACGGGTGCATTTTCCAAACGCGACGGCCGAACAACCTTCTCTTTTTTCGCAGGTTTTTCCAGCAACCCCAGCTCAAACAAAAAGGCTGACGGTTTTTTTTCGCGACTGCCGCCGTAATCAAGTGCGCGCGTCAGAAAAATTCCTGCCTTGGCGCGGGTGAGACCCACGTAGAATAACCGGCGCTCTTCTTCAATGTGAATGTCGCCCTGCGGAATTTGCTCGCGAACCAGTGCATCCGGCAATTCAATCTGCTCTTTGCGGCCGACTGAGGGAAAACGCTTATCAACCAACTGCACCAAAAAAACAAATGGAAATTCCAAGCCCTTGGCTGCGTGCACGGTCATGACCTTCACGCTCTCCGGGCCTTCATCCACCAACACACCGAGCCGGCCATCATCCCCTGCTTCAATAGCCAAATCCAAGTAATGCACCAACGCCCGCACTGACCGATCGCGCACCGATGACTCAAATTCCGTCACCACTTTGAAAAATTGGTTGAGCACCACAACCCGCTCCTGCGACTTGCGGTCATCAGCCTTGGTATACTCCGCCAGTAAACCAGAATCCGTGAGAAAATCGCGGATAACGATTGACCCGGCCTGCCGTTTTGCCGCCTCAGCATGTTTGGCAATCCAGCCTTGCAACTTAATGACAAGAGCCTGCGTGGTTGGTTCAAGCGGAAGCGTAGGCGCGATTTTCAGAGTCTCATAGAGCGAGCGCGACGTTTTACTCGCGGTGTGCGTCAATTCAATAAGGTCTGTCGCCGGCACGCCAAACGACGGAATGGACAGCACACGAAACAGCGCCGTACTCTCGTGGTAATTGTCGAGCAGTTTGAGGTACGCGGTCAGATCCATAATTTCCGATTTGGAGAACAACCCCGAGGACGCCAAAAATTGCACAGGAATGTCTTGCCGCTCCAACTCTTGCAAAAAAATATCCGCGTGATTGTTCGCGCGCACGAGAATGGCAAAGTCGTTCCAGGTGCGTTTGGGGTCGGCCTTTTTCAGCTGCACGATTTTCTCGACCACAGCCTGCGCTTCCCCGACCTCGGTTTCGGCGGTCAGCAGTTCAACCTGACCCGATTCGGCTGTTTGCGCGGTTAGGCGTTTGGTAATCGTGGTGCCTAAAGGATTACTTTTTACCTTGAGCTGCGCCTCTAAGCGATTTGGATTATTCTGCTGAATAAACCCGTATGACAAATCCAACAAATTCTGGCTGCTGCGATAATTCTTGGTCAGTACCACGGTGGCGGCATCGGGAAAATCCTGTTTGAACGTCAGAATGTTGGCAATGGACGCGCCACGGAATTTGTAAATTGATTGGTCGTCATCGCCCACCACCGTGAGGTTGTTGGCCGGAGCAGCGAGCATCTTGATCAACGCGTACTGCGCCCAGTTGGTGTCTTGAAATTCGTCAACCAAAATTTGCTGGAACTGCTGGCGGTATTGTTCCAACACCGCGGGCCGTTCGCGAAACAACGTCATGGTGCAGAGAATCAAATCGCCAAAGTCGAGAGCGCCGGCTTTGCGCAGCAGTTGATTGTAGGTGTGATACGCGCGAGCCAATTCTTGAATGCGCTTGGCGTCGCCCACTGGATCGTCAGCGTCGGTCTTGGCCACAAATTTCTGCTGGTCGCGGTCAAGCAACAAGCGCTCGGCGTAGTTGGTGTATTCTTCGGGCGTAATGGCTTCGTCTTTGAGGCGGGAGAAGTGCCGCACCAGGGCCTGGAGGAATTTCGTGGGGCTGCCTAAGGGGCGGTAGTAGTCGAGCTCAAGGTCGTCGAGGTGTTCGCGCAACAACAACCACTGCTGTGTTTCGTTGAGCAAATCAAAATCCGGCGTCAGGCCAATGTCCAGGCCGTGCGTTTTGAGCACCCGCTCGCCGAAATTGTGAAACGTGGAAATCCACATCTCCGAGTAGCCGAACGGCAGCAGTCGGTCCACGCGGTCTTCCATCTCCCCCGCCGCCTTGTCCGTGAACGTGAGCGCCAGGATGTTCTCGGGTTTCAGCTTGCGCTCCATGATCAACCAGCCCAGCCGCTCGGTAATGACCGTGGTCTTGCCCGTACCCGCGCCAGCCACAATGAGCAACGGTCCGTTGCTGTGTTTGACGGCTTGCTCTTGCTCGGGGTTGAAAGTTTCCGGGATGACGCTCATGCAGGCATTGTACCGACTACGCTGCCGTCTGGCCACCAAAACAAAAAACGCCCCGGATTTCCTTAGGTCCGGGGGAACGAAATGAACGAACTGTGGTGTGAGGGTACAGGCTACAAAACCTGTCCGAGTACCTGAGCGAGCATGATGGGAGCTTCGGCTTCCAGGAAATCCATGTCACTCATTCTCATGACCTGGTCCATCGAATACTTGCCGACAAGGTCATGCTCGGGATTGATCGCGTAGCTGTGCTGTTTGTTTGTCTCGGTTCCGCAGTGGTGGTGGAACGCCGGAAAAACCTCGAATGGTGGTGTTCCATCGGGAACCCAGTGCTCACGTCTAGAACGTTCCCGAAGGCTCAAAGAACCATGAACCACAAGCCGCGCGTGCTGCCAATGGCCGAACTCAAGGGCGCTGGCCCAACCACAGTTCATGCCATGACCTCCGGCCTTCAACAGCAGATTCTTGCGGAAGACGATGCCGGCGCGAATAGCCTCGACCAGCGTTTCGGCGTGAAAGACGTTTGGGCTCGACTTGAACCCAAGGACACGGTCCGGCATTTCCGGACAGTACTCCGAAAAGCGTATCACTCCGCCATAGATCGGGTACGGAATGACGCCGATCCCGCTCACATCCTCAACGTACCGCGCTTCGGTGTTGAAACTGCGGTCGTCACGACAAGCAATCTTGCCGATGTTCTTAGTGCCAGTTGCGGCGACGAGACGAGCGACGACTTCAGGAAGATCAACATAGAATTCAACAGCACGCAGGTGCCGAAACACCGCTTCCCGTAGATCCACATTCATGCCCTGCTTGCTCCTTTCGGGAGGGAAAGCTACAGACACTCACAGATAAAAAAGGGCGATACTAGTACAACAAGTACGCCACCGTATCACGGCGGCGTCCACATGTCAAGACAGGCTTTTTTTACTCTGCCGCGGACGAGGCGAGAACTTCCATGGCGCGCGTATGCATGTTGACCACAGCGGTCATGCGTGACAGGTAGGGCATAATCTCCGGCACATGGTGCTGAATAACGTCGAGGGCGTAGCGGTGCATGAAGCGGGATTTGGCAACTTTGAACGGCCGGTCGAGCGCATGGCGGTACGGAGCCGACGCCAGCAACACAATATCTTCACCCTTGATCCGCTTGGCTTGGAAATTCTTGAGTACAATACCGGCCGCAGTGGCAATGGCCTGGTCAAAGTCCGGGTCGAACGGCCCGATGATGAGCGCCTTGTTCACGACGTGCAGCCAGTCAAAACCTCGACCAACGGCAATGACTGACTCGCTGTGATCCACATCATCAAACGATCGGTCGGTCGAGCGCATTTCCTTGGTGTGGGCCATGTTGCCGCGCAGGAGCGGGAGCAGGTCGAGTGCGATCCGTTCCGGGATTTCGGGGTAGAGGCGACGGACAAGCGCACCCAGCGACCCCGCGTCAGTCTCCGTGACCTCGGCGAGATCCACCACCTCGCCATTTTCTCCGTGGAGAATAAGCGTGTCGTTATCAGTCTCAAAGCCGACTTGAATGGCGTAGGCAGCCGGCCGGCCAAGTACTTCGTCACACTGTTTCTTGAGTTGGGCGGTGTAGGCGATGGCAGCGTCCGTGTCGTACTCAAAACCTCGGCAGCCGCGGTGGTGTTCGTCGCGTGAAAAGTGATAAGTCACCAGGAGCAGCGCGTTGCGGCCCTTGCTGAACGCGTAGTCGCGCCAATCCTGAATCTCGGCACCGAACGCCGGCCACCCGAGATCAAATTTTCCGCCGACGTTGCGCCATGGCTGAATAATGCCGAGCGGGGTCTTGGTAGCCACCGGCAAATGAATGCGGCCGTCCATGCATTTGAGCGCGCCAATTTCTGTAGGATACTGCACGCGGTACAAGCGCCGCTCTGCAGCCATGCCCGGCTCAACAAACAACCGCGAGTGTTCGGTGTTGATGCGAAGGAGTTCTTCGATGCCGGTCGTTGATTTCATAGGTTACTCTCGACGAAGTGGTTCTTGGGTAATACCGTGCTGACCGCGGTGGCGGTACTTGTTCGCGAGCCGCAAGCGCACCAAGTGTCGCTCGAGCGCGGCTGCAGCCACGGCGTATTCCTGGTCACCCACGCGCTGGGTCATGGCTTGCTGTGCCCTGAGCTTGGCCTCTTCAGCACGCTGCTCGTCAATTTCCTCGACGCGCTCGGCTGTATCAGCCAACACGGAAATGACGTTATGCGAAATTTCCACCACGCCATTGGAAACCGCCAGCGACACGTCTTGCTTGTCAGCCATGATGCGCAGTTCGCCCGGACTCACCACCGACACCAAGGGAACGTGGTTGGGTAAAATCGTAATCTCACCCATGGGCGTGGGCAAACTGACCTGCGTGACGCTGCCGTCGTAGAGGACGCGTTCAGGGGTGGCGACTTTGAGCCGGAGTTCGGCCATGACTATTCCTTTCCAACCTCATCGATCGTGCCACGCATGTAGAACGACTGCTCGGTCTTGTCATCGTGCTTGCCGTCGAGAATTTCTTTGAAACCGCGGATCGTTTCTTTGAGCGGCACATACACACCCGGACGACCGGTAAAGACTTCGGCGACGTGGAATGGCTGTGAGAGGAAGCGTTGAATTTTTCGAGCACGAGCCACGGTCTGCTTGTCTTCGTCAGACAAATCTTCAACACCCAAAATGGCAATGATATCTTGCAAGTCTTTATAGCGCTGCAGCAATTTTTGCACGCCACGGGCAACTGCATAGTGCTCTTCGCCGACAATATTCGGGTCAAGAATCGTGGAGCTTGAATCCAGCGGGTCCACTGCCGGGTAAATTCCAAGCTCAGACAGTTGGCGCGAAAGGGCCACTGTGGAATCCAAGTGACCAAACGTCGTGGCTGGCGCTGGGTCAGTTAAGTCGTCAGCAGGCACGTAAATGGCCTGCACTGAGGTGATTGAGCCCTTCGTGGTTGAAGTAATACGTTCTTGCAACTCACCCATTTCTGTGGCCAGTGTTGGTTGGTATCCCACGGCTGATGGCAAGCGCCCAAGCAAAGCAGAAACTTCAGCACCAGCCTGGGTAAAGCGGAAAATGTTGTCGATGAAGAGCAGCACGTCTTTTCCTTCTTGGTCGCGGAAATATTCAGCCATGGTCAAACCGGTAAGACCCACCCGTGCACGAGCACCAGGCGGTTCATTCATCTGTCCGAAGACGAGCGATGTTTTTTCGAGCACGCCTGAGCCTTTCATTTCGTGGTACAGGTCATTGCCTTCACGAGTCCGTTCTCCCACACCGGCAAACACGGAGTACCCATCGTGCTCAGCGGCAATATTGCGAATGAGCTCGGTAATGACCACAGTCTTACCGACACCGGCGCCACCGAACAATCCGACTTTGCCACCTTTGACAATCGGTGCGATCAAATCGATAACTTTAATTCCGGTTTCAAGAATTTCAGAATTCGTGGACTGTTCTGTGAATTTCGGTGACGGGCGGTGAATCGGCAAGCGCCCTTTTGTCTTCACGTTTGGCTGGCCGTCAATGGCCTCACCCAGCACGTTGAACATGCGGCCGAGCGTTTCCTTACCTACGGGCACGGAAATCGGTTCGCCCAAATTAGTCACCGGTAAACCACGCGACAAGCCGTCGGTTGTTGAGAGCGCCACGGTACGCACCACGCCGCCGCCCAAGTGCTGTTGTACTTCGAGCGTCAACACCGTTTTGTCGGCCCGCTCCACCGTGAGCGCCGTATAAATTTCCGGCAACTCACCTGCGAACGACACGTCGACCACTGGACCGATCACACGTAATACTTTTCCTGTTTCCATAGTTTTATTGGTCATAAATTATCCTTCCATGCTCGCTCGACTCGCGGTGATTTCAGCAAGGTCCTTGGTGATCCCGGCTTGCCGCGCTCCGTTATATTCTAAGGTCAATTCGTCAAGTAAATCAGAGGCCGCATCTGAGGCGTTGCGCATGGCAACCATGCGGGCGGCGTGTTCTGAGGCCGTGGCTTCGAGCAGCGCTTGGTAGAGCTGCATTTCCACCAGACCACGCAAGACCGATTCAAGTACCGCGTCGGCTGATGGTTCAAAAAGATATTCGCCGGACTCCTGGGCTAGTTCAGCCTCAGTCGCTTTCGTTGCCTCTTCAATAAATCCGCGGATGTCTTGCTGCGTCAACGGCAGGATCGTGCGGTGCTTCGGCTTCTGCGAAAGAACGGACACAAAATCGCTGTAAATCACGTCGATGCTGTTGTAGTGGCCGTGCTCGTACTCGGCAATGGTGAGTGCAGCCAGTGGACGAATTTTTTCAAGTGTGGGATTGGCGCTCAACGCAGAAAAGGTTGCAAACAATGGGAAGCCCAAACGGCGCAGAGCTGACTCACCTTTTTTTCCAACCGCGATGATGTCAACCGTGGAACGATCAAGACCCTCAAGGGCGCTTAAGGTTGTGCGGAGGAGCTGTGCGTTGAGTCCGCCCACCAGGCCCTTGTCACTCGTCATCACGATCACCGCACGGCGTCCGCTTTGATTTTTGCGGAGCAATGGGTGCAGCGATGGGTCAGTAAGCCGCGAAAGATTTTTCAGCAACTCCCAGGCTGCCAAGGCGTAGGTGCGACTGGTTAGTGCCGACTGCGACGCCCGCCGCATTTTGGACGCAGCCACGAGCTCCATTGCCTTCGTCACCTTGCGGGTCGAAGTAATGGATTTGATACGGCGCTTGAGATCGCGTGTTTGAGCCATGTTTACGCGCGTGAGCTCATGAATTGATCAAGAGCGGTGTTAAGTTTCTTTTCCGAATCTTCAGTCAACTCATTGGAATCGTGAATTGCTTTCAACACATCGCGGTGCTGGGTGGTAAGGAAAGCGATGAATGTGCGCTCCCACTCTTGAATCTCCACCACTGGTACATTTACCAACTTGCCATTGACGGCGGCATACAAGACGGCTACCTGCTGTTCCATGGGCAGTGGCATGTACTGGCCCTGCTTTAAAACTTCCGTGGTGCGCTGGCCAAGCTCAATTTGCTTACGCGTGGTTTCATCAAGGTCAGAACCAAATTGCGCGAACGCGGCCAGCTCGCGGTACTGCGCCAAGTCAAGGCGGAGCTTGCCAGCCACTTTCTTCATGGCTTTGGTTTGGGCGGCAGAACCCACGCGCGAAACCGACAACCCCACGTTCACGGCCGGACGAATCCCTTGGTAGAACAAGTCGCTTTCCAAAAAGATCTGACCGTCGGTGATGGAGATCACATTCGTCGGTACGTAGGCGGAAATGTCACCGGCCTGCGTTTCAATGATTGGCAACGCCGTGAGTGAACCGCCACCGTTGTCGCCATTGAGGCGAGCGGCACGTTCGAGCAAACGCGAGTGCAAGTAGAAAATGTCACCGGGGTAAGCTTCGCGTCCTGGCGGGCGGCGCAAGAGCAACGAGACTTCGCGGTACGCCCAGGCATGCTTGGACAAGTCGTCGTAGATAATGAGTGCATCCTTGCCTTGATCCATGAAGTACTCGGCCATGCTGCAGCCGCTGTACGGGGCAATGTAGGAAAGCGACGCGGGGTCGGACGAGCTCGCGAGCACGACGATGGTGTGCTCCATGGCGCCTTCTTCTTTGAGTTTGGCCACGATCTTGGCTACCTTCGACGCCTTCTGACCAATGGCCACGTAGACGCAGATCACGCCGGTGCCTTTTTGGTTGATGATGGTGTCTATCGCCAGCGCGGTTTTGCCGGTCTGACGGTCACCAATGATCAACTCACGCTGACCGCGACCAATCGGAATCATGGCATCGATCGCTTTGATCCCGGTTTGCAGCGGAGTGGTTACGGATTGGCGGGCAATAACACCTGAAGCGATTTTTTCTACCGGCGCTGTCGTTTTGGTGGCGATCGCACCGGCCCCATCGAGCGGCTGACCCAAGGCATTGACCACGCGACCCACAAGCGCTTCACCCACCGGCACCGACAACACACGGCCCGTGGCTTTCACGGTGTCCCCTTCTTTAATACCTTCGTCTTCACCCAAAATCATGGCGCCGACTTGGTCTTCTTCCAAGTTCAAGGCCACACCGAAGACGCCGCCGGGGAATTCAAGCATTTCCATGGACTGCGCGTGAGCCAGGCCGGCGATGCGAGCAATGCCGTCGCCAACTTCAACCACGGTGCCGACTTCTTCGACGGTTGCTTGGCTGCGAAACGACGTCAGTTCCTTTTTGAGTTCTTCGAGCAGAGCTGGGGTGTGTGTTTGTGGCATAGGTTATGAAGTGAGTTGCGAGAGAAGTCCGTGGATCGAACCGTCGACGAGGCGGTCACCAATACGCAGACGAGCGCCGCCGACCAGTGTTGGATCAACGGCAGTAGTAAGTGTAACGCGTTGGACAGAAAGAGCAGTGGCCAGTTCGCGGGCAATTTTTTCCGTCTGCTTGACCGGTCGCGCAGTGGTCATGTGGACGCTCACCACTTCGCCAGCATCTGCCGCCAAGTGTTCTAGTGCAACAATGATACGCGGAACAAGCTTCAGTTCACGGCGCTCGGCTAAACGCTTAAGCAAGCCCTTGGTGAGCTTGGGCAGATCAGCGGCTGGTAACTCATGACTGAGTTCAAGCAATGCCTGCGCGTACTGGTGTGGCGTGACGCGGCGCATTACGCTGACTCCTTTTTGACGGCGCCCACCGCTGCCTGAATCAATTTTGCATCACCGGCGTCATCAAGTTTTTCACTCAATACTTTCTCCGCGGCCATCCGCACCATGAGCGCCAGTTCACCCTTTGCTTCTTGCATCATCTGCGTTTTCTCAGCCGCCATGCTTTGTCGGGTCTGCGCCAACACGTGCTGCGCTTCTGTTTCGGCTGCTTGTCGCAGTTCGTCACGTAACACACCAGCATCACGACGGGCCTGTTCAACAATGGCCTGCGATTCCTGGCGCGCTTTCTTGAGCTCTTCTTCGCGGCGCACCATGATGTCCTTTAATTCTTGTTCAACACGTTCAGCATTTTTGACGCCGCCTTCAATCTTGGCCGTACGCTGTTCGAGCATGGCAATAATGGGTTTGTAGGCAAAGCGCCACAACACCAAGACGACCAACCCAAAGTTGATCAACTGTGCGATAAGAATTTTCCAATCGATGCCGAGTTTTGCGATGAGTTCTGACATAGGATGAGTTAAGAAATCAGTTTCCTGCCCGACACGGTGTCCGGCAGGATCAGATCACTAAACGAACTTGATGATCAGGGCGACGACGAGAGAGTAGATGGCAATCGCTTCCGCGAAGGCAATCGCAATCAACATCGGAACCTGGATCTTCGAAGCCGATTCAGGGTTGCGCCCGATCGACTCCATGGCTTTGGCTGCCATTTTTCCAATGGCGAAGGCTGGAGCAATACCGCCGATGGCGATCGTCATACCTGTGGCCATGAGTTTGACTGATTCTGAGTCCATGGTGTGAATCCTTGTCTGGCGCACCTTTCGACCGGGAATGAGTATTTTCGGTCGGTGCGACCAGGAATTAAGGTTGAACGTTTCGCGACCACGACTCGACCGGTCGTGCTCACGAGGCGACAAACTTAATGTGCTTCAGCAGTGGCTACGCGGAAGAAGACCAGTGACAATAACGCAAACACAAACGCTTGAATGAGTCCAACGAACAACTCCAAGAAGTAGAACGGCAGCGGCACAATGTATGCAATCAGCGACCCAATAACGATGAGCAGTACTTCACCCGCAAAGACGTTGCCAAACAACCGAAACGAGAACGATATAAGTTTGGCAATTTCCGAAAACGCTTCGAGAAATCCGACAAAACCCATGAATGGGTCGCGGAAGTTCACATACTTCTTGATGTGTGCCGCCAAGCCAAGCAGCGTCACTCCGAAAAACTGCGTCGCGACCACGGAAACAATGGCTAACGCAAGTGTGAAGTTTAGGTCAGCGGCGCCGGAACGGAACAACGGCACTAATACTTCTTTCCCTTCATGCATTTCGCGCAACCCGATCGGTCCGAAAAACGGCAACAACCCAAGGTAGTTTGAGGTGAGAATGAACAGAAAAAATGTGGCCACGAGCGGAAAAAACTTCTTCGACAACGCGCGATCATTCGTGACGCTGTCGCAAAGGTTCAACAACCATTCAATAACCACTTCAACCACGTTGATAAACCCGCGCGGGACAAGTGCCACACGTGATCGTACAAGCAGCGCCATGATAACAAGAAGGAGGACGACCACCCACGACGCGAGCAAACTGTTCGTCACGGGTAGCGGTCCAAGGTGGAAAAGGGTTTCAGCGGAAAGGGAAATCATGATGTGGGAGGAGTGGGTGGTTTGGGTGGTGTTTGATCAATGTCGCGGATGAGGTCTGAAAACTTTTTTACAAGCGCGATCGAACTGACAATCATAGAAAGGATAATACCGGTGAGGAAAAGCCATGGTGAGGTGCCGTAGCGTTGGTCCGCCCAACGACCCAACAGGGCAAAGAGGACGAGCGGAATGGCAATGGTGAAACCCAGTTGGCCAACAAGACTCATGGCCTTCCAGAAGGCGGATTGCGGAGCACGGGTGGAAATCATTACTACAACAATGACATACCATCGCGCTTTCGCCCAGCGTGCTGATTTTTGGCTAAGGAAACGGACTTATCCACAATCAGAGCGACTATATGGTACACAGATTTTGCCGAGTGATCAAGGCTAGGAAAATTTTTCTGCTAACCTCAGCGGATTTTTGCGGCCGCCACTTGAACAAAACAAAAAATTCTGCTACAATACTTTTTTGGTATTAACATAAACGCATTGAAAGGGGGTGAAATGCAAAAACGCCAAACGAACGACCGCCAAGATTTGAGTGACCCGATTGCGGACATGAAACGGGCGCTCGCCGAACTTGAACAAGTTCTCGATGAGACACGGAGCACAGTCCCACGCACAGCGGAACGACGACACTAGTCATCACGAACAACACACTGTAGCGCGGAGTGAGCGG
>Ga0265292_1002088_pt1 | contig 14908 bp, 21 predicted proteins | sample Munlanlewell296A_FD_189080 | JGI IMG/M metagenome (GOLD analysis project Ga0265292, IMG submission 189080) | Leachate microbial communities from a municipal landfill in Southern Ontario, Canada - Leachate well 296A | ecosystem: Engineered > Solid waste > Landfill > Unclassified | place: Canada...
AATAACAAGAAATTATATTGTGGTGGGCGATGCAGGACTTGAACCTGCGACATCTTCAGTGTAAATGAAGCGCTCTACCAACTGAGCTAATCGCCCGAATTGCTCAGAGTACACTAAAAGTTTTTTTATTCCAATCACACCTAAGATATTCTTCCCCCTCTATTTTTTTATGATACCGTTTTGTTATGAAAGTGAGCCTTAAAACAGCGAGCGTTGTCCTAGGATACATAGGATCTGTGAGTGCTGTGGTACTGCTATGGCGTGAGTCTTTTATACTCACGCTGACGCTTTTTGTGATTTCAGCACTGATGCTTGCGGTTCTTAGGAGCAAAAAAATCACAGCGGTCTATGTTTTTGTAGCACTGTGGGGCCCTCTCACGGAGGCAATCGCAATTGGGAAAGGAGTATGGCATTACGAATCGCCGGATTTTTTTGGTCTCCCTCTCTGGCTTCCTTTCCTGTGGGGTGCCGCTTCTATTGTTATCACCTATTCGTACGAGCACCTCTCTCGTTTTAAAGATAAAAAATGATACCGCGATACAATTTGCAATGCAGGCTTACTCCTTGCTCCGGTCGGCACTGTTCTAGTAGAGTGCATGAAACTAACTGCCACGCATAGGAGTTTCTCTATTTGCTACCATCACTAACATTTCATGAAATCTATTCAATCAGTTGGAGTTATCATGGACGGCAATCGCCGCTTCGCCAAAGAACAGGGACTGCCAAGTCTTGAGGGGCATCGACGAGGCTTAGACAAAGTGAAAGATTTAGTTTCGTGGGTGCAGGAGGCAGGAATTAAAGAGTTAATTTTATATGCATTCTCTACAGAGAATTGGAACCGCAGTCCAGAAGAGGTTAATTACCTGATGAACCTTTTTGAAATGACTTTTGGTAAGGATGTAGATGACATCGTACAGAAAAATGTACGCGTAAAATTTATAGGACAACGCGAGCGTTTACCTTTGAGTTTGCAGAAAAAAATGAATGAAGTTGAGGAGCGAACAAAAGGAGGAGTGAGCGGGACACTCATCATTGCGTTGTCCTACGGAGGGCGAGCGGAGATTCTTCAGGGAGTGAATACACTGTTATCAGAGAAGGTTGAGCAGGTGGATGAGGCTTCATTTCGCAAAGCGCTTTGGGGTGGCGAGTTTAGTGATCCCAATCTGATCATTAGAACAGGAGGAGATAAACGTCTTTCTAATTTTCTCACGTGGCAGTCAGTGTATAGCGAACTTTTCTTCACTGACACTAAGTGGCCTGCTTTTGAGAAGGCTGAATTTGACTCAATTCTTGCAGAATATGCTCTACGAGAACAGCGACGCGGCGTTTGAGTATCCATGATGCCCGAAATAATTTTTGAAGATGATGATGTGCTGGTGGCAAACAAACCTGCCGGTATGTCTGTGCATAAAGATGGAAGGCGAGAGGAAGAGACACTTGCAGATTGGTTTGTCCTGCATGTGCCGAGTGCAAAAGAAGTGGGTGAGCCGTTAGTCCTTACCAATGGTGTGGTCATCAATCGTCCGGGCATTGTTCATCGTCTAGATAAAGAAACTTCAGGGGTGATTATCCTCGCAAAAAATCAAGAAGCATTCCTTTTTTTGAAGGAACAATTTAAAGAACGAGAAACAGAAAAAACGTACCGTGCATTTTTGTGGGGAGAATTAAAAGAACCCACTGGGATTATTACGCTTCCTATCGGACGATCGAAAACTGATTTCAGACGTCGCTCTGCTGAACGAGGCGCTAAAGAACCTCTTCGAGATGCAGTCACCGCATGGACACGGTTAAAGGTGGGTGGGGGATTTACCTATGTTGAGGTAAAGCCAAAAACTGGAAGAATGCATCAAATTCGAGTGCATTTTAAGGCACTTCAATATCCATTAGTATCTGACTCCTTGTATGCTCCTAGGCGAGACAAGGCTCTTGGTTTTGAGCGATTAGCACTGCACGCACTATCTTTAACTCTTACGCTTCCAAGTGGGGAAGGGCGAACTTTCGAGGCCACACTACCCGCTGACTTTAAGCATGCGGAAAAGGAGCTAGAAAAGCCAAAATAACTCTCCCCGTTGCTAAAATGGCGCCCCCGTGTTATTTTTCGTCACTATGGTAGTAGCAATTGACCTCAAAACGATTTCCTCAGTGAACGTGGAAGAACGCAAAAAGCTTGATATTCGAGCTGGAGATGTTGTTCGTGTGCATCAAAAGATTCAGGAAAAGGGCAAAACTCGCATTCAGATGTACGAAGGTCTTGTGCTTGCACGAAAGCACGGCACTGAAGCTGGTGCGACATTCACCGTTCGCGCAACTCTTTCAAGTGTTGGTGTTGAAAAAATCTTCCCCCTCTATTCTCCAATGATCGACAAGATAGACATTGTTCGCCGTTCAAAAGTACGACGCGCAAAGCTCTATTACATTCGCGATAAAGTCTCTCGTGAAATGCGTCGTCAGCTTCGCAAGATGAGCCTTGTGTCTTTGACAACAGGCAGTGACCGCGAAATGGCTGAAGCAGCATCTCTTGCTGAAGCAAAGGCCGCAGAAGATGCAGCTGCAGAAGAGGCACTCAGAGCAGAGCAGGCAAGAGCAGCTGAAGTGGTTGATGAGGCACCTATCGAAGTCTCTGAACCCATCACTCCCGAAGAAAAAGAAGCAGCAAAAGAGGCCTCATAAATTAATCAGGGAAAGTCAGAAAAACTGTGCCAAGTGCACAGTTTTTCTGTACGTATCTCCTGAAAGCAGGTAAATTATCTGAGTTCGAAATCTAATCTGCTGGCTGAGCTGAGAAGAGATATACTGTTTGCATGAACGCTCTATCTTTTTTTACGAACTCTAAAGCAGTATGGGTATCTGAAAACTTTCAAAATATAATTTTAGGAAAATATGTATACACAGAAACGAACGAGCAAGGTCGCTCTGTAAAGTCTTCAGACCTGCAGGATCTGCAACCTGACATCGGTGCTCAAGAACTCGTTTTTCAAGATGTCGACGCCTTCTTGGAACAATTGGCATTATTGATTCAAAACCAGATACATGGCGAAGAGGGAAGGCTTTTAAACGATAGCTCTGCAAATTACTTCTTTCTTCGAGGGAAAGATGGGAAACACTATTCAATTTTAGTTAGGTGGGAGCAGGCGCAAAAATTGTGGCGCTGTGGCGCATATCTACAAGAAGAATTAAAAATGCCCAATATTCGGATTTTTTATCCTGGATAACCGTGTAGCTCCCTGTATAGATTAGTTCCAACATTGTCCCAGACAGCCAGCAAAACAATTTAGCCATTTTTTCGACAAAATTGGTCTGGTATATTTTAAACGTATGTTAGAGGCCTGGTTGAATTTTACAATTGTTGTTTTTATGCAACTCCTCCTTTTTATTATCCATGCATATTATGCGAAAAAACTTTCAGATGTACCACGTATACTCCTATGGGGTGCTCTCATTGGAATAGTAATAGGTATGCTCTTTGACCTTGTATTGGGAAAATTCTTTGGTCTCCATTCGTATACTCTTGGATTTGGACTGTTCTTCCTGAGCCTCAATGTTGCGCTCTCGTACGGACTCTTTGCGGCAAATATATTACTCATGCAGTATGTTCGATTACCATACTTTTTTCTCTCGATCATTATTGTGATGGCAGTCTACGAAATTACCAATCATTTCTTTCGTGTGTGGGCATGGAACTTTGTATTGCCACGTTTTGAATTCTTGATGGTACTTCTTGCAGGCTATTTTGGAGGTGCTATTCTTGTTGCAATAATCTCGCACGTATTTCTCGGACACCGTTTTTTCTTTATAAGTAACTTGCTCAAAAAATAGAAGGGGATCCACACTACAACTAAAGTACGCTAAAGCTGGCTCTTTAAAAATCATGGAAAGAATGTATTATGACTCTTCAGTGCTCTGTTTAGGTCGGAAGAGAGGTAAAGCTTCTTCTGTCCTTAAAAAGAGAGATTGATAATTTGCGCAGGTGTTGTAATTGGTAGCCAAGCATCCTTGAGGTGGATGTGCCCTTTCGGGCGTGGAGGTTCAAGTCCTCTCCTGCGCACTAAGGTTATCAAAAGAACTTGTGATATTTAATCCACAAGCTCTTTTCTTTACGATTTCTATTTTTCACGAAATAATGGGGTTATGGCAGTCAGTGCGATATGTCAGACCTGTAAAAAATCTTTTCTCACAAAGCCTGTCTTTGTGAGAAAAGGACAAGCAAAATACTGCTCACTTGAATGCAAGTATGCAGGCACTAGAACAGGAAGAATTGTTTCATGTGCGCGCTGTGGAAAAGAAATATACCGAAAACCAAGGTTACTAGGGCTTTCAAAAAGCAATTTATTTTTCTGCACAAAATCGTGCCAAACTAAATGGCGGAATGAATTTTTTGTCGGATCTAAGCACCCAAATTGGAAACATGGTCGTTCTGCATATCAGAGTGTTTTAAAGAGGGCCCGAAGACCTGCTGTGTGCGAGCTGTGTGAGACGAAGGATTCCAGAATACTCGCCGTACATCATAAAGACAGAAATCGTCTAAATAATACTCTAGAGAATTTGGCGTGGCTTTGTCACAATTGCCATTTTCTCGTTCACCATTATGATGAGGGGAGAGAGAAGGGTTTGCTAAAGCCTAGATCTTTTGAGAAGTAACATGGTGGTTGTAGCTCAGCTGGTAGAGCTCCGGTTTGTGGTACCGGCGGTCGTGGGTTCGAGCCCCATCAATCACCCTAAATGACAAAACCGCCCCTTGGGGCGGTTTTGTCATTTAGCGAGTCTTCGAGCTTAGGAACTTGACCCCGATTCCCTGTAGCCACCCAAAATAAAAATCCACCCATATGGGTGGATTTTTATTTTCACTAACTTTCTAAGTAAACTTTTTACTTATGGTTTTGTAGTGAATGTTGCTGGCCATGTGACGCTCACATGTCCTGCTGCGTTTGTTGTGTGTACTACGTAGTAGTACTGGGTGTTTCTCTGTAGATTTGAGAGCAAGACATTTTGTGATGCACGAAATGATGAGTCGGTTAATGCCGTATCACCACTCACACCCACACTGCCTGAAATCCCATTTCCTTCACTCAAGACGATAGGGGAGATGCTGTAACGCACAACACCTTGCGTCATCTGGTTTGTATTCCACGATATGTTCGCAGTGTTACTTCCTGTGCTTACTCCAACAGATGAGATAAGTGGCACCTGTGTATCTGCAGATGGCACCCCGCCCATTTTTGAATTAATCGAAGCCAAGGTCGTTGGTCCAACTCGTCCGTAACCAGTTGTTACCACGCTTCCTGTGCAGATGATGCTGTATGCACACTGAAAGCGCTGTACTGCGGATGTAGTAAGGACTCCGTAAAACCCTGTGACTAATCCTTCAGGGTAAATGCTTGTGTCCAATGCAAGGTATGTCTGTAGGGTTGTTACGCTAGCATTGTTGTCTCCTGGGTCGAGCTGTCTGTCGATAGATGCGGCATGAGCTGAGACAGGGAGCATAAAGAGCATCCCAATAAGTGAAAGGGCGAACAGTGCAGAGGCTGCAACAATAGTGCGCTCCACCGTAGTTAGTGTTTTTGTCATATTTTTATTTTTAGAGTTTATATAGAGGCATTTTTTATCTGGCAAGTATGATGACGAGGCGACCCAGAATCTACCTTCATAATAAAGTGAATAGATTCAGCTACAGCCATCACCACTTAAGCCGTATCAGCTGGTTGATGCTTACAGCGTTTGAGTAGAGCAAGATGGTGATGAAATAAATGCCTAATTCATGAATTTTTTTGATAGTGTAAAGTAAAGTCTGTCGTTTTTGGGCATGAAAAAACTAACTGAATTTTTTAGTCATCACAAACATCATCTCGCCACCGTAGCTTTTGTGCTGGGTTTCTTGGTAGATATCATTACCTTTAGGACTATCAACCTTGATGTCAGTCAAATCATTCTTGCAGGCTATCTTATTATTCTTGCAGGCTCGATACTTGTGCTCGCGAGCCCTTTACATAGAGGAGTATCAAAAATCGATCAATCGATGCGTGAATGGCTCCCCATCATTCAACAGTATGTCGCCGGAAATTTATTGTCGGCTTTCCTTATTTTGTATTTCTCAAGTGGCTCACTATCTCAGAGCTGGCCATTTTTAATTATCGTGGCCCTTGCCGCCCTCAGCAACGAAACATTTTTCATTGAAAAGTATCGTCTACCATTTCAAACAACACTTTTTTTCTTGAACCTTGTGTTGTTCTTTGCGCTCGCAACGCCTATCGCTCTTGGCTCTCTCGGCCTTCTTACCTTCCTCTCCAGTATCGGCATTGCAGTCGCTTTTTTTATTTTATTTTTTCTCCTCGGCAGATTTTTGGCACCGAGCGCATTTGTACATAACGCGTCAGGCATAGTCGGAGGCGCTCTTAGTGTTGTTGTTGTTGTAATCCTCCTTTATGTAACGCACCTCATACCTCCAATTCCACTCTCTGCAAAAAGTATCGATGCATATCATTCAGTAATAAAGGCAGGGGATAGATACATAGCAACAGACGAGGTCCGGACATGGTACGAACGCTTTTTTGATATCCAAGGAGTGACACTTCATCTTTCGCCAGGGGAGTCGGCGTATGTGTTCAGTTCTATCTTTGCTCCTGCGCATTTTGGTGCGGGAGTTGTACACCAATGGGAATTATTTGAACCAGAGCTCGGTAAGTGGGTGATTAAAAATAGAGTGAGCTTTCCAATTCTTGGGGGACGACCAGAAGGCTATCGAGGGTACTCATTTATGGATAACCCTACCTCCGGCCGTTGGCGAATTTCTATTAAGACTCCCGATGGGGCTGTTATTTCACGGATGTCTCTTATTGTGGAGCAAGTCAAAACCCAACTGGTGACTGTTGAGAAAGTTCTTGAATAACATCGCATCATTTAGGAAATGGTGATATCATTTCCAAAAGTGGAGACTGATATAATTGTTGACTTACAATACGGAGATTCAGGAAAGGGCAAAGTAGCTCATTTTTTGTGTAAGACAAAGAAGTACACACACGTACTTCGGTACAACGGAGGATGTAACGCTGGGCATACTATTTTTCATAAAGGTAAGAAGTTTATAACGCACCACATCCCTGCGGGAGTTTTTTGGGGCATTAAATCCATAATAGGGCCAGGATGCGTTGTTGATCCTATTCAGTTTCTGAAAGAAATTAAGATGCTTGAGGATGGAGGTATCAAGACTAAGGGTAAAATTTTTATTGCAAAAAACACCCATGTCATAACTGCATCACATAGAAATGAAGATTCTGTTGATGTAGCAATCGGCACGACAAAGCGAGGAAACGGTCCAGCCTATCGCGATAAGTACGCTCGCATTGGTGTGCGTGCGGAGCATGTAAAAGCATTAAAGCCTTACCTCATCGATCTCTACGAAGAGTTTCATGAAAACAAAAAAAAGGTCGTCATATTAGGTGAAGGAGCACAAGGCTTCGGGCTCGACATTGATTGGGGAGATTACCCGTTTGTTACTTCCAGTCATTGCACCACCGCTGGAGCCCTCTTGAATGGTGTACCGCCACAATCAGTTCGCCACGTATGGGGTGTCGCAAAAATGTATGAGACCTATGTCGGTACCAAGAAGTTTGAACCAAAAAATCCTGTATTCGAAGAGCTTCGGCGAGTAGGTGAAGAGTATGGTTCTACGACAGGGAGGCCACGCCAGTGTAATTGGATGAATGTTGATTTGATAGAGCAAGCAGTTCGTGTGAATGGCGTCACGCATCTCGTTTTTAATAAAACAGATGTAATGCGAGATGTTGGTGAGTGGGCTGTGCTCATCGGAGGAAAAGTTCGAGCATTCAAGGGAGAAAAAGAAATGAAGCATTTTCTCACTACACGACTAAAGATGTTAGGTATTCCTCCCCGACAAGTTTATTTTTCTGAAAGCAGGGAAGCGATTTAGTAAAAAATCTTTAATACATGAACAGCATAATCAAATTTTTCGGAGTCTCAGTTCTTATTTCTCTCGTTGGCCTTGGTCTCGTGTATTACTATCTCGGTCTTGCGGCCTTTATAACCGCAGTGTTGTTGGTACTTCTTGAAGTAACCCTTTCTTTTGATAATGCCGTTGTGAATGCACGGGTGCTTGCGAAGATGAATGAGAAGTGGCAGAAGCGCTTCCTCACATGGGGAATATTTATTGCGGTATTTGGTACGCGCATCCTCCTCCCCGTCATTATTGTTTCAGCGATTGCAGGTATGTCTCCGTGGTTGATTGGCCACATGGCCTTGTTCGACCCTACTCACTATGGAGAGTTATTAGAAAGTGTTGCTCCTGCAATTCATTCGTTCGGCGCAGTGTTTCTTATGCTGGTTGCTCTCAAATATTTTCTTGATAGCAATAAAACAAAACACTGGATTCAGTTTATTGAGAGACACTTGGTGAGCTGGGGCAGAATTGAGGCATTAGAAATATTTCTTGCGCTCGTCGCTGTCGCTACTGTTTCATTTTTTGTTCCGGCCGCAGAACAGACCTCTGTGCTATTGGCCGGTGTTTTTGGAGTTATTGTATTTATTGTGATGGAAGGAATCACGAGCGCTTTTTCTGTCGAGACAAAAGTGGGGGCATCTGGCAGCGTTGCGCTGTTCTTATATCTTGAAGTTTTGGATACGGCATTCTCACTCGATGGTGTTGTTGGTGCGTTTGCGCTTACCTCAGCGTTGCCGGTAATTGCGGTAGGTTTGGGTATCGGCGCTTATTTTGTACGATCCCTAACCATTTTTATGGTGAGAGAACGCACTCTCGATACTCTCGTGTTTTTGGAGCATGGCGCTCATTGGGCAATATTTGGACTTGCGGTGAGTATGTGGGTTAGCCTACTTACTGATGTACCGGAAATAATCACTGGAACCATTGGTCTTGCGTTTGTTCTCGCTGCATACTATTCCTCACTCCGTTTCAATAAAGCGAAGTCTTAAATTTATTCCCCGAGGTAGAACTGACTCGGTCTCGCATTTGCTATACTGTCGTTAGTGAAGTACTTCATTGCCCACCTCCTTTCGGGGGATGCAAGACAGTATCATTCGGGATTAACTCGCGAGCTTGCATTGAAGTATCGCGTCATCCCTCTCCACGACAGGATTCCGCCACACATCACCATCAAGCCTCCTTTTGAGACTGATGAATCAGGCATTAAGGAAGTTGAGCGGGTATTGCGATCGTTTGCAGGGAATGAGCGATCCACTCCTTTGGTTATAGATGGATTTGGGCGCTTCGGTTTTCGTACTGTGTATATGGATGTATATAAGGGTGCGGAAGCAGTGTCCTTAGTGCGTCGTCTCATTCATGCACTGAACACAAACATTGCGTGGATGCCAGCGTATCCACTTGAAGGGAACAAGCTCCATGCGTCCGTGGCGCGTTTTTTAAATCGTAAACAATTTCGCAGAATATGGCGCGAACTTCGAGTGCTACGACCTCGTTTCGAATCAACTCTCGATACTATAGTAATCCTGAAAAAAGAAGAGAGGGTATGGAAGGTGATGACCTCGATACCACTTCGAGGTGAGGCATCAGGGTGGGTTTCTGTAGGGCAAATGTATCGCGAGCAGGTTGCAGGATGAGATTCTTACGCTTCAAGGAAGGTCAACAAGAACATCAGTGCGATACCGATGATGAATGCACCAAGTTCAATCGCGCCACGCATCGCTCCTTTTGTTTTATGTAGTTCGGGGATGAGATCTGTCGCGGCGATGTAGATGAATGCACCTGCCGTGAATGCTCCAGCAAATGCTCCGACCAGCTCAAATGCGGAGTGGAGTAGAAGGAGGAGTCCTGCTCCGAGAAATGCCGTCAGTGCTGAAAGAAAATTGAAGAAAAGAGCTTTCGTGCGTGAGAATCCGCTGTGCACGAGGAGTGCGTAGTCAGCGATTTCCTGCGGGATCTCATGGAGGAATACGGCGACTACAGTCGCGAATCCGACGACTGGAGAGATGAGGAACCCTGCGGCAATTACTGCCCCGTCAAGCAGATTGTGGATGCCGTCCGCGAATAAAACCATCGGCGCAAGATGTTTAGGGTGATGAAGGGCTTCTTCCGTTTCGTGCTCTTCCTCGGCTCCATGATGAGCGTGATGCCAGCGCAAATATTTTTCAAGGATGAAGAAGACCACGACGCCTGCTAAAAGCGCAAGACCGAACGCTCGCTCATCACCGATCTTTTCGAGTGCCTCAGGTATTAGGTGTATCACCGCGTCTCCGATCAATGTTCCAGCGGCAAGCCCTACGAGAACGAAGAGCATCTTTTTCATCATTTCTGCCCTCATCGAGAATGCGGCGATGCCGGCGAATGATACTAAGCTCACCGCACTGATACTTATAAATATGTAGGCAATTGTTCCCATAGTGTTAGTTATTTAGTCGCGCATAGTGCGCAGAGACCAAAAAGTTCTAGTGAATGGCTGATAATCTTGGCGAATCCTTTTGACTTTTTTAGAGCTTGCTGTGCGATCGGCTGGTAATCGCATCCAGTGAAATCTTCTATCTTTTTGCAACTCATGCACACGATGTGGTGGTGGTCGCTTTTACCCTCCTTAAGTTCATAGAGGGCATGTCCCCGTTGGAGATCAACTTGTACAACTAGCCCTGCCTGCTTGAACGCCTCGAGTGTCCGGTACACCGTCACTGTATCCACACCTTTCGTTCCCATTTTTACCTCCTGCACACTCATAGGATACGACGCCTTCTGTAAGACATTGAAGATGCTAACGCGCGGTGCGGTTACTCGGAACCCTCTTTTTTTGAGGGCATCTGCGATGACGATCATAGTCACCATACTATCCTACTTGCAATTTATTTGCAAGTAGAATATGGTGCACGACATCGCCACCATGATTGCCATTTATGTACTTGTTACTAGTGCGCGTAAGGAAACCTTTCGGGCAGGTCGCTCGCAGAAAGTTCGCTAGCGCTCTTGTTTTTGCTTCGTCGAGCCAGAATGAAAGTAAAACTTTTCTCCGTCTCTTCGCCTCAAAAACACTACTTCGCAGACACTTTCCTTCTCGTTCGCGCCCGTAAGAATAAGGTCAGATCTTCGTCTTAGTGAGAGCTTCATGCCGATCTTATTAAATATGCCTAATGATATACTAGGCTCATAGCAGTAATATATTCGTTTTTATGGATGAACTTAAAGATACTCACGATCACTCACATCACCACGGACTTTTGAAAAGTCGTTTGGTTATGAAATTATTTGCAGTGTTTTTGGTCGTTGCGACTATTTTTGTCGGAGCAAAGGCAATCAATGCCATTGTTAACTTTGACACCCTGACGCAACCTCCGACCAATGTCATAACAGTGACGGGAGAAGGAAAGGTTTCTGCATCGCCAGACATTGCCACAGTTTCTTTCGGTATCTCTGAAGACGCTGATACTTCTGCGCACGCACAAGATGCTGCCGCAAAGAAAATCAATGTTGCCCTCGCGCTATTGAAAGATCTAAAAATTAGCGAGAAGGACATTAAGACGAGTTCATACAACATTTCACCTCGTTATTCACAACCAACTCCATGTTACGGAGCAGTTCCTTGTGTCTATAATCAGGAGCAAAAAATTATCGGCTTTACCGTCTCAGAGACTGTTGAAGTAAAAGTACGCAAGATTGATGACACAGGCAAAGTGCTTTCGGCTCTCGGTGAAGCAGGAGTTACCAATCTCTACGGGCCTAACTTTTCCGTTGATGATCCCGATGCTTTGAAGGCAGAGGCTCGGAAAGAGGCAATAGAGAAGGCTCGCGCGCAGGCGAAAGGACTTGCAGGAGATCTTGGTGTTCGTTTGGTGCGAGTAGTAAATTACTCTGAAGGTGGCGGATATCCTCCGATGTACTATTCAAAAGACATGGCGATGGGCGCATCGTCAGCACCTGCACGGCCAGAAGTTTCTGTACCAACAGGGCAGAATGAAATTATCGTGAATGTTTCGGTAACGTACGAAATACGATAAGGAAGGGGTTAGTGTATAGCGTTTAGGGAAACCCCAAGCATTTGCTTGGGGTTCTTTGTAGTCTGGAAGTGCTATTGACAGGATAGCTCGGAAGTGTTACCATATAAGAATCATGGGAGAAAGATTATCGCTACCTGCGGCAGAGCCTGTTTCAAGAAAGCCTAAAAATAAAGGTTGGCTTGCGCTCGCTATTGCTGGGTTACTAACAGGAACTTCACCTGGCTCCGCAGAGGCAGGGCAAGATTTTAACTGGGGTCAATTTGCTCAAGGTGCGCTGGATGGTTATGCCCGAGGTCAGCGCGAACGAGAAGACGAACAACGATGTCTTCGAACACAAATAGATTCGGCTAATGAGCTTCTAATCAACGCTAGAGATGATTTTCGTTATGACACTGAGAGGGCAAACGAGGATGCTGACAGTGCCCTAGAGTCGCTTAGTCGTCGCACTGACCTTACGCCCGCAGCCCAGGCAATTGAACGACGCAGAATAGAAACAAACAGAACTCGTTCTTTGTCTTCCGCTCAATCTCGTTTTGCTACGGCACGCCGAATTGCTGATGAGCGGGTACAGAGCTGTAGACGTCGGCAATGATAGGTTGTTGGGTCGCTCTTGACCAAGCAGTCTCAATTTGATACCTTAATCAAAGCCCTCGCAGGGCTTTTTTTATGAAAAAATTCATTGAATACATCAAGGCAGTACGAAATGAGCTCACGCATGTGTCATGGCCAACTCGAAATCAAGCAATTCTCTATACATTGCTCGTTATTGTTATTTCTATCAGTGTCGCACTTATGCTCGGTGCTTTTGATTTCATTTTCACATTAGGACTAGAACAACTTATCCTTCTTAAGAAATAATTTGTATGGCAAAACAAACAGAAGGAACACGAGGTTGGTACGCAGTACACACATACTCAGGATATGAGAATGCTGTTCTTCGTAACCTCAAGCAACGCATCGATTCTCTAAACATGCAGGATAAGATTTTCAATGTAGTGATTCCAACTGAGAAGAAAATTAAAGTAGTGGGTGGTAAGCGAAATACCGTTGAAGAGAAAATTTACCCAGGCTACATCTTGGTCGACATGATTGTTGATGATGAGAGTTGGTATATTGTTCGCAACACCCCACGCGTGACTGGCTTCGTGGGCTCTGGGGTTACTCCGGTGCCTTTGACGGAGGATGAAATGAACATTCTCTTCAAGCGCATGTCGACCGATATTGCAAAGCATAAGATTGACTTCGCTGTCGGGGAGCCTGTTATTGTTGCGGACGGTCCTTTCAAAGATTTGGAGGGTCGCATTGGCGAGATTGACGAGGAGAAGGGTAAGGTAAAGGTGTTAGTGTCGATGTTCGGTCGTGAGACACCAGTTGAGCTCGATTTTTTGCAAGTTAAGAAAATATAAGTATCATCAACGCATATGGCAAAAGTAGTAAAGAAAATTAAGCTTCAGGTTCCAGGTGGTAAGGCAACGCCTGCGCCTCCAGTGGGAACAGCTCTCGGTCCAGCCGGTGTAAACATTGGCCAGTTTGTTCAGCAGTTCAATGCTGCAACCCAAGACAGAATGGGCGACATTCTCCCTGTTGAGATTTCGGTCATGGACGACCGCTCGTTCACCTTTATCGTTAAAGTGTCTCCAGCATCGCGTCTCCTTTTGAAGTGGGCAGGTTTGGAGAAGGGTTCTGGAAAGGTTCCAACAGTAAAAGCAGGTTCAATCACAAAGGCGCAACTCAAAGAGATTGCTGAGAAGAAGATGCCTGACTTGAATACAAAAGATACTGAGCAAGCAATGAAAATCATTGCCGGTACGGCTCGCTCCATGGGGATCGACGTTAAGTAGGTATGTTTGAAAGCTCTCAGGAAAATAAATTTTGGGAGGGAGTAAGTCGTTGTACTGCGTGCAAAATGGAAGGCAGTCCTCGAAAGACCAGTACCTTTCGTGGGGCTAGTGTTTCCATCGGTAACATGTGTGACAGTCATTTCGATGAATTTCGTCGCCTGCCCGATTATCTAGTGCATCCGGTTACGGCGTTTGACATGATCTAAAAAGGCTACTTATATTCAAGGAGTACCCTGAGGTTACAGTTTTCAACTTTTAAGGCACAATGCGGTGAATGGAAGTCACCGCATTTTCTATTGATGTACTTCATCCGCCAAAAGATGATTTATTTTCCAAAATAAAAGCCTCTTCGCTTACCCTCAAGGAAGGCGATGTTGTGGCGATTTCGTCCAAGGTTGTTTCTATATCTGAAGGCAGGTGCGTAGAGCGTGATTTTACAAAGAAGGATGAGTTAGTGAAGCAAGAAGCTGACTGGTACATTCCTCGCGAAGACATGCGAGACGGCGCTGTGGTGCACACTATAACGAACGGGATTCTTATTCCTTCAGCAGGTATTGACCCGTTAGGTCAGTACTATGTTCTCTGGCCTGAAAATCCACAAAAATCTGCCGAAGAACTTTTGGCTTGGTTTAAAGAAACATACAAGATCAAAAATTTGTATCTCATCATGACGGACTCGCGGAGTGTATTTCTTCGAAAAGGTGTCGTGGGTATCGCACTCGCATGGGCGGGGTTTGAACCACTCTTCAGTAATAAAAATCGTATTGATATTTTAGGCACTCCATCAGGAGGAAGCCAAACAAATATTCCAGACTCGTTAGCAGCCGCCGCGTCATTTGTGATGGGGGAGGCGAATGAGCAGACACCAATTGTGCGTATTCGGAATGCGCCTTTCATTGGTAACAAGGAGCATGTAAGTACTGATTCTTTCTCCTCGGCTATAGAGGAAGACCTTTTTGAGCCTTTTTTGAAAAATGTGGGGTGGCAGAAAGGTGAAAGGAGAAAAGGTTGACGAGCCATCTTTTGAGGAGTACTTATGTATACAGGGTAGTTATTTAGAGTAATTAGTAGACTTTATTATTTACTACTAATGTATATGAATCCAT
>Ga0265292_1002089_pt1 | contig 14888 bp, 17 predicted proteins | sample Munlanlewell296A_FD_189080 | JGI IMG/M metagenome (GOLD analysis project Ga0265292, IMG submission 189080) | Leachate microbial communities from a municipal landfill in Southern Ontario, Canada - Leachate well 296A | ecosystem: Engineered > Solid waste > Landfill > Unclassified | place: Canada...
TATCCTCTGCTCCCTCGCGTAGAGGCACATGCCGCCCTCCGTGTGGCCGGGGGTCCAGATCACCTCAAGCGGCCACAGCTCGGTCTCGATGACTTCCCCCTCCTTTACCGCGACGAGGGAGTCCCCGAGGCTCGACGAGATGTATTTCGCGTCCGCCTCGTGCAGGTAGACCTTCGGCTTCGCCTTCTCGAGGATGAGGAAGGCGCCCATGGCGTGGTCGTGGTGGGCGTGGGTGATTATGACCCTCTCGACGTTCCCGGGCTTAATGCCCAACTGCTCCAGTTGAGGCCAGACTGGGTTCGCCCTGTTGCCGACCCCCGTGTCGACGATGGTCGCCCTCTCCCTGCCGACGACGTAGATGTTGCTGCAGAGGCCGTCGCCGACGATCATGTGGACGCCCTTGAGCTTGGGGGAGTCGTTTCCGAGGTCGATTATCTGGGGCAAACCAGTCGAGTAGGTGGGTGAGGGCCGTCGTTAAAAGTCTTCTAGGGGACGCGGATGAGGTGGAGGCGGAGGACGAGGTAGCCCTCCTCGTAGTCGTAGTCGAGCCCCTCGAGGTCGTGCCCCTCGGGGATGGGGTACCTCCTGTTGAACTCCTTGTCGAGGCTGCTGTGGAGGTGGATGGAGGTCCCGCTCGTCTCGACGAGTACCGTCTTCTCGAGCCTCTTGGGGAGCTCGGCGGTGATCACGTACTCGATGTGCTCGAAGGACTCGCCCCCGGGGAGGTTGCCCTCCATCACGGTGAGGTCATCGTTCTCGGCGTAGTTCTGCTCGGTGCGGGTGTGGATGTACCACGGGAGGAGGCCGGCGGTCGCGACGGTGACGAAGAAGAGGAAGCTGTAGAGCCCTGCGACCCACGGGCTGACGTCGCCGACTATGAATGGGAAGACAACCGTGATCCCTTCGGCTGGGAGGCCAGCCACGATCCCGGCCGCCGCCACTGAGAGGCCGACGATGATCATAAGCGAGCCTCCGACGAGGGTGATCGCCTTCTTCCTGACCTTCCCCTCCACCTCCGCCTCGGCGCAGTCGAGGCAGTTCCGCGTCTCCTCGTCGAAGCATTCGCTGCAGACGATCTGACCGCACTTGGGGCAGAGGATGTCGGCGCCCTCCGCGCCGCAGACGGAGCAGACATCGTCCCGGAGACTGTCTACCACGCTATCAACCCCATCCACGACGCGAGGTAGAGCCCCGCCGTAACGACGATGCCGACGACTATGATGAATTTTATCAGCCTGCGGCTCTCCTGCGCCTTGGCGAGCGGGCCACTCAGGAAGCCGAGTCCCCTGCGCCGCAGCTCCTCCGGCTCGGCGCGGAGGCTCAGATAGATCATTATCACTCCTAGCCACGCTATGAGGAAGCCTATACCTATTATGGCTACGGAGCTCACTTGAATCTCTCTCACAAGGCTGGCGCGTTATCTTAAACCTTTCTAGGTCGGGGGCCTAGGTGCTCCACAGGGAGGCCTTCCCTATGTACTCGTTTACCTCCCACTCCCGGACGGATGCGTTGTCGACGTCGACGACGTATATGGCGTGGAGCCTCGCGTTCCTTATCTCCTCGACGCTGACGGGGGGGTTGGTGTAGTAGAGGTCGCAGAGCCTCTTTATGGAGGCGATCTCCTCCTCGGTGCGGAACCTCGGCGGCTTCGTCAGGCTGGGGGGTATCTGGAGCACGTAGTAGGGGGGTGTGGCGAGGACGAACTTGCTCGCGTAGCCGCTGTAGCGTGTTATCTTGCTCGCGGCCCTGGCGCGTAGGTAGACGAGGGGGTCGGTGGCGTTCTCGGGGGGGACGAAGCCAGTCTCCGCCTCCACAATGAGGCTGCCGAGCCCCTTCTCTGCGTACACGTCGGTGCTCACGCCGTTGACGGCCGTCTCGAGCTTTACCTCGAACCCCGCCTCGATGAGGTGGGCGGCGCAGATGAGCTCCATCACTGAGTGGTTGATCTTCACCCTGTTCTGGCGGTGCATAGCCTCCAGGTCGCTTCGAAGGACCTTGATCTTGGCGTGGTGGGCCGGGTCTATCTTGTCGAGGATCTTGGATACGACCGAGTCTATGTCGCGCATGAACTCCTCGGTAGACCCTTTCGCACCCATTTACGCACCGGAGCCCTTACTCTCACTCAGCGAAACTAACTATTAAAGTGAACCGGTGCCCCCGGGAGGTGATAAATACCCCTAAGGGGGACAGATACGCGACCAGTTATGCCCGAGAAGAACGTTTGGGAGATATTCAGCACCGAGTGCCCCAGTGTGAGCGAGGCGTACATGAAGCTGAGCCAGGCCATCTCGGCCCACGGCGGCCTCGACGAGAAGACCCGGCTCCTCATCCTGGTCGGCATCTACTCGACTACCCGCGACCCCGTGGCGCTGCGCCACTTCGTCGGCACGGCCCTCAAGGCGGGGATACCCAAGAAGATGATAGAGTCCGCGGCGCTGCTCGCCTTCAACACGGGCGTGACCAACGCGGAGCTCGCCATCCCCCTCATCGAGGAGATGGCGGCGAAGCAAAAGTAGAAAGGTCCACCTTTTTCAGGCCAGTTTCTCTGACGAATCCGAATGATTTTACCCTGTAGAGGTGGCTCTCGCAGGCGCAGTCGCTGCATCCGAAGCGGGGGACGGCTTCGCCCCTCTCGGCGACCCTCGCGGCTATCTCGCACTCCATCCTTACCGCCCAGTCGGTGGCGTAGATGGCCTCTATCTCTACGCCGGGCTCGCGTAGGAGGTAGTCGATGTGCCAGTGGGCGACCCTCCCCTCCCCCCTGCTGGTCCTGAGGTGCCTGGCTAGGCGTGGTAGGAGGCTGTTCAGGGCCGAGCCCACGTAGACGTAGCGCCCCTTGGGGAAGTCGATGACGCCGAGGGAGCCGACCCTGATCCCTGTCTGCCTCTTCACCCTTACGCAGAGACAGTAGCTCCCCCGGGTGACCACGACGGAGAAGCTGCCTCTCGGCTTAAAAAATGGGCTACACGGGATTGGGCAGACCGACCTGCCTGCAAAGTTTTTTCGGCGCAATGCGCTGTAGCTGATCACATGGTTCTCAAGCTCAGGGACGATTGGCCCCTTCTCAGGGGTAAGATACACTTCGACACGGCCACCACGGGCGCCGCGCCCGCCTCCACCCTCAAGATAATGGGGGAGTACGTCGCCGACGTCACCGCCATGTTCCGCGGTGAGCGCCCCTGGCAGAGCGGCACCGCCGACTGGGCGAAGCGCCGCCTAAACTCGAAGAAGCTCTTCGCCGAGGTCATCGGCGGCGGGGAGGAGGAGGTCGCCTTCATCCCCAACGCCACCGCGGGAATCAACACCGCCCTAAGCATGGTCCCCGTCAAACGGGGCAGCAACATAGTCTGCACCAACCTCAGCTACCCCATGACCGCCACGGTCGTCAACAAGCAGAGGGACCGCGGCGCCAGGCCCAAGTTCATAAAGAACAAGAAGGGCGTAGTCACCCTGGAGCAGTTCGAGAAGGCCGTAAACGACAGGACCGCGGCGGTCGTCGTCGACCAGCCGAGCTGGTTCAACGGCTACCTCCACGACCTAAAGGGCCTCGCCGAGGTCTGCCACGCCCACGGCGCCAAGCTCGTCGTCGACGGCACACAGTGCGTCGGCAGCCTCGCATGGGAGGCCGACCGCTGGGGCGTGGACTTCGTCGCCACCAGCACCTACAAGTGGCTCATGGGAGGCCACTACGGCCAGTCCGCCGGCTTCCTCTTCGTGTCGAGGCCCAACATAGACGCGACTCAGCCCGTCTACGTCGGGGAGAAGACCCTCCCACCCGAGGTGGGGGAGAGGAACACCCTCGACGAGTTCACCCTCTACGACTACACCCCCCGCAAGGGCATAGAGCGCATCGAGGTCTTCCCACGCCAGGAGATCAGCTACGTCGCCGTCGAGAACTCGATGAGGGTCCTCCTCGCCCACGGCAAGAAGGCGGTGGAGAGGCAGGTAAGGGACGTCGACAACGCCCTCATAGAGGAGCTCACGAAGAGGCACTTCAGGCTCCAGACCCCGAGGGAGGAGGAGAGGCGGATATACGTCAACGTCCAGGTCCCCGACTACAAGGCGGTGGGCGAGAAGCTACTCGCCAGGAACATCTACGTCGCGCCGAGGATCGGCGGGCTCCGCATAAGCCCCCACTTCTACAACACCGAGGAGGAGGCCGTCGCCCTCGTGAAGGCCCTACGCGAGGTCACGAAGCCCCGGTAAACCCTTTTCTTCCCGGCGCGGGTGTTTCTATCGAACCCAGGTGGTCGCATGAAGGTCCTGTTGGTGGGCAACGGCGCGAGGGAGCACGCCATGGCCAAGAAGCTCCACGCGGACGGGGCGGAGCTCGTCTCCGCCATGTCCAAGAGGAACCCCGGCATCGCGGCCATCAGCAAGCGCGTCGAGATAATCGACATCAACAAGCACGGCGACTACGACCGCTTCAGGGGCGTCGACATAGCCTTCATCGGCCCCGAGGCACCGCTCGCGGAGGGGATCGCCGACCACCTCAACGCCCTCGGGGTCCCCGTAGTGGGGCCGAGGAAGAGCCTCGCCCGCCTAGAGTGGAGCAAGAGCTACGCGCGCCTCCTCCTCCAGGAGAACGGCATCCCGGGGAACCCCGAGTTCAGGGTCTGCCGGGACCTCTCCGAGGTCAGGACTTTCCTGAGGGACCACCCGAACGTGGCCGTGAAGCCCGAGGGACTCACCGGCGGGAAGGGGGTCAGGCTGACCGGCGAACAGCTCCGCTCGCCCCGGGAGGTCGAGGACTACGCCTCCGAGTGCATCAGGAACGACGGCCTCGTCGTCCTCGAGGAGAAGCTAGGGGGCAAGGAGTTCACCCTCCAGGCCTTCGTCGACGGTAAGCGCGTCGAGGTGATGCCCCTCGTCCGGGACTTCAAGCGCGCCTACGACGGCGACAAGGGCCCCAACACGGGGAGCATGGGGAGCTACAGCTGCCCCGACCACGGCCTCCCCGACCTCCCCGCCTCCGCCGTGAGGAAGGGGGCGGAGATCATGAAGGCGACAGTCTCGAAGCTGGCGGAGTCCGTGGGCGAGTACCACGGCTTCCTCTACGGCGGATTCATGAACACCGACGCGGGCGTCTACCTCATCGAGTACAACGCCCGCCTCGGCGACCCCGAGGCCATAAACGTCCTCGCCCTCCTCGACGACTCCCTCATAGAGACCGGCTTCAAGATAGTCGAAGGCAAGCTCAGCAAGCCGACCTTTAAGAAGGAGGCGACGGTCTGCGTCTACGTCGTCCCCGAGGGCTACCCGGACAACCCGAGGAGGGACCAGCCCATCGTCGTCGGGAAGCTGAGGCACTCGGAGCCCTACTACGCCTCCGTCTACGAGGAGGGAGGAGTCGTAAGGACGACGGGGAGCAGGGCGGTGGCGCTGCTGGCCCGGGGCGGGTCGGTGGCCGAGGCGCGGGAGAGGGTCTACTCGGACGCGCCGGCCGTCAAGGGCGCCCTCTACTACCGGCGCGACATCGCCGCAGGGGTCTAATCCACACAAGTTAATAGGAAACACCGGTCAGGACATAGTAAACAGGTGACATGGTTGAGCAGCGGAAGGGACGACAGGCTCGCGCGCCTCGAGGCGGTCCTCTACGCCTCGGGCAGGCCCCTCAGCCTCGCCACCATAGTCGCCCACCTCAGGCTCGAGAACGAGCAGGAGGCCAAGCAGCTCACCCTCCGCCTCGGCGAGATATACGAGCAGGACGGCAGCCCCCTCGAGGTCCGGCACCTCCCCGAAGACAGGGTGGTAATCCAGTTAAAGACCGACTACACGAGGGAGGCCCGGAAGTTCAGCATACGCCCCCTCCTCACCGCGGGGCCGCTCCGAACCCTCAGCTACATCGCCTACAACCAGCCCATAGAGCAGAGGGAGGTCGCCATCGCCCGCGGCAGCCAGGCCTACCAGCACATAAAGCAGCTCGTCCAGCTCGGCTTCGTCGACAGGGAGAAGGGGAAGGGCAGGGCGAAGCTCCTGAAGACGACGGACGACTTCGCCGACACCCTCGGCCTCAGCAGGGACCGCTCAAACATGAAGCGGCAGCTCCGCAGCCTCTTCCACAGGCTCGAGACCGAGGACCTGCAGAAGCAGGAGAAGCAGAAAGACCTGTAATAATTTTTATTATTTTATTGGAGTGATATTTTGGACAAAAAGTTAAATGTAAATTAAATATGTTTTCAATGGATCAAATTGATACTTGCAGATGAAATCAGGTTATTTGTATACAATAACTATGTTTCCCCCGCTAGAAAAAAGGGGTTAAACCAGATCACAGTAAGGGCTGGGGAAATTCATACTCAAATGGGTCTGTCTCAGAGACTTCCCGCTGTATGTAGTGCATTAGGGACTAAAAAAATCGAAACTGAATTTAATATCTCTAGAATTGAAATCAAAGGACCTGTTAATGGTTCAAATACGTTTTTTACATATAAAGTTTAAACATTTTTCAATATTGAATATTTACGCTTCTTTTTCTATTTTTTTTAGCTTAATTGCATAGCAGGTTTCTTTCCCTAATTTTTAATTAATGAAAATGATATATTCTTATTCGACTCAAATCCAATGCGGTGATGTTTTGCCCGGCCCCTTCCCCTACGTAATTCTCTCCGGCTCCCCCCGCGAGTGCGGCGTCCAGTACGGAAAAGCCTCGAAGAGGCAGATCCGCGCCAACGTCGACTACTACCTCGGCCTCTGGGGCCGCATCTGCGGCATGACAAAGAAGGAGGCGCTGGGGAAGGCGGCGTCCACGGCGGACCCGATAAGGAGGTACGACGCGGGCATCTACGAGGAGATCGAGGGGATTGCGGAGGGCTCCGGCTGCAGGCTCGACGAGATACTCGCCCTCAACACGCGCTACGAGCTCCTCTTCAGCCAGGTCAGGGTGGCGCCCGACGGGTGCACCGCCCTCGCCGCCCTCCCCGACGCGACCGTCAACGGTCACACGATACTCGCCCAGAACTGGGACTACCGCCCAGGCATGAAGGAGGGCTGCGTGACCCTCGAGATCCACCAGGAGGGGAAGCCGGGGGTCCTCCTCCACACCGAGGCCGGGGCCGTCGGCCACAAGGGGGTGAACTCCAAGGGCGTGGGCATCGTCCTCAACGCCCTGGTCAGCGACAGGGACTCCTTCGAGCCGTGCCCCCCGATCCTCGTCCAGTGCAGGAAGGCGCTGAACAGCGCGGGGATTAACCAGGCACTGATGGCGGTGCTCACGGCGAGGCGGAGCGTCTCCTCCAACGTGATAGTCGCCCAGGCGGGCGGCGTAGCCGTCGACCTCGAGATGACCCCCCTCGACACCTCGATAATAACGCCGAGCAACGGATTCGTCGCCCACACAAACCACCTCATAGGGGCGAGGAGCCTCACCGTCCGAGACAAGTTCGTCTCCCAGATACCAAACACGATCTACCGGCTGACGCGGACGCAGGACAGCCTCCGCCGCTGGGAGGGGCGCATAAGCGTCGAGGGGGTGAAGGAGATGCTCCGCGACCACTTCGGGAGGCCCTACAGCGTCTGCACCCACCCCGACGAGTCGATGGAGGAGGACATGAGGGGGGAGACCCTCGCCTCCGTGATCATGGACCTCGACGAGCGGAGCCTGCACATCACGAAGGGGCCACCCTGCCTCAGCGAATACGAGAAGCTCACACTCGCCTAGCCTGATCATAAACTTTTATAGCCGCCTTTACGGGGGTCACTCCGATAGCCATGGCGGAGCAACCGAGTACGCTCGCAATCGTGGCCCTCGTCGTGGGGCTCATACCGGGGGCCTACTTCGTCTGGCTCGTCGTGAAGGGGCTCATACTCTCCCTCAGGCGGGGGAAGGACGAGGACCTCTAGCTACATAGTCCATATTATACCTCTGTCGTCTTTAAAAGTCGGTCGAACGCTGAATCATCAGACCAAAGATGAAGTATCAGGTGAAGTACGACCCGAGCTACTCGATGCTTGTCGTGAACCTCGAGCCGGGCGAGCAGATCACCGGCGAGGCCGGCGCCATGACCTACATGACGCCGACCGTCGAGGTGAGGACCCGGAAGAGGGAGAAGAGCATACTCGGGACCCTCGCGAACACCCTGATAGGGGGCCAGAGCTTCTTCGTCAACGACTACGCGGCCGTGGGCGGCGCGGGGGAGGTCGCGCTCGTCGCCGCCCCCGTGGGGGACATCGCCAAGCTGGGCGTCCAGCCGGGGAGGGGGTACATCATCCAGAAGGCGAGCTACCTCGCCTCGAGCCAGTCAGTGGACCTCGACATCCGCTGGGAGGGATTCTCGAAGGGTCTATTCGGTCAGGGCCTATTCATGATCAAGACGACCGGGCAGGGCGACCTCTTCATAAACACGTTCGGCGCCATCGACAGGCACGAGCTCGCCCCCGGCCAGGAGCTGGTCGTCGACAACTTCCACCTCGTCGCCTTCGCCGACACCTGCAACTACAACGTCGAGCGCATCGGGGGGTGGAAGGAGACCATCTTCAGCGGCGAGGGGTTCGTCACCCACATACGGGGCCCCGGGGACGTCTACATACAGACGAAGAACCTCAAGGAGTTCGCCGACTGGATCTGGACTCTGATAGAGCCAAACGTCCAGAAGCAAAGCAGGGCAAGGTAATCGGGCTAGTCGCAGGGCTCGGGGTCCCTCTCCAGGCTGCCGCAGGTGCAGTGGATGCTCCCGCTGTTCCTGGGGCGGACGAGGCTGCTGCACTCGACCTCCACGACCTCGACGCCTATGGATTCGAGCCACTTCGTGTTCTTCGGGTTGCCGATGGGGACCATGATCTTCATGGGCTCGAGGACGATGCCCGTGTTGGGCCCGATCTTGGCGCCGTGTGTGTCCGTGTAGACGAGCTCCTCCGGGGGCGTGATGAACTTCCAGTTCATCGTCCTCTTCATCCACTCGACGAGGTGGGGCTCGAACCACCTGGGGTCGCCGATGCTGGTGTGGCGGTCTATCATGGCGTAGTCGATGGTGCCCTTCGTGGAGCCGTAGCCGGGCTCGATCTTTATGTCGACCTCGGGGTCCTGCGTCTTTATGATCCTGGCGAGCTGCTCGTGGCCCCATTCGTTCGCGTCGGAGATCACCTTGTCGCCTGTGTTGCCCCTCGCGAAGTGTACCTCGATGAAGAGGTGCTTCTCGTCGAGCCAGCCGATCGAGCCGCCCTCCGCCATGCCGTCGCCAACGATCATGCCGACGACTGGGCAGCCCGCCTCGGCGAGGGTCTGGTAGGTGGGCAGCTCCTCCCCCTTCCTGATCCAGTCGTACATGCGGAGGATGACCTGCCCGTAGACGGCTGGGTGGCAGACGTCGTCCGTGAAGATCGCCTTCACCTGGTAGGGTGGGTCGTGTGGGTCCGGCTTCCTCACGAGGACGCGTATCCCCTCGTCCCTGTAAGCCTTGACGAGGTTCTCGTGGTGCCCCACCATCTCGTCGAGGTTCGGCTTGAATGTCATACGCCACGCCGCGAGGCTCGCCTCGTGCGGCGGCCACGGCGTCTTCTTCCCAACGCTGAGGAACTCCTTCCCGGGGCGGTGGACGAGGACGGTGCGCAGCTTCCCGATGGTGGTGTTCGCCTTCCACTTTCCACCCCAGAACTTGGGCATGTCCTCCTCGAAGGTGGTGTGCACCTGGGGGTGGAGGCGGGTGTACATGTCGGTTAGCTGCTTGATGTTCTCCGCGCTGTTTGCCTGAGACATAGGTAAGGGGTGGCCGGTCGGGGTAAAATAGTTACCCCGGTCAGTGGTACTGGTCGTAGTAGGGGTCCTTGACGTAGTAGCCCTGCCAGATGGACTTGCCCGCGTTGACGAGGGGCCTGCCCTTGGCGTAGACCTTCTCGATCCTGAGGCTCTCGGGCTTGTCCGCGATGACGATGTCGGCGTCGTATCCCGCCCTGATCCTGCCCTTCCTGTCGTCGATGCCGAGGCACTTGGCGGGGTTGGTGGTCACCATCTTGAGCGCCTCCTCGAATGGGGCGACGCGGTTCAGGGCGATGTCCCTGATCTCCCTCCGGGTGAAGTCGACGGGGGCGATGTAGAGGGCGACCTGCTTGCCCTTCGCGTCCCTTATCGCCATTGGGCAGTTGGCGTCGCTGCTTATGGTGATGCCCTCGATGGGGCAGCCCTCGGCGAGCATCCGCTTCACAGCCAGATCGGTCTTCAGCCCCGTGAGGGTGCCCTCCTCCTTCCGCATCTGGGTGGTGAGGTCGACGTAGCCGCCCCTCTTCGCCCACTCGATGCCCTGCGCGATGACGTCGGGAGTGGCGCGGTTCACGTGCGTCGGCACGATGCCCTTCGGGTGGAGGCCCGTGTTCTCGATGACCTCGAAGAGCATGTCCATCCTCTGCGGGCGCCTCCCCACGTGGACGTGGGTGACCGCCGTCTTCTTCACCGTCTCCGCGCCGAGGTTGACCTCGCTGACGAGCTCCGCCATCTCCCTCCACGTGTGGTGGCTAGTCGTCGCGTCCGAGATGGCCGTCTTCAACCCCCGCACCTTGTCGATGAGTACGACGTCCCCCCTGACGGTGCCCGTGATGGTCGGGGGAGGGATGTGGAAGCAGCCCGTGTAGATGTACGTGGTGAGCCCCATCAGCTCCAGCTCTATGGCCTTCCAGTATAGCTGCTCCAGGTTGCGGACGAGGTACTCGCCGCCGAGCGTGCCCACGACCGTGGTCACCCCGCTCTCCACGATGTCCTGGTATGAGGCGTCGTAGGTGTGGCCGTATGGTCCCTGGCTGTCGTCGGCCCCGGTGATGTGTATATGGGGGTCGACCCAGCCCGGGTAGACTATCTTACCCGTGGCGTCGATCTTCTCACATTTGTATCCTCCGGGTGCCTTGAGGTCCTCGCCGACGGCGGCGATCTTGTCGCCCGCGATGAGTATGTTCGCCTTACCCAGCTTCTCGGGGGCGTAGACGTCCCCGCCTACAATCAGCTTGAACATTGGGGTAGCCTCTATGTCCTGTGGTGGTCGTACTCGGCGTCGGGCGTCGTTATCGGCGTCACGGAGAGTATCCTGTCGTTGATCTTGTAGACCCTGAGGCCCGCGTAGGATATTTTGTTGCTCTCAAGGAGTTTCTGCGCCTTCTCCTCGCTCTTCGGGGGCACGTATAGGAAGAACTTCTTCTCCCTCTCGCCCATGCCAGTCCTCTCGGAGAGGAGCTTCCATCTAGCCACTGACGATGGCGCGACCTCCCTGGCGAGTGCGACGTCGGCGACCTCCTGTATCCGGCCGTCGGGCTTCGCTATGACTATGCTCGGGTAGACGACGGCCTCCTCCGTGTCTATCCCCCTCCTCTTCACCTCGTCGTTGACGATGGTTACGTAGCCCTCCCCCCAGTCCTCCTGGTCGACGAAGGGGAACCTCGTCGCGGCGATGATGCGTATGACCCTGTTCCTAGTAGTCTCCTCACTGACCATATCCCAGCAGCTCCGATACAAGAGTACATATGCGCCTTTTGAAACTTCATAGGTGCGACGCCTTGATCGACACGATCCTCTTCGACAACTGGAACACCCTCGTCCAGGCGCCGGGGCTCATGAGGGGCGGCGCGTCCGTCGAGATATTCCAGCGCAGCCTCCGCGACCAGGGCCTCGAATACGACCGCGACGGGTTCGTCGAGGCCTACAGGGGCGTGGCCCGTAGGCAGGTCGCCGAGGCCGAGGCGAACGGGTGGACCGAGATCGACTACCTGCGGCGGCTGCTCACCGTCCTAGAGCGGCTGGGCGTCGCTGAGCCGAGGCGGAGCCGCCTCGCCGTCGGGGCTTGGGGCGACTACCTCTCCGAGTGGCCGAGGCAGACCAGCTTCTACCCCGAGACCCCCGCCGTCCTCGACGGGCTGAGGGGGAGGTACCGGCTGGGGGTCGTCACCAACTTCATGGACGGCCCGACCGCCCGGACCGTCTTCGCCGCCCTCGGATACGACGCCATCTTCGACAGCCTCGTAGTCTCCGCCGAGGTCGGCTACATGAAACCCTCGAAGGTGGTCTTCGAGAGGGCCCTCGGGGAGCTCGGCTCCACGCCGGGGAACACGGTCATGGTGGGCGACAGCTACGAGGCCGACGTGGTGGGGGCCCACGCCGCCGGTATGAGGGGCGTACTCATCGACCTCGAAGGTGCCCCGGAGACCCAACTCAGGGCGAGCGACGCCGTGATCAAGGGCATCGGCGGCTTCCCCGAGGCCCTCAAGAGGCTCGCCTAGAGGGTAACCCATTTTATCCGGCGTCGCCTTATCCCCCACACCCATAGGGACTCGACATGGCAACTGAGGGCATATGGAGATACGCCGACAGGCTCCCACCGATACGCGCGGACTGCAGGCAGACGCTCGGCGAGGGGGGCACGCCCCTCATCAGGCTCAGGGGGACGAACATCTGGGCCAAGGTCGAGGCTATGAACCCGACATCGAGCTTCAAGGACAGGGGCATCGCCTACCTGATAAGCAGGGTGGTGGAGGAGGGGGCGAAGCGGGTCGTAATCGACTCGAGCGGCAACGCGGCCGTCAGCACATCGGCCTACTGCGCACGCGCCGGCGTCAGGCTCATCACGGTGATGCCGGGCTACAGCCACGCGGAGAAGAAGACACAGGTGCTCTGGCACGGGGCGACCGTGCTCGAGGTCGCCGACAGGGAGACCGCCCGCATCTACGCCCGCCGCGTGGCGAAGGAGCTCGGGGTCAGGTACATAGGCGTCGCCCTCGATCCCGCCGCCGTCCCCGGCTTCCAGACGACCGCCTACGAGCTCGCCGATGAGCTGGAGGCGGACTCGGTCTTTGTGCCGACGGGGAGCGGGACGAACCTCGTCGCCATCGGCCGCGGCTACAGGGACCTCGAGAAGGGCGGCGAGGTCCCGCGGGTGCCCGAGATGCACTGCGTCCAGTCCGCGGCCTGCGCCCCCATCTCCGGTGAGTTCACCGACTACAAGCCCATCTCCAGCACCCTCGCCGAGGGGGTCATCGTCCCCGTCTCCGAGAGGAAGGACGACGCCGTAAAGATCGTCAGAAAGACCGGCGGGAACGGCTGGGTCGTCGACGACGAGGACATCTACAGGGCCCTCCGCCTCCTCGCCGAGAACGGCGTCTACTCGTCGCCGACGGGCGCCGTCGGGGTCGCCGGGGCGCTGAAGGCGAGGCGCGGCGGGAAGGTGGTCTGCATAGTCACAGACAGCGGCCTAAAGTCGAACCTTATGCTTGAGGGCTTCAGGGAGCGCATAGTGCGCGTCGGGGACGACGCTGCCCTCGAACGCTTCATGGCCGGCGTCGGCTAGAAGCTCTCCGCGATCTCGACCAGGTCCAGAAGGTCGTCGACCATCCTCTCGCAGCCGGCCTCGGCGAGCCTCCTCCCCCACTCCTCGTCCCTCTTGTAGCCGACGAAGGCGACATTCGCGGCCCTCGCCGTCTCGAGGTCCGTCGAGGTATCGCCCACGTAGAAGACCTCCGCCGGTTCGACGCCAAGGCGAGTCACGACTTCGAGCAGGTGGCGTGCGTCCGGTTTCGGGTACGGGACCTCGTCCCTGGCGAGGCACGCATCCACGTAGGCGTGGAGACCGGTGAGCCTCATGCTCTCCGCTGCGTACTCACGGCAGCCCCTAGTGGCTATACCGATGCCGAGGCCGCGCCCCCGTAGGGCGCGCAGCGTCTCCCCCGAGTTCCTCATCGGCCTGGACAGGTGCGCGCCCTCGAGCTCGACTTGGTTCATGATCCTCTCCATCTCGGAGGCAACTATGGATATCTTCGCGGGCTCGACGCCCATCTCGGCGAGCACCCTTTCGCCCCCCCTGATGATCTGGTAAATCTTCCTACGGTCCGAGAGGCGCTCCTCGGGTATCCCGGCCCCGCGCAGGACGCCCCTGATCATCCCCGCCATCCTCTCGTAGTCGATCTTCGAGTCGACGAGCGTCCCGTCTAGGTCGAAGACCACCGCCCTGAGCCGCACGGAGAGCACTGCGGGGCGACGGCTTATCAACCATGCGGGGTCCCAACCTCTTATAACTGCGAGAACTGCTTCCAGCACCATGGGTGTGTCAAAACGCCCGTTCGGGAGGCTCCCCGACGGGCGCGGCGTCGACCTCTACACCCTCTCCGCGGGGGACGTCGAGGTCGATGCGACGAACTACGGCTGCATAATAACGTCCATCAGGGTGCCCGACTCCGCGGGCGGTGTCGGCGACGTGGTCCACGGGTTCGAGACCCTCGACGGGTACCTCGGGAAGCACCCGTACTTCGGGGCCGTCGTGGGCAGGTACGCCAACAGGATCGCGGGGGCCCGCTTCGGCCTCGACGGCGCCGAGTACAGGCTGGCGCGCAACGACGGCGAGAACAGCCTCCACGGTGGGCTCCGTGGCTTCGACAAGGTCCTCTGGGACGCCGAGGCGCGCGGCGACGCCCTCAGGCTAAGCTACCTTAGCCGCGACGGGGAGGAGGGCTACCCCGGGAACCTGAAGGCGGCCGTCACCTACGCCCTCGGGAAGAACGGCGACCTCTCCATCGACTACGAGGCCACAACGGACAGGGCGACGGTCGTGAACCTCACAAACCACACCTACTTCAACCTCTCCGGCGGCGGGGACATCCTCCGCCATGAGCTTACGCTCGATGCAGAGCAGTTCACCCCCTCCGGTAAGGGGCTCATCCCCACGGGTGAGGTGAGGAGCGTCGCCGGGACCCCCATGGACTTCAGGCACCCGAAGAGGATCGGCGAGAGGATCGACAACCGATACGAGCAGCTCGCCCTGGGCGGGGGCTACGACTGCAACTGGGTAGTCGACGGCGAGGCGGGCAGGCTGAGGCGCGCCGCGACCGTCCGCGACCCGGGGAGCGGCAGGGCGATGGTGGTGCTGACAACCCAGCCCGGCGTCCAGTTCTACACGGGCAACTTCCTCGACGGCACCCTACGG
>Ga0265292_1002090_pt1 | contig 14886 bp, 13 predicted proteins | sample Munlanlewell296A_FD_189080 | JGI IMG/M metagenome (GOLD analysis project Ga0265292, IMG submission 189080) | Leachate microbial communities from a municipal landfill in Southern Ontario, Canada - Leachate well 296A | ecosystem: Engineered > Solid waste > Landfill > Unclassified | place: Canada...
AAGAAAATGAGCGCAATGTGTTGATTCCGGCTCACGCCTGGACGCCGTGGTTTGCCATTTTTGGTTCCAAATCCGGCTACGACAGTGTGACCGAGTGTTTTGGCGACTTGAGCCACCACATTTTTGCCATTGAAACCGGGTTGTCATCGGATCCGCCGATGAACTGGCGGCTGTCGGCGTTGGATAAAGTAGCCTTAGTTTCCAATTCTGACGCTCATTCCTTGCCTAACTTAGGGCGGGAGGCGAATATTTTTGAGGGCAATGACTTGTCGTATGACAATGTTATGCAGGCCTTGCGCTGCGGCAGTCCGCGGGCCGTGGCCGCGGGTGAGGACAAAAATTTGTCGCTACGCTTAGCCGGTACTTTGGAATTTTTTCCAGATGAAGGCAGGTATCATTATGACGGTCATCGGGTTTGCGGCGTTTGTTTGTCGCCGGAAGAAACCAAGAAACACAAAGGACTTTGTCCCAAATGCCGTCAGCCTTTAATTATTGGCGTGTTGAACCGCGTAAATGAACTGGCGGACAGAGCGAGCGGTTATCAGCCTAAATCAGCCGTACCTTATGTCAGGTTACTGGAGTTGGATAAGCTGATTGCCGATTCCCTAGGTGTAAGAGGCAGGCAAAGCCAGGCGGTAAGCCGGGTTTATTGGCAGGCAGTGTCGGCTTTAGGCAACGAGCTCAATGTTTTATTGGCAAGCGACATAACAGCCATTAAACAAGCGGGCGGGCCGAGGCTGGCCGAGGCTATTAGGCGTTTGCGCAATAATCAAGTTAGTATAACCCCGGGTTACGACGGGGAGTATGGCCGGGTGGAGTTATTTAAACCGGAGGAAAAGTTATCACCGCAAGCCAGTTTATTTGGCTAGACAAAAACAAAAAACCCGCTTTAGCTTAATAGCTTTAACGGATTTTTTGCTGTGTAAAAACTTTTCAGAAGGATTACTTCTTACCACCCTTTTTCTTTCCCTTCACTTGCTTTTTCTTAGCCTTTTTCTTAGCCATTTATCTCACCTCCTCTCGTTTTAAAAACTAGGATAATATTTTACTTCCCGCTTTTTACGTGGTGAAAAGTTGCCGGGAAGCAAAAAATCTCTGGCACTACCTTATATTATATAAAACTTTTTTAAAGTGCGCAAGGCTGTGGATAATTATTTGGCAAGAAATTTCAAAATTTGTACAAAATAATTATTAGTCGCGCGGTGGTGTCGTGCTGAGTGCGACTGAGGGTTCTGCTTAGTGCGTTGGCTTTATGAGACTTTAATTAAAAACAATCTTACAAATTTTAGTTTTGCTTGACGTTATAGAGACGCTTGTTTTTAAAAGGAATAAGTGCCAGGATTACGGCCGTTGTGTAGTATTTTGTCCGTTCTATTACATTATCAGTCAGAATTCCCACCGCCCCGTTTTCTTGTTTTGAATTGGTTCGTCCAAAAACAATATCATCGGCTTCCCCTAGTTCTTTGCCCTGTTTTATCAGGGCGGCGATTTGGGGTGGCAAAAAGAAAGTAGCTGTTCTGCCCTTACCCAGCTGGCCAGCCTTGGCTTTTACTGCTACCCAGGCGAAGGCTTCCATCTCAGAATTTTTCTCTTCAATGCCGCCTTCAATACCAACCCAAAAGTCCGCCTTAGTTGTTTGGGATATATTTTCTACCCGGTTTAGTGCGCCTTGGAATGTTTCCACATCGCTTTGTGGTTGTTGATTGACTCCGGATGTAACAGCCACGCCTTCTACCTCAAAACTTTCCAGAGGAAACATTTCTTTAAACGCATTGGCGACGGCATTAATTTTGACTGGATTTTTAGAAGCAATAATTATTTTAGACATAAATATACATAGATGTGAATAGTTTTGGTGGACCGTGCGAGAATCTCTCGCTTTGTCATTGCTCCGTTTCGCTCCGTCATCGCTCCGCGAGATCTAGCGTAGCTACGACGAGATCTGGCGAAGCCATGAGAACTCGCGTCTTCCGGACTTGCCCCACACCATTTTTATATATTGGTGGACCCCGTTAGAAATAGCTGAAACCATACAAAACAATGGAACCAACTAAAGCTGTTTGCTTACGGGGGTGATTCGGTAATAAAAACGGAAGTTTCTAACGGGGTGGACCGTACCGGATTTGAACCGGTCACCTCCGCGATGTCCCGATGGATTTTGGTGGGCCAGTGTGGTGGACCCGAGGAGAATCGAACTCCTATCTCCCGGATGCAAACCGGGTGCTCTGCCACTAAGCTACGGGCCCACCAAAATCAGTCGGGATCCCGATTTCCTTATGAATGCAGGATAACTATCACTTCGGGACAAACGCGGCGCTCTACCAAATGAGCTAACGGCCCGCAGGTTGGCTGATGGCATGTGGCCTATAGCTTATAGCATATGGTCTATCTGTGCTATTCGCTGCTTGTTATCTGCCATAAGTTATTTCAGGCCGCCAAACAGCGGCGACACTAAAGTTAGTAAGAGTGATTGAAAAAGTCCGGTTATGGTGGCAAAGCCGAGTAAAATAAGAGTTAAACCAATAAGTTTATAAAATAAACGAGTTCCACCGTCAGATCCGAGATGAGCTTCGGCCCAGCTGATTCGGCCAAAATTATTCACAAACCAGTCAGTTTTCCAAATAAGCATAAAACCGACAATTGCCATAATTAAACCAATAATGATACTACCCATGGGGAATTTGAATTAAGAATTAGGCAGGTTAGAATTAGGAATCATGAATTAAGCCCAGTATAACTACTTTATTATAGCTGGCCCAGTACCAGAGCAAGCACGGTACCGGGCATCGCCACTTGTATGTATTGTTTTTCAGAGTTAGACGCAGTAACCTTAATGGCTTAAATAGCTCTTGGTTCTTGGGCTCGCTTTTAAAATAAAATTATAAACCAGCTAACTAACTTATTCAACCGTTATCTCTTACTAATTACTTGATCTCGTGCTCGCTAAATTTTATTTAACAAAGTTGTTATACTGGGTAAGAATTGAGAATAGGTATTTTTTCGGTTCGTGATTCATAATTCGTTATTCAAGTTGTCCAAGATTCCCGACTCTCTTAATGGTAGACGGTGCCCCGCCAAATCGGCGGGGTGACCCCATTCGGCTTGCCCCGCCACTTTCCTTTGGACGCGCCTGGACTCGAACCAGGGACCTTCTCGGTGTAAACGAGACGCTCTAACCAACTGAGCTACGCGTCCAGGGGAAGATGGCGGGGGCAAACAAAGTGCTTCTATAGCTAAGTAACCTCAGCCCAAGGCTGATGTGCCTAGGGCACAATCTGCTTGTCCCGTTGAATCGTGTAGCGATTCCATCGGGAAGCTACGCGTCCACAGGAAAGGGGCGGGGTGAATAAACGAAAAGCTTCCTGCCTATTTGCCTCTAGTATGGCTTCGCAAATTTTGGCGTTGGGGCGCGCTTTGAAATTTAAGATTTTGGCAATTTTGCAAAGAGAGGTTGGTACATATCGTCTTGAATATCTATATTTAATTCCTTACGATTAATTTTATCACAAAATTCAACCGGTGTCTCGGTAATAATTGCCAACGGTTGCTGTTCGTTACCTTCACCCATCACCAACACCGCCGCCGCGGCCAGACCATCAGCAACATCGGTGCGAGAAAATTTAAACTTTCTACCAAAGATATCAGGAGCGCCGCGATAGTCTTTGATACCGCGAAAGCCCGCATAGCCAAGAGCTACGCCGGTTACGCCGGCGCGAAGCGGTATGGTGTGGCTGTCGGTGATAAGGACGCCAAGGCGCTTCACGCCATACTTCTGCCGCAGCTTTTGGCGTAGGACACGAGCAGACTTAAAACTGTCTTTTGGCAAAAGAATGAGTTTACCGTTCGCGTTGGACTCATCAATTCCGGCCGAGGCCATCACCATGCCGTCTTTGATAGTAAGCCAAACGTACTTGGTTGGTATGGCAAGTTCGCTTTCGGCGCGGATTAGCTTAGCTGTTGTCTGGCTGTTCTCAATAACCGCGGTTCGTTTGGCTGACAGCGCGACGATTTTTGAGGTAACAACAATCACTGAACGTTCCGGAAGTTTCTGGAGATAGCGCGTGATGAAAGAAAAGAGATTTTCGCCTTCCTTAAAAACACGAGTTTTAATCGGTTTGATAATCATGTTGGCTGGTGGTTAACCCCGTTAGAAGTCAGACGCCAGAGGCGTCTGCTGATTTGACTTTGTCGAATCTGACTTCTAACGGGGTTAATTCGGTAATGAAGAAGGAGTGTGCCGGCGCGATTGAGTTGTCTTGCCGAAAGCAGGTGAAGTCGCGTCGTCCGCGGGCCGCCGCTAAACATTTCTTTCCCGCGGCCGAAGATGAATGGCTCAAGGGTAACAAAAATTTCGTCAAGCAGACCGCTCTTAAGCATTGTGCCGTACACCGTTCCTCCGCCAAGAACCGCGACAGTTTTGTACTGCCGAAGAAGTTCCGTAAGATTAACACGAGCAGGATTAACAAAGGTGACTGTCCCTCGGCGTCGCACTCCCTGCAGACGGCGTGAAAGGACAAAAGTATTTCGCTTGCGCAAACGAGCAGCGGCGGCTTGGTAGGTATTCCGACCGACAATAACCGCCTCCATTCGCGCCAGCGAGTTTTGGAAAAAGCGCCAGTCTTCCTTGCTTGTCCAGTCCGGCGGAGTTCTCTTGGTAAGCGAGATTCGTCCGTCAACGCTCGCAGCCACAAAAGCGATGTAGCGCGTTCTAGGTAGTAGATGTTTTTGCTTCACCTTGTTAGAAATTTGTATTGTCATAGCCGCTCTTTATTCTCCTCCGTCCCGCTAACCAATCTGGGGAATCTCTAACGAGTTTTATAGTAATCACGAAGGGGATAAATCAGGTATTTTTGATTAATATGAAGGCCGAGATTGAGAATGTGTTTCTTTTCTAGGAGACACAGAAGATTGTTTATAAGGACAAATGACCCAGTAATTCCAAGCGCAAACAAAAGGCGTTCTGCCGCTACCACCGGAATAAGCGAGTTCCAGACCGGCGCCGGCAGCGAAAAAGTCCAAATCCACAGAGCGCCGCCAACGGCGTGAGCCGTAAAGGTTGAGCCGAGCGCGCGCGCGAGCAAGAATCGATCGCGAAAGAAATAGGCCACAATCGGAATAGTCCAAAAGAGCGCGAAATACCAAACGGTTCTGCCAATAGGGTGGGCCACAAAAGCCGCGATTGCGATTGCGGGAACGATTAAGTTGAATTTTCCTTTCTTGGCGAAGTAGAGCGCCGCGAACAGCATCGGGAAAAAACGAATGATCGTTCCGGCATCTTCAATGTGAGCTCCGTGCGCCAAAAAGTTGAACAATTGCATCAGAAATACCGCTATGATTCCGGGAATACTGCCGATGAAGGCGCCGGCGATGGGCGCGAACGCGTCGTAAACCGTAAATTTTACCTTTGACCCCGTGAGCTGCGCCACGGGAATCTGCAGGGCGATAAATCCAACCAGCGCAAAAATCGCAATAAACAGAAGATTTCTTTTTGTAAGGTATTGTTGAATGTTGTTCATAATGTTCTTTATGATGTTATTAGTGAGGTTAATAGCCAAAATGCTTATTCCCGCTGTACAGCGGGAGGGTATTCTGGCGAAGTCCTCGAACAGGTAAACAAAGGAGGATAAAAAATCTCGCCCGACAGGACGGGAGACAAATGCCAAATCAACCCTTGTCCCGTTAGAAGTCCGTCCTTGGCTATCTTTGTTTAGATAGATTAAAAGCGAAGCCGACTTTCGTCTTTGACTTTTCTTGCAGAAAATATTTTCTAAGATTTCTAACGGGGCTTGCCCTAGCGGTCAGCAAAAAGGGTGTTGTATACAAAACCGGACCAAGTTCTGATTCTGTGATTGTGAAGCATATTTTGGAAATTATGAGCGCGCGAACATTACAAGTTGTTTTTCGTCAGGCATGCCCCGTAGTTCCGCCCGAGGCGGATACTACTGGGGTTCTTTTTATAGTGAGCTTGCCGAACTGTGGCGGTTTTGAAATCTTGCGACGAAGCCGCACCGAATTCGCGGGGGGCTCCTCGCCGCCTGTGGCGGCGAAATGGTGCGGACGAGAGGACTCGAACCTCCATGGGATTGCTCCCGCTACCACCTCAAGGTAGTGCGTATACCAGTTCCGCCACGTCCGCCTGATGAGTTAACCAATACGGAATGATTACCGGCGTTTATTTTAACATACCAACCATAAGTCATGTTAGGTTTGTGTCCAGCGTTTTATCCGCCTCCGCAGTACCCAGAGTTTACCCGGGGGTGAATAAGAATTCATCCCGCCATGGGCGGGTTGTCGCCCCACTTGGGCGTTGGCGGAGGCGCTATGTGGTTACCCGTGGCCCCATCAAACTTGAGCGCGCATTGCTCTTAATTAAGCCACTGATTTAGGCGGTTTTTACCTTAAGTTTTTTGCGATAATCTCTTAAATAGTACAGTTTGGCTTTATTACTCTGGTAGGTTTTAACCAATTCAATATTGGTTATGGTGGGAAGGTGTAAGGGGAAAATTCTTTCCACCCCGATGCCGTTAGATATTTTACGCACGGTTATGGTGGCATTAGCGCCTTGGCCGCCGCGGCGGGCCAATACAATGCCTTCAAAAATTTGAATACGTTCCTTTTCTTCACCCTTGGTGTTGAATTCTTTAATTTTTTGGTGAACCTTAACCAATTGTCCAGCTTTAACACTGTCAAAACGGCTTTGATTCTGGGTAGATTCAGTCATACAATAATTTAAACTTATTTAAAATAAAACTCGTTCCCGCTGTCCGCCGGCTGGCGGAATCGGGAGGATAAATGCCCAACTAGAATAACAGTTTTATATTACTTAGTCAAGACTTATTCGTAAATTTTTGGTTTGGCTAAAGTGTTCAGAATTATATCTTTGACCTGTTTGACGGTATCTTTTAATTTGCCAAAGCGGTTAACTACCACGTAATCGTATTGCGTTTGGGCAACGAGCTCCCTGATAGCCTCTTGCCAGCGTGATTTTTTTAAGTCTAAAGTCATTTTGTTAGATTTATAGATTCGTCGTTTGACCTCTTGGTCTGATTCAGCTGTTATAAATATCAGAACTGCGTTAGGGTGTTTTTTTTTGATTTGGGCCGCGCCTTGGACGTCAATCTGCAGAATGACATTTTTGCCGTCTTGCAATGCTTTTAAAACTGGTTTTTTAGGGGTACCAAAATAAGATTGTCGGACAATTGCCCATTCCAACAGTTCATGGCGCTGAATTAGTTTTTTAAACTGTTCGTCGCGCCAAAAATTATAGGTTATCCCCTGTTGTTCACCCGGCCGCGGCGCTCTCGTAGTATTGGTCACAATATGTTCCAACTTAAGTCGCCGGTCTTGTTTGACCATTTTAACAATTGAATCCTTTCCCACTTGAGACGGTCCGGAAACAATAAACAAACGACCAAATTTGTTATTGGCTGGTGGGGACGATTTAGGCGGCGGAGCAGTTGGATTATCTGATTGTGGTTTAATATTGTTGGTCATTTAAGTTGGGTTAAGAATTGCTCAAGCTCTAAGGGTAGGGGGCTTACAAAAGTTTGCCAATCGTTGTTTAAATCATGGAACCCCAACTGGTGCGAATGCAAGAATATTCGTCCGGGAGTGGCTTTAAAGGCTAGTTTGGCAGGATGATAGATTTTATCGCCCACCACGGGATGGCCAAAGGCATTAAGGTGAGCGCGGATTTGGTGGGTGCGCCCGGTTTCTAAAATAAGCATTAGGAAAGTTGTGTGTTGAAAAAGTTTAATTACTTCAAATTTAGTAATAGCGGTCCGGGCGGTGGGGTCGTTTTTGGGGCGGGCGGCTATGCGGCCATGTTTGGTTTTGGAGCGAGCCAGCGGAAAGTCAATTACGCCGGATGGTTGTTGGACCTGACCAATCACCAAGGCTAAGTATTTTTTTAAAACCATTCGATTTTGGAAAGCGTTTTTTAAGTGAATAAACATTGCTTGATTACGGGCGATAACCATTAAACCAGATACGTCTTTATCTAACCTGTGAACAATGCCCGGTCTTAATTTATCCTCGCCGATTTCCATAATTTCCGGATAATTGCCGACTATACTTTCTATTAAGGTGGTTCCGTGGACGCCAGCCGCCGGATGAACCGTTAGGCCAGCTGGTTTATCAATAATTAAGTAATCAGGTAATTCTTTGACAATTTTCCACCTTACTTCGCTACTGGGAGTTAAGGTCCGCTGGCTCGGTTCGGTTAGATTGGCAATGTTTATGATTTGTTCATTTTTTAAAAAGTAATGAATCGGCACGCTACGGGCATCAACCTTAATCTGCCCGTTTTTAATGGCTAATTGCAGGAAATGGCGGGAAAATTTAGGCAACTTACTAACCAAAAATTTGTCCAGCCTGGTGCCGGCCGCTTCAAGGGGAACAGTGATGGTGGTGTTCATAGGATAAATTTAAAATGTAAATATCAAAAATCAAAATGACGATGTAAAATGGAAAATTATCGACTTAGACATTCATAATATATTATTTTACATTTTGATTTTTAAATTTTAAATTTCTTAAGTACTCAATCGCTTCGGCGCGGGTAGCAACTTTCTTTTCCAATTGCGCCTCCTTGAGCGCTTCCAGCAATTGGCCGATTTTAGGGCCCGGTGGCAAATTGAATTCTACCATAACTTCTTGGCCATTGAGGAACAATTTTAAGCCCTCTTTGGGCAAACTGTTTTTCAGTTCTTTAATTCTTCTCCACAGTTCATCAAGACCAAGCAGTAGATTTCGTCCGTCGCTCGGCCTGGTGGCATAAATGTCGGCAAAAATTATTTGAAGCAATTCTTGGCCCTTGTTCTCGTCGGCCAGAAAGTAGCGGTGAATGGTACTAGGCTTAAATTCAGCTACTTGACCGTGAGCTAAGAGTAAGTGTTTTTCTACCAGCCAGGCCACTTGGTCGCTGTTAATTTGTCCATAGTCGTTGTCTACATAGCTGGTTAAACGTAGTCGTTCTATAAGGTGGCGCGCCAAATCTCGGCCGACAATTTCGTGGTTATGGGTACGAATGCGGTCAACGCCATGTTTTTCCGGAGTTTCCAAGGTTAACGGTTTGCCAATGTCATGCAATACCAAGCCAAGCAAAACGTTTAAGCTGGGTTTACTGGAATCAAAGTAATGGTTCCAATCAGGACTGGATAATCCAGTTAGCGCCAGTTTAGTATGTTCATAAACATCGCCTTCACTGTGAAATATTTCCGGTTGGGGGGTATTTTTAAGCGCCTCAACTTCGGGCAGCAGGTGTTTTAACAGGCCGCTGTCACTGTATAAGTCTAAAGTTTTTATCGGGTTGGCAATTAAGCTTTTTAAGAATTCGCGGGCGATTATTTCCCGCGGCACCAGCCAATTATGGTTAATTTGGCCAGCGGCCACTTGTTGACTAACGGCAGTAATGGCCAGCCAGGTATTTTTATCAATAGTGAAATCAAGCTGGCAGGAAAGGCGCAAGGCCCGCAAAACCCGGGATAAGTCTTCTTGCAAGCGTTCCTGAGCTTGCCCCACGGCCCGAATTATTTGAGCGCCTAAATCCGCTTCGCCGCCAGTTGGATCTAGCAGCTTACCCGTAGCCAAATTCAAGGCTAAAGCATTGATAGTAAAATCGCGGCGTTGTAAATCTTGTTCAATTGGCAGGTTGGGGTCGCTTTGTACGCTAAAATCGCGGTACTCGCCGCTGTGCTTAAGGGTGTGTTCAGTGCGCGGCAAAGCCACATCAATGTCTTCTAGCTTCCAGCCCGCTGGTTGCCATTTAAACACACCAAAAGTTTTACCTACTAAATTAACCTTACCTCTGCCCGCCAGCCAGGTTTCCAGTTTGTCAGTTGATATACCACGCACGACCAAGTCGTAGTCTTTGGTTAGCCGCTCCAGCAGAAGATCGCGCACCGCCCCGCCCACCAAATAAACCTGCGCTTTTGGCAAATCAGCCTTTAGTTGGTGGCTAAGGCTTATGAGTTCAGAAGGTATTTTTTCTAACAAGTTGGGCATATATTTACTTTAACAAAAAACTCCAGATAAGTAACTAAGTTGGAGTTTTTGATTATAGAGTATAAAGATTAAATGTCAACCCCAAGAATAAATTATTCCCACTCAATCGTGCCCGGGGGTTTATCAGTCAGGTCATAAAATAGATAATCAATGGCCTTAAGCCTCTTGATTTTAGTGGTAATGGTGTTTATTAAACTCGGCGGCAGGAGGTAAGCTTCACCGGTCATAGCCTCGCGCGAGGCAAACGGGCGCAAAACTATACTAGAGCGATGCTTATGGCCAAAAGGGATAAGTATAACAGGGCATTGCCATAATTTATTATATACCTTAGCTTTTTTAATTTCAGTTGTGACCAAATAATCAATAGTTTGTAAAAGTTTAATGCGGGGTTTGGTTAAAAAGGCGGGATAAGTTTGTCCAGCATTTAGTTTTGGCCCGGCGATTTTTAGCAGTACGCGATTTATAGGGTGGTATTTGTTGGTTAGCCTATTAGCTAGTTTGTGAATGGTGGCCGCTTGATTATAAGACGCGTCTATAGCCAGTGGCCGGGCGTAGCTGCGTTCATCCCCCTGCACGCCCACGCTTTTTATCGGCAGTACGCGTGAATCGTATTTGGTAAGGGAAATGTTTGGCAGTCTGTGTTTGTCGGCATTCAGTCGTTTGGCCTCGATTTTATTTAAACATAATAGGCGGACAGCCAGACCCGGCCCCGGAAAGGGATGGGCCCAAATTAATTCATTGGCTAAGCCCAGATCTTTGCCTAAAGCGCGGACCTCATCTTTATACAAATCTTTGAGTGGTTCAACCAATAAACCTTGACGAGCCAGTTTAGCCAGTACGACAATACGGTTGTGGTGAGTTTTTATTTTATCAGCATGCCGGGTGCCGCCGGATTCTATGGTGTCGGGATAAATTGTGCCTTGTCCTAGTAGCCAATGACGGGTATTAAATTTGAGTTTATTTTTGATCTGCTGTACCACCTTGAGGAAAGTCTGACCGATTATCTGGCGCTTGGTTTCCGGTTCGCTGACATTTTTTAAAGCCCGGAGGAATATTTTTTCGGCTTTTATAATATGTAAATTGGTTAGACCAACTTTTTTTAAAGCCGTTTTAACCAGTTGGCTTTCGCCTGGCCGCATAAATCCGGTATCAACATGCAGGCCATAGATCCGTTTTTTGCCCAAAGTTTTATTGAGTAGGGCAAATACTACAGTTGAGTCAACTCCGCCGCTAACCAATAAAAAAACATTTTTTTGCCCGACTTGTTGTTTGATTTGTTGTTCAATCAGAGTTAGTGTCGCCAGGCGGGTAGTGGTGTTAAGCTGGCAAAGACGCGTGGCAAAGTTATTTAAAATAGTCCGGCCGTATTTGGTGTGATGGACTTCAGGATGAAATTGGAGCCCTAAGATAGGTTTGGTAGTATTGGCCATAGCCGCGATAGGCAGATGTTTAGTTTGAGCTAAAGTAATAAAACCCGGCGGCAATTTGGTTACACTGTCGCCGTGGCTCATCCAAACTTGGCTGATTTTAGGCACCTTAGCCAATAAACGATGTTGTTTAGTAACGATTAGCTGGGCCTTGCCATACTCACGGGTTTTACCAGCGCTTAATTTGCCGCCCCAGAAATCGGCTAATAATTGGTGTCCATAGCATAAACCCAAAATTGGTACGTTTAAGGACAGGATTTTAGCATTGAATTTAATGGGATCTTTTAGCAAGCTGCGCGGCCCGCCGGACAGGATAATCCCGGCGGCGTTAGTTAATTTTTGAATGTTTGTTAAGGGCGCAAAAATTTTACTAGGCACGTTTAGGTCGCGCAAAGTCCGGCTAATAAGATGGCTGTATTGCGAGCCAAAATCAATAATGGCGATGAAGGGTGAAGTTTTGTTGTTGGTCATACCCAGTAACAATAATTTCACTTAGCCAAACAAGCCAGCTTAAAGTGTCTTAACCGTTTGGTTAAGAATCTTCGTCCGGCAGTGGTTTTTAAGTACCTTTCTCGTTGTTTGGCATCTTGTTCATTCAGACAAGCTTCATAATAAATCAGTTTAAATGGCCGGCGAAAGCAAGTAGAAAAGTTAAGTCCTAGTTCGTGTTCTTTTATTCGCCGACGTAAATTATGACTATAACCGATGTAGTTATCACCATCCTTTAGACTCTGCAGGATATACACATAAAAGAACACTAGTGAAATTTTGTTACTGGGCATGATGATTTGATTATAGCGGGTAAAGCTGGTAGTATCAAAGAGTCAATTGAAAATTTAAAAATCAAAAATCAAAATTGACGTTTTGAACGCTGCCTTGAAGCCGCTACCGACCTAAATTTATCTATCAGCTAGTAGTCCTTAGATTCTTCAGTCGCTTCGCTCTTTCAGAATGACAATCCACATTATTTATATTTTTAATATGTCATTTTACATTTTGATTTTTAAATTTTAAATTTCTTATGTCTTTGCCTTTATATCTTACTTACGATGATGTTTTGCTGCTGCCGTGTTATTCCGCGATTCGGCGGCGCGACGTGGTGTTGGCAACTAGGTTAACCAGGCGTTTAAGTTTGGCGATACCGATTTTGTCAGCGCCGATGGATACTGTGACGGAGAGCGCGATGGCTATAGCTTTAGCAACGGCGGGCGGTTTGGGTGTAATCCATATGAATATGTCGCCGGCCAAACAAGCGGCTCAAATTAAAAAAGTTAAAAAATCCGGCAAGACAAAATTATTAACCGCGGCGGCAATTTCTTTTGGCGACAATGGTTTGCCGCGAGCCGAGGCGCTGTTGAAAGCCGGGGTGGATATTTTAGTAATTGATACGGCTCATGGGCACTCCAAAGGAGTTATTGACATGACCAAGTTATTAAAGCGCGATAAGCGATTTAGTAAGGTTGATATTATAGCCGGCAATGTTGGAACAAGCGAAGGGGTAAAAGATTTGATTAAGGCCGGGGCGGATGCTGTTAAAGTTGGCATTGGTCCGGGCTCAATTTGTACCACTCGGGTGGTGGCCGGTATCGGCGTGCCGCAACTGTCAGCCGTGATGTTCGCTGTGAAGGCGGCGGCTAAAAGCGGTGTACCAATTATCGCTGATGGCGGCATTAATTATTCCGGCGATATTGTAAAAGCTTTGGCGGCCGGCGCGAGTGCGGTGATGATTGGACGTTTATTAGCTGGAACTCGTGAGGCGCCGGGAAAGTTAGTCCGCCGCGGTGGCCAGCTGTTTAAAACTTATCGCGGTATGGGGAGTTTTGAAGCTATGCAACTCGGCAGTAAAGACCGTTATAATCAGGTCGGTTTAACTGTTAGTAAATTAATACCAGAAGGCGTGTCGGCGCATGTGCCGTATACTGGTTTAGCAGTTGATGTTGTAGAACAATTGGTCGGCGGTTTAAAATCCGGCATGATTTATGTGGGAGCGGCTAATCTGACTGAATTAAAAAACAAGGCCAGATTTGTGCGCATTACTGAAGCTTCGCTTAAAGAAAGCCATCCGCATGATTTGGCCAGTATGCAAGCCGCGCCGAATTATCGTTAATTTTAATAAAAATCAGCCCCCATAAGAGGCTGATTTATTTTAGGTTGAATTCAAACACCAGTGGCAGATGGTCAGAGATAGTAGTTTGATAAGTTTGCAAGGCCATCGGTTTGATTTTATGGTTGATGAAATAGTTATCTATGGCCATTATTTTTTTACCCGGCAAGGTTGTTATAATCTTGAATTTTTTGGTCATGTTGCTGTAATGTCGGTTTAACATTTTGATAGATTTGGTTTGTGGAATAACGTTAAAATCACCGGCTAAAATAAACGGTCCTTTAATCTGTTTTTTTAAATTGATTAAATATTGACTTTGTTTAAGCGAACGCGGCGTGTCCATTTTGTTAGTGCCGTAGGTACCATGGACGTTGGCCAGAGTGAACGATTTTGGGCCGTATTTGATTTTGACAATAGCCACTGACCGCGGATGGTCAATATTGGCAAAATTAGTATGGTCAATTTCTAAAGAGTAGTGCTTAAAATAGTGTTCATTGCGGGCGGAAACAATAGGATATTTAGACAAAATGTAATTACCTTGTTCTATTAATCCCCCGTAGTCACGATGCAGTTTACCCCGGGCCAGGATTTTCCTAGATATCCATTGAGGGCCAAAAAATCGATAAGGATAACGGTCAGCTAAGATTTTATCAATTTCCGCTTTAGAGCGGTATTTAGGAAAAGTCGTTTTTTCAAAATGGCGTATCACCTCTTGTAAACAGATAAAATCAGCGTCCAGTTGGCGCAGTAGCCTGGCGACTGGCAGGCTGTTATTAATTTTAAGGCCAATATTGAAACTAACTATTTTCATAATTTATATCTGTCGCGCTGAGCGCGACCATAATTACGCTTGATTAATGGCGCGGCGTTTAACGCCGCCAGAGGCCCCGCTTAGCGTGGTGGAATTATGCAACTCTGCTCGAACATTCCCCGCTTTCCGCCGTTGCCGAATTTCCCGCCCAAGGCGGACAAGTGTGCCCCGTATTTTGCGAAGCTTACCGACTAAAATTCAAATTCTTTTTTCAGCTATGAAGTAAGTCCACTATTCCGTTGTTATACCGTCAAATTCTGGTCCGTCCGCCATCGCCTCCTCGCGCGCCGCGCGCCGAATTCCGTCCTGGTGGTGCGGCGGAGTATAGATAGTGTAGAGCTTGAGCGATTCACTCGTTGATGTGTTGATAACATTGTGTGTTGCGCCGGCTGGAACAATCACGCTGTCGCCATCGCCGACGGCGTATTCGGTTTCGTTAATAACGACTTTTCCCTCTCCTTTTTCAAAACGGAAAAATTGGTCTCCGTCCTTATGTACTTCTGAACCAATTTCCACCCCCGGGGCAAGCGACATCAGCA
>Ga0265292_1002091_pt1 | contig 14883 bp, 16 predicted proteins | sample Munlanlewell296A_FD_189080 | JGI IMG/M metagenome (GOLD analysis project Ga0265292, IMG submission 189080) | Leachate microbial communities from a municipal landfill in Southern Ontario, Canada - Leachate well 296A | ecosystem: Engineered > Solid waste > Landfill > Unclassified | place: Canada...
CAAGTCGCTCGACGCCGGCTACGCTATCGTGCTCAAGAAGCGCCCCAGCGCCAAGCGCCGCGACTCGTGGGTCGCGTGGGACGAGCCCGGCTAGTTGCCGATGGTCGCCAGCTTCTGGATCATGAGCAACTCGTCGCTCACAGCCTGCTTCAGCTCGCCACCGGGGCGAATGAGGAAAGTGGGCTCGATGGTGCGGGCGTGCACCACGCGCGTGCCGCCAGGGGCGTCGCGGAGGACGAAGGTGCTTCCAGTGCTCTCGATGCGGTCATCGCGCACGGTGCGAAGCCCAGGCTCCTCAGCCATACGCTGGCGCACGACCTCGAAGACTCGGTCTCGAGGTGCGTGCACCACGATGCTACCGGTCTCGCGAAGCGCCATCGAGAATGCTGAGCCGGGCGTTCCCTTTGAACCTTTCTCCAGTCCGGGACGATGGTCCGTGAAAAGCCGTCAGAAAGTCCGTCATGACGACGAGCCCGATGCCACGAAACGTGCAGCCACGCCCTGCTCCCGCGGCGCGTCCACCACGAGGAGCACCCTGCCGCCTGCTTGCTTCGCGACGGCACGCGCGCCCCGCGCGATGCTCTCCTCACGCGCGCCCTCCACGCGCGCGAGCGCGCCGATGCGGCGCACTCGCGCGTCCCACGCGAGGCTGAACGCGCGTGCATCCGGCGCTTCGGGCGGCTTGCGCGCAAGCGTGCGCTGCACGCGACCATAACGCAGGAGAGCGAAGGCTCCCACCTCATGCGTGAACACGTCCTCGTATTGTTCCTCAGACAGGTCCACGCCGAAGGCACCAACGCTTCCCTCGCGCGCGAGGCGCACCGCCTCCACGAGGTCAGGCGGCGGCAACGCGACCTCGCCATAGCGCGCGAGGCGCTGGCTGTAAGCATACTCGGCGTCCGGCAAGTCCTCGAACGGGTCTTGCCCGTTGGCATCAGGCTGGTGCCGGAGCAACGCTCCGACGGCTTCGGGAGAGAGCCCCAGCGCGACGGCGGATGGCGCCGTGGCCAAGAAAGCCTCGCGCACGCGGTCCGCTTCGGCGACGAGGCCCTGCACGGTGCCCAGGAGTACCACCTCGCCGCCTTCGACGGAGAACCTTCGGATCATCACAGCCCCGATTCACCGGAACTTGTCCACCTGGTGGTTCTTGCTCTCGACGGTGACGATGCAGCGGTTCGCGGCCATGACGAGGGCCTCCATGCCGACCTCCTGGACGACCTGCGCTGGGAACGTGACCATGATAGTAAGCTTCTTGCCGTCCACCTTGAACGAGCGCTCGACGGCCACGGGGCCCTCGAACTTCTTGGTGCCATCGGCCTGGGGAGCAGGGTCCGCCATACGGAAACGGCGAGCCTGCCCGCCCAGATGAATGCTTCGGGGAGATGCCTTGCGCGTGCGTCCGTGTGCTCAATGGTAGAACAGGATGGACTAGATGAACAGGATGCACAGGGCGAAAGATTCCCAGGTCCTGCCCACCCTGTCCTCTCCTCGGGCGTCCCCGGCCCAGGAGCACAACTCCACTATAGGACTCGAGGCACAGGTGCGCGCGTGTGAACCACGCCAAGACGCAAAGAACCCAATAAACCAAGCCGCCTGTCAGATCGCCCGGTGTCTTGGCTTCTTGGAGTATTGGCGTCTTGGCGTGGATCAGGAGCCGTCACAAGCAGAACAAGCCAGGATTCCGTGAGTTGGACTCTCACGTTCCCCGGGGAAGTTTGCGCCCCGGGGCCGGCGTCCCCGAAACCATTAACGGAGGCCAACGGATCGCGCGCCATGCAAGTCAAGAAGATCGGGGTCCTGGGCGCTGGGCAGATGGGTCACGGCATCGCGCAAGTCGCCGCCCAAGCCGGTTACTCGGTCGTCATGCGCGACGTGGAGCAACGCTTCGTCGATAAGGGGATGCAGGGCATCCAGAAGAACTTGGGCCGCGCCGTCGAGAAGGCCAAGATGACCACGGCCGAGCGCGACGCCACGCTTTCGCGCGTGCAAGGAACGACGGAGCTGAAGGCGCTCGCTGATTGTGACCTCATCATCGAGGCGATCATCGAGAACCTCGACATCAAGAAGAAGACGTGGCAGGAGCTTGACGCGCTCGTGAAGAGCGAGGCCGTCTTCGCGTCGAACACGAGCAGTATCCCCATCACGCTGCTGGCCGCGCAGGCGAAGCGCGCCAAGAAGTTCATCGGAATGCACTTCTTCAACCCCGTTCCAGTGATGAAGCTCGTCGAACTCATCCGCGGTGTGGACACTGACGATAGCACCGTCACGCTCGTGAAGGAAGCCGGCACCAAGATGGGCAAGACCGTCGTCGAAGTCAACGACTACCCGGGCTTCGTCAGCAACCGCGTCCTCATGCCCATGATCAACGAGGCCATCTTCTGCGTGCACGAGGGCGTCGCGACGCCCAAGGCCGTGGACGAGGTCATGAAGCTGGGCATGAACCACCCAATGGGGCCCCTCGAGCTGGCGGACTTCATCGGACTCGACACGTGCCTCGCCATCATGGAAGTCCTCTACGAGGGCTTCAAGGACCCCAAGTACCGGCCGTGCCCGCTGCTCGTGAAGAAAGTGCAAGCAGGGCACTACGGACGCAAGAGCGGCAAGGGGTTCTACGAATACAAGACCGAGTAGGGCCTGCCGAGGAACTCGTCGGATCCCGACGCGGTCCCACTTCGGGCATCAACGCTTGTAGGCGACCGAACGGTGCATCACGCGCGCGACCGTGACGCGTCGCTCCTCGAACGACAGGTACGCGAGCACGCGGTGGTCCCCGATACGGAGCTTCCATTCGTCGGCCCCCTGAAGTCGAACGTAGGCGGCGGGCGGGTCATGGGCCGCCTCCGTGACCTTGTTGAAGACGCGGCGCGCCACGCTCGTGTCGAGCGCGAGCATGTCCTTCTCGGCGCGCCTCGACCAAGCGACAGCCCAGGCCGTCACATGCCCAACCGGCGCTTCATCTCATCATGCCCGATCGTCCGGCCAGCTTTGACGTCCAGCTTTGCTTCAAGCAGCCCGAGGCGAAATTCGTCTGTGAATCTGCCCTCGTCGTCCCCCTCTGGGATGAGGGACATGAGCTTGTTGAGGATCTCGTCGTAGGTCTCGCGCGGCCCGGCTTTGAGCCGGGCGAGCTTGGAGCGCGTCTTCGAGTCGATCTGGATCGAGGTGATGCCCATCGTTATGTGGTTCAACATAGCGACCATATAGAACTTGCGTGGAAGGAGGCGGAAGCCCGACAGCATCCACAGGGACCTGGTAAGGGGACTTCTTGTCGCGGGTTCTACGAGTGGTCACGACGGTGGTTGGAGCCGCCCCCTGACCGACTGCGGGTGGGGGCCACCGTTATCTCGCACGACGGGTGAACCCCGCGCGCGTCGTGCTGGTGTTGAGTCGGCTCCCGTCAAGAGCCTTGGCGACCCGACTCCACCCGCAGTCGGTTAGGGCCCAATCCAGCTACAGGATTGCGGACACTTGCTTCGCGGTTTGAGGTCAAGTGGTTGCGTCCCGCCGTGTTTCTTGTACGCGAAGCCGCGAAGCGCGCGAAGAAACCGAATCCTGCCTTCGCGTTCTTCGCGCCTTCGCGTACCAGAAGAAAGGCCTCTCACCAGCTTAACCGACTGCGGATGGACCCGACTCACACTCACTGCGAGTCGAGTTCAGGAATGGCGCGATGCCCGCGTTTTAGCCGGAGCACTCCCGATTCGAGGAGCCGCTCGCAGGTCGGAACAAACACCTCGTCCCGAGGAAGGAAGATGACGAGACTATCCCGCGCACGAGTCATGAGGACCCGGTATCGGTTCGCAGTGATTCGGGCGGCATCCGTGACTTCGGGCGCGGCGACTTCTCCCGTCCACCTTGCACCATCCCAGACGAAGTCGTCTCCCCAGCACAGGAGCGCGGCGTCCAGCTCGAGCCCTTGCGAGGAGAACTCGGTCGCGAGTTGTTGAAGGGAGCGGCAGAGTGGAGGCCGGCCATCACGGCCTACGTACCACGCGCCCGCGCCTTCGGGCTTGAGATGGGCCGCGTATCTGTTGTCGACGCCAAATTTCGGGAGGCTCTTCGCGTACGAGGACCCGATGAGTCCATACATCTTGCGCGGTTCCGTTTCGTATCTCTCGACCAGAAATCGCTTGGCGAGTTCCAAGTCGTCCGTCAAATAGAGACCGTATCCTGCCTTGTGAAGTCCGGTCGCAAGCGAGGCCGCATGAGAAAAGCGGCCTTGGATAACCGCGTCCACCCACTCATGAAGACGAGAAGCGCGGTGCGCGCGAAGGGAGCGGGTGAGGTCGAGTTCAGGATGCAGCACCGCGTCGCGCGGTGGCGAAAGCCGAGGTGCAGAGTGAAGCGTCCAGCGTGGATTCGCATGCTCCGCCGCGCTGAACCATTCGGACACGCCGCCTTCCTCGCCCTTGTGGATTTCTTGGCCTTGGCCGATGAGCGCGATGACGACCGCCCCGTCTTCGCGTCGAGACGCGACTGACAAGATGAGCTCGGGCTCGGAGCCGTCGAGGATAAGGCCCCTCTTCAGATGATAGGCGGCGACCTGTTTTCGGTCCCACGCGCGCTGGGCTTCATCGAACACGAGCACTGCCTGCTTGGGAACCCTGTCGGGAGCGGGCACGAAGTCACGAATGAAAGCGTGAGCGTCCTTCACGAAGGTCGAGCTCCCCAGTGCGGTCTTCAGCACATCGACGACTGCGCCATTCCCGCTGAAGAACGTGGCACGGCGGCCGCCGACCTTTGCTTCAGCGAAGTCGTGGACGAACTGGAGGCCAACTAGGGTCTTTCCAGAACCAGGCGTCCCCGATAGGATGATGAGCGCGTGGCCACGCGCAGCGAGAGTCCGCTCGCAAATCTGGGAAACTGTTGCGAGCGCGTCTGGCACACCAGCGCTCAAGGCTTCAGGGAACTCGGCCAGGCCATGTACGCTGAATACTTCCTGTGCCGCGCGGATGATGTCAGGGAGAGGCTCGAAGGTGCTCTTGAGCCACGATTCCAAAGCAGACGCGCTCGGGCCATTGCCCGGGAGATCTACGAGGGTATCGACGAAGCGGTCCGGACCGACGGCCGTGACCTCGCCGCTTGTGCGGTGCAACCCCGCGTCTCTGGTGACAAGGAGGGCTCCTCGGACGCTCAGCTTCTCGCTCCCTTCATGATAGCTCTTGAAATCGCGCAAGTAGGCGCGGCACTGGCTGAATCCCGCCGCAGGCAGCTCATCCATGTTCTTCACTTCGACGACGAGCAACGCGAGGTCCGTCAAGATGCAGATGTCGGGGCGCCGTCCACCCTCGAAAGGCAACTCCAGCTCGAATGTCACCGCCCACTCAGCGCCTTCCGGACGCTGGAGAAGAAGCGCTGCAAAGCTCGACTTGAGGACATCGATGGTGGCGCGCCATGACTCAATCTGGAGAGGCTCCCCGCGGTGCCTCCTGTGAAGCTCGTTAAGGATGACGACCGGCTGCGTTGCCAGAAGCTCCCGCGCCCGCAACGTGTAGGCCAGAGTCGGCGCCACGGCGGGGAAGAAGGGCTCCTGATCCTGAATCCAGCGATCAGGTCGCGGTCATGGTTTCGCCTCGGTCGGGCATCGGCTCCGTTCAGGTCTCGTCACGAGCCATTCGGTCACCCTGACAGTTGGCTTATGCGCCTCCGTTTCGATGACCATTCGATGACTCCCAAGACCTCTGTGACGGCCCCTATCCATCGAGCGACGGAAGGAGGCGAAGCGAAGGAGTCGCACGAAGCTCGCAATCGGATTGACGGCCAGAGCGTCTCGCAGACAGAAGGGGCCGTCTTCGAAATGGAGGTGCGGGGCCGATGACGGGTGAATGGACGCTTGTCAGTCACCAGGTCGCAGTACGCTCGAAGAACGGGTTCGAGGACAACCATGAGTTCATCGTCGGCGCACGTACAGAGACGTGGCGACTCCGGCTCTACAAGCATCTCCGGCCAGAGATGTACGCCATGGTGCGAACAAGCGCGATGGCCCCCGACACGCTCGCGCGGCACTTGTGGCTCAACGAGCCCGGCTGGGAGCGTGTAGATGACACACCGTGTGAGTCGTGCGGAGCGTACCAAGCGCTCTGTGCGTTCTGCACGAAGAGCGCGAGGCACTTCATCGAAGGGCCCGGGTCGAGGCCCGAGTCAACCGCGGAAGAAGTCGCGAATCTGAACGCGACGACGTACCTGTGCGACGACCATGCTCAGCCGTTTCAAGAAGCAGAAGAGAGCTGCCAGTGCAAACTCGAGTTTGAACTCGGGATGTACGCCGAGAAAGACGAGTGCCAGTGCGACACTTGGAGATGAGCGAAGCGAACTCGGCGCAGCTTGTGCGACACGACGGGGCTACGTGCATGTGGACCAAATGGAAGGCTTGGCATCGGGCCTATGCGAAGAAGAAGTACGTCGATAGCACCGCGCCCACCGCGATGATGAACGCGCGCATCCACGCTTGGGGCACGCGGCGCCCGTAGTGCGCTCCGGCGTAGCCGCCCACGAGGCTTCCCGCGACCATCACGAGCGCGAAGGGCCACTCGACGACGCCCGCGATGACGAACGCGATGATGGCGACGGCGTTGAGCAGCATCCCCATGATGGACTTGATGCCGTTCATCATGGGGATGTCCTCCAGGCCGAACGCGCTGTAGGCCGCGAGCATCATGATGCCCATGCCGCCGCCGAAGAAGCCCCCGTACGTCGCGATGGCGAGCTGCAGGAGCACGAGCATCCCAAGCGGCATGTGGAGGTGGCGCGAGCGCAACGCGCGCGTGACCGGCGGCCCGAACGCGAAGACGAGCGTGGCGCCAAGCAGCAGCCAAGGGACGAGCGCGCGGAACGTGGACTGGGGGGTGCGCAGGAGGAGGAGCGCGCCCACGATGCCGCCCAGGAGCGCTGCAGCCGATAGTGATAGCACAAGCCGCCGGGGCGCGCGCTTGATGTCGTTGCGGTAGCCCGCGCTGCTCGCCGCGCTGCCAGGCCACAGGGCCGCTGCGCTGGTGGCGTTGGCCTGGATGGGCGCGACGTTCGAGAAGAGGAGCGCCGGGAAAGTGAGGAAGCTGCCGCCCCCCGCGACGGCGTTCATAGCGCCGCCGCCCACGGCCGCGGCGAACAGCAGCACCCAAACGAGAGGCGTCACGGCATCACTTCGTCTGCAGGGACGCGTCGATGTATTCCTTCGTGATCCCGGTGGGGATGTTCCGTTCCGCGATGACATCGTCGCGCGCCCAAAGAGTGGCCGTCATGACGCCGCCGTCCGAGAAGTCTTGCTTGAACTCGCCCACCTGCTGGTATCCTTGGTACGCGGCGGAGTACCTCAAGCTCACGATGAACTCGGCCTGGTGACCACCACTGTCCAGCGCACCGTGACACGGACCCGTCGGCGGTTGTCCCGCCTCGGGCGGCGTCTCGCACCCGTACACCGTGATCTTCTCGGGGTGCGTGAGGTACGCGTAGAACGCGTACTTGATGCTCGACCCATCGACGGCCACCTGGTCGCCATCATGCAGGTAAGGGTCCATGAACTCGGCCGCGCGCAGATCCGAGAAGCGCACTGGGTCCAGATAGACCGAACCGCACGCGAGGAAAAGCGACAACAGGACCATGCCGTAGCGGATGCGCGTGCTGGCGCGCTCCCAGCGCGCCTCACGGATGAGGAGCCACGAGAGCGGGAGGAGACCAATGAGGACGTATCGGTGGTTGTCGAGCCAGTAGAGGCTCGACTGCTCGAAGACCCAGAACATCGCCGCGATGACCCACGCGGTGACCCAGACCAGGAAGACGGAGAGCCAGAGGGCGCTCGTCTCCTCCTCCTTGATGCGCTTGGTCGCGCGCCACGACTCGGACAGGAAAGGCACGATGTACCACGCGAGGAAGGCAAGGAAGAAAGGGATCTTGGCCAACAGCGCGCGGCCCCACTTGCCAGGATCGTTCACGGCGGCGTTCTGCACGTAGCGCGTGTAACTGGACGTTTCCCACGCGGGGATCGTGAACGTGCGGCCGAAGAACGTCTGCTGGATCGGGGAGAATAGCGATGCGTTCCGGTATGCCCACGCGCCCGCGATGCTGATGAAGACGACGATGGCCGCAAGGTACCACACGTTCGTGAAGAGCTTCCAGCGGCGATAATAGAAACGCCAGACGAAGCCGCCACCACCCGCGATGACGAAGAAGTAGCCCACGCTCGCGCGCGTGAGGTACGCAAGCCCCGCGAAGAGGCCCGCGTACACGATGAAGCGGTCATCCTTCAACGAACGAAGGATAGCCCACATCGTGAGCGCGAAGAACAACAAGACCATGTTCTCGGAGAAGCCCGAGCCCGTGACCCACACGAGGTGCGGTTCGACCGCGACCAGGCCAGCGGCGAGCGCAGCGGGAATCGGGCCGTAGAGATCGCGGGTCGTGAAGTAAGCGACCGCGAGCGCCGCAAGCGACATCACGACGGCCGCGGCCTTCGCCTGAGCGAGACCGAAGCCGAACGCGCTGAACCAGAGCCCCAGGTAGAAAGGGTACGCAGGCGGGTAGTGGTTGCTGTAACCAGGCGGCGTCGGCGCCCACGTCGTCACGTCACCATACGGCATGAGGAAGGCGTGGTGCATGGCCCACGCTTGCCCCATCGCGGTGTACGTGTCGCCGTCGCTGCGGAAGTCCATGAAGAACGGCGCCGCGAGGCGCAGCACGATGCCAGCGGCGACGGCAGCGAGGCCAAGCCGCTCCAGCGGATACGCTTCGACGGACCTCGCAAGGCGGCGGTACGCATAGAGCAACGACGCAGAGAACGAGGAACGCTCCTTCGTCGCTTCTGCGGCGGGGAACGCCATCGTCGCGGCGACGCGCCGGTCGGGCATAAGCGTTTTTGGTGCGACGCGCGGTGCCGTGACGTTGCTCGTCCTCACGCACGACGCGTGCCTCCTCCATGACCCAGGACCGGGACACCCAGAGCGACCGGCACGCCTCCTGGCCGCCAGGCGCGGTATCGCGGCGAGCGGCGTGGCGCACGAGATCGCCCAAGCCCCACGCGTTGACCTGGCACTAGCGCGGCAGACACATGTCCCGACGCATGTCTCGGCGGTCGAAGCCGCGTGTGCTGGAGGCAACTGGATCGACGCCGACACCTACGCTGGCCACGACTCGTGGGAAGCCGCCCTCCGGGCGGCGGGAGCCGCGGTCGAGGCCGCCCGAGCGGCTGAGCGAGGCGAGCCCGCCTTCGCGCTGTGCCGGCCGCCGGGCCACCACGCCACACGCGCGAGCGCCATGGGCTTCTGTCTCCTGAACAACGTCGCGATCGCGGCGCACGACCTCACGACGCGCGGCCGCCGAGTCGCCATCGTCGATATCGACGTGCACCACGGGAACGGTACACAGGACATATTCTTCGAACGCGCGGACGTGCTCTACGTGAGCCTGCATGGATGGCCCCTCTACCCCGGAACGGGGCGAGCAGAAGAAACCGGACGCGGCGCCGGGCTTGGCACCACGTTGAACATACCACTCGCGGCCGGCACGAAGCACGACGCCTACCTCGCTGCGCTGGACGGACTCGCCATGCCCAAAGTGCGAAGCTTCGCGCCAGACGTCATCCTGATCAGCGTCGGATTCGATGCCGACGCACGCGACCCCCTCGGGAACCTCGCGCTGGGACCGCGAACCTATCACGAGGCGGTCGCCAAGCTACGCGATGCCCAACCACGGATCGCCGCGATCCTGGAAGGCGGGTACGACCTCGCAGCGGTCGAAGAAGGAACCGCGGCCGTCTGCCAAGCGCTGGTCCGCATCTGACACGCCTGTGCACCACAGGTATGTGGGCTGCCGCGTGCCCTCCCGCCATCCGAAACCCCTTTCCCGCCTCCCCCGCTTCGCGTCTTCATGCGTGACATCCGCACTCTGGCGGTTCTTGGCGCAGGCGACATGGGGCACGGCGTGGCGGAGCTTGCGGCGCTCTCCGGGATCGACGTGTGGCTTCGTGATATCGATGCCGTAGCGCTGGACCGCGCGATGGGGAAGGTCCGCGCGTCGCTCGATAAGCTCGTGCAGCGCCAACGCGCGACCGGCGCCCAGGCTGACGCGGCCTTCGCGCGCATCAGGCCCACGCGCGAGCTTGCCGAGGCCGTCGGAAGCGCGGACCTCATCATCGAGGCCGTGCCCGAGAAACTCGAGCTCAAGCAGCGCGTCTTCGCCGAGGTTGAGAGCGCTGCGCCGCCGCAGGCTGTGCTCGCGAGCAACACGAGCGCGATCCGCATCCGCGAGGTGGGCGCGCAGCTTCGCGACCCCTCGCGCCTCGTGGGGATGCACTTCTTCAATCCCGTTCTCCTGATGGATCTCATCGAGATCATCCCGTCGCCGTCCACGTCGAAGGACGCGGTCGAGGCTGCGGAGTCCTTCGCCAAGAAGCTCGGCAAGACGCACGTGACGCTTCGTGAGGACACGCCTGGCTTCGTCACGAGCCGCCTCATCGGCACTTGGGTGGGCGCGGCCGTCATTTGCTTCGAGCACAAGCTCGGCGGGAAGGAGGAGATCGATAGCGCGCTGCGGTTCAAGGCCGGCTTCCCCATGGGCCCCTTCGAGCTTGCCGACTACACGGGGCTTGATATCGGGGTCCACGCGGCCGAGTACATGGCAAGTCGCTTGGGTGATGCGTACAAACCTGGTCCTGGCATGCGCGCACTCGTGGACCAAGGCCTCTTAGGAAAGAAGAACGGCCGCGGCTATTACGAGTGGAACGTGGGCAAGATGTTGATCCCGATCACGCCTGACGTGGGCCGATCGTTCGACCCCGCGCTAGTCCTGAGCGTCGTGGCGAACGAGGCCGCGAAGCTGCTTGAGCAGGGCGTGGCCGACGCGAAGGACATCGACCTCGCGATGCGGCACGGCTGCGCATTCCCCATGGGCCCGCTGGAGTGGGCCGATAGCGTCGGGTTGGACACAGTGCTGAAGGCGCTCTATTCGCTTGAGGAGAAGACCGGGCACCCGATAGTGAAGCCTTACGAGAAGCTCGTGGAGTTGGTGGAGGGCGGGAAGCTTGGCAAGGCGAGCGGCCAGGGCTTCTATCAGTACGGCGGGAGCGCGACTGGGGCCGCTGTCGCGGCGCCGGCGAGCGGCCCGAAGTTCGAGACGGTGCTTTACGATCTCGACGCGGCGATGATGGTCGCGACGATCACGCTCAACCGGCCGCACCGTTTGAACGCCATCAATGGGCAACTCCTTGTGGACCTGCGAGCGGCGCTCGCGGCGGCCGAGAGCGATGACCGTGCGCGCGCCGTCATCATCACGGGCTCGGGCGACAAGGCGTTCTGCGTGGGCGCGGACCTTGGTGACGTGGGTGGCATGACGCCGGCGAGCGCGACGGCGCTGGCACGCGAGGGTCACTGGATGTGCATCGGCATCGAGAAGATGGGCAAGCCCGTCATCGCGGCCGTGAACGGTCACGCGCTTGGCGGCGGCTTCGAACTCACGCTCCCCTGCGATTTCCGAGTGGCCGCGCGGCGCGCCACCTTCGGCTTGCCCGAGGTCACCATCGGCCTCTTGCCCGCGATGGGCGGCACGCAGCGCCTCCCGCGCCTCGTGGGTCTGTCGCGCGCAAAGGAGATAGCGCTGCTTGGGAACAGGGTGGACGCCCAGAAGGCGCACGAACTGGGACTCGTCCATCGCGTGTTCGAGAACGACAGTTTTGAGAGGGACACGAGGGCGTTCGCGGCCGAGCTGGCCTCACGCGCACCGCTCTCCATGCGAATGACGAAGCAGCTCCTCAATTCTGCGTTGTCAACTGATATCCTAATGGGGATGGAGGCCGAATCTACCGCCTTTGGTGTGCTCGCGAGCACGGAGGACATGCTAGAGGGCGTCTCGTCGATGTTCGCGAAGAAGAAGCCGGAATTCAGGGGGAAGTGATCGGGGAGGATGGTTCGGGGGAGCCCCCTTATCCGAAGCTGGGGTCCCACGCTTGCTCCTGGCCTTGGGCTTGTGGTTCGTCCGAAGCTCCCTTTTTCCCCCGCTTGACCGCCCGCACGAGCGTGATCTCAGCTATGGCGTGGAGGGGGAACATGCGGAGTTCCTTCTTCTTCGAGTCCCGGATCACTATGTGCTCGCTGGAGCCCACGCGTTCGAGCCCCATGAACCGGCCTTGGTCCGTCACGCACGTGAGCTGGCCGTCAACGATGTAGCGGCGCTCGATGCGGAGGGTGTCGCCGGGCGAGATCCCGAGGGACTCGGTCGTCATGCTATGGTGTGTGTTGTACGAACGGACATATCCCCTGCCTGAGGGAAGTGGGCCGCTCCGCCCGGCGGGCCAAGAGGGCTCTTGGCCTGGGGGCCGGGCAACCATTATGCCCAGTCTCCCCGTCCGCGCGTCTCGTGGCTGTCCTCACGGCTTGGGACCTCGTCGCGATCGCGACCATCGTCCTTGGTATCCTCGTCACCTTGCGCCGCGGCGTGCCCAAGGCGTACGGCTTTGGCGTGCTCATGATGGTCGTCTTTGCGATCGACGTCGCTTCCCAGATCTGGGGACGCGGGCCGTCCGTGAGCCGGGACCTGGGCTTCGTGGCGGGGGACGTGCTGAATGGCCAGCGGTTGTGGAGCCCCCTCACGAGCATCTTCGTGCACGCGGGGTGGGCGCACATCATCGGTAACCTGTTCATCCTCGTGACGGCGGGGCCCGCGCTTGAGGACCGCGTGGGCGAGCGCAAGTTCCTTGTCATCTTCTTCTTGGCTGGCTTCGCCGCGCTCGTGGCGCACGTGCTCCTCGCTCTCTTGACGCCCATCGTCTCGCTCAACTCGCTGGCGCTTGGCGCGAGCGGCGCCATCTTTGGCGTGCTCACCGCCTTTGCCGTGCGTTACCCGCGCGAGAAGCTGCCCCTCGTGTTCTACGTCATCATCATGGTGCCGTCGTTCGCCGTGCTGTTGTTGTACCTCGGGCTCAACTTGTTCTACATGTTCACTGACACGACCATCGCGTGGTGGGGTCACTTCGCGGGTTTTCTCGTTGGGTTGGGCTTCGCGTATTCCTTGCCCTCCGCTGGCGGCGTGACGACTCGACCCACCGCGCGCGGTCTGCCTGATGCCGAGAAGCTCGCGCCGTACGCGCTCTCGCCGGACACTCGTCGCATCCTGGAGCGCATCCGGCAATTCACGCCCGAGACGCGGACATCGGATGATGCACAGTATGTGGACGCGTGGCTGGACAAGTTCTTCGCGAAAGCCACCTGCGCGCAAGGCCACGCCTTCGCGCGCAGGGGCCTGACGGCGAGGTGCTCGGGCGGCGAGACGACCATCGAGTTCGCTCGCCGCTGACGAAGCTGAGAGATCGGTCCGCTTCGGCGAACTGCTCAAACGACCGTGTGGAACGTCACTTCGTCGAGGAGGTCGCCATCGGGGTCGTAGCAAGTCGAGGTGATGCTGCCGGTGGCCGCAGCGTCGATGACGATCCGGCCGCTGTCGTACACGAAGCCGAGGCCACTGAAGTCGGCGCGTTCGAGTTGTACGTCCGTGTTCGCGCCGAGGCCCTCGACGTGGCACGTGATGTACTCGACGCCGATGTCCTCCGTGTATCGGATCATCACTTCGTCGGACGCGGGGTTGATGAAAGCCGTGTTGGCCGGGAGGGGCCCAGTGCCGATCTCGTTCTCGACGATGCAGATGGCGGCGTTGCTGTTGACAGATGCGCCGACGTTGCTGTTGTCGCTGAAGATCACGAGTTTGGACACGCAGGGGTCCGAGGCGGACGCGAGGTGGATCGTTGGGACGATGACGGTTGCGATGGCAAGCAGGACGAGTGCGAACTTCTTCATGAGAAGCCTCCGGCCGTGCGATGCGTTCCATCAGATAAGGGAGTTGTCGTGAGAGCATATGCTGACCGCTATGGGATGAAGGAGAAGAATAGGAAGAAAAGAAGGGGGCGCTGCGGCGCCAGGGCGCCGCTTACACGCAAGCGGTGCCGGTCAGGAGGCCCCAGCCCACGCCCGCGCCGCGGGCCGCGGTCACGGAGGTGTCGTAGCAGTCCACGTCACGCTCGTTGTAGGCTTGGCCTAAGCGCACGTTCACGGTCGTGGTCTGGCCCTCGATCTGGCTCGTGCAGCCGTAGCCCGCATCGCACGCCGCGCCGGGCCACCACTCGTTGGGGTTGCAGTTCCAGCCGTTGTACACGCCGGTATTGTGAGTGCCGCACGCTTCGATGCCGTACGTGCCGCTCTTGCTGGCGGGGTTGAGCAGCAAGCCGTACGCGGAGACGCCGGTGGGCGAGATGAACGCGTACGTCGTGATGTACTGCACTTCCTGGATGGGCTTGGTCTCGCGCAGCGCTGCGCGGTTCACGAAGGGATTGTGGTCCTCCGAGATCGTGCCGGTCGCAAGCCAGAGGCCGTCGGAGTTGCCTGCGTCACTCAGGCCCCCGTCCTTCGCGCCGGACGATCCAAACGCAGCCGCCGTCACTGGCGGGCGCAAGCCCTCGTTGTACTGGAGCACGAAGTCGGTCGTGATCTTCGAGTCCGGCAAGAAGAGGAGCCCCCCGGTCTCGGCACTGTAGGGCACTGATGCGGCCTGGCGCTCCCACTGGTTGCCGGACTTGTCGGTAGTGCGGTCGCAGTCGTCGAAGCCGTTCCCGATCGTCGAGACCGTGCCACTCGCCGAGCCACTCATGCTCACCGTGGGTGGGACCTTGGGCGCCCGGACCGAGAAATGGAAGGTCTGCACTTTCTGTTGCGCGATCACGGGCGAGCTGCAGTCCGTGATGACCACATACGATGAGTCCTCGGGCAAGCCCCAGGGATTGCGCTGGTTGAGGAGAGAGCTGCTGTTCCACTGCTCACGCGGGTGATCCGCGAAGGAGAGTGGAGACAGCGGGCCGGTGGCCACTGTGTTGATCGTCGTCGTGACGATCTCGTCGTCCCAGCAGTCCACGAA
>Ga0265292_1002092_pt1 | contig 14880 bp, 16 predicted proteins | sample Munlanlewell296A_FD_189080 | JGI IMG/M metagenome (GOLD analysis project Ga0265292, IMG submission 189080) | Leachate microbial communities from a municipal landfill in Southern Ontario, Canada - Leachate well 296A | ecosystem: Engineered > Solid waste > Landfill > Unclassified | place: Canada...
CGAGGCCGGGGTGGCGGCGAAGAGACAGAGCAAGGCGGCGAACGCGGCAGAGAGTCGCACAGAGTCCTCCTTAGTGGACGTGGACTTGAGTGACGCGTACCGCACCGAGGATTTCGTCGGCGAGCAGGCCGGCGAGTTCATCTACGATTGCGGCGCGCGAGGGATCGAGCGCTTCGGTTTCGTCTTCCCGCGGCATGGAGACCAGCAGGACGACGCTTACATCTTCGACTTCGACGCAGACCGACCCACTCGGGCGGGCGGCATCGTTGCTCCCCACCTCAGGAAGACACGTGACGGCCAGTTCGGTGCAGGAGTTCCAGTGTGATATCTTCCGCGCGTCATTGATTCTGTCCCAGACTTCACCTCTGTGGAGGACCCTCTGGTCGATTCCCACGCCGCCCTCCACGACAATCGTGAGGGTGATTGCATCCCTGAGATTCATCGCGGGGATGATCCGTGCAGCGCAGCTTTCGATGGTGTGGAGGTCTCTGTGAATCAAAAGATTCAGGACCGCCAATCGCTCGTTACACGTGCCGACCGTGGACATGTGATCTCCTTTCGTTTCTACTGGGTTTTCAGTGGGCGATGTTTGTGTCAGGCTTTGGTGTTGGTTTCGGCCTACTCTAGCGTGTGATGGGTGAATTTGTCAAGAGTTAAGAGGGGCTTCCGCGATGCGATGATGCAGTACGAAAGCCCCCAGTGATCGTGCCGGGTCAACGCAGCGCTGTGAGTGTGCTGGCTTTGTCGCGCCAGTGCGGCTGCGTTGGCATTAGTTCCTCCTCAGGCACAAGGAGGGGGGACCGACGGCAAAATCACTACTATCAGTATAGACCCGAGTGGGTGGTTTTCCTAACATTCCTGTAACGCAATACTCCCGTAAAGAAAAAACTTCCGCTAAAGAGAACATGAATATCATGAATATATTGAGTGTTGACATTTACATGGTTTTATGTTAGTATCTTTTGTCACTCTTGCTTTCTGCATGTCCGTGACCAAAAACGTCTCAACAAAGGAGAGCACATTGAAAGTGAAAGGTGTATTGAAGGTCGCAGTTGAACAACTGAGCGGCCCTGAAGAAGTCCCTGGTTTCCTTTTCATCCCAGCTAACATGCCCCAGCTGTTTTCCCGGTTCTACATCGTTGATCCGCAAAATGGGTTAAGCGTGGATCTCGAAACGGCTTCTGGAGAAGATCTCTCCTGGAAAGAAGCTCGCGAGCTTCTCATGGAAGGAGATGGATCCGCTCGAATCGGGGTGGAAGGTTCCTTGGTTGTCGATAACCTCGGAAATGGAGATCTTTTCCCCCTCGACACGGCTGAAGAGTGGGAAAAGGGAGACCCTATCACGCCAGCCGCTTTCCGATATGACAGCTGGATGTTCAGTCTCATCGTGACACGTCTCATCTTCCACGTTCAGAAGGACGACAAAGGAGACATGGGCCTGGTGACAACCGACAACGAGTTGCTCGAAATTCGGAACATGGGTTTCTTTGTGCGCGATTTTGGTGCGCCCGATGACCTTCCCAGACTTCGGGCAGTCGAATTCCCCGTTCGCATGTTCGGAGGGATGGAAATTGATCCTTCTGTGGCGATGATTCGTTGGGGAGAGGACGAGTCCACCGAATATTCATTGTTGGACGCGAAGCGGACTCTCAGCAAACGCTCATGTCGTAAGGGACTATGGGTGCGAGCATCAGGGAAGATGGACCTCTTCACTTTTGAGCGGCAAGACGAACCGCGCGAAGTGAAGGTCGACGATTTCCTGTGTAAGAGGATCGCTCATCGTACACAACTTCTCAAGGCAACGGAACTCACCTTTGGCATCAAGCCGATCATCGGTGAGTAATCAGCGATCATGTACAAAGTTCTTTGGCGCCGGGATCCTTATAGGTACCCGGCGTTTTTAAATTTTTGTATAACGCAAAATTCCCGCCGTAATGCAGTACATGCTAACCGACATCCGTAACGTGGAGTTGGTACTTGACCTTATTTACTGATTAGTGTTATATCCCTGCACTGCCCCTTGTTTCATGGGCGTCTTGCTTACGCCCTTTCTCTGAAAGTGGAGGGAATGAACCTTGAAAATCACAGATGGTATCTTCCGGATAGAGCACGGTGAAGTCCGGCCTGGAGTCGAGAAACAGTCCTTCTTCTTTTCATCTGAACAGTTCGGCGCACCGTTTCATCGGTTCAATATCGAGGGCGGGGAGGCGGAAATCCTCTATCGGGGAAAAGTACTTTTGTGGAAGAAGGCAGCGGGCTTACTTTCCGATCTTCTGCCGGGTGGCCACATACGGGCCAAGGGAATTGTCCGTATTCAGGGGTTTGGACCCTTTGGCCAATTGTATTGCCGCGACACTCCGGAAGGAGATGAGTGGAATGACGGAGATGAAATCACTCCGAAGACTCATGAGATTGACGAGTGGATGGTTACGTTGTTTGCCACACACGTCGAGATTCTTGATGATGCTCCTCCGGATAGTCAGCTCACCCTAATAGAGGATACAAGTGCTGTAGAGGTTGAGGATCTCACCTTTTTCGTGAGACCAGTCGTCCCGACAGGCGGCGTGTACTTCTTGTCTGTAGACTACGAGATGACAGGTGTTCGCGAAGTTCAGGTTGACCCTGCGAGCGCAGTAGTGAAGTGGGAAGGAGAAGGTGATGCGACGTGTAGTCTGGAAGACGTGAAGCACAGGCTCAGTCAGGGGGAACATAAGAATGGTATCTGGTTGCGAACAAGTGGATCCATCGTTCTTTTTCCTGGCCATCGACTGGCGTCTAGTCCGTTCGTGCTAGACGACTCACTTTGTACGGACGTTGCCAGCCGCACACTGAGGCTCACATCTACGCAGATCACATTCGGAGTTAAACCCGGAGTTATCGGGTAACATCATACGTCTTTCTTGCTAAGGGAGGACGTTTTTTTTAAACGCAAACTCCCGCCGTAAGGCAGGGAGTAATTGTAGAACCAGAATACCTCGTCGTAGACGAGGTATTCTGGCGAACTTATCAACTTTAATTAGGTGTCGATTTGCGGTGCTCGTGAACAAGCACTCGCTTTCCATTTGGCAGACGTCGCCAGTGCTTACGCACTTCAACGATTTTCTTTCCTTTTTTCGTTTTAGCCATTTGGCCTCCGTTGACCACATAATCTTCACCTGCTACTGTGGTTTTGCACTATCCACAGTGCATGTCGAGAGGCAGTCTTAACTCTCGAGACATCGTCCGGCGGTGCAACGCCGGCCTTTGTTTATTGGGAGGGAGTTTCGTCGATCCCACTAGGGTCGCCGATTTTTTTTGCGAAGCGTTCGATTGCATTCTTCACTTCCTTGAGTTCACCATCCGTGATCAGGGAATCCACTCTTGTAGTATCTGGGACAGTAAGGGATATAGGGCCAGGGAAGGTGAACGTTTTGTTTTTGTGTGCTTGCTTAACATTAGACATCGAGAGGGTGGGCCGCAGTGATTCATCAGCTTGATCTTCCGCAGTATCCTGAATTACTAAGATTCCATTTTGGACCGCCCCTGCGGTTCTGGCAGAGCCTATAAAATTTTTTGCCGCAATGCGTTTTGCATTTGCCTCGATTCCAAAATCGTGCACCAGCCGGTTTTCTAAGAGTCCTTCGTTTGGTAGATAGGTTCCCTCAAACGCCCGGATCAATCCTTGGTAAAGATCGGGTTTTTGAAACGCAAGCATGAGACTGTTAGAGACCGTGGTTTCATTGGTAGGATAAAGAAATTTCATGCCAATTTCTGAAGCCCGGATCAATCCTTGTTCGGTTTCGATGAGTCCGAATTGTCTCGCTGAGCTTATACGACCAAGGAACGCTGAGCTTCGGAACGGTATATCCATCGCAGTCGCTAAGGACTTGGTTGATGTGTTTTTTCCAAGTTCTTTAAGTTTCTTCAGCAGTTCAATTGACTTCTCTAGGTCGTATCTTGGGTAAAGTTTGCTACGATTCTTCTTTTTGCTGGGTATTCCGAGATCTTCTTCCATGGAATTTTTTGTTACGTGATAAGGTCTGAAGGAATACTAGATTACTTAGAACATTGTGTCAACTGCCTAATTTTATTGGGAATTTTAAGAATTTCGTGTTCAGGTCTTTCAATCTTTTTTCAAGAGTAACGCAAAACGCCCGCCGTAAAGCAGGGCGTTATTGCATAAACTGGCACTGGCCTACTTTCCCAACGATCTGCATCGTAGTATCATCGGCGCTGACGGGCTTAACGACTCTGTTCGGGATGGGAAGAGGTGTGGCCCCGTCGCTCGAAGCACCAGAGCACGGCCCACGACCATGGTCGTAACCCAAGCTCTAACGCTTCGTTCTTATTGTCCTGCTTGAATCGCCGGAGTCATGACCAGCGCCAGCGCAACGAACGCGGCGACAGCCAAGAGGACGAATGCTAGCTGGTAGTGGCGAAAAAGTTTCATGCGTAAAACAGGTCCGCCACAAACTATAGCAGTTGAATTGAAAACGAGCAACGAGATCAAACTCCCGTGTTGAGCAGGAGGACATCGACCATTAGTATCGCTCGGCTACACGTCTTACGACGCTTCCACCTGCGACCTATCAACCAGGTCATCTCCCTGGGGTCTATAACGAAACCTTATCTTGAAGACGGCTTCACGCTTAGATGCTTTCAGCGTTTATCCGCACTGAACGTTGCTACCCAACGATGCACTTGGTAGTACAGCTGGTACACAAGAGGTTCATCCTTCCCGGTCCTCTCGTACTAGGGAAGAGTCTTCTCAAGTTTCCTGCGCCCACGACAGATAGGAGACCGAACTGTCTCACGACGTTCTGAACCCAGCTCACGTACCGCTTTAATGGGCGAACAGCCCAACCCTTGGGACCTTCTACAGCCCCAGGATGCGATGAGCCGACATCGTACTGTTATCCATGATTTCGCATGGTGTAGACTATATCTTCTTCCTGTCATTCGCGGTAGGCATGTCGTAGCCGTAGCGTAATGTTTGGTGGACAGGAGTCGGCGTGTTGTTCTCCAATACAGATGCTTGAGAAACATGGAGAACCTCCCCTTTCGGGTCAGTCGTTACGGGGTCAAGTGTTTTGTGGCTATCATAATCGTTCCTGTAACAAAACAGGCGACGTTTGATAGCTAGAGAAAACACCGACTTCCCACGGTGTTGTCCTTTCACTCGATTCTGTTCACACAGAGTGAGGAGGAGTTCACCGTTATAAGCCGATTTTTATGTGGTCAGGAATCTCTTCCTGAGCACCCCAATGTATTAAGGTGCCAAACCGCGCCGTCGCTGTGGACGCTTGGGCGCGATCAGCCTGTTATCCCCGGAGTAACTTTTGTCCGATGAGCTTCGACGCTCCTACTTGCGGGTTAGCTTGCGCTAACCGTGGATCGTCGGATCACTATATTCTACTTTCGTACCTGCGCGACGTGTGTGTCTTGCAGTGAAGCTGGCTTGTGGTATTGCCCTATCGTTCCGATTTCCATCCGGAACTAGCCAACCTTTGTAAACGCCTCCGTTACCATTTAGGCACATGTGTTCCCTTCAAGAAGGAAGTTTGTATTTGAACATGGGATGAAGAAATGGTTCGACAATTCCGGTCAGGCGCGATGCGTCTTGTGCTGGAATGAAGATTTGCCATCCTTCAGGTTGTTTACGAGGTGTCGCGGAAAATCCATACCGATCATTCATTGCTTGAATGAGCCGTTGGACTTCCTCGAGTGTAAAGCCCTGCGTGTTCAAGATACGACCATTTGTCTGATGCGATTTCACAGATCCATCGTCCATATACCAGATAGTAAAGGCGAGTGGCGTAAGCCATCGCTTGATCTGGGTAGGAACGATTTTTCGTCCTTGCCAATAAAACTGATGAGCAAAGAAACGAAGCGCTGGATGGCTCAAGGTTTGGAAACCATACTTTGTGTAGGATTTTCCGAGAACCATGCGTTGCCAGACTCGCGGCGGCGTTCGCAGCCACGATCCGAATTCTTGTGCCAACCAGTCAACGTAGGGACGTTGGATGATTGCGTGTTCGACTTTCAGACGAAAGGTCTTTCCTTTGTTTTGCGTCTCGAGGCAACTATCACCGAGCAATGTGCCGATAATAATCTCTCGTTGGCGACGCGTGAGTTTGAGTAGGAGTTTTTCCTGCTCGAGTTTCGTTGAATGCATACTTTTTCAGAGTGAAGGTTCCCATTATGGGCTTCCAGTCGCCTGGAAGGTCAGACTGTATCTTCTCCTGCGAGAGGAGTCAGCGTGCAGTCGTTGAGGAGCCCCCGTTGAAAGGGTTTCCTGCTGATTGTCCGCACTGAACGATTTTCACGAACCAATGTTCGTACGTTCAGATACTCGGAGTTTCCAGCATATAGCTGATGTTGCTGTTGGCATCGCTGCCAACACGCCCCTTGTTTACCATACCGGCGTTCCATGTGTGCACTGGGTAAGGCACACGGTATGATTGGTTGAGGCAACCGCCCCAGTTAAACTACCCACCAGACACTGTCCGCTCTCCCGGTTTCACGGGTGAACGTGAGTGCGTACATTCATCGAGGGTGGTGTCTCATTGGCGACTCCACACCAACCAGAGTTGGCGTTTCAGAGTCTCCCACCTACGCTCAGCACAACAAACGTACGTACAATGTCAAGTTGTAGTAAAGCTTCACGGGGTCTTTTCGTCTAGCCGTGGGTAACGAGCATCTTTACTCGTCTTGTAATTTCGCCGAGTCCCTCGTTAAGACAGTTCTCAAGTCGTTATGCCATTCGTGCAGGTCGTAACTTACACGACAAGGAATTTCGCTTTTCGTCTTGCCTCCATTTCTGGAGGTCTGCTTGCGCAGCTGCATATCGCTATGCAGAAGGGACCATATCTTCACCCGCTATGCGCGAGTGGTTGGCGTTTGGTCTCTGAGGATTCTAATGAGTTCGGTACGCGACTTACGACGATTCATTTGTTCTGTCAGTTTTGCGATTCGTATCATACCTTCAATGGTAAGATGTTCACCATTTTGCATGAGACGAATGCATTGTGCGAATAATCGGAAGTCTTTACGTTTTTCTGTTCGTAATCGGTAACGTTCGAAGAAGGGAATAATGACTGTGAGGAGATCCTGGCGACGCCCTACAGAGTACATCCAAAGATCTTCCTTATGATTATCATGACGACGATTGATATACGTCGCTCCAACTCCGAAATACGCCTGCAACATCTTTAATGATTGAATGCTGCGAGCTCCTTGTACCACTACGAATTCGTGAGTGACTTGGTAGCCAGTCACGTATCCTTTGCGGATTCTTGTAGGTTCTGGACGGTCTGGTTGTTTCACGAAACTAATCGAGAAACACCCTTCACCATCAACAAATCCGAGGATCCAGCCGATACTCATAAGTCTTTCCTGCTGATTGTCTGCACGAGACGCATTGTTACGCTGAAGCATAAGATAACTCACGGAGAGCCACCTCATCGTCAAATGTATTCTATCAGCGTAGCGCTCGATACACCAGAGTTTCCAGCATATAGCCAACGTTTATTAGGACAATGGATATTGCTCCATTAGGCAGCTACTTTTTTGGCATTTCACTACAACCGACCCAGTCCTCTTCCGTACCACGGATGTGATGCGGAAGACCTTAGGACGGTTATAGTTACCGCCGGCGTTCATCAGCGCTTCGGATCAAGGCTCTCACCTCTCCCCTTAACGTTCTGACACTGGCCAGGCATCAGCCCCTATACGTCACCTTACGGTTTTGCAGGGACCTAAGTTTTTGGTAAACAGTCGCTTGAGATCATTAATTGCAGCCTTCCTTGCGGAAGGCAGGCCATGTACCGAAGGTACGGCCGCTGTTTTGCCGAGTTCCTAAACGAGGGTTCTCTCGTACACCTTAGCAGATTACCTGCCAATCCACCTGTGTCGGTTTCCGGTACGGGCGCCGGGACGCGTAACAGGAGGGCTTTTCTTGGCCGACAGTCGAACGACATCGGTTCACCCTTGCGGGATCACCTGCGTCTGCCGTTTTATCAACGGCCGACACGCACATAACCAAATTGCGCGCCGCTGTTCTGCCTGCGTCCTTCTCCTGATAACGCCCAGGCGGTGCAGGAATGTTGACCTGCTGTCCATCGTCTACGCCTTTCGGCCTCGACTTAGGCCCGACTGACCCTGGGTCGATTTGCGTTGCCCAGGAAACCTTAGATTTTCGGTGGACGGGGTTCTCACCCGTCTTTGTGCTACTTATACCAACATTCTCACTTCGCTACACTCCACGATTCCTTTCAGTCTCGCTTCAGTGCGTAGCGAACGCTCCTCTACCACTCCGTTCCTTGCGGAACAAAGTTCCCATCTTCGGTATATCACTTAAGCCCCGGTACATTTTCGGCGCAGAGTAGCTTGACCTGTGAGCTGTTACGCTTTCTTTAAAGGATGGCTGCTTCTAAGCCAACCTCCAGGTTGTTCACGCCGCTCCACCGCCTTTGACACTGAGTGATAATTTAGGGACCTTAGATTGGGATCAGGGCTCTTTCCCTTTTGACCAGTGAAGCTTTGCCCTCACGGTCTGACTCCTGCGCTCTAACCAATAGGAATTCGGAGTTTGGTTGGAACTGCTAGGATTGCTCCACGCAGCTCCATTCAGTGCTCTACCTCCTACGGGGAACACGCAAGGCTAGCCCCAAAGCTATTTCGAGGAGAACCAGCTATCGCCGAGTTCGATTGGAATTTCTCCCCTACCCACACCTCATCCCAGAGTGTTGCACGGCTCACGGGTTCGGACCTCCATCCCGCTTTCGCGGGACTTCATCCTGGACATGGGTAGCTCACACGGCTTCGGGTCTCGTCAATGCTGTCTGAAGAATCCTTAAGCCTGCCCGGAAACCGGACAAACGTAAAGCCTTCGTCGCGTTTGCACGCTCGCTTTCACTTCGCCTCCGCCCTCGCGGGCTTAGACCAACAACATTGAACGAACTCGTTGGTTCATTCTTCAATAGGCACGCCGTCACTCCTTGCGGAGCTCCGACTGCTTGTAAGCATACGGTTTCAGATACTATTTCATTCCCCTCACCGGGGTGCTTTTCACCTTTCCCTCACGGTACTCGTTCACTATCGATCACAACACGTATTTAGCCTTGGTAGACCGTCTTGCGACGGGTTAGTAGTCCTACCAGCTTCCCACAAGATTTCACGAGTCTCATGGTACTCGAGTTAAAAACCAGTCTCGCTTACGTTCCTTTCGTTTACCGGGCTATCACCGTCTATGGCACAGCGTTCCAGCTGTTTCAACTAGGAAAGAATCATACCGTTACACCGGATTGCTCCAGTGTAACGAGACGATATACGCGTGACTCTCCGCTCGTCCAAGGGCGGATCGTTCTTGGCTCACAACCCCGGGCGCGCATTGGACTTGGATCCTATTCTGACCTTGCGGCCAGAAAGCGCTACCGGTTTAGGCTGTTCCCGTTTCGCTCGCCACTACTCAGGGAATGCAGCAAACCGCAATCCGTCCGCCCAATGGTCGGGCTGACAGATTGCAATTCACCAATTGTTTTCTGTTCCTCCAGCTACTAAGATGTTTCAGTTCGCTGGGTGCACTCTCCGCACCTATGTATTCAGTGCGCAGTATCGTGATCTTCCATCACGATGGGTTTCCCCATTCGGACATCTCCGGATCAAAGGTTGGTTGCCACCTCCCCGAAGCTTATCGCAGGCTCCGACGTCCTTCATCGTCGCGTTGTGTCAAGGCATTCACCGTATGCTCTTATGTGTCCTCCTGCTCAACGCGGGCGTTTAGGAAACCCTTGCTGAAGCAGGGACACGATTGTTAGATGCTCGTTGCTCGTTATTCAATTGTCAGGGATCAGGCGGGTGGCGACAGGTGCAGCAGGTGTTCTGGGACGAAAAAAGCCGCTCTCGCGGCTGCCGAAGTTGCACACAACGGTGCAAGGACGGTGATCAGCCGCTTTTTTGCGTTGACTTCATTTCGTCTTGCATCAGGTCTGGGTAAAGGGTAATTCGGTTCGATGACTAGTATAAAAGAGGTTGGGAGGTGTGTCAAGGGCTTTGGGCGGCGGTTTTGGACGGGAACTGGGGGTATTTTGGGGATAAAAAGAACCTGCTACTGGGCGGTAGCAGGTTGGGTGGTGGTTGGTGAAGGTTCGAGGGGTCACCACATGTCGGTGTCGTTATCGCCGGGCCCGACGATCCAGCAGGCGACCAGGATTAAGGCGACAAGCAGCAGAATCATAAACACAGTGCGCAATGCTTCAAACATTGAAGCCTCCCGGTGCTGGTTTGAGAGGGTCGGTCAGACAGGTGAAGGAGCGATAGTGGGCAGCGGAAGACGGCGAAGAGCAGCCTCGGCGCTGTGGTCTCTGGCGATGACGGTGGGAAGGTAACGCCAACCGTATCGTCCACAAAGAGCTTGGCGATCTTCTCCCGTCCACGCAAGGAGAAAGAGATGGGGTGCCTCTTCACTGTACGTCGTTCCATCGTCACGCTTTTTTCTGATGAGCCTGTAGATGGATTGAAGAGGCCGGGCGAGCGGGTGGTCAGGGTTCGTGCGTACCCCGTCAATGAAGGGAAGGCCGCCGCCGTACAGGAAGGTACGGTGGATGTTGCTAAACTCTCTCCAGAAACCTTCTCGTGATATATGAAACTGTATCGTGCAGTCGATGAGTGGGACATGAACGCCGGGGAGATGATGGAACACAATGCGTTTCTTGTGCGGTCCAGCGATTGTCCCGACGAGTTGAGCCAGCTGAGGATCAGCCACCTCGAGACACGCCTGTGGATGGTGGTCAAAAATGGTCCTTACGAGAAATCGCATTTCCTGTTCCATGAATGCCGGATCAGGCGCCGGGTTCGATCCATGCTCCATGTGAGCAAAAAAACGCATTGGCTTCACGATTCCTCCGTGGGGTCTTTTCATGACAAGGAACGATCGGACGACCGCTCCGAAAACAGACATATCCGTATTTGACTCTTACCTTACGGCAACGAAAATGTCAATGGCGCAAAAAAAGACCGAGCAGGTCAGGAGACGTGCTCGGGTGTTAAAGGACAGAAGTGATCAGCCCACTGTTCGGCAAGACAGCGAGGTTTGTGGTTCCATTGCCGACCACGAAGCGCGGTTCGTTGGTCCAACCCATCGCCTTCCACAAGGCGAGGATCGAGGTGTCCGACCAGTCGATTAGAAAGAGATCCCACGGCTGGCTATCGAGCTCATGTCTTGCCGAGAGAGGGGAAAAGATCGGATGCGTCATCGGTCGTCCGTGAACCTTGAACTTCGAGACGATTTCGTGTCCCCCGTAGAACATCATCACCCGGTGGGCACCTTCGAATGCACGAATGTCCGCCATGTTGCACTTGCAGCGAACATTGATGATACGTTGTCCAGGCAACACGTTGGCACGTTCGTTTTCACTGACGTTTGTGAACAGTGTGATGGAGCGCTGTTCACGCCCGCGTTCGAGAAGCACGTCAGAGAGCACGCGGTCTGTGGTCAGGATTTGGTTATCCTGACCCAGGTGAAGAAGGTCTTCAACTACTCGACTCTCGTCATCGCGGTTCAGGTGGGACAGTCCCGGCTCAACGTGGGCAAAAATCCGCATGGGCTCACCTCACAGTGCAACGGGTTGGAGGGTCAGTGAAAATGTTCCCGGATTGCGATTATCAGGAAGGACGACCTTCTTCGGAATGAGCTTCGCCAGGAGTCCCGGCAGTTCGTTCAACGCCGAGCAAGGCTCGAGGCAATGAACATTACTTGCGTCGGGCATACTGAGGAAGTCAGCGAGCCGTTCCTGCTCAAAGCTGTGGTACCCCAGAAACACGAGTGGATAGTCAACAGGGTTGATGCCGTACTGGCGAAGCGAACACACGAGGTGCATTGCTTCGTCAATCTCGCCGTGCGAGAAGATGTGCGCCCGCGCCTCGCAGCGAAGTCGGTGCAGTGTCGTCGGGTCACTCCGATGGGGTAAATGCAAGACTCGAGGGTCCTGCGGTGAGAAGTTTTCGGCGATCGGTGCGGCGACGCAAATCTTGTAGTTGAGGCGGTGAAGAATACGAGCCGCCCCGTGTACGAGTTCTGCGTGCTGCGAGTGTGAGTTGGAGTGGTGTGGTCTGAAGGAGATGACCACGAGCATTGAGCATCCTCCATGATGTCCGGTTGCATTGTGGTGAATTGTAAAGGAACGATCGCTCTGACCATTCCGGAAAATTTTGTGGTACGGCGAACAGAGCCACTTAAAGTACTGGAGGCTGGCGGTTTTGTCAACCTTGGTTGTTTTTATGTCGTGCGGTGCTCTGTAATCAGCCGGTGTGCGTATTTGGTGGCCGCGACCGAATAGACGATGGTGACGAGGAAGATGAGCGCCATGAAGCCGCCCATGATCCAGCCGTTCAAGCCGTGGACGTCACCGAGCGAGGTCTGCACGATGGCGATTTGCAAGTACGCGAACAATCCGTTCATCACGACGATCAGCACGGCCATCATGTGCTGGATGACCCAGTACACTTTTTGGCGCGCTTCGGGTTTGAGCAGCTCGACGAACATGGACGTCGGGATGTTTGAGTACTTGGGGTAGCGGTAGACAATGCTCAGCCCGGCGGTCAGCACAATTTGGATGAGCACGGGGAAGAACACGACCCAGAATCCTTTGGGCGAGAAATCGTCGGGCGTGCCGGCCAGGTTGAAGTGCGTGGGGATCGGGTTGGGCAGCGCGGGGTACGCGAGCCAGGTGAAGGCGATGGTGCCGGCGACAATCACCCACGCCAGCACCAGAAACACCCAGTTCGGCACGTGGAAGGGTTCGAGCGGGTGGTGGAAATCTTCGATCATGTCTTGAGTATAACTCGTTCGCGGTTTGTGTGGAAAAAAAGACCGCCATGCGTCAACGCAGAAGGCGGGAGGTGTGGTGTTTCTTGATCCAAAGGAGCGTCGGGCTGGCTATGATGAGGGCAATTCCGACCGTGTAGAGTTTCATCAGAACCGTGGGGGCGGCACTGCCGCTTTGAGCGAGAACCCCAAGTGCGAGGAAAAGGTTGAGGATCATCAGTGAGCGAACCACGTGTTCTTGTGTCGAGAGTGGGGCAAATTCAGCATCGTCTGCGGACAGGATATTGGAAAAAGTTGTTGTCGGGTAGATTGGCACGTTCATGGTTCCCGCAGTCAGAGATTCAACCTTGATGGCACCGTGGAAATACAACTGTCGTTGTTCGTTCGTCTTTTGAATTTCAACGACAATGCTTTTCCCGTCAGCATTTACATGCAAGAGTCCGATGACGATTCGACGCTGACCATGATCGTGATAGACGGCGCACACGGGTTGCTTTTCCCATTGCCCCAGGTATTGAGTCAACGGGATCTGTTTTGACCTTGGTGTCATGACGACTCCTTTCAAAGGGCAGTGGTGACGGCAAAGAATATCACAGATACAAAAAAAGTCCAGATTTCAAAAACTTTTCGTTTCGACGAGAAGCCGGAGACGAGACGGACGTTGGTTGGCGCCACGTTGAAGTGTGCAGCGAGCGCTTTCTGGATGGCGAGGTTGGCGCGTCCCTTGACCGGCGGCTCAACCACGGCAACGCGGTAGTGCGTGGCGTCGAGCTGCTCTACTTTTTGTTCGTAGGCGTCGGGTTTGGCAGTGACGAAGATTTTCATTTTTTCAGACCAATGATATTCTCGGCTTCCGCCAGTACTTGTTCTCTTGTTAAACGAGAAACATCAATGACGTGGGCTGCGAATTGTTTTGTTGGCTCGGCAAATTTTTTATGCATGGGGATCAAGACCTTTTTTTCGTACTCAGAATTTTTGAAATGGACGCGACGCTCCCAGCGCGTTTCATGATCAACGTCTAACCAGATTGAGGTGTGAAAAAGTTTTCTGACTCTCTCATCGAACAGCACAAGAAAACCCTCAACGAGCATGATCGGCTTGGCGCGAACTTCAACAGGAATCCTTTTCTTTGTTACTTTGAATTCCGGGTTGAGTCGTTCATTCTTTGTATTGATGACGACCGAATTCCCCTGGGAGAGTTTCTCTAGATCCTCATTGAATTTGTCAAAGTAGAGGGCATCAGGATGCTCTTTATTTGAGTAACCTTCATGTGTTGGCGCTTCGGCCGATGGTTTGAAATAATCATCCAGTTGCACCAAACCGATCTGATCGGGGTATTTATCTTGCAGGGCAGTGCAGAGCGTTGATTTTCCCGCCCCCGAGCCTCCTGAAATTCCTATGAGAATTGACTCCAAATTATTTGAGGTATTATTTGCTATTGTGGTGCCCAGGAGAGGACTCGAACCTCCACGCTCTTGCGAGCACCAGGTCCTAAACCTGGCGTGTATACCAATTCCACCACCTGGGCGCGATCTGCTGTACGCGGCAACGGTAGCATGCGCAGGGAAAAAGAAAAACCCACCCACTCGCCCCCGCCGGGGTTGACAGATCGGGGAAAATTATCTTAGCTACAGTCTCGTCCACGTTCGACCTTTCCCAATTCAGAGAGTGGGGTATCTGTAATGAGCCATGTCAGTCACGTCTCGATGGAGCACGGTAATCCAGTGCAATGGCTTTGCGGCCGACATCTACTGCTTCCCGTGGTTGTGATTGCCCTGTTGACCCTCTTCCTCAGGTCAATTTTCCCACCTTCAGAGCCTCATGGATCGTTTCTCTCCACCTGGCTCCAGGAACTCATTGTCCTCCTCACCATTTCCCTGAGTTTTGGACAGATCGCCAGCTCACAGTCTGCAATTGAACAGTCACGGAGTGGTCAAAGGGTTCTTGCGGCAATCGGGAAGATGAGTTCCCTCCTGGCTATCATCGTGTGGGTGTTTTCCCCAGTGACGATTTTCCGCGATATGTACGCTGATCCTCAAGGGACGCTGGCGTACATCAGACATCGACCGTTTGTG
>Ga0265292_1002093_pt1 | contig 14871 bp, 9 predicted proteins | sample Munlanlewell296A_FD_189080 | JGI IMG/M metagenome (GOLD analysis project Ga0265292, IMG submission 189080) | Leachate microbial communities from a municipal landfill in Southern Ontario, Canada - Leachate well 296A | ecosystem: Engineered > Solid waste > Landfill > Unclassified | place: Canada...
TTTCTCGAAACCTTCGGGTGGGAAAATCCGGCTGATCCAAAAGGATGGACAGCACCCCCCGGATATTACATGCTTGATCCAACCGATAACGGGTACAACTGGCACTGGTATGGCCCTGACAGCCTGGTGGCCCAGTGGGTAAAAGAACCTCCGTTTCAGTCCACTACAGCTGCCAACGGATCGTTAACTTTATTTGCAGATAAGTACAATGAGTACAAGGACCCTACCATTCCTCTCGACAACAGCATCGGGTTCCCTCCACTCGACTGCAGCTCGCGTTCATCGGTTATCGTGAGGTATGAAACCGTTTTCATGAATTACAGCGGCGGATGGAAAATGTTACTCGAAGTTTCGGTCGACAACTGGGTGCATTCAGCTGCTCTGGATGTGGGATTCGGGTGCGGACACAAAGGCCGCCCCAATAATACAGCACCAGGAGTTCCGGCCATTTTTGAAGCCAACATTTCCGACCTTGCTACCGGTATATCTGACGTGCGTATGCGCTTTACCTGGCGCGGCACCGATGATTATTTCTGGCAGATCGACGATTTTCAATTGTCGGAAGCCTGGGATAACGATTTGCAAATGAGATTCGCACAGATGGAATGGAATGACGGGGATGATGCCACTACGATGACTCCTTTTTTCATGATGCCAAAATCACAACTGGCCGGAGGATCCTATACCAATTTTAAATCGGCAGTAATCAACTTTGGAGAATACGATCAGGATGATGTCTATTTTGATGTGGACATCACCAAAAACTCACAAAGCGTTTTTCATAAAGAAACACCAAAGAAATATCTTCCTGCACTGGTTGCCGATACCGCCTTGATTGCTGATTCATATGCCCCTGCAGATTTTGGTCATTATAAAGTCGTGATGGACTACAAACAAAAGGAAACCGAACAAACCCCTCAGAATGACCAGGTTGAAACCTATTTCAACATTACCGACAGTGCCTATTCCCATGCTGATAATACAGCCGAACAAAGTTTCTGCTGGGGTTTCGAAGCATACGGATCAGCTCCTAACCTGGGCCATATGATGGGAAGTGTTTATCCCATATTTGCCGATTGTGAGGTGAATTCCATATCAGCCTTTATAGCAGGAGGTAAAGCCGATGGTATGATTGATTTTCGGTTTAAACTGTTCGCAATTCCCACTGAGGGTGATGATCTGACTCCCATTGAACTGCTTGGCACTGAAGGACTTACTCTGGATTCAACCATGCTCGGGACTTGGATAACCCTTCTGTTTGACAAGGACGGTGAATCTGAATTCCTGAAAAAGGGTCAAACGGTTTATGCCTGTGTGGAATATAATAACCTGCATGAAGATATGCCTTCCAGAAGATATGACAACCTGAAGATCGGTGCCGATTATTCATTCCGCATCCTCGACCTCGTAAGTGTCGTAAATAATGGTACCGATTTTTATACTTCAGGATTTGGTGCTGACCGGAACCTGATGATCCGGTTAAACCTAAATGATCATAGCAACATTAATGACGGGATTGACCAATCTGCCGCCCTGAGCTCACTCGGTCAGAATTTCCCGAATCCATTCAGCCGGACAACCGACATTTTCTATGAATTGGCCAACGGATCGGCAGTCAGCATTATTATAAGAGATATTACCGGCCGTATCATTCTGGAACGGTCAGAAGGAATTCAGCCGGCCGGAAAGCATACCGTGACAATTGATGCTTCCAATCTCGATTCCGGAATTTATTTCTATACCCTTAATGCCGGTAACTTCAACGAAACCAGAAGGATGACGGTAGGCAAATAGCCCCAATAAAGCGAATCCCAGATAAAGACAGAGTTGACCAAATTTAAAATTTGGTCAACTCTGTCTTTTGTTCTATATTTCGAAGTGTTAAATAAACAATTATTCTGATGAAAAAACTCTCTACACTATTACTTGTTTTGTGCCTTATTTCACAGGCATTTGCGCAGGTTGGCCAACCCGCAACTCCTGGCCTGAAAGGAAACGGTCAGGTATTTTATCTCGAAACTTTCGGTTGGGAAAACCCGGCTGATGCTAAAGGATGGACAGCACCAGCCGGTTATTACATGATCGACCCGAAAGATATAGGGTATAACTGGCACTGGTGGCCGAACGACAGCCTGGCAACCAGCCGCCTTACCAAGGAACCGCCCATGCGTTCAACAACAGCCGAAAACGGCAACCTCTGCCTTTTCCTCGACCGCTATAATGATGGTCTAGATCCTCGCGTTGATGTCGACAACTCTATCGTATTTCCGCCGATCGATTGCTCCTCGCATGGATCAGTCATCGCACGGTACGAAACCTGTTTCATGAACTACAACTGGGCTGGTACCTGGCAAATGCTGATGGAAGTTTCGGTTGACAACTGGGTGCATTCTGCCCAGTATGATGTCAGCTTCGGGGTTGGGCATAAAGGCCGGCCGAATAATACCACCCCGGGTAAGCCTGCCATCTATGAAGCCAACATCTCCGATGTAGCCGCCGGGCAGTCAAACGTCCTGATCAAGTTCACCTGGAGGAACACCAGCCTCTATTTCTGGCAGATTGACGATTTCCAGCTTTCAGAAGCCTTTGACAACGACCTTCAGATGAAGTTTGCCGAGATGGAGTGGAATGACGGAGACGATAACACCGCCATGTCACCTATTTTCATGATCCCGAAATCGCAGCTTGCCGCCGGAGGATCACTGACCAACTTTAAAAGCGCTGCCGTGAACTTTGGCGAATTTGATCAGGAAGAGGTTTTTTTCTCAGTTGACATCACGAAAAACAACGCGAGCGTTTTTCACAAAGAAGGCGACAAGAAAGACATCGCCACGTTAATCGTTGATACCACCCTGATCACCGATTCATATACTCCGGTTGATTTTGGTCATTACAAGGTGAGTTATGAATTTAAACAGAAACAAACTGAGAATACCCCGCTGAACAATAAAAAAGAAGTATTCTTTAACGTAAACGACAGCGTATATTCTCATGCAGATGATACAGCTGAAGAAGCTTTTAACTGGGGAATTGAAGCTTATGGTACGGATGGACTACCGATGCTCGGACATCTTGTGGGCACAGCCTATAAAATTTTCGCTGATTGCGAAGCAAGCTCAATCTCTGCCTATATTGCAGGTGGCATGGCCGACGGTATGATCGATTTCAATTTTCGGCTTTTCCTGGTTCCAACTGAAGGAGAGGATCTGACCCCGATCGATCTGCTCACCACATCAAACTATGTTTATGACTCCACCATGATAGGAAAATGGATCACCATCGGTTTGGACAAAGATGGCGAATCTGAATTCCTCAAAGCCGGTGATAAGGTTTATGCCTGTCTTGAATACAACAACCAGCATACTGATATCATTTCCAAAAGGTATGAAAGTTTGAAAATCGGAGCCGACTACAGTTTCAGGCTTCTCGATCCGGTTAGCGTTGCCCGAGGCGATGATTATTCAGCCTGGACAACGGGCGGATATCCGGCCGAACGTAACATTATGGTCCGCCTTAATATCAACGACCACTCGAATATCAATGATGGTGTTGACTTAACCCGTTCATCAGCTTCGGTTGGACAAAACTATCCCAATCCGTTCAACCGGACTACGGATATTTCCTATGAACTGGTTAACGACTCAGATGTTAGCATTACGGTTATGGATCTTACCGGCCGTGTAGTTATGGACGTTCAGAAAGGCTTCCAATCATCCGGAAAACACAACATCCAGCTTGATGCTTCGGGCCTCGATGCCGGTATTTACCTATATACACTTAAGTCAGGCTCTTTCACCGAAACCAAAAGAATGACAGTTTCGAGATAAGTATCAGTTGTGAGTTATTGTCGGTTGTCAGTTTCGGGTGAGGGGTTTAAGGTCTTAGATTTTTGGGCCTTAAACCCCTTCCCTTTTACCCTGCAACCTGCAACTTGCAACCACAACCGACAACCGACAACCGACAACCAACAACCAGTTACTCTTCATCAACACATTTGTATATCTAAAAACTTATATATTTACGGCATTAACCTAACCGATTGATTCTACATGATTAAAAAAATACTTGTCGCTAACCGCGGCGAGATCGCTTTGCGGGTTATGCGTTCCTGCCGGGAGATGGGAATACTTACGGTAGCCGTATTTTCGTCTGCCGACCGCACCTCACAGCATGTTCTCTATGCCGATGAAGCCTATCCGATCGGTCCTGCTCCCTCCAGTGAATCCTATCTCAACATGGAAAAAATTCTGGAGGTAGCTAAAAGAAGCCAGGCTGATGCCATACATCCAGGATACGGATTCCTCTCAGAAAATGCACAGTTCTCATCACGGTGCCGTGAAGAGGGAATCATCTTTATCGGCCCTACACCTGAGGTGATACACACCATGGGCGACAAAATCACTGCACGCGAAACCATGGTAAAGTCGGGCGTTCCGGTAGTACCCGGCACAAACGACAAGCTGGTGACCGATGAACAGGCGCTTGAAGTAGTCCACGCATTAGGCCTTCCTGTTATGATCAAAGCCTCCGCAGGGGGCGGTGGTAAAGGAATGCGACTGGTAAAGGATGAAAAAGAAATCCTGCCTTCTCTTCGTGCTACCCGGTCGGAAGCTAAAGCCGCTTTCGGCAACGATACCGTTTACGTTGAGAAATTTGTCGAGAACCCGCATCATATTGAATTTCAGATATTGGCCGACAAGCATGGCCACGTGATCCATCTTTGTGAACGGGAGTGTTCCGTGCAACGCCGCCATCAGAAAATCGTTGAAGAAACACCATCGCCGCTCCTGACTCCTGAAATCCGTGAACAAATGGGTCATTATGCCGTTCAGGCAGCCAAATCAGTCGGATATGAAGGGGCAGGAACCATCGAATTTCTGGTCGACAATAATCTGAATTACTATTTTCTTGAGATGAATACGCGCCTTCAGGTTGAACATCCGATCACTGAACGCGTGATTGGCGTCGATCTGGTGAAGGAACAGATTCTGATTGCTGCCGGGGAACATCTCAAAATCAAACAGCCGGATGTTGTGCAGCGGGGGCATGCCATTGAATGCCGTATTTATGCAGAAGATCCGGACAACAACTTCATGCCCAGTCCGGGTAAAATCCGCCATCTGACCGAACCTCTCGGATTAGGCGTCAGAGTCGACGGTTATGTATATGAAGGCTATGAAATACCAATTTACTACGATCCAATGATCTCTAAACTGATCGTTTGGGGCTCCAACCGCTACGAAGCAATCCAGGTTATGAGGCGTGCCCTCCATGAATACAAGATCACCGGCATTAAAACCTCGATACCTTTTCTCGAACGGATCATGGAAACTACCGATTTTATTCTTGGTCAATACGATACCGGGTTTATCGAGAATAACCGGACTACCCTTTTTAATACCAAAGTGTGCAACCTGAGTTGCCAGGATGTTTCCATCATGGTTGCCTACGTGGACTATCTCAAAAGAAGGGAAAAACAACCGGCTCCCTCAACCGACACTCCGGTAGAGTCGGCCTGGAAAAAGACAGGAAGAGGAATGAGGTTAGGAGGTGAGGAGGTTAGGAGGTTAGGAGGTTAGGAGGTGAGGACGTGAGGACGTTAAGGACGTGAGGGAGTGAGGTGGTGCGGGCATGGTGTAGGGGCGTCTTGCGGACGCCCGAGTATAAATTTAAATTGGAACGGTAAAATGGAAATAGAAATACCCAAACATGAGCGTACAGCAGAGGTTGAAATCCTCGAGCATGAAGGCAGCCGGTACGTTTGCAAAATTGATAACAAGATTTTTGAGATCGACCTTATTGAGGTTTCCAGAGGGATCTATTCTCTGATCACCGAAGGTAAATCCTTCAACGTCGAGGTAATCCCGGCTAACGGTCACGCGAAATATACCGTAAATACATTCTTCCAGTCGTTTGATCTGGAGATCATTGATGCTCAAACGAAATACCTGCGGAGCCGTAATCAGGGCAAGGCCGCAGACGCCGGAAATCTTATCCGCGTACCCATGCCGGGGAAAGTAGTAGATGTGTTTGTTGAAGAGGGCGATACTGTAAAGACCGGCCAAACACTGGTTATCGTTTCGGCCATGAAAATGGAAAGTGAATACAAATCCGGCTGCGATGGCCAGATAAAAAAGGTCATGGTTAAACCGGGGGAAACAGTTGATAGTGATCAGGTTATGATTGAATTGGAATAAAAGAAAAACTATGGCATTACAGGACAAATTTGATAAACTCGAGAGGCAATCTAAAGCTGCCGAAATTGGTGGAGGCCAGGATCGTATTGACAAACAGCATCTGGCAGGCAAAAAAACTGCACGCGAAAGAATTCTTGCTTTACTCGATCCGGGATCCTTTGTTGAAATGGATAAGCTGGTAATGCACCAGAATCATGATTTCGGAATGGAGGATAAAAAGATCCCGGGTGATGGTATGGTAACCGGATACGGCAAGATTGAAGGCCGGCTGATGTATGTTTTTGCTCAGGATTTCACTGTTTTCGGCGGAACCATGAGCCGCTCGAATGCCGATAAGGTAGTGAAGGTAATGGATCTGGCTATGAAAATGGGGGCACCGGTGATCGGATTGAATGATTCAGGCGGAGCCCGCATCCAGGAAGGGGTGCAGAGTTTGGCCGGGTATGCCGATATATTTTTTCGGAATGTCCGGTCATCAGGTGTAATCCCGCAAATCTCAGCCATCCTCGGACCATGCGCCGGCGGCGCTGTATATTCTCCTGCCCTTACCGATTTTATCCTGATGGTGGAGGAATCCAGCTACATGTTTGTAACCGGTCCGGATGTGATTAAAACCGTCACCCACGAAGAAGTGACCAAAGAAGAACTGGGCGGGGCTATGACCCACAACGCCAGAAGCGGTGTGGCTCATTTGATGGCATCCAATGATGAGCAAGCCATGATGATGCTTCGCGAGCTGATGTCGTTCCTGCCCTCAAACAACCTCGAAGATCCACCATACCATATCCCAAATGATCAGCCCGACCGGATTGACGCTGCTCTCCAGACTTTAGTCCCGGATGATCCGAATAAACCGTATGATATGAAAGAAATCATCACCTCTGTGGCTGATGATCGTACCTTTCTGGAAATACAACCCTTTTTTGCCAAAAATATGATTATCGGGTTTGCCCGCCTCAATGGATACCCGGTGGGCATTGTCGCTAACCAGCCCGCTCACCTGGCTGGCTGCCTCGATATCAATTCATCGGTAAAAGCAGCCCGGTTTGTGCGTTTTTGCGATGCTTTCAATTTCCCGCTGATCACCTTGGTTGATGTTCCGGGTTTCCTTCCCGGTACCGGCCAGGAGCTCGGCGGAATCATTAAACACGGAGCCAAATTGCTATACGCATTCTCCGAAGCCACCGTGCCGAAGATTACCCTCATTACCCGTAAAGCTTACGGCGGAGCTTATGATGTGATGTCAAGCAAACACATTGGCGCTGATATAAACTTTGCCTATCCCACTGCTGAAATCGCTGTCATGGGATCCGACGGTGCAGTAAATATTCTCTACCGCAATCTGGATGATGAAGGCCGGGCATCAGCTATTGCCGATTACAAGGAACGATTTGCAAATCCCTTCACTGCTGCAGAATTAGGGTATATAGATGAGATCATATTCCCAAAAGATACCAGAATGAAACTTATTCAGGCATTGGACATGACCCGGAACAAGAGCTATTCAAACCCAAGGAAAAAGCACGGGAACATTCCACTGTAGAGACGCATCATGATGCGTCTCTACACGGTAAGACCGAGAAGACGTGATGATGTTGGAAAAGCAGGTTTTCCCCAAAACTGCGCGATTTCAACAAGGAATTTTCCCCCAGTCAATGGCATAATTCACTAAATCAAAATTCTTCTTTCAGGAGAATTGCGCTGTTCGTCAACACAGTTGCAAGAGGTTCAAGTTTTTAGACAGACAAAAATAGATCATTGAATAAAATTAGAGTTCATTGATCAAATAGACGGTGAACGTTGGTCAAATAGAGACTCCAACAAGCATTTTTTTGCTTCCTGGTACCCTAAATTAGTGCTGAGGGAAAAGCTTTTGATATTGAATATCAAGCGATTAGCAAAATTTTTCTTTTCTGGAGGTGTTTTTATGAAAACCAAAGGTTTAGATTTTTTTATGGGGTCAACGGGAGCTTTTAAGGTGCTCCGGATGACAAGAATTTTCATCGCGGTTTTCGTTGTTACCTGTTTTTGTAATCTGTCACTGCAAGCCGCTTACCTGAAAAATGTTCCTCAGACTATTACTCAGCCAGATGGTACGATCCTCAAATGTTTTGCTACCGGTGACGAATATCATCACTGGCTCCATGATGCCAATAATTTTACTATTCTGCAAGACCCGGTAACGGGATTCTACGTATATGCCATGAAATCAGGCAGCAAACTGGTGCCTACTTCATTCATTGCTGGCATAACAGATCCCACCACGACAGGACTTCAGCCCGGCGTAAACCTCGATGCGCAGGAGGTTCAATTTAGGAGCAAGGACATGTTCAGGATACCGGCACTGAAGGGTTCATCAGATGTGACTACTACCGGTACAATCAACAACATCGTAATATTTATCCGGTTTAATGATCAAGCCGAATACACTGATCCGATTACTAAATATAGTTTGGCGTTTAATTCTACCGGATCTGTTTCAATGGTGGAGTATTTTAAAGAAGTATCGGGCTCACAATTGACCATCAACACCTCCCTTTTCCCACAAACAGGTGGAGCCACGGTAGTATCATACCAGGATGCGAAAACCAGGAATTACTATTGCAAGTATAATTCGGTTACCAATCCTACCGGCTATCAAAATGATTCTGAGAGATCAACGCGCGAAATGACTTTGCTGAAGGATGCAACTGAAGCAGTCAGGTCACAAATTGAGTCAACCGGCCTGAATTATGATAATGATAACAATGGCCAAATAGATAATGTATGCTATATAGTTCAGGGCTCAACCGATGGATGGTCCGACTTGCTCTGGCCTCATATGTGGGCACTTTATTCCTATAACGTAACTATTGGCGGGGCAAAAGTTTGGAATTACAATTTCCAGTTATCGCAGACATTCGGGGTGAGTGTCTTGTGTCATGAGATGTCGCACTCGCTTGGTTTTCCTGATCTCTACCGTTATGCCAATAAAACGATTAACCCGGTTAGCTCCTGGGATGTGATGGCTTCATCTACCAACCCTCCGCAACATCCAAGTGTATATCTCAAACAAAAGTATGGTAATTGGATTTCGAGCATTCCGGAAATCTCAACAAACGGAACTTATACCTTAAACCCATTATCTTCCGATCCGTTTGCCGGGTATAGAATCAGTTCCCCTAACAGCACGTCGGAATATTTTATGGTAGAGTACCGGAAAACCGCAGGCATGTTTGAATCACAGTTGCTCGGATCAGGACTGATCATTTACAGGGTGAACCCGTCTAACAACGGTAATAGTTTTGGACCGCCGGATGAGGTATACGTATTTAGACCGAATGGAACAACGACTGTTGACGGTAATCTTGCTCAAGCCTTCTTTTCATCCAATGAGGGCAGAACCTCTTTTGGCTCAAATAGCAATACCACCTGTTTTTTGAGTGATGGTTCTCCGGGTGGGATTCAAATAACCAATATCGGAACAGCCGGAGAGACTATTTCCTTTTCAGTCAACTTCGGAAATACACCATCTATCCTGGCCGTCGCACCAGTCTCCCGCGACATAGCAGTTACTTCCGGTACTACTAATTTTACCGTATCCAACACCGGTGGAGGTACTTTGACCTGGACTGCTGCAGTAACCACAGGCAGTAACTGGGCTCACATTACTTCAGGCTCCAGCGGAAGCAATTCTGGTTCGATCATGGTATCGGTTGATGCCAATACGGAAAGTGCCCCGCGTACTGCCGTCATCACGGTGACTGCTGCAGATGCCACAGGAAGTCCGAAAACACTAAACATCGTTCAGGCAGCCAACGGATCGATCCTGAATGTCACCCCCGACTCGCGCAACTTGCCATTTGGCAGCGGTACTGCTAATATTACTGTCTTCAACACCGGCGGAGGTACCATGACCTGGACTGCTGCAGTGACCACAGGCAGTAACTGGGCACACATTACTTCAGGATTCAGCGGAAGCAATTCCGGTTCGATTATGGTATCGGTTGATGCCAATCCGGAAAATGCCCCGCGTACTGCCGTCATCACAGTGACTGCTGCAGATGCTGCAGGAAGTCCGAAGACACTTAACATCGTTCAGGCAGCCAACGAGTCGATGCTGAACGTCGGCCCTGAAAACCAAAACGTGGCATCTACCGGCGGCACCACTTCTTTCTCCGTCTCCAACAGCGGAGGAGGTACGATGAGATGGTCTGCAGCGGTGACATCGGGCAGTTCCTGGGCAAAAATTATCTCGGGATCCAGTGGCGGCAATACAGGTGCCATCGGGGTAGAAGTGGAAGCCAACACCGGAATTCAACGAACAGCAACAATTACTATTAATGCCGACGGGGCAGCCGGCAGTCAGATGACAGTTAGTATTGTTCAGGCAGCTAAAGAGGCACAACTGGAGATCGATCCGGACATCCAAACCGTTGACTTTGATGGCGCTGCCATCAATTTCCGAGTTTCCAAAACTGGCGTTGGTACGGTAAGTTGGGCTGCAGAAGTTACTACCGGCCCCTCCTGGGTACACATAACCTCGGGAACCAGTGGAAGTAATGATGGTCTGATATCCGTGGAAGTAGATGCGAATACCGGGAATCCAAGAACAGCCATTATCACAGTAACATCAACAGATTCAACAGCAGGCCAGAAAACATTAACCATAATGCAGGATATCAGCAACGGCATCAATACCCTGAAAACTGAAAATAAACTTAACGTGTATCCTAACCCTGTAGATAAACAATGTACGGTTCAAATTGAGGAATTCAACGGAATTCCCAAAAAACTTGAAGTGTTCAATATGATGGGGCAGCTCGAATCTTCCCAATCATTAAATCAGGAACGGATGATCATTGACATGTCCACTTTGCCGCAAGGCATCTATCTGTTTCGCATAACATCAGAAACTAATATCCTGAGTCAAAGGAGGGTAGTTAAAAACTAGTCTTGCTTCTTTTAACCTACTTGTTTACCTTTGATGTTTGAGCATTCTTAATGGAATACCAGAATAACATCAGCGAAGTGAAACAAGCAGTATTACTGCTCCGCGAACACATTGAAACCATCCGGATAAATCTCGAAATTCTTGAGTTACTGAAGCTGAACGGTAGGATTAAGGATACGGATAATCAGTATATCCAAATCTCGGAGCTCGATCGTAAAAATCGAAAATCCTTCCATGAATTCGTCCTTGCCGAACTTCCGGGGCTTATTGAGGCAGATTTGGAGCCCGGTAGCAAGTTGCTAAAAAAGTCCTTTCTGGATTGGGCAGCCGACCTGCATCTCAGCCATAGCTATCTCGACCGCATCATCAAAGATTATATGCATCATATTGCGGCAATTGATCAAAGTCTGAAAAAAACCATAAAAGATCTGGAAATTAAGGATAAACGATTCTGGAAATTCCTCGATAGGGCAAAAGGTAAAACCAGACTTTTTGAAAGCTTTAAGGAACCCGAAAATGCTGATGGGCTAAATCAGACTCCGGATCCTGAAGAAAAAAAAGAAGAGCAGCAACGAGAAAAAGAATAGATCCCTCATCCATCCCTTTTCCACTTTTAAAGCCCAGAAGGTCATCAGATAACTCACCGGGATGATCAGTAACCAGAGTACTTCAACCGAAACGGTTTCCAGGAAAACCGTCATTAAAAGGATAGATACAAACAATAAAAAATTGGCTTGAAACAATTGGCGCGACTGGATTTTCGGATTTCGGTATTTCCATGAGGCGATTACGATCCAGATCAGGATTAGCCCGAACCACGCTGCAATAAAGGGCTCTTTTGAAATAAATACCGGGAAAATGGTATGACGTAATTTGAACCAGGAAAAAAATGTAACAATCCCATAGTCAAGATCTCCCATCAGAAACCAAAAAGCCGCCACCAGCAGGGCCGGCACCGCTATTCCCATCAGGCTAACCAACCAGTGCCGCCAGCCGGTGGTTACCATCAACAGGAGACCTATCAGAATGGCAGGAATAAGTAAACAAACCGGAGGGTACAGCAGGATTGCGACTCCCCATGAGAATCCCATGGCAAAAACAATGGAATACCCGGTTTCTTCTTTATACAAATCCAATAGAAAACGGTAACTCAGTACCATAAAATACCCCGCCAGCAACGCCGGATGAAATAGAAAAAAATGACCGTTAGAGGTCACCAGGAAAAGGAAAACGAAAGCGATGGCATAAGACCTGCTGCCCATAAGCAGGTTCTTCATATCGATTCGCACCAGCAGCCCGGCAGTAAGAACCGTTATCAGGCAGGAGGGAACCATCTGAGCCCAGAGGGGCAGGCGGGCCATACCCATCCATAAGGGATACAGCCAGCCATCTGCCGGCTGATAAAAGAATCCGTTGCCATAAATATTACCTGGCTGGAGATTACCCGGAAGAAACCAGACAATTCCGAACAGGATCAATCCCAGTATCGGGACCATGACTTGTGCCGTAAAACTTATCGATCGGATAAACCCAAACATAGCGCCTGGTATTACAGATCAAAACCAATATCCCGGCGATAATACACACCTTCGAAGGTGATACCCTTAGCAGTTTTATATGATTTTTTGAGTGCTTTTTTCCAGGTAGTATCCATCGAAGTGAGTGCCAGCACCCGGCCACCGTTGGTAACCAACTGTTTTTCGCGAATGGCAGTCCCGGCGTGAAAAACGATTCCATCAGTATCGGTTTCTAATCCTGAAATTGGAAATCCTTTTTGATAATCACCTGGATATCCGCCTGAAACCAGCATTACAGTAGTGGCCGACTCACCGGATATCTCAATCTGTTTCTCTTTTAACCGTCCGTCTGCTGTGGCAATGAAAAGATCCAGCAGGTCGGATTTGATCCGCGGAATCACCACTTCACTCTCAGGATCGCCCAACCTCACATTATATTCGATAACAAAAGGTTCGCCTTTAACATTAATCAATCCGAAAAAGATAAATCCCTGATACCTGATTCCCGAGACCTGTAATCCTTTAATTGTTGGCTCGATAATCCTGGCCTTTACTTTTTCCATAAAGGTTGGGTTCGCAAATGCGACTGGAGAAACAGCTCCCATTCCCCCGGTATTCAATCCGGTATCACGCTCGCCGATCCTTTTATAATCTTTTGCTTCCGGCAGCAGTAACCAGGAATCACCGTCGGTGAGGACAAATACGGAAAGCTCGATGCCGTCTAAAAATTCTTCAATCACCACCTTTTTTCCGGCCGAGCCAAACTTGCCTGCAAACATTTCCCGGAGTTCGCTAATCGCTTCCTCCGGGTCATTTAAAATGACCACCCCTTTGCCGGCGGCAAGACCGTCAGCTTTAAGAACGTATGGCGGTTTCATCGACCCGATAAAGGCACTTGCCTCCTCGCTGGAATCATTTCCCTTTCCCAATGCAAATGTGCGATACCGGGCAGTTGGGATGCCGAACTTTTCCATAAACTGCTTGGCAAAATCCTTGCTTCCTTCCAGCCTGGCCCCTGCTGCAGATGGGCCGATTACTCCCACCCAGCGCAGGTCGTCCTGCTCCTTGAAATAATCACTGATCCCTTTTACAAGTGGATCCTCCGGACCAACTACCACCACCTTGATCTTTTCGCTCCTCACCAATTGCGCCAGAGCAGGGAAATTATCCACAGCAATCGGCACATTGATCCCGCATCGGGCAGTTCCTGCATTTCCCGGGGCAATAAACAGTTTCGTCAATAAGGGGCTCTGTGACAGTTTCCAGGCTATTGCATGTTCCCGTCCACCCGAGCCTATAAGCAATACATTCATAGAAGTTCTTCCGGGTTAAATAAGAGCCGAAAGATACTAACTTAAATGTGGTTCCTGAGCCATTTTTTACTTCTTTAACAAGTTTTCATCCAGTGCCAGGAACCTGTATCCCGCCCTGGAATAATGGTCCAAAACCCTGGGCAGCGCGTATTCGAGATTTTCCCGGGCCTTCGGATTATCATGAAAAACGATGATACTCCCGGGCCGGGCTTTGGAAACCACATTGTTCATCACTATCCGGGGTTCGAGTTCGCGATCATAATCCATGCTGAGTACATCCCACAGGATGATCCGGAAACGGGGCATCAGGATGCGGGCGGCCAATGGGCGGATTCTGCCGTAAGGTGGCCTGAACAACCGGGAATCAATCACCTTCCGGGCTTTATAAATATCTTTTACATAACGGCTTAATCCAGTACGATAACTGTTCAGATGACTAAAGGTGTGGTTGCCTACACCATGCCCGGCGCCGAGAATTTTTGCGTATAACTCCGGATTTCCCCTGACATTCTCTCCGACACAGAAAAAAGTGGCCTTTGCCCCATATTTCTCCAACTCCTCCAGTATCCACTCAGTCAGCCCCGAAACCGGTCCATCGTCGAAGGTCAGATAAAGAACAGGTTCTTCAACCGGAATTCTCCAAACCATTCCCGATGAAATTTTACGGATCCATCCGGGTGGCTTGACAAAAAGCGAAATCCTGAGTTTTGTTCCTAAATTCATCTTAGTCTCCATCAGGTATGTTCTCAACAAAGGAAGAAAACAATAAGGCCAGACAAGGAATGGAGGTTGCGTATTGCGTACATTCGCGGTGCGAATTAGTTGTCCGACCAAGGCTCGAACTTGGACTCTTCTGAACCAAAATCAGATGTGTTGCCAATTACACCATCGGACAAAGCGGCGCAAAGATA
>Ga0265292_1002094_pt1 | contig 14855 bp, 13 predicted proteins | sample Munlanlewell296A_FD_189080 | JGI IMG/M metagenome (GOLD analysis project Ga0265292, IMG submission 189080) | Leachate microbial communities from a municipal landfill in Southern Ontario, Canada - Leachate well 296A | ecosystem: Engineered > Solid waste > Landfill > Unclassified | place: Canada...
CCCCGCGCTCCTTCGGCCAGCCGGGCCGTTTGCGGATTGCGAGTTAATATCCAAACTTTATGTCCATCAGCCAGCAAAGATTTCGTCAAAGCCGATCCAATAAATCCGGTGCCACCGGCAACGATTATATGCATAGTGCGCTCCTTCCTTTCTTCAACCTGTCAGGTGTGGAGTATAATACACGCCAATTGGAGGCGCTATGATCGCGCCAGTTCTGGTACTCAACGCAAATTTTGAGCCGATCAATGTCTGTAACACCCGCCGTGCTGTTGGCCTGATCCTTTCGAGGAAAGCCGATCTGGTCATGAATGGCCGCGGCTATATTCAGACAGTTAGACAGGCTATTCCGATACCCTCCGTCATTCGCCTGGAACAGATGATTCACCGCCCGCGCTTACAGGTCAAACTGACCCACCGCGAGGTTTTTCGCCGTGACAAATACATCTGCCAGTATTGCGGACGGAGCTCCAGCGACCTGACCGTTGACCATGTCTGGCCCAAACATCTGGGCGGCGAACATATCTGGACGAATGTGGTAGCCGCCTGTCCATCCTGCAACCATCGCAAGGGCGGACGGCAACTGAAGGAGGTCCAGATGGCCCTGCTCCATGCCCCGAAGGAACCCCCTGCCAGTGCAACCTATATCTTCGGGCGACATCTGGAAGAAAACTCCGAATGGGAACAATTCATCCATGGATGGTAAAGAACCAGACAAACGCCGGTGTTTAGCAACACCGGGCGTTTTGCCATTAATTAAAAATTTTATGAAATTCTTCACATTCCAAGACTGAAATCGCCGCATACCCTTCGAATATTGGCAAATGGGACGTTTGGCAACCTCGGCCAGACCGAAGTATTCCATCCATTCCCGGTTTCGTTTCTGGCGTGCTGCCGCATCCAGACGACAGACTTTTCAAAAAAAATCCAAGTCTTCCAGACCGGTCATGCGCAGGTATAGACCGTGTTGTTCGGTCAGTACGCCGACCGAAGCCCGCACCTGTTCCGGAGATTGGACCACGTCAAACCCGGCGATGCGTGCCCGGCCCCGGGTGGGAGCCAGCACCGAGGTCAGCATACGGACGATGGGGTCTTCCCGGATCCGTTCTGGCCCAGGAGCGCGAACACCTGCCCGGGATAAACATCGAGACTGACGCCATCCACGGCCCAGTAATCGCTGAATTGTTTATTCAGGTCTTCGGTCTGGATTATTGCTTTCTAGGCACGCCGGGGGCGGTGGTTGAGGAATATGATAACTCCCGCGACCAGCGCCACGATGGCAACAAACGTTTGGTTGAAGTTAATACCGCCCACTTGCGCAGCATCCAGGCGCAGGAAATCGAGACTGAAGCGCCCAATGGAGTACATAATCATGTAGATAAGGAAGATGTCGCCAGGTTTCAGCCATTTCTCGAAGCGGCGCGCCAGCCAGAGCAGCACCGCCATGTTGACCACATTCCATAGTGATTCATACAGGAACAGCGGGTGGAAGTACTCGTAATTTTGATAACCTTCCACGCGGTGGAGAGGGTCAATGTAGATTTTCCAGGGGAGGTTCGTGGGTAAACCATAAACTTCCTGATTGAAGAAATTGCCCCAGCGACCGATGGCCTGTGCCAGCGCAACGCCCGGCGCAGCCACATCCGCCCAGGTCAGGAAAGAGATTCCCTTCCTGCGGCAATAAATCCATAATGCCAGCGCCCCGCCAATCACTGCTCCGGGGATCCCCAACCCGCCGTTGCGGATGTTTATCATATCCAGTGGGTGCATCAAGTACCACTTGGTGGTGATCCCTTGTGCAACCATCGAAGGCGGCGGCGTCAGGATGTGCCAGATACGCGCCCCAATGATCCCGGCCAGGACAACCCAGAATAGTGCGTCCCAGATGAATTCCGGATTCATGCCGCGGCGCTTCGCCTCGGCCTGTCCCAGGAAGGCGGCAGCAATCACGCCGAGCGTGATCAAAATCCCATAAAAGTAAATGTGAAAGGATTGGTTGAGAAATGGGATGGGAATATCAAAACCGTTTGGTAAGGTTGGCATGATCTACTCCTGAGACTGAGATAAGTGACGATGAGCATCTCGCCGCACACGCAGAATACGTTGCAAAGCCGTGAAATTCGCCAAGACGGCAATAATAATCAAGACAGGCAACGGCAAGTTGAAAATCAAACCGGGGATAAGCACAAAGTAACGCTCGACGCGCGTCAACAGGCCAACGTTTGCATCCAGTTTCGATGCGTCGGCACGCGCCTTGACATATGATACCAGCACCGACCCGGCTGCCGCCAGGTACGCCAAAATCACACCAGCGAAATCTGCCTGGAGCATATAATAAATAAGGAAACCAAGGAAGAGGAATAGTTCCGAATAGCGGTCAGTAACCGCATCCACAAACGCGCCCCAGTCACTGGCTTCGTTGCGCAGGCGCGCCAGCGCCCCATCCATGGCGTCCACCGGCCCCATGATCAGCAGCAGGATGCCAGCCCAGGTCATGTGACCGAAAGCAATCAGCACGGCGCAGCCAATCGTTCCCATGAGGCCAATCAAGGTGACTGTATTTGGTCGAATACCGAGACGATTAAAGAAACCAGCAATCGGGTTCAAATACCAGCGGAACCAGACCCGCATCTTATCGGCAAATGTCATTTTCTTTTGTTCGGAAGGTTGAGTCAATGGAATTCCTCTACTGCTTCTTGCATAAATGACTCTACTGCAAAAACCATCTAAACACAAAGGTCACGAAGGAAAAGCCTTTATCACTTATCCTTTGTGTACGTCGTGTCCTTCGTGTTAAAGACCTTTTTGCAGTGGACTCATAAATATATGAACTTTCCTGTATCAAAGGGCTCGAAAATTACGGGATTTTGGTTCAGATATTTACGCAGTACCCTGTAAGGACAGGCATCAAAACTGGGCAATCATACCATACTAGGCATTATCAACCGCGGGCGCGTTCCCATTCTCCTCGTCCGGTTCGAGCAGGACCTGGCGGTCGCGTCCTCCGCCCTTGGAGGGGCCCACCACCCCCGTTTCCTCCAGCTGATCCAGCAGGCGCGCGGCTCGCGGATACCCGATCCGCAGACGCCGCTGGAGCATGGAAGCGCTGGCGCGCTGCTCCTTCTTGAGCACAGTAATCGCCTGCTCAATCAATACATCGTCGCTGCCTTCGTCGGCAGCTTCGTTCAGCATAGACTCCCACGGTGGGCGGACATCCTTCTGAGGCACAGTTTTTTGCCAATGGGAGATGACTCGCTCGATCTCCTGGTCGGTGACCATCACCCCCTGGGCACGTACCGGGCTGCCCACTTCCGGATTCAGGAAGAGCATGTCGCCGCGCCCGAGCAAAGTCTCTGCACCGGGCAAATCCAGGATAACGCGCGAATCCACACCCGAGGCCACAGAAAACGCCAGACGCGCCGGGAAATTGGCTTTGATGAGACCGGTCACCACGTCCGTGCTGGGGCGCTGCGTGGCAACCACCAGATGAATGCCGGTGGCGCGCGCCATCTGCGCCAGGCGGACCAGGTTGTGTTCGGTCTGATCGGGAGTCGACATCATCAGGTCAGCCATCTCGTCTATCAAGACGACAATGCGTGGCAGCGTCTGGACATCCTTGCGGCGTTGGAGTTGGCGGTTATAGGCATCAATGTCACGGGCCTTGGCGGCCTCCAACAACTTGTAACGGTGTTCCATCTCCACCACCACCCAGCGCAGCACACCCAGGATACGCTGCACATCCGTCTCGACTTTGCCATACAAATGCGGCAGACCGTTGAAACGGATCAACTCGACCATTTTCGAGTCAATCATAACCATGCGCAAATCTTCGGGGGCATTATTCATGGCGAGGCACACCGCCAACGCAGCAATACAGACCGACTTACCCGAACCGGTCGTCCCGGCGATAAGCAGGTGCGGCATACGTGCCAGGTCTGCCACGAGCGGATTGCCTGAGACATCCCGCCCCAGCGCAATCGTCAACGGTGAGCCACCTTTGTAGAAGGCTTCCGTCTCCAACAGCGGGCGCAGACGCACCAGCGAGGAACGCGGGTTCGGTACTTCGATACCCAAATACCCGCGCCCCGGTACCGGTGCTTCGATGCGCAAGCGTTCAGCGGAGAGGGACAGCGCCAGGTCCTTTTGAAGACTGGCAATTTGCGCCACGCGGACTTTCATCTGCTGGGCATCTTCTTCCGTACCCTTTTTGATGAACCCTGGTTGGATAGCAAACTGCGTGACCGTCGGCCCGATGCGGAAGCCGACTACCTTGGCCGGGATGCCAAACTCAGAAAGTGACTTTTCAATCTGCCCCGCGGTCTGGTTGATTGTCCGCTCGTCTGGGCGAACAGCCTGTTCACCGAGCAACACATTCAGCGGAGGCAGGCGTTCTCCTCGCGGTGGAGGCGAGGCCGGGCGGCTGTCCTGTTTTTCGGGAATTTTGAACGACTTGCGAAATTCCGGCGGTAGCTTCTGGGCGTGTTTCCTGGCGCCGTTGGCGGGACCTGCGGCGGGTTTATCCATTGGAAGTGGGGAAACAACCGGGATTTCAGGCGCAGCAGTTCCTGGGACCGGCGCGAGCGGCTCACCAGACAGTTTAAACAACCAGACTTCGAAGGGATGCCAGAGACGAAAAGCGGCCATCAATGCCAGTCCCCAGGATAAGAAGATGACCAGCCCGCCCCAGATCGGACCGATGAACTGGTCCACCAACATTGAAAGTCCCCAGCCGATTTGCCCGCCCCAAATGTTCCCTTCAGTCAACCGGTTGCCACTGAGAACCGACAACACCGCGAGTGTCAAAAAAGCTGCCAGTTCCAAAGCAATCACCTGTCCCCAGCGCACTTTCACCTCTTGGCGGCTGCGGCGAAAGGCCAACAGGCCCACTGCCCCGGTTGCGAGGATAAACAGAAAGCTACCCCAACCCAGCCAGTTTCTGAGCAGAGAGATCCATTTTTCAAGCAGCGTGCCTTTTGACAGGCCGAAAATCCCTAAGAGGGTCATCAAGGCAAAGGCCAGCAGGAAAACGCCGAGGATATCCCAGAGAAAACGCCCGAAGTGGGTTTCAAGCCGGGCCAAGCGATCCACCCAGTCATTGGAACCAGGTGCACTGGAACGGCCGTCTTCAGATTGCGATTGGGACTTGCGTGGCGCAGAAGGCATATCAGTTGATCTTCATGCTTAAACCAAGGCGTTGGCGCGAGGACTCCACTTGAAGAACCCGTACCTGCACAATCTGTCCCGGCAAAAGGACATCTTTGATCGTTTTGTTGGGAGGCAGCGGGATTTCCGAAGCGTGGATCAAGCCCTCCAAGCCTTCTTCAAGGCGGGCAAACGCGCCAAAGGGCGCAAGCGCTGTCACAACTGCCGGGACAATCGCATTGACCGGGTATCGCTCCTGAGCAAATTCCCAAGGATTTGGCAATAACCGTTTCAGGCTAAGTGCTATCCGGCAGCGCTCCGGTGCAACTTCCATCACCTGGACTTCGACATGCTGTCCAACCTGGCACACCTGACCGGGATGAGAGACGCGTCCCCAGGAAAGTTCGGAAATGTGGATAAGACCCTCAACGCCGCCCAGGTCCACAAAGACCCCGAACTCAGTAACATTGGTCACCTCGCCGGTGATATGCTGACCTGGCTGGATGGTGTTGAAAAGTGCCGGTCGTTTCCCAGCTTCCGCACGAGCGGCGCGTTCTGAAAAGACCATGCGGCCCTCTTCTGGCACACACTCGATCACTTTCAGCCGCAACGTCCGACTGACGTAAACAGAAAGGCACTCTTCGCGGCGGTCTTCGGTGGGTTGAAAAGTCAAGTCCAACAGATGTGAACATGGTACAAAGCCATTTAACCCTTCTCCTTCGACCAGCAAGCCACCCCGGTTATATCCTGTGACCGTCAGCTCAACAATTCCATCCTGGCGGTACAGCGACATCGCCCGCTCCCAATCAGATGTTGGCTTCGCAGATTCCTCGATCTTCTGAGACCTGACCATGGCTTGTACGGCCCGGCATTCTTCTTCTGCCAAAACCGACGCCCACCACCCATCATCATATATCGGTATATCTTGTTCAGAAAATTGATTATGCACCATTAACTTGCCCAACCTCCTTCCCATTAATCCGTACCTGTGTCTGGCGCTCCATCTCGAGGATCACGCGCGCCACTTCTTCAATTGCAACCCGCTGTTTTCGATACAAGTCCGCTTCGGACATTGCCAGGCGGGTAGCGACTTCACGTACTTTACGACCCTCGACGAACTTCATTTCAAGGATATTAAATAAGATCCATTCCCCGGTAAAACGCCGTTCCCCCTCCGGGCGGACATTGTCCATCGCCTGGCGCAGGATGGACCGCAAAGCATTGGCAGGGTTGTCGTTGTGCTCTTCCAGGGTCTGCTGGACAATCTGAAGGTTAAGCAGTGGATTCTGGGTCAATTTCGGACCGCCCCAGTAGTGTGTCAGGGCGTCCCGCACCCATTCCGCCATATCCGATTCGGGAGGTAAAGTCTCCTCCAGCAGGCTGGTCTTGCTGTCATAACGGCCGACCGCTCGCAGACGCTGGAACATATCCACTTGTGGACGGAGGTCTTCCAGAGAGCGAAAAACGCTTTTCTGCAAGCGACGGTCCTGCAAGGCCAAAGAAGCCCGCTGGATAAGTAGTTTGAGAGCCTGGCGCTGCTCTGTGAGAATAGCCTGGTCCGGGCGACGGACCGCTCCCAGTAAACCAAGCAGGGCTGGCTCGCTTTCCACCGTCTCTGGCGGCTGGTGGAGCGGGAATAACCAGTAATCGCCCCAAATATATTCGTCGCCATTCCCGTTCCCCTCATGAGTGACCACCTGCAATGCTTCCGAAAGTTTGGACTCTTTAAGAAGCGGCAAATTTCTCGTTGATACAACCAACGAGAGTTCCGCTCCATCCAACGCAGCGACAAACGCCGCCGGTGACTGTAAATGGTCACGCACGGCGGCCAGTACGGATTCCAGGAATTGACGCAAATCGTTTTGCGTAATCAGCCGTTCTTCAAGGTTTTGGAGCAAGACCAGATCGGCGCGGTCGCGTCCAAAAAAGATTAAACGTTCCCAAAGCGGAGCGACCAGCGTAATGGTATGTTCCATCAGCAGCACTGTCGTTACCATGGCGGTTGGGACTGCACCCGAATAAATTGTCCCGAAGGATTCTCCCACACGCCGGACGATGGTCATCACGCCCAGCGCGGCGGAGGCGGTTACGGGTCCGCGCATGATCCACTTGAACAGTCGGCTCTTGACCACCCGGTCAGGCCAGGAAACGCCGAAGAAAGCCACCGCATAAGCCATGATGATAATCAACCCACCCACCAGCAGATTACTGACCATCGCCATTCCCCAGAAGAGATAGGGGTGGCTTTCCGCCAGTACCGAACCATAAAGAAGATATGGGAACGACCCGAGCGCCGGAGCTGTGGCTCCCGCCAACAGATAAACCATGCGACGGCGGCCCGAACGGGTCAACGTGTGGCGATAAGCGCGTCCAAAATTGACCCAGGCCAGGATCATCGTGACAGCATAATAAGCCGTAAAGATTTCTGTCCAGATGGTACGCTGGAGATGCGGCGCAGGCTGGCCTGCCATCACCATCGGACCAAGCAGATAACCATTTCCCAGCAGCAACAGGAATATCGCCGAAACGAAGTACATCGACCGGACAGCTATGCGCCTGCGCCCTCGCGAAGGCCGGCCGGTTGTAACCAGAATACCATCAGACAAATGCAAATAAGCGGGGGGCAAAAAAATGATCCCCAACCATTCCAAGCGCAGGAACAGGGCAATCATTTCCGGAGAAGCAGCCGAACTCTCCAACGCCTCAGATGTAAAAACCACCACCACACACAACAGGATGATGGCGAACGATCGCGCTACCCGGTCACGCAAATTAAATGACAGCGCGTACAGAAACAACGAAAAGGCCGTGATGGCGATCCCGGCTGTGAGAATATCATTGATCGTTCTTATCCCCACCAGCAAATCATGCAACCAACCGTTAAGCATTCAGACCTTCCGTACATCTACCGAATGGAACGCCCAAAGAACAGCGCTATATCCTGTGTCTCGTAATACTGGTCATTATACCCGCAGAACTCATAACCTAGTTTTTGTGCAAGTCGGATGGCCGGATTATTTTTCGATAGCATTTCGAGCAAAGCCCGGCGATCTTTACGTTGCACCGCCCAGGACTGCGCCGCCAACACCAGCGCGCTCGCAATCCCCTGGCGGCGAAAACGGGGAGCGATCACCACATCCATCAACCAGGCTGTGCGCGGGAGGATCGCATCATTCGCGCGAACATACCCCACCGTCTGCCCGCCAATGACGGCCACCAGCATCCCTGACCGGCGGCTCCAGGATTCGGATAATGAACTGACCGGCCGCGGGTACAAGACCGATACCGAACGCGGCAAGCGGATCTCCCGGAAAATGGCGCCAATCTGGCCGTTCTCATGTTGTACATCCATTTGCCAGACGTAGTCGGTCTGGCAGGAATGGTCAATCGCCATCAGAGCGGATAAATCGGTCGCAATTGCGGGGCGTATCTGGATCTCGGGCATGCGTCACCTCAAGGGGCTGCGACTCGCACCGGGACAACACAAGGTGGGAGCCCATTGCCCTGATTATCTATAACAACCAGGCGCAGATCGTAATCGCCCGGTGAAACCTCGCTGGTATCCCAGCGTCCCAATTCACCATCCTGTTTTACCTCATGATTGGCCTGGAGGGTGGACCAAACGTCTGTTCCTAAAGGAGAGAACTCGTACTTATACCATCCGAAGTTAGGAATATTAGCCGTCCCTACCAATATAACCTGGCCTTTGATTACATCTCCTGGTTTGGGTGATGTAATCATAATTTGACCGGGGATACAACCGATTGTTTGGGCCGTTGGGGTAGACACAGGCGTTAATACTCCGAGAGTTGCCAACAACTCGGGCGGGATGGTATTTGTCGGCGTGATCAGCGGATTCATGGTCGGTGTGACGAGCAGGGAAAGGGCCGGCAAGTTGGGTGCCAGAAATACTGTCAGCACCAGTTCAGCAATGGCCAGGAAGACAATCAGTGAAAGGGCAGCTACTGCCTGGCTCGTATGCCGGTGGGCCGTCTCACGTTCCAGGCCATACAGGGATTCGCTCCTCTCACGCCATGCCCGTACCAGGCTGCGACAAGCAAACATCACCCCTATGACAAGGAGAAGGTAAATCAGAATTGCATAACTGGTAAAAAAATGCAAAATAGCAGCCATTCCACCCGCTAAAGTGAACGCAAAACGCCTCGGATGAGCGTTTCCAACTTAGGAACAATCAAGTGGCCGGATTCGAGAACTTCCTCGTGCGTGGTGATGGTATTCCCATCCAGATTGGCCTTATTGCTGATCCCGGAAAAACCCAGCACTCGCGTCCCGCCATGACGCGCCACAATCACTTCTGAGACAGTGGACATGCCAACCGCGTCTGCTCCGGCCCTGCGCAGAAAACGCAGGTCCGCCGGAGATTCAAACGACGGACCGCTCAGTCCGGCATATACGCCTTCGCACAGATGCAAATTGCCCTCCCTGGCAACCTTACGCGCCAAGTCGCACAACTGCCGGTCATAAGCCTGACTCATATCAGGGAAGCGCGGCCCGAACTCGTCCAGATTCGGCCCGATCAACGGATTCAGGCCAGACATCCCGGCCAGATTCAGGTTGTCTGTGATCAGCATCACATCGCCGGGAACAAAATCCGGTTGAATGGCTCCGGCAGCATTGGTCACGATCAGGATTTTAATTCCCAGTCGCTGCATCACCCGCACCGGTAGTGTGACTTGCTGCATAGTGTAGCCTTCGTAATAGTGAATGCGCCCCTGCATTGCCAGAACCAGCTGACCCTCCAACTCGCCGATAACCAGTTGCCCGGTATGGCCCATCACGGTGGAGACAGGCCAATCCGGCAATTCTCGATAAGGGATGATCGTTGGATTTTGAATCGCCTGTGCCAGTCCGCCTAACCCTGTGCCTAATATCAACCCGATGTGGGGCTGGGATTTTATTTTTGATTGAATACTCTGCGCCAAACGGTCAATTATTTCCAGCGTGATCTGCATATCATCTCTCCGAGGTTCCGAAAGTTCCATTTCCTAAGAGAATTATATCTTAACTCGCTAAAAAGAAAGTTCTTTTGGAATCGCAGTGGCAATGGGGTGAATTTGGGGGTGATGGGCGGGCTTCGCCCGCCCATCACCCCCAAATCTTTCCCTCTATCACGAGAATTCCCAAAGACCCAATAATAATCGCATCCTTTTTGGACGCGATTATTATTGGGTCTTAGAGTCATCCAAAAAATAGGCTCTCGGCGTCTATAGCAATTTTCGGATAGAAAGTTACTGCACCACAGCACGGAACGCCGCGACGGTTTTTTTCACTCCAATATCATCAATCCAGTAATGCAACACGAGGCGGAAACTCCGCTGGCCTGTCACGCCGGCCAGGATGCCGCGCCTCTTCAGTTTTTCAACAACTTCGCTTGTATCCGATTTTACTTCTGGTGTCAGCGACAGAAAAACCATATTCGTCGCAGGAACTTCCGGGTCAAGAACGAGACCGGGAACCTGCTTCAGGCCATCGGCCAGCTTCCTGGCTCTGGCATGGTCCTCCGACAGCCGCCCGGTCATCGTCTCCAGCGCGACAATCCCGGCCGCCGCAAGAATCCCGGCTTGGCGCATCCCGCCGCCCAGCATCTTCCGTAGACGGTGCGCCTTACGGATAAACTCCTTCGATCCACACAACACCGATCCGACCGGTGCACACAGTCCCTTGCTCAGACAGAACATAACCGAATCGACAGGTCCGGCCAGTTCCTTCGCCTTAATTCCCTGAACGGCCGCGGCGTTGAAAATCCGCGCCCCATCCAGATGGACGGACAGCCCGCGCCCACGAGCGAATTCGCTTACCCGGTTCATGTATTCCGGTGTCTGGTACGTGCCGCCGCAGCGGTTGTGGGTATTCTCCAAGCAGATCAGCCGCGTGATGGGGTCATGCGGGTCGTCCGGGCGGATGGCTGCTTCGATATCCTCCAGCGCCAGTGAGCCGTCGGGCTGGTTGGGTAGTTGACATGAGTGGACACCACCCAGCACCGAAATCCCGCCCGCCTCGAACAAAAATGTGTGAGCCTTGTTGCCTACGATCACCTCATCGCCGCGCTGACAGTGAGCCAAAACCCCCGCCAGATTACCCATCGTCCCCGAAGCAACGAACAGGCCGGCTTCTTTGCCCATCATCTCAGCCGCCATCTCCTGCAGGCGGTTGACGGTGGGGTCCTCGCCATAAACGTCGTCGCCGACTTCGGCTTTCGCCATCGCCTCGCGCATGGCGGGCGTGGGTTTGGTAACGGTGTCGGAACGGAGATCAACGAATTCCATAAAATACTCCTATTTTTGGCGTAAGTACTCAAGGACGACCTGCAAATCCTGCGGAAGAGAAGCCTCAAAATTCCTGGCCTGCCTCTCGCCGGGAAGGACGATCTTTAGTCTGTGCGCATGGAGAAAATGCCTTTCCAATTCCACTGTTGGCTTGCGCTTTCCATAGACCATATCCGCCGCCACCGGACAGCCCAAAAATGCCATATGGACGCGGATCTGGTGCGTCCGCCCGGTCAGCGGATGGACTTCAAGCAAGGCGTGGGCAGGGAAACTTTCCAGCGTGCGGTATTCGCTGACGGCTTCGCGGCCTTTATCCAGCGGAACAACCGCCATCAGTTTGCGGTGCGTGGTATTGCGTCCAATCGGGGCTTCCACGCGCCCGGCAGGTGTGGGCGGCTTACCGTCCACCAGCGCCAGGTAGGTTTTTTCGACTTTACGGGATTTGAACTGCTCCTGCAGCCAGCGGTGTGCCCGTTCGTTTTTGGCAATCACAATCAGGCCGGAGGTGTCTTTGTCCAGCCGGTGGACAATCCCCGGACGTTCCTCGCCGCCGATGCCTTCAAGTTCCGGAATATAACCGAGGGCGGCATGGACCAGCGTGCCGCTGTCGTGCCCGGGCGAAGGATGGACTACCATCCCGGCCGGCTTATTCACCACCACTAAATCCTCGTTCTCAAAGACAATATCGAGCGGGATATCTTCGGCCACCAGCCCGCTCGGGACCGGCGGGGGAATCTGTATCTCGATCTGCTCGCCAACCCCCAGGTCCCGCCCCGCCTTCGTGACGGTTTCAGCCTCCACTTTGACGAACCCGTTCTTGATCAGTCCCTGAATTCGTGAACGGGAAAACTCCGGCAGGCAGGCCGTCAGAAAAACGTCCAGCCGCTGCTTGTCTTCTTTCTCAAAACGAAAAGATTCGATCCGATCACCCACTCTTTGCCTCGCCTTCGGGCGAGGCAGTCATCGCAGCTCGCTTCTTATCGGCCCGTTCTTTGAGCCAGACGCCAAGCAGCAGCACCGCCACGCCGATAGAAATGCTCGCATCGGCCACGTTGAAAATCGCAAATTTCCCAACAGAGATGAAGTCGGTGACCTGGGCAAAGGCCAACCGGTCAATCAAATTGCCGGCAGCTCCCGCAAACTGCATTGCCATGGCCACGCGCAGCCACCAATCATTCCGTTCCGTACGCGGAAAATAATAGAGGATCAACAGGATGACGATAATTGCCAGAATAGTGAAAACCAGGTTCCCGTTCTGGAATATGCCAAAAGCCGCACCGGTGTTATACCAGTGTCGAATACGAGCATAAGGCAGCAACCATGCCAGTCCATCCGGCAGCCAATCGGTGCCCAGCGGGATTTTTGCCCGCACCAGCGCTTTCGTCCACTGGTCGAGGCCGATGATGACCGCGCCAATCAAAAACAAGGTGAGATAATCAAATCGGTGATCTTTCAGGAAATTAAACACAGCGCCCAGGTTCCAACGCTTCGCCCGAACTGTCGGGTGGGGAGATTCCATTAAGTTATATCCTCCGTGATATAGACACGCGGCACGCGCGTGTTGATATTCGTCAAAATCTCTTACGGTATTGTACCAGCCCAATCGGCCAAATCCTGGGCGGTAATCGCCTCGCTGCCCGATTCGCCGATGAGTGTCACCTCATCGCCGTTGAAGGCTGAATCACTTTTGCCGGAGCAACGTGGGCGCGAATGGCCTGCAAATTCTGGCTTAGCCGAGTCAAATTGACTTCGGCCCAGGTGGCGCGTATACCGCCGTTGATGGTAATGACTGGCTGGTGAATTTGTATGGAAGCGATTGTACTGCTTCTTTCAAGAATTTGTGGATTTTAGGAGTGGCTAATTTTGTAAGGGTACCACTATCTTTGCCGCAGTCCCCTTCACCCTTGGGGTACTGCGCGGGGATGATAAGCCACCACACCTGCCCCGGACGCAGGTGCCGGGGGAGAGCTGCGAATTTGATAGCCCATTGTTAGTAAACTGATATGAAAAAAATCGGTTTGTGTGCGGCTGCTAAGATACAATTTACAAAAGGTCGTGCATTATACGGCAGATGAGCCGAAACAACACTAACCTGTCTTGCCGAATCGGTATATAATTATCAAAATTACAGAAAGTGAGTTTAATATGAAAATAGTAACCGACTGTGCAGCCGATCTGCCCAAAGAAGAACTGGAAGCATTGGGTATCGTCCAGGTACCACTTTACATCCAATTTCCAGAAGGGGAAGTCAATTCCGCCGACATCACCGCCGATGAATTCTACAATCGGCTGGAAGCCATGCGCCCGGCAATTCCCTCCACAGCACAACCCTCGAGTGGGGTTTTCCATGAGATTTATCAAAAAATTGCTGAGGCCAGCAAAAGCATCCTGTCCATCCATATCTCATCCGGTTTGAGCGGGACAATCAACTCGGCCCGCATAGGCGCCGAACACATCAAAGAAGCTGTTGTCAACGTATTTGATTCCATGACCCTCTCCGGCGGGGAACGCTTCCAGGTACTGGCGGCCGCCAAAGCCGCCAAAGCCGGATGGAACTTGAAAGCCATCCTGGAGCGGCTGGAAAAAATTCGCGATAACACCGAGGTCATCTACACGCTCGAAACGCTGGAATACCTGGCGCGTGGCGGACGCATCGGACGTGTTCAGGCCCTGATGGGTTCGGTGCTCAAGATCAAACCGGTTATCCACGTCGACCACAAAGACGGCAAGTACAGCACCGTCGCCAAGGGCCGCACCGTCACGCAAAACCTGGGCGTTATCGTGGACCATATTGCGGAGATGTACGGTTCGATCCCGCTGTGGGCCACGGTTCTGCACGGGCGGTTCGCTGAGGGCGCCGACTCGCTGGCAAAGTCAATGAGCGAGCGCCTGAACATCAAAAAGATGGAAATTCTGCGGATTTCCCCCGTGCTGGGTGTGCATACCGGACCCGGTATCGTTGGAACGGCAGTGTTGCCAGTCGAACTGCTCGAAGATTTGAATTAAAGCCATTCTCCCGCAAGTTCACTGCTTCTTGAACAAATCTCTGAACTTTCCTGTATCGAAGGGCTCGAAAATAACGGGATTTTGGTTCAGATATTTACGCAGTACTCTGTAGAACTTGCGGGAGAATTTTTACTTCTTGATGAAATAGCGCATAATCGGCCGCGTCTCGGACCTGCGGCCGGCTTCCGTAAAACCAGCCTGTTTGAAGGCCGAAGCCAGCCCCGTGTAAACGAACACCGGCGGCATCTTGCCTGCCCCACGCGGCTCCACCGGATAGCCTTCCGCCACTTTCCCACCCTGTTTCGCCACATGGTCAAGCGCGGCTTTCAGCAAAGCCACCGTCAGCCTCTGGCTGCGGTATTTTTTGGCAACAAAGAAACAGGTCACTGACCAGACCGGGAGTTCGTCGAGCGGTTTCAGGAT
>Ga0265292_1002095_pt1 | contig 14840 bp, 11 predicted proteins | sample Munlanlewell296A_FD_189080 | JGI IMG/M metagenome (GOLD analysis project Ga0265292, IMG submission 189080) | Leachate microbial communities from a municipal landfill in Southern Ontario, Canada - Leachate well 296A | ecosystem: Engineered > Solid waste > Landfill > Unclassified | place: Canada...
AAGGAGAAGCGTGTCGAAGTCGACCATACATAGTCACTCTTCGACACGGACTCCATCCCACAAACCTTTGCTGTGTCCGGCTCTGAGTGACTCTATAAATAATAATAAATAAAAAAATGCGTAACATCACATATAATTGAGAAAATAGTTTAAGGGGAACAAATTTAAAAAATAATATTCGCATAAAGCCTTTTTTTTTGAAGAACACCATTATTTTTGCAATAAAAGAAGGTTACTACACAGTCGATGAAAAATAAATGGAACGCAGATGACGCAGAAAATTATGATGAACACAGATAAAATAAAATCTTATTTAGTCATAAATTTTATGATGAACAAGATAAAAATCATATTTAATCATAAGCAATCTGTGTCATCAGCGTTCTATTCCATTGCCTGAGTGGTTACAAAAGAAAAAGAGCCATGCGAAAATTAAAATTGTCGGAATTAAACAGGATCGGTGTGGATGAATTCAAGCATTCTCCTAAAACACCTATTGTCATTGTGCTTGATAATGTCAGAAGCCTTCATAATATTGGTTCTGTTTTCCGGACAGCAGATGCTTTCCGGCTCGAATTGGTCTGTTTATGTGGTATTACCGGAACCCCTCCCAATAAAGAAATACATAAAACCGCCCTGGGCGCCACAGAATCGGTGAACTGGAAATATTTTGACAAAACAAAAGATGCTGTCAGTTTTTTGAAAGAAAATAATTATTTGGTATTTGCCGTAGAACAAGCTGAAGGAAGCGTCAGCCTGAATAAATTTGTTATTCCTTCGGGCGGGAAAATAGCATTGGTTTTCGGAAATGAAGTGAATGGAGTAGAAGAAGAAGTGATGAACCAGATTGATGGTTGTATTGAAATCCCACAGTTTGGCACAAAACATTCTTTAAATATCGCAGTAAGTGTGGGTATAGTGGTATGGGAGTTATTTAAAAGATGGCGTGAAAGATAAAGTTTCCGTATAAAGTAAATAAAAAAACCCCGGAAAATTTCCAGGGTTTTTTATTTGCCGTCAGATTCGTTTACTTCTTGATTATAAAGTCAACTCTTCTGTTCACGCTGAGAATATCATTTGATAATGGATCTTCGATACCTTTACCTACAACAATTAATCTTGACGGATCTATACCGAATGATTTAAGAAGGTTGAAAACAGCCTGAGCTCTTTTTTTACTTAAAATTTCATTATATAATTTTCCGCCGGTTTTGTCAGCATGTCCAACAAGATCAAACTTTAAATTCGGATTTTCTCTCAGCATTTTAACCGCTACTGCAATTTTTTCATAGTTTACTTCATCGATGTAAGAACTGTTAACTCTGAAGAAGACAGCGAACTGTGGGGTTGCTTCACCAGAAATTGATGATGATGATTGTGTAGGAATAGCTTTGCCATTGACGTCAACAAAGGATCCTTTTGGTGTATTTGGTTCAAGGTCTTTGCTGTTCGGAACGCCATCACCATCATCGTCTGCTTCTTTCGGAGGATTATTCAGGATAGCAACATCTTTTTGAAGCGCACCAACTTTACTGTCAATATCATTAAGTTTATTGCTCAAAGAATCGATTTTCTTGCTAATAGCTGCAAAACGTGGAGTAAGTTCGTCAGATTCCATTTCCTTCGGGTTCACCCATTCGAGTGATTTTTCATTTTTACCGATCCTATACGTAATGGTTATAGCAGTATAGCCATATTTGTCTTTTGCAGTATTTGTTCTTACACGCGCATCGAGTTTGTCAGTATTAATATTGTTTAAGATACATTCCACACCCAAGTCAAATTTTGGGAAAAGCTTGTATTTTAAACCTAGTCCAAGAGGGATAGCTAATTCTGTAGTTTGCTTTTTTTCCTGTCCGTAATTACCACAGCCATAACTCATAATTTCTGCATCTGTGGATATTTTCTTTTCTACCGTTTTAAAGTCCAAATATTCCAGCCCTGCAATACCATAAAATGAGATGGAACGATTTTTACAATTGGGGAAAAACAGATTTGTAAAGTTAACTATACCATTTATGCCATATTTCAAAACATCAGCTGTAAAATAAGCATCAACACCTTTTTTTACACCACCGAGTTTACCTTTTTGAAACTCTCCCTGTACACCAAAAATTGGAGAAATCTGTTTGCTAACTGCAATGCCAAATCCCATTTTTCTTTCAGAAATATCCGTGGTAAAAGTGTACCAGTCTTTTCCGTTTTGTTTTGAGATCGGGTAAAAATCAAACTGCCTCAAATCACCATAAAACAGCATAGAACCGCCGCTTAGTGTAACAGACCATGTGTTGTATTTAACCTTGCCTGTTCCGTTGTCTGTTTGAGCGTATGAAACTGCATTTAATGCAACCACTAACAAACAGATAATAGTAAATGTTCTTAAAGTTTTCATTATTTTAAGTTTTAATTGGTTTTTGGGTTTAACAATGCAAAAATAATAATAATATTAAACAAACAAACAAAAATAATTGTTTTTTTTAGGTTTAACTGTGCAAAAATTAAAAAAAATCGTAATTCCGGGTTTTTATATATTAGCTTATTCTTTCACAATAAAAAAATCAACTCTTCTGTTTATTGCATCATCAGTTGATGATAAAGGATCTGTTTTACCGACAGGCGTTTTGATTATCCTGCTTATGTCAATACTATACGATTTAATTAAAACATCAACTATTGCCTGTATTCTTTTTCCGCTTAATGTTTTATTATACTCAACACTACCTGTTTTATCAGCATGACCTACTATTTGTAATTTTATGTTTGGATCTGTTTTTAACTTTTTAACGGCTTCTACTATTTTAATATGATGTTCGGGCTTGATTTCGGCGCTATTGAAATCAAAATAAATTGAGAATAATATTTCGGATTTTGAGATAACTGTATCAACTACAGTTTTTATTTTTACTATCGTATCTGTAACTTTAACTACTTTGGGTTCAGGTAAGCTTCTCCCCCTGGCATCAACCAAATTCCCTTTTGGGGTGTTAGGTTCTAAATCTTTAATGTTAGGTACGCCATCGCCATCATCATCAGCTTCATCAGCTTTTAACTTCTTTGCAGCAACAGCAGCCAAGCTATCTGTTTTTCTAATTTGATCATTTATTTCGGCTAATTTTTTTGCTAATGAATCGATTTTTTGTTTTTCTGCTTTACCTGAAAAATCTTCTGCTTCACGTTTTTCTTTTGTACTAATCCATTGCATTGTTCTTTCATTATTACCAAAGTAATATGTGAAATTTATAGCGGTATATCCAAATCTGTCTTGCGCTGTACCTTGTTTTTTATAACAATCTAAATCATCGGCATTAATATTTCTCATAGTTGTTTCAATGCCTAAGGAAATATTTTCATTTATCTTATATTTAGCTACTAAGCCTATAGGAAAAACCGTAGAGCTAACTAAATCTGTATTTTTAGAATAATCAGGCGCGGGTCCATAACCTACAGGATGAATTTCAGGAGTATCAATAACTTTATCAGTAGTCATATCTTTCGGTATACTTCTATATTGCATGATGCCCACACCTGCCAAAGCACAAACATCTATTTTTTTATTTTTTAAATTCACAAAAAATAAATCAGTAAGGCTGACTGTGGCATTTAAAGTATAATCATAAATATCAGCATTAAAATACTCCTTCATGTTTCTCTTTATTCCTGCGACTTTTCCTAATAAAGCCTGTACGTTAGCTCCAAAAATAGGACTAAATTGTTTGCTTATTGAAATACCACCGCCAAACTTAAGTTCATTAGGCTTTCCGCTAATTACAGGATAAAAATCGTATTGTGATATTTCTCCATAAAACTTAGTCAAACCAAAACTGGGACTAACAGACCATGTATTATATTTGATCTTGTTTGTTTGACTGTCTGTTTGACCGTATGAAACTGCATTTAACGCAACTGCAAATAAACAAATAATTAAGAGCGCTCTTAATTTTTTCATTTTTTTAAGTTTTAATTGGTTTTTGGATTTAACAATGCAAAAGTAATAAAAAAAACAAAAATTTTTTTATATATAATAAATTTTCGTTAAGATTAAAATTCAATACGTTTGTGGTTGCGTATGTTGTTCTATAACAAATCGTTACATATTATTTAAAAACATATTAGGTTAATAAAATTTTGTTTTTTATTTTTGCAACTTAAAAATTGTATTGAATCAATCAAATAATAATAATTTAGAAAACCATGAAAAATATCAGTTTTAAGATTGTTGCTGTAATCGTTATTGCAGCTGCTGTTTTATCAGGTTGCGGCCTGAAGAAAATGATAAAAAAATATGAAACAGTTAAGTATGAGGTTACGCCTGCCGTACTTGAAACGCATGGCGGAAAAATTTCAGTTACCGTGAAAGGAAATATTCCTGAAAAATATTTCCACAAGAGAGCTACTGTTGGGTTTGCTCCTGTTTTAAAATATGCCAATGGTACAACTTCGTTGAAATCTATTACATTACAAGGCGAGAAGGTTAAAGGGGCGGGGACTGCAATAAAGAAAAAGTCGGGGGGGGCTTTCACATATACCGATGTTATCGGATACAATCCTGACATGAACAAGTCAGAATTAGTTGTGAATGCAAAAGCTTCATTAAAGAAAAAAAGCGTTGAACTTGGCGAAAGGAAACTTGCTGATGGCGTCATTTACACTTCTGAAAGAATTGAAAAAGAAGGAGACACTTATCTTGCAGAACATGGATATGAAAAAGAAACCATTATTACAAAAAGCGGTGAAATTTATTTTGCTAAAGCAATGCACGATCTGAACCTGAAAACGCTTCCACTAAATAAAAACAGGGATAATGCTCAGAAATTAAAAGGTTTTGTTGATTTTCTGAAAAAAGAATGGAAAATAAAGAATATTGATATCACCGCATGGGCATCTCCGGAAGGCGAAGAAACATTCAACAAGGGACTAACTGACAAACGTTCCAAAACTGCTGATAAATATATTAAAGATCAGATCAAAGACGTTGCTAGAAACAAAGCAAAAGCCAACAAACAAAAGGTTAATGAAAAGAAACTTGATGCAGATATGCCTGTTGCTTCGCTTTTGGCAAGAGGAGAAGACTGGGATGGTTTTATAAAAGCTATGGGAAGTTCAAACATCAAAGAAAAGAACACTATTTTGAATGTTGTGAATTCACAGACAGATCTGCTAAAGAAAGAAAAAGAAATAAACAACATGACGGTTATCTATCCCGAAATTGAAGACATTATTCTTCCTCCACTCAGAAGATCTCTAATTACGATCAATTATTTTGAACCTAAGAAATCAGACCAACAGATTGCCATGCTTGCAACCACAATGCCTGATTCTCTTAAAAAAGAAGAACTGCTTTATGCCGCCACATTAACAGAAAATCTCAATACAAAGCTGCAAATCTATGATGTTGCAACAAAAGTATATCCCGGTGAATGGAAGGGTTACAATAATGCAGGCTATGTTTGCCTGAAACTCGGAAAAATTGAAGAAGCAGCTTCTTATCTTGATAAGGCCAGCAAGTTAATGCCTAATAATGGCATTATAATAAATAACCTTGGTGTTGTTGCTTTATGGAAGAAAGAATATGATAATGCAAAATCATTTTTTGAAACAGCCCAGGGTTTGGGTATAAATGAAGGATTTAATATGGGCCCCATTTTCATTAAAAAAGGTGATTATGCAGGCGCCATTTCTTCTTATGGAACAAAAACGTGTACTCATAACATAGCATTGGCACAATTACTTTCAGGAAATTCATCTGCTGCCGCTGCCACTTTGGAATGTGCCGATCCTAAATCATCGGCTGTTTACTATTTGATGGCAATTGTTGGAGCTCGTACAAGCAATACATCGTTGATATATGAAAACCTGCCGAAAGCTATCGCTGCAGATGCTTCATACAGAGATCAGGCAAAAGACGACAGGGAATTTTTAAAATACAATACCGGCTCTGAATTTCTGAACGCAATTAAGTAATTAGGAATATATACTAAAACGGTCATAAATTGTCATTCGCTTCGCTGTCATTCGGTTGTCAAACAATTGTATGACTATTGAATGACCACTGAATGACATTCTGCATCAGACAGGCAAATCTGCCAAGATTCCTTATTAAAACAGGTAAAAATACTTGCACAAATCAGGCATTAATGCTCTTTAACAGCGCGTTTCCCGTGTGTAATTTTGTTATGTTAAAAGTTGAAATCCGTTTTGTATTAAAAAAAAATATAAATTTGAGTATTCATTTAAAAACTATCCACCATGAAAAAGCTAGTACTATTTTTCGCAGCAATCCTGAACATTCTTTCTGTCCAGGCACAGATCACCGTTACCAATGCAGATATGCCCCAGCCCGGAACCGCTGATATTGTGGCATACGATACTCTGACCAATGTAAACATCGGCACTGCCAGCGCTACAGCGCAGACATGGGACTTCTCCAATCTGCTTATAAATTATAAAAAATTGGCAATTTATTCGCCTACGGCTCCTTATCAGCAAAATGCTGCTGATTTCCCTGGTTCCAATATATACACATGGGGACCATCTGTTCTTTTCAGTGGTTTTTATGGTGGTGCGCCACTTGATGCAAACAGTTGGGGCTATATGTACTGGAAGAATGATATTACAGGGTTCCATATAGTTGGATTCAGAGGTTATTGCGGAATCAATTATGGTTATATGAATGTACTCGAGGCCCCGCAAGAACTGCTGATGGGTACTCCTGCTAACTATGGCAGTCTGTTTCCTGATTCGGCAAGGTGGACACTAAAATATAACAAAAATCCAGTTGATTATGACACGAGCTATATCAGTGTCAGAAAAAAAACTCTTACTTGTGATGCTTTTGGTTCGATGACAACACCCTTTGGCACATTTGACGTACTAAGAGTACATGAATATGTAATCGAATTAGATACAATTTCTTTTTCACTTGGATCAAATACCTATTACTCATTTCTGCTTAAATCTGACACTTTAAATAACTATATGTTTTGGGCAAACGGATTGAATTACCCGCTTGCCATTGTTCATGCCGATAAGAATAATAATGTAAAAGATGTTGAATTTCTTGTTGATACTGTTCCGTGTTATTCTATTACAGGCAATGTATTTAAAACAAACGGAATTACGAAGGTGCAATCCGGCGCTGCAAGCCTGATCCTTAAAGATAGCTGGAACCATTTATTTGATGTAATCGAAACCGTTAATATTGACAACAACGGAAATTATCAATTTGCAAATGTTGCCGGAGGAAATTTCTTTGTTCTGGCAGATCCTGATCCTGTTCAGTATCCTTATTTACTACCAACATATTTCGGCGATACTACTTATTGGGAAAATGCAACTCCTCTCTGGATGACCAAGGATACAAATTTAACAATCAACTGCCGTAACGATTCGGCGCTTGCAGTTCTCACCGGACCCGGCAGTATCAGCGGTATAGTATGGGCGGATACAACAACAGTTTTCAAATCGGGCCCGGTGAATTCGGCTCCTGCCCGTGGAGTTAAAGTTACGCTCGAACAAAATCCTGGTGGCGCCTGTCGTATCTCACGTACCGATCAGGATGGTGTATTTTCTTTCAACAACCTCCCTGTGGCAAGTTATACCATAAAAGTTGATATTCCCGGACTGGTAATGGATTCTACATATTTTATTACACTTAGTGCAAAGTCGCTTGATTATCAAAATCTGGATTTTATATACGACACTATTTCCATTGATATTTATTACAACGCCAGCATATATGATCATAACCTGAATTCGCAATACGAAGTAAATGTTTATCCCAACCCGTTTGCTGACAATGCTACAATTCATGTCAGCAATCCGAACAACGAAAACAGGTTGCTAACGTTCAAAGTTTATGATTTGGTTGGACGTGTTGTGAAAGAGATCAGTGCTGAAAATACAGAAAACATCAGCTTCACCAGCAAAGGCATGACAAAAGGATTATATATCTATGAACTTTATATGAATCGTGAGATCATCAGTTCGGGAAAGATAGTGGTGAATTAAAATTCAAACTTTACAAGATAAAAAGCCCTTTCAGTTCAAAGGGCTTTTTTATTTTCTTTTATTCCGCTAACGATAAAATTCCTTGTATACTGTAAACGGCATAATCCCGCACATGCGGGACATTTTATAAGAGGTATAAAGGTATAAGGTAGTAACTACACAGCCGATGAATAAATAAATAGAACGCTGATGACGCTGATGATTATGATGACCACAGATAAAATAAAATCTTATTTAATCATAAATTTTATGATGAACAAGATAAAAATCATATTTAATCTTAAGCAATCTGCGTTATCAGCGTTCTATTCCATTGCCTGAGTAGTTACATAAGGTATAGGGAGTTTTAAAGCTATAATTTTCAATTATTTTATTTCCTTATACCATATTTCCATATACCCTATAACTTATTTAACAAATGTACAAATTCCTGCCTGCCGCCTGCCTGCCGGTAGGCAGGGTAGGCAAGGTATCCCGTTTCGAGTATAAATGCAAACCGGGTATTTATACCTGAATGAAATGGGGTAAATATACTCTTGAATGGACTGTGTTTGCGGAAGTAATTTTGTATTGTAAGTTTAAAATATTAATTAACCTAAAAAAAATACGTCATGAAAACAAAAAAAATCATCATGGGATTTATTGCTGTAGCAGCAATTGGAATTATTTTTAATTCCTGTAAAAAAGAAAACACTAATCCAAAGCCACCATCTGATCCGCAAGCTTCAATGAAATCAGCCGGCGACAACGCAACGGCAGAAAGTGTTTTCGGAGGTATCTTCAAACAGGCTGACAAAGCAGCCCGTAATACTAATAAACTGAAAGACCTGAACACAGGCTGTCCAACTATTACTGTAAATCCTATTACATCCTTTCCGATGACCATTACAATTGACTTTGGCAGTAGTTGCACCTGTGATGATGGTAAAATCAGGAGCGGAAAAATCATTGCAGTGCTTTCTGCACCGTATATTGATTCTGCCAGTGTGCTGACCATTACCCTTGACAGCTATCATGAAATAATTAATGGAACGGATTACTCCGTTCAGGGAACGGAAACCATTACAAATATAGGCCATAATCAGGCGGGACATCGTGTATTCGATGTTTTGGTTACAAACGGGGTTATAAGTTCTGTAAATGGTTCCATCTACTGGAGTTCACACCGTCAGAATGAATGGATACAGGGCGATAACACATGGTTCAATGTATTTGATGATATCTACCTGGTAACAGGAAGTGCTGACGGCACTAATTCCGGCGGAGAAACTTTTGAAATAAATATTACTTCTCCTCTCAGGGTGGAGATTGGCTGCGGCTATATTGTAAGCGGCACGCTGGAAGTGATAACCCAAGCTAACCCTCCCATTATTGTTGACTACGGAACAGGCGATTGCGACAACATTGCCACGGCTACCTGCAATGGCTACACTGTTATAATCTATATGTAAAGCGGTTTGTGAATGTTTACGAAAGACGCCCTGAATTTTCGGGGCGTTTTTTATTTGTTATACTTTAAATGGTTATATTGTTATACATAAAACGGAATAAAACCATACATTTTTTTAAGTCCCAAATTCCATCCCGATTTTATCGGGACAAAAGGGACTTGTAGCGTAGGTCTTGGTTCTTGAAGCTTGGGACTTGGAGTTTGGGGCTTTTAAAGAATGTACAAACCTGCCTGTCGGCAGACAGGTTTACCCCGTGCAAAGTATAAAATTTTGGATTGTGACTGAAAAACTGTAATGCTAAAGTTTATTTTATAACCACTATTTTATTTGCTTTGATCAGTTTATCCCCGCTGTAAACACGATATGTGTAAATGCCATTAGTTAACTCAGAAATATCAAGCGTTTCGATATTTTTTCTTCCGCGATAAATGTGTTGTTTTAGCTTATTTCCGGCTATATTATATATTTCCATTATTACATCTTTATCGTTGTTTGTTGAATATTCTATTTGTACAAAGGTTTTGCAGGGGTTGGGAGTAAGGTTAAAGTAAACGCTGTCTGTTTTTGTTATATTATTTTTATTTAAAGGTGTTACAACCGGAGGTGGTGGGTTATACTGTGGTGATAATATTTTTTGACCGCTACCACTGCAATTTATTTCATCAATATATGCATGAAAATTACATCCTGCTTTTGCATGGAAACCCGGCTTGATCACAATTTTATTTGAAGCAGTCATATTGCAGCTTACGTTTTGCTCAATAATAAATTCGGGGTTGGTTATTACAGGATCGGCAAAGGAACTGTTTACATTAACCGGATCAAACGGATTGGTGAGCGAAGCATCAACAATAAGGTCATTTTTTGAATAAAAATCCTGGTCATATACAACATCCCTGTTCCTTAAAGTTAAATCGGGACATTCTTTTTCCCACTGCGCTTTCACAACTTCCGACAAACCATAATAATTTACCTGCAAAGGATAATAGAAAAATCGATCGTATTCAACATCACTTACATCAGTTATGGTATTTAATGTATTTCTGTAAAGATCCATAAGAATGTTATACACATTAGGTTCATTACCGGCAAGTTCATCATATTTATAAAGAGGCATCCATCCAAATGCACTGTATTTTGTACATTCTTGTGGTGTTGCGTTTGCTGCATAATCTTTACACTTCTGTTTTTGATCAAGGTGAATATTATCATTCCCTTGCACAGATGACCAATATTTACCGATGCCATTTTCAGTATAATAAACATGCTTGGTAAAAGCATTCCTGAACTTTACCATTTGTGACGCATCAATCGGACTATACTGGGAATAATAATCAGTTAAGGTTAAGGGTAATGTTAAAGTATAAACTGCATGTGTAATATCTTCCATGTCATCATAAAGATCAGTACATTGCATTCTATGTGCCCAACAATCCCAATTGGCTCTTGATGTCCTCCATCCATTATCAAACCAGTAATACGAACTGGCATCATCATTATTCATTAAGGGATAAATAATCGTATCACAATTATCATAATCATAACCATTGCAACTTCCGCCATTATTATGTATTTTTAAAGGATAATTTTTAAATAAATCCACCACTGTTATAGCTTTATCTATATAACTTTGCCCGGTAGGCTGGTCGCCGTCGTTTGCTATCAGTATACCCATAAGCGTCAGGGCTGCGGCAAAGGTTGCCTGCATATTTATACACATCGAACTTTGATTATAATTAAGAAAGCCCATTTTGTTTTCCCCATCGTTATCCCATTCAATAGCATGATAGCCCCAATAATAAGGGATGATAAAATCGAAGGTTTCAAGTATTCTATCCTGCAACCATTCGGCAAAATCACCATAGGTAGTAAAAGTTACTGAAAATGGATTGTCAATAAGGTTCTGTGGTATTAAAGTGTAGTATAAATCATTATCATGTTTTACCAGGTAAACAAACTCAGACAAGCCCCATAAAGCACGACCATTTTTATGCATTATGTTAGCTTGTGATTCGCCCGGTTTATCAGGGTTTATCATTCCGGCATAAGTCCAGCATTTATTTGATGGGTCGCTTGGATATTGTATATCCTGCCGGTTATATTCTATCACAAGACAGTAGTTAATTGCTTTTATTAAATATGCTTTATCTTTAGTTGCTTTGTACAAATTTACATACGAGGCAACCAAAGTACCCCAACCCTCGGTTAATGTCTGAACAAAACCCAAATCAAGATAATTTCCGGAAAGTGCGTTTCGCTCCGCCTCTTTCGGATACAAATTATCGTACATCTCTTTTGTTTTTAAATCGCTGTTGTTTTGAGAGTATAATGTTAGAGTATTCATAAATAATACTCCTGTCAATAATAGCAGTGTTTTCATGATGGTGTTATTTATAAGTATATTTTCTTTTTTAAAAACTGTAGCCAAAACTAACTCCGCCAAAAGGCGCAAAAAGGAACTCATTTATAGAATAAAAAGGAGTAAATCCTACGCGAAATAAAAAACCTTTACTGCCCTGAATCCTTAGCCCTATTAAAGCGGTGCCAAAAAAAGAATTATTTATATCTATTTCTTTTTTCCCTGAGTAGTAACTATAGGTAACTTCGCGTTGATATGCATATGTTGCGCCAATGCCTGTTTCAATAAAGAACTTTTTTCTTAATTGATAACCTACATTAATTAATACAGGTGTTACAACAATATTACTACTGCCAGGGTCAAGTTTTGAAAAAAAATAACCAATACCAATTCTACCCGATAAATAAAATTTATTTTTATTAATAAATATTCTTTCGTAATTTAAAGAGTATAAAGGAGCATTCCCCAATAATTCAATATAAAAACTGTTATTAGGTATTCTTATATTCTTTAGCGTATCTTTTTTGAAAGATACCGATGTGTCGGGCATTATTTTAGAATTTTGCCCGAAAACAATTATTACGAAGAAAAAGAATGTGAGCGATATTGTTATTAACGTTTTCATTATGTTTGTCTTTAATTATTACTGTTTGTTCTTAAATTATTTTGCTTTAAATATTATTTCTACTTCCATGGATTCTTTGTCATTCATATAGGAGCTTGAACCTTCATAAGTCCAGATCATTTTTTTATTTCTTAACTCTTTTAAATTATAACGACAATTAATAAAGCAACCTGTTTCTATATTTTCATCACAAATAATTTGAGATTCAGCTTTTGTTTCTCCTAAAAATTTCCAGAAACCGTTAGATGTTTTTGTCTGTCCATCAATAGTGCATGTATAATCAAATGTCCCATCTTTTCTAAAGGTCCACTTCCATGTTTCTGTTCCGTTTTTAGTGGTTGTTCCGTTTTCATCCGTGTAAACCGAAGTATAGGTTGAACCATCCATGGTATAAATTTCATTAGAAATATTAAGTGCATACAGATTTAAGTTTCTTACATACTTATAAGATATCACTTCCCAATCTCCCACAACTCTTGCTTTTCGTGAACGCAAAGAAATACATGGGTCATCTTCACCTTTTTTAAGACAAGAATCAAAGATGATTGTGCTTGTAATTGCAAATAGAATAATTAAAAATTTCATAATAGTTTGATTTTATTTTAAAAAACTGTATCCAAAACTAATTCCACCCCAAGGCAATAAACGGGGGCCTTTAATAGAATAAAGTGGTGTAAATCCTAAACGGAATAAAAAACCTTTTTGTCCTTGATATCTAAGCCCAATATTAGCAACAATTGCGAGCATATTTTCATAAAATACATAATTTGGACTCGAAGGATAATAATTGTAATTAAATTCACGCAAACTAAAAAATGTAACACCTATCCCAAACTCAAAATGTAACCGCTTATTATAATGCAGTATTCCATTTATTAATAAGGGAAATACAAATCTTTTGTCATCTATTTTGACTGGCAAATAACAGGCGCCAATTCTACCCGAAAAATAAAACCTATTCGTATTAAAAATTATTCTTTCATAATTGAGAGAGTAATATAATGAATTTCCAAGTAATTCAATATAAAAACTGTTCTTCGGTATTCTGATATTTTGTAATGTATCTTTTATGTAAGGAGTATTTTGTATAATGCTGGCTGAAGTTTCTTTCGGATACAAATTATCGTACATTTCCTTTATTTTTAAATCGCTGTTGTTTTGAGAATTGGATGATAGCATATTCATTATTAGCGCTCCAATCAATATTATTAATGCTTTCATACCAATGTTTTTAGATAAAAATAATTTTAAAATAAATGCCATTCAAAGGAACAAGATAAGGAGAAAAAGAAATTGGACAAATTTTATCTTTTTTGCCATTTCCGTAAGTAGTAGGTGGTAGTATAGGGCCGGGTGCTTGAGCGCCTGTATTTTTATATTCCTCTTCATAATTATAATTAATATGTTCGTAACTGATTAATTTCAGATTTATTCCACAGTCAAACCATACACTCGAAGACCAGAATCGTTTTCTATATCCAAATGGTAAATTCAATGCAACCATGTCGGAAAATGATTTGAATGTAATTTTATTATACAAAATACCATTACTACCGTCCGCAACTCCACCGGTGTAATGACTAAATTCAAAATCTTGAATATTTGCCGAACAATTTATACCTGTGTATAAAATGGCGGATAAGGTTTTTGTCTTTATTAAAGGTAAATCATACTGATAATAAATACGGAAGGACTTAATTTGCTGAGTATAATAGTTAGAAGAATTACCAGATTGATCAATGTCTACGGATGTATTTTTATATCCCAATCCAATACTTTGAAAATAAAGTTTTCTTTTTGCCATTGTGAATTGAAGATATGGGAAAGAGTAAGGCCTATAAGGTTCATTCTGCAAATTACGGAGTTCATTTTTATTATAAAGATTATTTATTACGTCAATATTTATAAAACCTCCTCCTCCAAAACCAAACACAAAACCCACACCCAATTTATAGAGTTTGCGAGTTGAATCGCTTTTATTGCACAAGTTTTCCGTATGTTTAGTATCTGCCACAAACTGTTCACCTGTTGAATTACTTTCATTGCTCAGGTTTTGCTGCGAATAAATAATCAACGGATATAAAACAAAAAATAATATTTGAAAAAGTTTTTTCATTTCAAATTTTTGTAGTTTTTTATTTCAATTTTTAGTTCATCAATCATTTTTTGTTGAGTTTCATTTTCCTTTTTTAAATCAATAATATAAAGAGTTAGTTCTTCAATTTTTTGAAGCATCAGAGAACCCATTTCTGTTACTTTAAAACCATTGTCTTTTATTTCTGAAGCTGAAGGAATATCGGGTAAATGTTTATTTATTTTTAGATAATTTTCTAAATTAACTAAAGACATTAATTTATAATCACTATCAAATACAAAGTCCGGGCATTGTGTTAATTCA
>Ga0265292_1002096_pt1 | contig 14834 bp, 8 predicted proteins | sample Munlanlewell296A_FD_189080 | JGI IMG/M metagenome (GOLD analysis project Ga0265292, IMG submission 189080) | Leachate microbial communities from a municipal landfill in Southern Ontario, Canada - Leachate well 296A | ecosystem: Engineered > Solid waste > Landfill > Unclassified | place: Canada...
CTGGCCTTCAAACTGCGGTTCAGCAACTTTCACAGAGATAATAGCAGTAAGTCCTTCACGAAAATCATCACCGTTAATATCGAATTTCAGTTTTGAGGTAGCACCTGAATCTTCAGCATATTTTTTGAGTGTACGGGTCAAGCCTCTCCTGAACCCAGCAAGATGTGTACCCCCTTCAATAGTATTTATGTTATTTACATAGGAATGGACATTCTCTGAGAATGAGTTATTATACTGAAGGGCGATCTCAACAGGTATCTCTGTCTTATCGAATGTAATATGAATAGAATTTTCAATAAGCCTTTCCCTGTTTGCGTCAAGATAATCAACAAATTCCTTTAGTCCAAGCTCAGAGCGAAACTCTTCGTAACGTGGTATCCCTCCATTCCCGTTCTCAACGAGCTCTCTCATATCTTTAATTGTGAGAAGTATTCCTTTATTAAGAAATGCCAGTTCACGAAGACGTGCTGAAAGAATCTCAAAGTTAAATTCAGTTGTCTGGAATATAGTCCCGTCCGGCTTAAAGGTCACAGAAGTTCCCGACTTATCTGACTTACCAATAACCTCTACTTCAGTAACCGGTTTCCCCTTTTCATATTCCTGTTTGAACACTTTACCTTCCCTCATGATAACAGCTGAGAGATGTGCTGAGAGGGCATTTACGACCGATACACCAACACCATGAAGACCGCCTGACACTTTGTAAGAATCTTTGTCAAACTTTCCACCGGCATGAAGGACTGTCATAACAACCTCGAGGGCCGATTTCTGCTCCTTCTCATGCATTCCTGTCGGAATACCACGTCCATCGTCACTTACAGTTACGGAACCATCTTCGTATATAATAACTTCAATTTTAGTGCAGTACCCAACAAGCGCTTCATCAATAGAGTTATCAATAACCTCATATACAAGATGATGCAACCCTTTTACGCCAATGTCACCAATGTACATTGCAGGTCTTTTCCTGACAGCCTCAAGACCTTCCAGCACCTGAATATTCTCCGCTGAGTAATCAATACTGTCCTGCAATTTTTTTGCGTTCTCACTCATTATTCCTATAATATTAAGTCATAAATTTTTAAAACAAAACATATTAAAACAGACCGATAATTTAATAAAGATACCTATCCGGTTTTACTCCTCTGACGGATATCAAACTTGTTTTTTTGGTAATGAAATCAGGATACCTGTTTCATCGTTGCCAGCCATCGGAACTAACTTCACTTTTCCTGTTATAAATTATTGATAATATGATTATTAATCATCCCGGCAAATATACGGATTTAAAACCGTTTTTTTCCTATAAATTGATAAAAATAATGCACAATTTTCACAAAGAAATTAACAAGAAAAAATTGTCTTGAAGTCTTGATGTCTGAATGTCTTAGAGTCTCATTAATGCTCAGAAATTTGTAGATTATTCTGCAGAACCCGGTACTCCTTTTACAGGCTATAAGTAAATCCCAGCATACAAAGAAATCTCTGCGACGGGTAATAGGCCCATTCGTAGTAGCGATTGTATGAGATGTTATTGAATTTAGCCCAGAATGACAGTATTTTAGAATAACGGTATTCAACAGTAAGATTCAGATTGAAATGAACTGGCACCTCGGACAAAACAGGTGGATAAAGGAGAGGAGCAAAAGAAAGGTTTGAAAGATCTCCATTTACGATCAGTCTGCGCTTGCCCTGAACTATTATTTCCATGCCGGCAATAATTTTATCCCTCAGGTTGTATTTTAAACCAAGTTTCGCATCCCAGTCAGGTTTATTCCATGCATAATCGTTTATGATAAGAGTATAGTGGTAGAAATTTGCCATTCCATTAAATGACAGTTTATCATTTATAGCACCACTCATTTCTGCGTGAACATTAAGAAGTTCTGAATCATCGGTTAAAGGGGCAAAATAGTTACCTCTGCCGGGTGTAAATATACTGTCGGGGAAAACAATATTGGAATAAAACAGCATGTCGTTAATAAGAGAATATGAAGCAGAAACCAGATAGTTGCCCCCTATTCCGTTGTTTCCCTTAAGACCTGCAGAAACAATAAGGACATGATCGGTATTGCGCAGTGTGAAGAGACTTCCATCGCGGACTAAAAACGGATTTTCAGAAATGATTTTCAATGGATCATTCTTCTCCAGCTTCCCCGAGAATCCGGCAAAAAAACTGACATACGATGGAACCACAGTGAAACTGAAATTGAAATCCGGGTATATATGAAATACAGGTGTTGCAGTCAGGTTTTTATCGAGCAATGCCTGGAACCCTAGTTTAAAACTCCACTGTTCGGCACTCTTCTTTATGAAAGGGCTGATTGAGGCAATGTATTTCGGGCTGGTTAAGAGAATGTCAGAAAGCCTGTAAAAGTCATAGCCTATGCCGGATCCGACATAAAATCCTTTGTATGATTTAGCCATGATCCCGTCAATTCCTACATTATGCTGGAAGAGGTTTTTAGCATTATAGAAGTAATTATAATAAATGTCGAAATCATAAGAGAAGCTTGTGGAATCCAATGTTAATGAGGATAATGAAGCTTTTGCACCTATATTATTATAACCCAGTCTGATATCTTTTTTTGCAGGAGAATAGTCTGTTATGCTTGTGTCGTAACCGTAAGCATACCTGATCTTCTGACTGAAATCCACTGAGCTTTCAAAGAGGTTTTTTCTAAAGAATTTCCGGCCGAAAAGAGATGCATCGTTATCCATATAGCCTGCAAAAACCTTCTTGCCATTCTGGAGTTCAACCTTCCCGTTGGTTGAGAAATGCCGGCCATAGAAACCGATTGTTCCTTTCTTTGACCGCTCATTAGTTATACTGATTTCAGCCAGGGGAGTGATATAATTACCCATACCAATATTCACATAGCTTTTGTAAAGTTTAGGTAATGGATCGGGAAGTAAAGCAACTGCTTTTATAGGACTGATGGTATATACAGGCAGGAAAGGTTTCGTCCTGATCTCGTAACGGAATTCGGGTCTGACTTTCATAGTGTCGTTCATATCAGGCAGAAAGCTTCTTTTTTTAACCTCTGGGAGAGATGGCTTGTACGGATTGTACAGGGTAACCTCTCTCTTTAGCCCGGTTTCCTGTTTCGTTACCTGCGCACTGACCGGTAATAAACAGAATAATATGAAGGCTGGTATAATAAGGTTTCTTTTTATCATGTCAAATCAATTTCTTATTCACATTTTCAATTATTATTCACTATCTGGTTATCTGTCGTTTACAACCGCGCATTATTTGTTTTCGCTAAGGGAATCCAGTTTGGCTTTTACTTCATCAAGTATTCCATCGTTGTCAATAGAGTAATAATCTTTAAGGCTCTGAAGTGTTGCCCGTGCCTGCAGAGTATCGCCCTTTTTTATGCTGATATCTGCAAGAAGGAGGAACATTCTTGCCATCCAGTACTGGTGCGGGGTATTCTGGCCGATGAACTCTGAAATAATCTTTTCTGACTCAGCTGTCATATCTTTCTTATATAGCAGTTCGGCAACCCTGTATTTTGATTCTGCTCCTTCCACACTTGTGATCTCTGTGGCAACTTTCCGGAAATCTTTGAGAGCTTCATCAAAATTATTAAGACTGTAATTTGCTTTAGCGCTCATAAAGGTAGCTTCTCTTACCAACTCCTCGGGAATATTTACAGAGCTGTTGATTTTTCCGGCTGCAATAATTGTCTTCTGGGCATCACCTGCCTGGTATGACGACCTCAACTGCCCTTTAAGAGCGATAAGCCTGTTCCCGACATTTCCGGCCACTTTCTCAAGTCTCTCATAATAATCGAGGGACGCACTATAATCCTCTTTATCATAAAGTATTGCAGAAGCTGCAATCAGCGATTGTTCAAGAAATTGATTATTGGGCGCAGATGAAACCTCAATGTACAATTTCAGAGCTTCATCGTTGTTACCAGCTGATTTCAGGCACTCTGCCAGGTAATACTGTGCATTCTGCCTGAAACTGCCATTCGGAAACTCATTGAGATAACTTTTAAACACTTCTGTTGCTTTATCGTATTTGGCAGTCATATAAAGGTTTTCGCCCGATGTATACAAAAGTGAATCCTTTTGAGCCAGGTTTACGTCACCATAACCATCAAGTGTCTTTATATAGGAGAAATAGGCTTCGACATCATTTATATCGACATAAATGGTTCTCAGACCGGTAATTGCATATCTGGCTTCAGGTGTTGATTTGAAGTTTTCGATTACCTTTTTGTATTGGGATATTGCTTTGTCATTTTCCCCGAGGTTGTAATAAAGAAGACCAAGCTGAACGATGGCACGAGGAACAAACGGGCTGGTCTGATATGTTGAGATAATAGTATTGAAATCTGCTTCTCCTTTTTTATAATCTTCCAGAACAATGTAAGCTCTGCCTCTCTCAAAAATGGCATTCGGGACAAAGGATGAAGAAGGATATTTCAGCGTAAGTGAAGTGAGTACATCAACTTTACCTTTACCATCATTAATAAGACCAAGGGAAAAACCCTTTTGAAACATGGCATAATCAGCATCCAGTTTCCCGTATTCAATAACTTTATCATAATAGCTGATTGCCATCGGATAATTGGTCGCAATGTAATAACAATCGGCAATCCTGTTTTTGGCATCGGCCAGCACCTCGGGCTTTGCATTTGTCACACCTGCTTCGAAAGTTTTCAAATGATTCAGTGCATTTATATAATCTTTAAGATTAAACAGGGCATAACCAAGGTTATATCTTACCATGTTATACTCACTTAAAAGCATCGAACCTGGTATTCCCATAAACAACTCATAATCAGCTTTTGCCTTATCGTATTGAGCAAGCCTGTACCATGCTTCACCTTTCCAGTAGATAGACCTTGCCCTGATTGACCTGTTATACTTTTCATATTTAAGCGATTTATCAAACATATTGATTGAAGCTTCGATCTCCAGGTTTTTAAACAATTCCAATCCTCTGAAAAACGCAACTCTCTGATATGCTTCCTCCAGTCTGCTATCTTTATTCCGTATCTTATCGAGTGAGGAAAGAGCCGCTTTGTAATTTTTAACCTGCAAAAACGTAGTTACCAGGTAATCGTATGCCTCCTGAATCCTCTCTGATCCGGGGTATAGGTCGATATATTCCTGAAAAGCCGCAATTGTCTCTCCGAAAGGAGAATATGATGTTTCATATGTCAGTTTTGCATAGCTAAACAATGACTCCTCCTTAATTTTTTTATCATAATTCAATTTTGAAGCTTCACCAAATGCAAATTGCGCACGCTTTTTATCACCCTTCTGCAGATAGCAATCACCAAGGAGATTCCAGATATTCTGACTTAAGAGGTCGCTCCTCGGTCCTATTTCAAGAAATAATTTAATAGCTTTATCAATCTCTCCTGTTTTGTAATAACAATAACCAAGCTGATATTTATCCTCCCTTTCGCTGGCTTTGGCCCCCGATGAATATTTTTCAAGATAAGGTAATGCTTCATTGTAATTTTCCTTGTTATAATAAGCATCCCCGATGAACCTGTACAGTTCAAGAGACCTTTCTTCCCCGGCCGATTTAAGAAGGCCTGGGGCCATGGAGAGAATTCCATTATAATCTTTTTGCAGATATAAAATCTGAACAATATAGAATGGGACTACGCTTCCGAATGTTTCATCATCTTTCAGACGCATGAATCCTTCCATGGCTGTCTGATACATTTTTCGCTCGTAAGCTATCTGGGAAAAATAGTAAACAGCAGGTGGAGTATATTCGGTATCAATATCTTTAATTTCCGAAAACATCAGAAGTGCCCCGCTTTTATCCCCTTTGATATAAAGCGAATATCCCAGTCTGAAAAAATATTCTGCAAGTTTATCTGCCTCTAATTCCTGCCTGTTCACAGATTCATAATAAGCTACTGCCTTCCTGTAATTTTTGTTCTGGTAGAAATAGTCACCTAAAGCTAACCTCGCTTCATTTATCCTTGAGCTTTCCGGATGTATCGATATGAATATGATCATCCTGTATTCAGCATCAGTGTTAAAAAGTTTCAATGCGGCGATTGCACTAAGATATTCAGCGTCAGCAACCATAATGAGGTTGGACTTATCATCACTTTTGATGAATGAATCAAAGAGACGGATAGCCGCAGGATATTTCTCTTTATTGAATAATTCCATACCCCTGTTAAATTCAGAACCAATCTCTTTGGCGGTAAACGGGACCTGCGATGAGACCTGAATTATGAAAATCAAAAGAAAACTGAATATTAAAATGAGTTTATTTCTGTTCATAACTTATTTTTTTAGGCCCGGTACAATCAGACACTGTTTGCGTCTTAAAATTTACGAAAGCGCATAACGTGTTAATTGTAAGCCACATATAATATTAACCTGATTTTTCTAATTAAACGTAAAATTACAACTATTAAACGCCGACTATCGGCCTTTATTACTGATTTTATCAACATATAAATGTTAATTATCAATTCTTTCCTTATTTTGCACTTAAAATAACCGGAAAATGCAGGAAAATCTTCCACTGGATGTAATTATTGAGCTGATAAACTGTACTATATGGCAACAGGATCATCTTGTGCTTTCCAATGTTAATCTTAGTGTCGGAAAAGGTGAATTTATTTACCTTGTGGGCAGGGTCGGCAGCGGGAAATCGAGTCTGATAAAAACTCTCAACGCTCAAATCCCTCTCAAAGAGGGCATAGGTCTCGTGGCTGGTTATAACCTGACGAAACTAAAAAGAAGGGAGATCCCCTACCTTCGCAGAAAAATCGGGATTGTTTTCCAGGATTTTCAATTGCTCATAGACAGGTCGGTAAATGAGAATCTCGAATTCGTTTTAAAAGCGACAGGGTGGAAAAACAAGAAAGAAATAGATATCCGTATTAGTGAAGTACTTGAAAAAGTGGGTCTTGGACTGAAAGGTTATAAGATGCCTCATCAGTTGTCGGGAGGCGAACAGCAGCGTGTTGTTATCGGCAGGGCCCTGCTTAATGACCCTGATATTATTCTGGCCGATGAACCAACCGGTAATATTGACCCCGAGACATCAGAAGGAATTATAAGGCTGCTGACAGATATCAGTAAAACAGGCAGAGCGGTGGTTGTGGCCACACATAATTATACACTCCTCAAAAAATTCTCCGCAAGGACAATTAAATGTGACGACGGGAAGCTTGTTGAAGTCAGAGATGAGGAAGAGATGGAGTTGTTGCAATAAAAGGCACAACGCTAAACACTTCAAACCGCACACATCATTTAAACTGATTAATGATTATTATTTACTATCCACCAGGATGGGAAGGTTTTTCCCGTTAGTCATGAAAATAAGTTTGGCATTGGGTGAAACAGAAATTGCTTTAATCATTTCATACTGTAACAGTTTGTCGCTAAGTCCTGTGCTTAATATTTTCTGATAATCGGCAATACCCTGTGCTTCAACTCTTTTTCGTTCAGCTTCCTGTCTCTCCTTCTGCAGAACAAATGTCATCTTCTGTGCATCCTGTTCAGCATTTATTTTTGATTCAATGGTAGCTTTAACTGAGGCAGGCAGTGTAAGATTTCTTACTAATAGTTGTTCCAGCATCAACCCGCGTTCTTTGAAATTTGATTCAATAGTTGCAAATATTCTGGACTGAAACTCATCCCTCTTTGTTGAGTACAATGCAACTGCGTCATAATAAACGGCGTTATCCCTGATCTTTGTCCTGCATATCGGACGAACAAGAACATTGCGGTAATCTGTTCCAACCTCTTTAAGGATCCGGGGTGCTTCAGATGGTACAACTTTATACAAAACTGTAAGGTCGACAATTACCTCCAGTCCGTCTGCCGATAAAACACGTATGGCATCATCTCCCATCTTTGAACCTTCATCTGTTACTCCCGACATGGTGTAATTTTCTGTTCTGACGTCGAACATAACAACCTTTACCAATGGATTAATAATGTTTAATCCACTTTCAAGAATATTATTGTTCACTTTGCCAAACAATTTTTGTACACCTACCTGTCCGGGTTCAACCTGAACAACGGATGAAATAGAAATTCCTATCAGAATTACTATTATTCCGGCTGTTTTAATCATCGTTTGGTAAGCCCGCAAAGCCGGATCAATTTTGGTAGCAACAAATCCGATAACTAAAATTACAAGTCCTACTACTATTATTGTCATAATTTAATTGTTTTTAAATGGTTAGTAAATGAATTTAAAGTAAGACCCGAAGGTAATCAGAAAAAGGATAGTATAGTGATTTTTCCGCTTTATCCATATTATTGAAAAAACAAAAGACCAAATTAGAATGTTTGCACTTGTTAGTAAGGGATTGCTTCGTCGTTCCTCCTCGCAATGACTGATATTTTAAAGTAGCATTGGTGCCTTTCGTTTGTGTCCCATCAATAGTCTATCTTAAATGCAATGTCATTGCTTCGTCCCGCAGGGCGGGACGAAGCAATGACAATTACCCATCCAGAGTTATACTTAAGTCAATCCATTCTGGGTACATCCCATTTATAAGGTCAATTTTTTTCTTCCTGGATCCTCCCTTAATTTGTTTTTCTCTTTTAATTGCATCACCAATTGATTTGTGCCTTTCAAAATAAACCAGTTTGCATATGTCATATCTGGCAGAGAAACTATTCGAGTGTTTTTTAGATTTATGCTGGTTTACCCGTTCCTTAAGATCGCTTGTAACTCCAGTATAAAGGACTGTATTTTTGCAATTAGTCATTATGTAAACATGACATTTCATCCGTATATAATTTTTAATTTAAGATCGGATGGAACCGCACATGATTAAATCCGTTGAGCTCGCTTCACTCGGTTGAGAATATATTATTTTCATACGTGTTTGCGATTTGGATCAATCATGTGGGTTTCATCATAACATATTTATTTTTAATGGTATGAAGCAACTCGCCCCGACCTGTCGGGGCTCGGTTCATATTGGAAGATTTTGACGTTAAATAAACCGGATAAAAAATACGACAAATTTTTGGGCAGCTCAAAAACTATTTTTGGAGGATTTTCAATTAAACCATTTTACAACCACAATGTGGTTGAATAATTTCAAATAAAATATTTCTCATCGAATTCAATTCCATGCTCATCAAGCAATTCAATAAATTCATCCCTGGAAGTTTTAACCTGATGATGTATTTCCTGGTTTTAGGATGTTTTAATGGGGTGTTGCCCCAAACCCCAGTTACTTTTTTGTCTTGATACAAAAAAGTAACCAAAAAAGATCAAGGCTGCAGATAATTTTGGAGCTCCTGTTTCTCAGTTTGCCCACGCAATACAACTCGCTCGTTACACTCACTCAAACAGTATTGCTTACAACAAGCCCTCGCAGCAATCTTCAAAACAGTCGCAATTTCCCAAAATTCTCTGAGGCCGTTTAAAATCCAAAAAGTATTTATGCCGGTAACAGTTTTTATAACTGGAGGTGCGAGGGAAGCCCGGAAATGGCGCGAACCGACCGAAGGGAGCTCAGCGAAGCTAAATTTAGGCTGGCCGGTAGAGCCAATAAGGCTTGTGTAGCAGGCGCACGGCCGGACTAAATTTGTCATTTGGCTTCGCCGAGCTCGCCGATGGCTCGGTTCCGGCGCCCTTTTTTGGTTCGTTTTTTGGGCGAGCAAAAAATGAACAAAGAATCCAAAAAATAGCATCTGCGCAGCGGGTTAAAGCTTACCCTCTACAATCCGAATATCTTCCTCAGTCAAACCATATAACTCATACACCAGCCGGTCAATCTCTGTTTCTAAGGCGATGGTGTCGGCTGTTACGTTCTTTTCTTTCTTCGCTAAAATCTGGTCAACAAATTTTTCAATCTTGTCTTGCGTTTTATTGTCTGCAATTTTTATTGGTAAGTTTTCTACTGATGAAATTCTTACTTGTGGAAAAATATCTCCGCCTTGTGAGTTTGTTTTTCTGTAATAGAACTTGTAAAGTTTTGAATTGAAAAGCCCTAATACAAATTTTGTTCTCACTCTTTTGTCGGTGATGTGACAACTGTGAATTGTTTGCTCATAGTAGATTCCTTTCTCTGCAAGAGTTGCAATTAGTTCTTTGCCTACTTTTCTATAAATGATTTTTTCTCTCTCAAATATTTTCTTGTCTCTCATCCATAATCCAGTTCGTTTATCTCCTTTCCGCTTTATTTCTTGCTTCATCATTTCTTCGAGTTTATAGTTCACCCAGACTTCTGTTTCTGCCAAATGAAACCGTGAGATATGTTTTCCAAAATAAAGTTTGTGGCTGTCCTTGTCTAACTTCTTTTCAAGAAACAAAAGGTCTTTAATTGTTCCAGCTACAATGCCGTCTTTTACTTCAGCGATTTCTCTTAATCTTATTGTATCCTCTTCAATTTTAAGAATAAGATAGTCGAGTTCAGTGTTTATTTCAAGGCGAAAGACTGCATCTTTATCCATCAAAATACTGTTTACCTCTGTTTCTGAAAGTTTTTGTAATTCTATACTTGTCAGTCTGAATGAATTATATTTCAGATGATTAGTTTGGAATGGTAAATAATTGGAAATAATTACACTATCAACTTGAGCTTCGTTAAATACTTTATCATCAATTTTAACAACTGTAGTATTGCGATTTGTACAAACAAATTTTCTAGCAGTTACAAATTGCTTATTATTCAAAAACTTACCGGGGATGATGAAAGCAAATGCACCGGATGCAGCCTTTATTTGCAGTGATTTTTCTATAAAAAGAGAGTATAAATCAAATCTGCCTGTTGCACATTTGTATATAGTTTCAAAAAATCTTCTGTTGTTCCAAGTAATATCTTCAATGTTGACGTATGGTGGGTTTCCAAGAACAACATCAAAGCCAATAAAATCACCATCATTATTCAGCACTTCCGGAAACTCAAACCGCCACTCAAAAGCATTTTCGTAAATCTTGTTATTCTTAATCTCCTCTATCTCTGTTTCATACTTCTTTATCTCCTCAGTAAGCTTCTTAACTTTTCTGTTCCACTCATCCTTTTGCGTTTTTGTCAGTTCAAAAAGACTCGACTGGCCGGTGAGACTTAAAAGTTCCCCGTTGAGCTTATTGAGTTTTAAGAACCGCTTATCGCTTTTCGATACCTCGGTTTCAAAGTCATTTTTGATCTTGCTGATAAGCTGCTCCATACTTCGCTTTTCATCTTTCGACTGAGCATTCCGGTAGGTCATAACAGCTTCACGGTAGTTATCTACATTCCATTTACTTGATTTTAAAGCTGTTTTAATGTCGGCATCAAGCGGATATCTGCTTATAAGTGAATTACCACATTTAATGTTAATGTCAATGTTCGGGAGGGTTTCGAGTTGCGGAAAAGACGTTTCGTGTTTGTAGTAGGCATTTTTTAAAAGTTCAATCCATAGTCTCAGGCGACAAATCTTTACGGAGTTTGGATTTATATCAACTCCAAAAAGACAGTTTTCAATGATCTTCTGTTTTTCCTGAAATAATGCTTCCTGTACTCTCTGACTCTCCTTACTTTTGGGATTGTATTCGAATAGTTTGGATTGTTCGTCGGTTATTATAAGCTCATCGTTAATTACCTCAATTGTGTACTCCTTAAGTTTTTTCCCTTCCCTGTCGGTAAGTATTTTGAGCTCCGACTTTATTGCAATTATCTCATTCAAAGCAGAAACAAGGAAGTGACCGGAACCGACCGCCGGATCGCAAATCCTTAAGCTGTTTATGATTTTATTGGCTTCTTCAATATCTTCAATCTTGTTATAAACATTGTTAATTGTTTCACACTTCCAACCTTTGGCCTCATTAAACTTTTGTACAACAGCTCTCCTGATCGTCTCGTGGCACATGTACATTGTAATGAACCCGGGTGTAAAGAAAGATCCATCTTTATATCCGTTTATTTTTTCAAATATCAGTCCTAATACTGAGGCATTTATGAGGGTTTTATTTTCTTCCTGAATATCTTCCGACCCCTCGCTTGAGAAATCATAGGAATCGAGGAATTCAAAAAGATACTGAATCGGATCAATCTCTCCGGTAAGTTTTTTACCGGTTTTATCTTTCAACACAGTATTGCTTAGTACCGGAAGTTTGAAATGATCATCAAGATTGCTTATCCGGATTGTCTTGTGCTCAAGGTCATTGGGCTCGAAAAGGGAACTGTTCAGATAGGGGATGTTTCCGAATTTTTCTTTTATTTTTTCGTTACGGTCACCCTCTTTTACAGCCAGTACCTGGAAGAATAACTTATTCAGTTCATCATAATCATGGACTCTTCCGGTATTAAGAAACCGGAATGCCTTGTCACCGTTATTATACCTGACAAGCTGTCCTTCCAACAATTTAAGAAATAGTATACGGTTAATCCATGTAATTCCCAGTTCAAGGGCAACATTAAAGAGTTGTTCTTCGCTATCATTTCCGAAATCAGACCGTTTTGGCAGCTGGCTCAGACAATCTTCAGACTTCAGGATTGTAATTACATTCTCAATAAGTGAAGCCTGGTTTCTCTTTTCGGTTTTTTTCCTTCCAATTAACTTTTTGCTTCCTTCTTTTGTCTCTTCAAGTCCGATTATGTGGAGCAGCTCATTGTAAAAGGTTTTATCGAGATTATTGCTGTCATTGGCAAAAGGAAGTTTTAAAAGGTGTTCGGGAGATAATATTTTGTATAAGGCGATAAGCTTGTTATCGTCCTGTTTGTCATTGTTTTTGATAATTGTCTCGAAATCTCTTATATCAAAGTATGTTACGGATATTTGTGATTCAAGATTTTCAACAAATGGTTCCGCAATATTCTTATAAAAAAAATCTGTATTAAGGCCGGAAAGTCTCCGCTCCTCAAAGTCTGTGAATTGTTTAACAAGGTTTTTGTCAGAGGCGAAGAGTCTTTCAAAATCATTGGTATTGAATATGAACCATTCAAAAATATTGGTGATTATAAGATTTTTGACTTCAAGGTTGTTGCCTTTAATTCTTTCTCTCATGAAATACAAAATCAACTCATGAAATGCCCGTGTATTGAGGTTGGTCGTTGTTGGCATTTCCGGTTTGTTGCCCGGCTTTTTTGTTTCGAATATTACACCGACCGGAGAGGTTGTGTTTTTCCCGTTATGAATGACAAGGTCGGCTCTGCCTTTGGTATTTATATAATGATCTGGTGAATACCAGGTGTTTTTAAGAAACTCAGAGATAATATTTTTATGGAACTCTTCCGATTCCGATTCATTGATCTGATCATAAAGGCTGATGATGTTCTTTTTAAAAGTCTCGATCTGAGAACGTTCAGGTTTAACTTTCAGGTAAGCCTTATTGATAGATTTACGTAGCGATAAGAGGTTGACTTCCATTTGCAGGTTGTATTTTGACTCTTAAAATTAATAAATTACCGGCTTAGTGCAAAAAAAAATCTTAATGTCTTGAGATCTTGCTCACTTCGTTAGTTAAAATTGTCACATTACTATACACCGACTGTCTAATTATTAGACACATAATAAAATGCAAAATTACATATATATCTGATTATACGATTTTTATAATATTGGTACATTCTTTGGCTTACAAGAATTAGAAATTAGAAATTGGAAATTAGAAATTGGAAATCTGAATTCTGAAATGGAAAGAATCAAATTTATAGTAGCACTGTTTTTAATCTTATGCTCCGGGGAAATAACGGCCCAGGAAAAAAAATGGACGCTTGAGGATTGCATTAATTACGCTGTTACAAACAACATCGGACTTCAGAGACAGAGGCTTCAGACCCAATCAGCAGAGATCAATTTAACAAAAACAAAAATGGATGTATTGCCATCCCTGAATTTCGGATCTGATGCCCGTGTCGGATTCGGAAGATCAATCGACCCTGTTACTAACCTTATCACATTTAAACAAAACCTTAGTAACTCCTACTCTATAAACTCAACTATCCAGCTTTTTAATGGCTTCGCAACGCTGAATACAATTGCAGCCAATAAGTTTATGCTTAAAGCCGGATTGGAAACAGAGAAAATAACAAAAAATACCCTTATCGTTGACATAATGGGGCAGTACTACCAGGTATTATATTCAAAAGGACTCGAGAATGCTTCAAAAATGCAACTTGAACTTTCGGAGAAACAACTTTTCAGAATCCTGAAAATGGTAGAAACAGGTAAAGAAGCTTTATCCAGACAATACGAAATTGAGAGCCAGGTTTCGGCTGACAAACTTGCTTATACGATTGCGCAGAACTCAGCCAGCCAGGCCCTGACAACTCTGAAACAGATGCTTCAGCTTGAACCGGGTACAGAATTTGATATTCTGATGCCGGACCTGAATAATATGTTGATCACTGACAGCAACTTTAGCACCGACAGTGTTTATAATATTGCTTCACAAACTCTTCCACGCCTTAAAGCACTCGAATTCGAACTGAATGCTTCAAAAAAGCAGGTTGCCGCTGCCAGGGGAAATCTTGCACCGAGTCTATCCGTCGGCGGAGCCGTTTTTACAGGATATTATAAGGTTATAACCGAAGGTGCAACTGACCAGGTTTCTTTCTCAAGCCAGCTAAAAAACAATAACAGCCAGGCAGTATTTCTTTCACTCAATATACCAATATTTAACAACTTTTCCACAGGCAAAAACATTAAGCTTGCCAGGATCAGAAAGGATGACACTGCACTAAGACTGGAACTGGAGAAAAATAACCTCTATACTGAAATTGAAAATGCCTGCCTGAATTTTAACAGAGGGAAAGACGAATTTGCAGCTGCCGGAGCCAATTTTGAGTATAACAAAAAATCGTTTAATGCTGTTGAGAAGAAATTTGAATCCGGACTAGTCGATGTAACAGACTATTCGGCAGCAAAAACCACACTTT
>Ga0265292_1002097_pt1 | contig 14822 bp, 11 predicted proteins | sample Munlanlewell296A_FD_189080 | JGI IMG/M metagenome (GOLD analysis project Ga0265292, IMG submission 189080) | Leachate microbial communities from a municipal landfill in Southern Ontario, Canada - Leachate well 296A | ecosystem: Engineered > Solid waste > Landfill > Unclassified | place: Canada...
CGCCAACTCCGGATTTCGAATCAGCCCAGCCCCGCTCCCACGCGCCGCCACTTTATTTGCAGGACATCCCATGTTTATATCGATTCCGTCAAACCCCATGCTCGCCAGCATCACCGCGGCTTTGTAATAACTCTCCACCTCTGTTCCATAAATCTGCGCCACAACCGGCCTCTCAATCTCATCGTAAATAAACGCTTTCAGCATCTTCACCGCGCCTCTCGCCAGTCCTTCCACATTCGTAAATTCGGTCATCACCACAGACGGCTTGCTGTATTTGCAAACCATATATCGAAACGCCGCGTCAGTCACTCCATCCATCGGAGCCAGCCCGATCACAGGCGCCTTTAGTTTTTCCCAAAAACCTCTGAAAACCATAAAATTATTTTACCATCTCATCTTTTTCACCCACTCCGGATCATCTCCATGTTTCGCGATATATCTCTGGTGCTCGCTGATTTTTTCGTGCAACGCCGCGATCACCGCATCTTTCTTTTTTGCCACGGCTTTATTTTTCTTCGCGCCCTTTTCTATCATATCTATTGCAATATGATAACAGCTCACTCCGTTTCGGATCGTCATGTCAAAAGGCGTCGTCGTCGAGCCCTCTTCTTTATATCCGTGGATACTAAACCTCGCCGATGTCGTATACGGCCACAGGATCTGTTCCACGTCATTCACATAACCATGATAATTGAAAACCACCGGCCGCCCGTCAGTGAAATATTGATTCACAGCTCTCTCCATATCACCCTTGTCTCCCAGACAAATCGAAGTCAGTTCCGAAACATTCACATAACGAAATTTCAATTCCGGCATCATCTCTTTGCAAAGTTTCGCGCCAAGTATCGCCTCCTGCGTCACATAATCTCCGGCCGAAGCCAGCACCACATCAGGATTTTTTGTTCCATCTTTTCCGCCCACCCATTCCCAAATGCCGATTCCTTTTTTTGCCTGCTCCTTCGCCTCGGCCAGACTAAGCCATTCCGGCAAGTCAGTTTTTCCGGCCACGATCACCGTGATCGAATTTTTCTTTTTGAAAACTTCTTCAAAAGCGACGAGCAGACTGTTTGAATCCGAAGGATAATAAATCTGGCAAAATTCACCATGCTTGTTTAAAACATTGCTCACGAAACTCGGATTTTGATGTGAATATCCGTTGTGATCCTGCCTCCATCCCAGACTCGAAAGCACATACACCGCGCTCGGAATCGGTTTGCGCCACTTCACATTCAGACTTTGTTTTATAAATTTCGCGTATTGATCCACCATGCTGTCGATGATAGTCGCGAACGCCTCATAGGTTACAAAAATTCCGTATCTTCCCGTCAAAATATATCCCTGTAGCCAGCCCTGCAAAGTATGCTCGCTTAGCATCTCGTGGACACGCCCCTCATACGCCATGTTTTCATCATTCGCTTTTAACGGCCACACATAGCCACGTTTCGTTGCTTCAAAAACGCCCGTCAGCTTGTTCGATTCCAGCTCGTCAGGACAAAGTATCAGGAAATTCTTTTTGTTATTTTTAATTATATCGCGCAGATATTTTGCGCTCTGTTCCATACTGCTGGTAAATTCTTCACCTCTTTTTTTGAATTTAAATTCATATTTTTCCAATTTTGGCAATTTCAACTCTTTCATTACATTTCCGCCAATCGCATGCTTGTTCATCCCGATTCTTAATCCACCCTTCGGAACAAACCTCATAACTTTTTCTTTAGGCCTTCCGTCTTCATCGAGAAGCTCCTGAACTTTATAACTTTTCAGCCATTTATTTACCGCCTCCAGCTGCTTCGGATCACTCTTTGGATGACCCAGCGGAATTCCATGCGAACGAAAAGAACCCTCCATCGGATGCCCGCCATATTGATGAATGCCGGTCCAACCTTTCAAAGTCCGCATGACAATCACCGGCCATTTTGGCTTCAGTACCTCCTCCCCATTTCTCGCCCTTTTTTGAATACTCATTATCATCGCATACGCTTTCTCCAAAGTTTTGATCATTTTTTTGTGCAAATTTTTTCCGTCCACGATCAGCGGCTCATAACCATAGCCCTTAAAAAGATGCACCAACTCTTCGTTACTCATTGTCCCATAAATCGTCGGATTGGAAATTTTATAGCCGTTCACATGCACGATCGGCAATACCGCGCCCGAGTTTTTCGGATTCAAAAATTTATTGCTATGCCACGCCGTCGCCGTCGGTCCTGTCTCGGCTTCACCATCTCCCACAACCACAGCCACGATCAGATTTGGATTGTCAAAAGCCGCTCCATAAGCCGTCGAAAGGCTGTAACCCAGCTCCCCGCCTTCCAATATCGACCCCGGCACGGTTGGCGTTACATGACTCGGAAACGGTGTATGCGGCCAGCTGAAATCATGAATTATTTTCCCCATTCCTTCTCCATTTACCGGAAACCCTTTGTAAAATTCATTCAAAGTTCCTTCCGCAAAAAGATTTGCCAATACAGCCGGCGCGCCATGTCCCGGCCCCACGATCAGCATCATCTCGCACTCATGTCTGCACACCAGATAATTCAAACCCGCGTAAACAAAATTCAGTCCCGGCACCGTTCCCCAGTGTCCCAAAATCCGCTCTTTGATATGCTCGGGCTTCAGCTTATATTCCATCAAAAAATTATCTTTCAAATAAAGCTGCGCCGCGCCGATATAGTCGGTATAACGCAGATACTTTTTCATCCAGCTCACAGCACGGCTTGTTTTGGTCAACATTGGAATGAGATTTAGTCCAGCGCAAAGCATAACACAATCTTTTGCCTACAAAAAGTTTATGCTAAAATGCCCGCACATTAACCACAAAATATTATGAAAAAAATACTTTCCGCTATTTTGATCTCCGCAGTTTTATTCACCGGCTGCGCCAATCCATCGACCAAAGAAGGTGCCCAAAAAATCGCCGAAAAATGGGTGAAACAAAACGCCTCCACTTATGTTTTTGACGGCTACGATCTCAAGCACACAAAAACTTTTCCTTTGAGCTGTGACAACTGCTGGAAATACGAATTTTTATTTAAATCCTCAAACTCCGGCTATGGTGACCGGACAGGTCAGGCTCTTGATAAAGTTATCACCGATCACAGGATCCAGGTTCTCGTGGAAAATGGAGAGATCACCGACGCAAATGTTGATAACGCCTACGATGAAATCAGCAAAGTCCCTGCAGAATAAAGTTACCTTTTTGCATCCTCATCGTATTAAACAGTAGTATCAATTAACACCCAATATATGTCTAACGAAAGCAAAACCATCGACTTCTCCGGCCGACTTTTTTGGCTGGTGCTTGTTTTGGTGGCAGCCATGGCCCTGTCAAACTTGGCCACATTTCTGATGAACTGGCAGAGCTACAACGGACAATATCCGCGTAGCATATCCGTTGAAGCCACCGGCAAAGCCTACGTCAAACCTGACGTCGCGGCGATTATGGTCGGCGTAAACTCCGACGGTGTCACAGCCACCAAAGTGGTTGAAGACAACAATGTCAAAATCAACGCCATCATCGACGCAGTGAAAGGCGCAGGAGTCCCTGCAAAAGATATTCAAACTGTCAGCTACGACCTGTATCCGAAATATGATTATTCCGAAGGTCGAGGCTCTTTCGTCAACGGCTACACTTTAAATCAGCAGCTCAAGATCAAAATCCGCGATTTCGACAAAATCAGTAGCGTAATCAAAGTCGCTACCGAAAAGGGCTCAAATCTGATTGGTAGTCTGTCTTTTGAAGTCGACGATCCGGACACAGCGCTAGCCGAGGCTCGCACCGACGCCATCAAAAAGGCCAAAGAAAAAGCCAAATTGATGCAGGAACAAACTGGTCTGCGTTTCAGCAAAGTTCTCGGATACTACGAATACTCGGATGGTGGCTACCCGACGCCATATTATGACTACGGCAAAGGCGGCGGTGGCATGGCCACGGCCGAAGTTACCGCTCCATCCATCCAGCCGGGCCAGCAGGAGATCACCCTTAGGGTGAATCTCGAGTACCAGATCCGCTAGGATTTATCTGCCGGTTATAAACCTGACCATGTTGCTCACAAGTCCACGTCTGTCATCCGCTGCGTAGGCCAAAATTTCATGTCTTTGCGCATCCAAATCCAAGGCGCTGGCGTATAGCCTCGTCTCAAATTTACCGCTTGCGTCTGCGATAGCTACGGACGAAACCACCACGCTCTTGAATGTCAGATAGACGACGCTTCCAGGTTCAGCGTATCCTGTCACAATCTGCAGGCCGCTATTTTCGATCTTCTCTTTTACAAACACAACCACACTGAACGACGGATCAATTTTCTCTCTCCATTCCAAAAGCATGCTCACAAATTTTCCGAATTTCAATAAAGCCTGCTCTTCTGCCGACAGTTTTTCGTAACCGATAATTCTCGGCATTTGCAATTCAACATTTTTATCCACGGTGAATTTCACCGCTTCACCAAAACCGGCCTTGCCTTTTGGAACCGCAAAGTATGTCCCGTTCACAAGAGGATAAGCCAAGTTCAATTCGCCCTTATTTTTTGAATCAATTTCAACCAATCCGAGGCTCACTTTATTGTCATTGTCGGCATTTACCAGAAACACTTCCACGGTCTCTCCCGCCGCTCCTCTCAAACGGAATGAAGGCCATTGACCTGTAACTTGTCCGTCCAGATTTGTGATCGCCGGCACGGTCGGCGCCTTGTCGTATTTCTTTGGATCAAGACCTAGGAACAACTCTTCCGCGTTCGTATAGCCATCATTATCCGAATCCGGATTAAACAAAGGAATGTCATACATCAGGGCCACGACATCCGAAATTTGATCTTGGTCATAGTCCGAATTCATATCCAATTCCCAAACTTCCTTTCCCTCCGCCTCGGCTTTTTTCTTCTCGGCCTCGAGTTCGTCTTTACCATACAAATCGGTGACAAGCACTTTTACATTATCTTCACCGGTAGCCTTTTTGAGATTTTCAGTAAAGGCATCTTCGACCGTCTGCCATATTTCATCAGTGGTATCGTCCTCACCATCATTGGCAACGGCTTCAATCACCTTTTCTCCGATAGCCGTTAGTTTTACCGGTTCACCGACATATCTGTATTCCGTTATAGTTGATTCAAGCGTTGCTACCTTGGGTTTTTCGTTCTTCTCCGAAGTAATGTTACTGATTATTGTTTCTATTTTTGTTATCACGGTATTAACCGACTCCTCAACAATCTTTTTTTCTTCGGTATTTTCAATTACTTTCTCTTCATGCTTCACCACGACAATAGGATCCAGCGTTATCTCTTCTTCCTCGGTCTCTTCTTGTGTTTCATTCTCAACCAAAACAGGCAGACCAAGTATTTCCGGAAGAGGCGGCTCCACGACCGGCTCAACAATAGGTTCCACTGGCGGTTCGATTACTTCCGTATCGTCGTCATCATCATCACCGCTATACTGTTGTCCCGGATGGGTAACCGTCACGGTCTGATTCACTGAGCTTATAGTTGAACTTTGAGTTTGAAACCCGATATTATGTTGGGAGCTAAAGATATAACTATCTGTGCTTGTTCCGGCGCTGGTCACTGTTGCGGAATCAAGCGTGGCATAGCTGGTGTAACCGCTTCCGTTGGTTGTCCCAAAAGAGGTCGATGCCCCGCCGTTTTTTGTATAGGTAACAGCCGAGCTTATCAGTCCGGTAGACGTGCCGCTTTGCGTGGCATATGCACGCACATCATAGTTCACATCAATCGTTCCGGCTGTAACCGTAATTGCGCCGCCGCCCAAAGAAGTATTGTCCAGATAGTTTGTTCCTGAAGTACTAGTGGCACGTACAGCCGCGGTAGTGGAAGTTGAAATTGTTGAATCCACAACGCTATTTCCCGTTACTCCGGCGCCACCGTCAATAAGCACGCCATAATTACAGCCGCTGATGGTTTCGCCTGTTGCGGTGTTGTTTTCAGCAATCAGAGCTCCAAGGTAATTGTAAAAAAGAATACCGGCATTTCCACAGGTTGTTATCGTATTTCCAGAAAGAGTATTGTTGTCGGTCAGAACGACAATTCCATACTGGGTTGAATTCGTAATTGTATTGTTTGATACCGTACTCCCGTTCCCGCCAGATAAATCAATTGCGTCCGTTGCCGCACCGCTGATTGAATTATTTTTGACGGTTCCGGCCGAGCTCATCGAGATACCCAAATCGGCGGTAGTAATCGTGTTTCCATCCGAAGGATTATTGCCCCCGATCGTCAGGCCGGTTACGCCGCTTTCTACATTGATTGAAGCCCCAGTTGCGTTATTTAGAATATTTCCAGACACCGTTGCAGTACTTATGTTTTTCAAGCGTATAGATCGAAGTCCACCGGTAATTGTATTGCCGGTTATAGTCACACCAGAATAGCCGCCTACGGCATCCGGAGATACATCTATACCTTCGAGATTGCTTCCGGATTGGCCAAAACTCGAAATAGTATTATTCGTAATCGAGACTGTATTGTATGGGCCAAAGCCATTATCAGTTACCGCGATTCCCTCGGTTCGGCAATTACTGATAATGTTGTTATTGATCGTAATGTTGCTCCCATAAACATAAATGCATTGGTAAGTCTTGCTATTTTTAATGCTCAAACCGCTGATACTTATATTCGAACCGCCGGCAGTATTCAGCATATCCACCTGACTGTTCATATCAAGTACGATATTTCCGCTTCCGGGGCCGGCTATAGTTGTGCCGGTAAATATCGACGCCCAAGCCGAACCCGCTGCTATCGTTGCCGGTCCTCCGCCATAAAGTGAAGCTAGAAAAGTGATCTCCGTGGTATTTCCGTCAGAGGCTGCCAATTGCAGCGCTGATCGAAAGGAACAATCCGCCGCCGCAGCAGTACATGCCTGATCGGCAGTATCGCCAGTATGATCTACGACATAATTGAAAACAGCAGCAAAAGCGCCAGTTCCAAAAGCAAGGAACGCGCCACATAACACAAGCAGTCTGAATACGTTTCTCATTTATATTTTTGTTATTTGTACACTCCATAATAACACATTTTACCCCTCGTAGCAAGTATGAAATTTATTGCTTTATGTTAAAATCCGCTCACCATGCACGCGCTCCAAATTGAGAATCTGGAAAAAATTTACAAGAATGGGACTCACGCCCTAAAAGGCCTCGGATTTGAGGTGAAGGAAGGCGAGTTTTTCGCTCTCCTCGGCCCAAACGGCAGTGGCAAAAGCACTCTTATAAACATCATGGCTGGCGTCACCAAAAAGACTTCGGGTAAAGTAAAAATCTGCGGACTCGACATCGATCTTCATCGCGAAAAAACAAAATATCTCCTCGGCGTCGTTCCACAGGAAATCAGTTACGATTCTTTTTTCAATGTTAACGAAGCTTTGAACCTCCAGTCCGGATATTTTGGAATTCGCAATAATCAAAATTACATCGACGAAATTTTGGAAAAACTTTCTCTCGCTGATAAAAAATACGCCAACACCCGCGCTCTTTCCGGAGGTATGAAGCGCCGCCTGCTCATCGCCATGGCGCTCGTCCACAAGCCAAAAGTTCTGGTTCTCGACGAGCCCACCGCCGGTGTCGACATCGAGCTTCGATTAAGTCTTTGGAATTACATGCGCGAACTGAATAAAAATGGCACGACCATTCTGCTCACGACTCATTATCTCGAAGAAGCAGAAACTCTTTGCAAACGCACCGCGATTATAAATCTTGGAAAACTCGTTGCTCTCGAAACCACAAAGAATCTAATTCGTAATGTCGGTAAAGATAAACGCATGCTCATTACTTTGAATAAGGAATTCAAAAAACTCCCCGAAGCAATTTCCAAATACAAACCCATGCGTCGTGGTGATCTTGAGCTCTCTCTCACTCTGGATCCACGCGACATCAGCAAAGTCATGAACATTTTCAAGGAAAACGATTTTGAGATTGTCGACCTCGAAGTTGAGGGCCTCTCTCTCGAGGACGCCTTTATAAAATTAACCAACTCATAAGTGGCCAATTATTACGGAACACTCACGCTCTTCCGGCGCGAATCACGCCGCTTTCTCAAGGTTTACATGCAAACCGTCTTCGCGCCTCTCGTTTCAAACCTGCTTTTTTTGGCTATCTTTGGCCTTTCACTCCATCGCACCGTCCCTATCGAGGGCGTCAGCTATCTCCAGTTCCTCGTGCCGGGTTTGATCGTCATGGGACTCATAAATAACGCTTATCAAAATCCATCCTCATCCATCATCCTGATGAAATATCAGGGCGTCATCACCAACCTGCTGATCATCCCCCTTCGCAAAATCGAAATTTTCAGCGCCTTCATTTGCGCCTCATTGCTTCGCTCGTTCATCGTAGCCACAGTCACTTTTATCGCCTCGCTTTTCTTCGTCAGTTTTACATATTATTCTATTCCGATGATTTTCCTCGCCGCCTTTTTGATCGCTCTCTTCTTCTCTTCGCTCGGCCTCGCCGTCGGCATCTGGGCCAAAGAATTCGACAATCAGGCCTTTATCTTTAGCTTCATCCTCACGCCGTTGATCTTCCTCGGTGGTGTCTTTTTTCCCGCCAGCAAATTCCCCGGCGCCTTCGCCCAAATCATCAAAATCAACCCAATCATTTACATGATCGATCTCTTCCGCTACGGCTTCAACGGCATTCACGAATTTCCGATCATCGACAGCGTCGCCATCCTCCTAGTCGCCACCTTTTTAGTCAGCTGGCTCGCTTATCACTTGCTAAAGACGGGGTATCAGTTGCAAAATTGAGGCAAAAGCTAACTCAAAGAATATGGAACGAAGTAAGCCACAGGTAAACATAGGTGATCAATTCGTTGCAACGGATATAACTCCTGTCGAATTTACAAATTTTAGCGATCACGAAAAGGCTTTGACTTGGTTGGTCCCATGGATGAGGGTTGAAATTGTTTCAACAATCAATCATAAAGTCCTAGGCGTTCTCGCAAAGGTTAAAGCTTGGGACCCAAACAAAGAAGCAACTCTAAGGGTCGATGGTCACTATGTGCCAATCACAGAATTCGCCAAACTTTCAAAAGTAGAAAAAGCGGACGAAACAGAAGAAAAAGCGGACGTCGCCGTTTAGTCATGGTGGGCAGAGAAGGATTCGAACCTTCGAAGGCATAAGCCGACAGATTTACAGTCTGTTGCGTTTAACCACTTCGCTATCTGCCCATATCGGTCACCTGAAATTATAGCACAGGGATTATAGCCAAAAGGGTTTTTTATGCAAATGGCCTCAAAAACTATCCCAAGGTTGCGTCCAAAGCTTGCAAAAAGTCCGCGATAGTCTCCAGCGACAAATCAAAAGCATGAGGTGTTCCCTTCCCGCCTTGACCATTGTCAACGGTAACGATAACGATTCTGCCATCCGGAAATACATATACCCAGTGCAATTCAAATCTATACTTCAGCATAACCAGAAACTTCCCATCCCTCTCCAGCATGCCATCCTTTCCAAGTAATTCATTTTTCACTTTCAACAAATTTTGCAGTTCTGAAAAGTTGGTGATCAGTATCCCTACGGTATGTAAACCACTTCCACCCTTTTCACTGAAATTTTCCATGAAAAATTCGTCCTGCATAAGTTCGGGCATTACGATATTTCTCATAATCTCGCTTAATTCCAGTCCGTCCATGGCTTTAAACAGATGCTCAATTTTTTGAATATGAGGAGGCACCCAGTCCGGCGGCATAGGCCGTCCACTATTAATGGTAGTCGCGCACTGAATTCCGCTTGCCGCCAATAAAAGAGCCGAAAGCGCAAAAGTCAGGTTTCTAGGAACATTTGGTTGTCCACTTTCTTGAGCGTCAGGCCTCGGTTTTTCACCTATAAGATAATCCATTTCTTCCATGGCCGACAATTCTAGGAAACAACACCGTTCATTGTCAAGCAAATCACTCTACAAAACTCCGTTCTTCTTTGTATAATAAGCCCAGCAACAACCTCGTCCCATGAAAAAGAAAGCTTTCCTCATTTTTGAAATTGAAGAATTCATTGTAGCCCTTTCGGCCGTAGTCCTCATCGCAGGGGCCTTTTTCGCTTGGGGCCAGACTCCAAATTATAGCGCTCTCGGCATAAATGGAGACGGCCTGATCACTATTGGCCTCGGGGCCTTGGCTATCCTTTTTCTCATTATAGACCTCATTTCCGAAAAAATTCCACCTTGGGTTCCTCTGATTTTTGGTATTTTGGCTTTGGCCATTGGTCTCATCGATTACAACGCAATTTCAACCAAAGTTGAACCATACAATGGCAGCGTCGGTCCAGGCATCTACCTCACTTTGATCGCCTCTCTTGGAATTATCACCGGTTCCATTCTAGACATCTACCGCAGTCGCAAGTAGCAAATCGCCTTTACTTTAAGGCATTTTTTGTTATACCATAGCGCATATGAAACGCGCCCTGCTAATCGTCATCGCAATTATTATCATCCTCTAGGCCGAGGGCGTTTTATTCTTTGAAAAAACAACCCTCCGCCATCCGGAGGTTTTCTTATCTAACACACAAAATGATCAACGTAAAAAACAGCTTCTACACTCTCCGGTGTATCTCCTGTCACACCGCCTACGATGAGCACGACACTTGCACCACTTGCAAGAAATGCGGCGATCCGCTCGATGTGATTTACGATTACGATTACATCAAACAACGTCTGAACATTTACGCGCTCAAAAATTCGCCGATCTCCGCGCTAAAATATCTGGCGCTTTACCCTATTCTAAATCTGGAAAAAATCATCTCTTTGAATGAAGGCGGCACGCCTCTTCATCATTGTCGCAATCTCACAAAGCGATATGGAATCAAAAACCTTTATATTAAAAATGAAGGCGCAAACCCGACGGGAGTTTTTAAAGATCGTGGCACTCTCGTTGAGGTGACAAAGGCCTTGGAAATGGGGGCAAAAGCCGTTTGTCTGGCCTCCACCGGCAACATGGCCGCATCTGTCGCCGCCTATTGTTCTGTCGCAAAGATACCTTGTTATGTGCTCGTTCCGGAAGGCACCCCGATCGGTAAACTCGCCCAGACGCTTTCTTACGGCGCGCGCATTATTCAGGTTCGCGGCACCTATTCCGACTGCGCAAAACTTGCAGAAGAAACCGCACATCGACACAAATTTTATCTCGCCGGCGATTATGTCTTCCGTCTCGAAGGTCAAAAATCACAAGCTTATGAAATTGCGGAACAGCTCGGCTGGAAAGCGCCCGATTATCTGGTTTGTCCGATGGGTTGCGGTACAAATTTATCCGCTATCTGGAAAGGTTTTTTGGAATTAAAAAAGCTCGGCCTCATTGATAATTTGCCGAGACTTATCGGCGTTCAACCCGAAGGATGTAACGTGATTGTTAAAGCTTTCAAAACTAAAAAATTAAAATTTATTCCCCAAACCAAACCAAACACCATCTGCTCTGCGGTCGCGGCCGGCAATCCTCTCGACGGCAAAAAAGTTCTCAAAGCTCTTTATGATTCTCATGGGACGGTCGTCGAATTAAATGACGACGAAGTTCTGGAGACAGAGCAGCTGATCGCCAGGGAGGAAGCCATCTTTGTGGAACCTTCCGGAGCTCTTCCCATGGCCGCTGTCGCCCGTCTCACGGCTAAAAAATTCTTCAAGAAAAATGACGTGGTTGTTTGTGTGGCCACAGGAAACGGTCTCAAGGACCCGAAATCTGCTATCAAAATTCTGCCCGATCCCCCGACCATCGATCCAAGCATCAACGAAGTTGATGCCTATTTAAAACAGAAATTGTACAATTTAAAATCGGAATCTACCCGTAATAAGCAGGAGGTCCTATGGACCCGCATTCCGGAATCCGGCCATTTAAGGAAGATTATTCATAATCGCTTTGGTATAGATCTCAAGCCCGGGATTCTCAAGAGCGTTTTCAAAACTTTGCGGGCCTACGAGACCAAGGGCAAACAAATTACCAAACAGGATCTCCAAAATATCATCGAGGAATCTCTCGACGAATACGATTCACATAATAAGTTTTTGGAAATCATAGATTTCGAAACCAAAACTTCCAAATATAATTCCGCGGAAGCCAGTATCAAACTGCGCTACGGTGATAGGATGCTTACCGGTCAGGCCAAAGGCGTGGGTACGGTCGACGCCATCATCACGGCGCTCAAGAGTAGCATCAAGGAGCACGACAAGATCCATATCACGCTCACAGATTATTCCGTGGAAATTTTTACCGGCGGTGTGGACGCGGCTGTGAAAGTAGTTATGACCGCTGTCGATAAATTGGGAAACAAAGTTATCGCGCAAGCCACTTCTCCGGACGTGATCGTGGCTTCGGTAAATGCTTTTGAGAAATGCTACAACTTCCTTTATTATAAAGCAGCGCACAAAAAGTAATCCATCCTTTATGGCTAAAACATCATCATTTCCATACGCTTATATCCGCGGAAAATTCTGCAAAAACGAAGAAGCCGTGATTCCGATCCAGTCCAAAGTCGTGCAATACGGACTCGGCGTTTTTACCGGCATTCGCGGCAACTGGAATTCCCAAAAAAAGAATCTTTTTCTCTTTCGTTTGGAGGATCACTACGAACGTCTCGCCGATGCCGCCAAAATTACCGGCCTTACTTTCAACTACACTCATCTTCAGTTCAAGAAAGTCGTCATTGATCTCATCAAAAAAAATAACATCAAAGAAGATCTCTACATTCGTCCGACTCTCTACGCGGCTTCTACGGCTTTAACACCCCGCTTTGACAATCCTGACGACGATCTCGCGCTTTACATTATTTCTCTCAAGGACTATTTCGATACTGAAAAGGGTTTGAATACCTGTGTCTCAACTTGGCGCCGGTTCGACGACGACATGTTTTCCACCAAAGCCAAGATCACCGGCGCCTATGCCAACTCCGCGCTTTCAAAAACCGAGGCCGTTCAAAACGGCTACGACGAGGGCATTTTCCTCAACCGTGACGGCAAAGTCTGCGAGGCTTCCGGCGCAAATATCTTCGCGGTCAAAGACGGGATTTTTTACACGCCTCCCCTTTCAGCGAACAACTTAAACGGCATCACCCGCCGCAGTTTGATTGAGCTCATTCGCAAAGAATTGAAACTGCCTCTCTCCGAAGAAAATTTCGACCGCTCCACTCTTTACACTTTTGACGAGCTTTTCTTTTCCGGTACCGCCGCAAAAGTGGCTTGGATTCGGGCCGTAGACAAGCGCGTTATCGGCGATGGCAAGATGGGTCCTCTCACCAAAAAACTCAAAATCATGTTCGACGAAATTTCCCACGGCAATAATTCCAAATATTCCAAATGGCTGACAAAAGTTTATTAAAAAAACGAAGCTCAATGATGACCGAGGGAGTTTCACGCGCCCCAAATCGCGCCATGCTCCGCGCCGTCGGTTTCAAAGACGAGGATTTTGAAAAACCGATTATCGGGATTTCCAACCCTTGGAGCCAGATCACGCCATGTAACATGCATCTCGACAAACTCGCTTTCGAGGTTCAGGAGGGCACGAAAATCGGTGGCGGCGTTTCCCAGATTTTCGGAACCATCACAGTTTCCGATGGTATTTCTATGGGTCACGAAGGCATGAAATATTCTCTCGTCAGCCGTGAAGTCATCGCCGACTCCATCGAAGTCGTCACCGGCGCACAGCGCTTTGACGGACTGGTTTGTATCGGCGGTTGCGACAAAAACATGCCGGGCTCGCTCATCGCTATTTCCCGCATGAACATTCCCAGCATTTTCATCTACGGTGGCACGATCATGCCGGGAAAACACAACGGCAAAGACATCGACATCGTCAGTATTTTCGAAGCCGTCGGCCAGTTTCAGAGCGGAAAAATCGACCAAAAAGAATTAAAAGATATCGAATGCAACGCCTGCCCCGGCCCCGGCTCCTGCGGCGGAATGTATACCGCAAACACAATGTCTTCAGCTATCGAAGCCATGGGAATGTCTCTCCCAAACGGCTCCACCGCTCCCGGAATTTCAGATGAAAAACATGACGAATGTTGTCGGGCCGGCAAACAGGTTGTCGAATTGATCAAGAAAAATATCACGCCACGTGACATCATGACAAAGAAAGCTTTTGAAAACGCCATCACTGTAGTCATGGCTCTCGGCGGCTCTACAAACGCTATTCTGCATCTCCTCGCCATCGCTCACTCCATCGGCGTCGATCTCACTCTCGAGGATTTCGATCGCATTTCCGACAAGTCTCCACAACTCACCGATATGAAACCGGGCGGCAAATATGTCACCGTAGATCTTCATCGCGCCGGCGGTCTTCCCGTGATCATGAAAGTTCTTCTCGAAGCCGGCTTGCTTCACGGCGATTGTCTCACAGTCACAGGAAAAACAGTTGCCGAAAATCTCGCCAACGTAAAACTTCCTTCTCCAAATCAGGACGTTATTCATACTCTCAAGAATCCTATTATGAAAACCGGTCCGCTCGTTATTCTACGCGGCAACCTCGCTCCGGAAGGCGCAGTGGCCAAAGTAAAAGGTCTCAAAGTTTTCGATCACGAAGGCCCCGCTAAAATTTTTGATTCCGAAGAAGAAACTTTTGAAGCTATAGAAAACAACAAAATCAAAGCCGGCGATACAATCGTCATCCGTTACGAAGGTCCAAAAGGCGGCCCCGGCATGCGCGAAATGCTCGCTGTCACTTCCGCTCTCGTGGGCAAAGGTCTGGGCGACTCCGTCGGTCTGCTCACCGATGGCCGTTTTTCCGGCGGCACTCACGGCTTGGTCATCGGCCACGTCGCTCCGGAGGCTTTCGTCGGTGGCCCGATTGCTCTCATTCAAAATGGCGACATCATTCGCATCGACTCCAAAAAGAAACTTTTGGAAGTAAAACTC
>Ga0265292_1002098_pt1 | contig 14820 bp, 21 predicted proteins | sample Munlanlewell296A_FD_189080 | JGI IMG/M metagenome (GOLD analysis project Ga0265292, IMG submission 189080) | Leachate microbial communities from a municipal landfill in Southern Ontario, Canada - Leachate well 296A | ecosystem: Engineered > Solid waste > Landfill > Unclassified | place: Canada...
AAGTAATGGCTGAGGCTAAGAAAAAGGGTATTGAACCTCCAATGTGGGGGTTTCCCGGAATTTCACTGGTTTACGTTTGAATCGGGTTTCACAAGTAGTCACAAAGGCCGGTCCGCTTCATCGTGGCGGTATTGTTGGTGGGCCGGGCCGGACTTGAACCGGCGACCTCCGCGGTGTGAACGCGGCGTTCCACCAAGCTAGACTACCGGCCCCCAGCACCACTAGGGAACCCGACGCAATAAAATCCTTTTCGCCCAAGATGAGACGCCTCTGTAAAACGTCTAAAAGTGAGGGCGGATAACCTAATCTAAATCTTACGCGCAAATAAGCCCCCCTTTTATACTCTGAGGACTAAGGGAGATAAGTTTAAAATAGATGGATGAGTTGCGTAAGAGAACGACATGGTCGTAAAAGTAGCCACACCGGTCGAGATCGTTGACGGAGTAAGCTTCCGCCTCAGGACCGACCAGATCGTCATCCTCGATGGCCTGACAGCCCCTCCGAAGAGCAGCGAAAAGGAGAAGAAGGCTATGGCCAAGCTTGGCGAGCTAGTTCTCAAGAAGAAGGTCGCCTACGAGGGCCACAGCATCGACGCCTTCGGCCGAACGAAGGCGTCCGTGAAGTATGAGGACGGAACCGACGTCAACAGGCTGATGGGCGAGTTCCTCGCCACCCTATAGCCCCAGGCACCCGACTCTTTCTAAACCCCAAAAATTTCCCCCGGAAACCGTTAAACACCGAGCCCGACTCGGATGATCCATGAGCGACTTCAACCGGCAGAGGGCCGATGAACTCGCCGCGAGGCTCAGGAGTCGCCCGCACCCAGACCGGCTGCGAGAGCCTCACTAGGTTCAAAAGGGACCTCGTGACATACCCCGTGAAGGAATAGGATGGACCTACTCTCACCCCTCACAATAGCGGGTGGCGCCCTGATCGCCCTCGGCATCTACTACATCGTGTTCTGGTGGAGCTACTGGAGGACGAACTACAACGGGAAACTTGTAACTGGGGGGCCCTACATGATCGTCCGCCACCCCTACTACCTCGGCTTCCTCCTGCTGACGACCGGGTTGGTCGTGATCGCGCCGCTCGTCGAGACAATCGGGCTCGCCGGAATCTCTTGGGCCGTGATAATCGCCCAGACTAAGAGTGAGGAGGAGGAGCTACTGAAGAAGTACGGTCACAGGTACAAGGAGTACATGGAGAAGGTGCGCTGGCGCCTCGTCCCAAATGTCTATTAGGGAACGCCGTTTTTAGGCGGGTCCGGTCTCTAGCCCATCTTCCTGAAGGCGTCCTTCGCGGCGCCGCAGACCGGGCAGACCCACTCCGCGGGTATCTTCTCGAAGGGGGTACCGGGGGCGACCCCGGAGGGTGGGTCGCCCTCAGCCGGGTCGTAGATGTAGCCGCACACCGTGCATTCCCATTTGTCCATGGTAGATTGCTCGGAGCCCCCCGATTTAAAGGGAACGAGGGGATGGAATCCCGGAGATCGGTGAATGAAAAAAGAAAAAAATGTTGGGACTATTCCTTGACGGTGCTGATGTCGTGGACCTCGACGGCGCCCAGGTACATCTCGTTGAGCTGGGGGTGGTTCGCCAACACGTCGGCCCTGCCTGAGAACGTGAACCTGCCTCCACGCATCATGTAGGCCTTGTCGCCGACCTGCAAGGCGCGCTTCGCACGCTGCTCCACGAGAACGATGGGCAGCCCGGTCGTCTCGGCCATCTGCTTCAGCTGCTTCATGACGTCGTTCACGAGCTTCGGCATCAGTCCAGCGGTGGGCTCGTCGACCATCATGAGTTTCGGGTCCCTCATCAGCACCATGCCCTCCGCGAGCATCTGGCGCTCACCGCCGCTCAGGGTTCCGGCGGCACGGGGCATGTACTCCTTGAGCCTCGGGAACAGGTTGAAGACGAATTCGAGCTTGTCAGAGTACATCTTGGAGCTGTTCACCGTGTAGGCCGCCATCTTGAGGTTGTCCTCGACTGTCAGTTTGCTGAAGATGTTCCCGGTCTGGGGCATGTATCCGATGCCCAACTTTGTCCGCTCGTAGGCGGGTAGCTTGGATATGTCCTTCCCTTGGAAGAAGACTTGGCCGGAGTATACGGTGGCAAGGCCCATGATCGCCTTGAGGAGCGTTGTCTTCCCCACTCCGTTCGGGCCTACGATGACGGTTACCTCACCATCGGGGACTTCGAAGTCGAGATCATAAATGACGTGTATGGGACCATAACCGACGTTCAGTCCTTTGGTCTCTAGTATGTTTCCCATTTTATTCACCTAGGTACGCTTCGATGACGCGGGGGTCCTCGAAGACCTCCTCGGCTGTGCCCTCGGTTACCAGCTTGCCGCGATCCATGGCGAAGACGTGGTCCGCGTATTGGGCGGCCACCTCGAGCCTGTGCTCGATGACGAGGAAGGTGATGCCGAGCTCGTCGCGGAGCCTGAGGACGTGGTTGAAGATCTGGTGGCAGAGCTTGGGGTCGATGCTTCCAACTGGCTCATCGAGTATGATGGTGTCGGCGCCCGCCATTAGGGTTCTGCCGATCTCGAGCAATTTCAGCTCTCCTCCACTCAGGGTGTTTGCTGGCTTGTTCCATACGTGCTTGAGGCCTAAGACCTTTAGAAGCTCGGTTGCCCTTCGGACCGCGTTGATCTCGCTGTCTATCCAGGTTGGCTTGAGGAGGGAGTAGGCGATGTTTTCTCCTTTATTGTCTGGGAGCGCGACGAGCATGTTCTCAAGCGTCGTGAGTCTGAGGAAGGGGGAGGCGATCTGGAAGGTCCTGACTAGCCCCCTCCTGGCGATCTTGTACATATCTTCCTTCGTGATTTCTTCATCGCGGTAGTAGATGTTCCCCTCCTCGGCGTGGAAGATGCCTGAGATGCAGTTGGTGAGTGTTGTCTTGCCACAGCCGTTCGGTCCGACTAGGAGGTAGATTCCGCCCTCCTTAAGACTGATGCTGATGTCATCGACTGCGGCAAATCTGCCGAAGTATTTTCTTACTTTGTCGATTCTGAGGATCTCCGACATGCTAGGATCATCACCGTATTGCCGCGGATTCGATTTAAATAGTTTTGCAGACGGTTTAAAAGTCTAATCTTTAACGAGAAAGAAGAAAAACGGAGTTTTAAAAAAGGGGTGTTTAGGAAGGTCCGATGGGAGTGTAACCTAGTACACTCGTGATGAAGGTGGTCTTCTCGAAGTCGGGGTCGTACTGGGCCATGATCTTACTGACGGATGGCTTGGTGTCTCCAGGGAAGAAGCCCCACACATCGTAGGGGGGTGCTGCCCTGTCGCCGGTCGCGTCGAGCTTGGACCAACCAGCCGCACCGAAGAATTGGTTGGCGAAGGGAGCCTGTAACGCGATGATGTCGTTTGCCTTCGAGCTCTGTGCCATGAGCATCGTATTTTCGAGTACCATCGCGATGTCGTAGACGTAGGCGGTGTATGTGCTGTACTGCTGCTTGACTAGGGCAGTATACTCCGTCTCTAGCTGCTGGAAGAGGGGAGTAACGGTTTCACGTGAGAGTAGGCTGTAGATACCGATGGCGTTTGCCTCCTCGGGGGCGTCATCCATGGCGCGCTGGCTCTTCGCGGTACCATCGCTTCCCCACCAGTGAACTGTGTAGATGTCATTGTACTGCTTCGCCTGCTTGAGTATGACAGGGATCTCGTCGAAGGAGAGTATCACTACTCCGACTCTCTGCCTCTCACCATTATAGCTGGCAACTGCCGTCTTTACCTGCTGGTTTGCGATGTCGAGGTAGTTGGCGAACTCGGTAGCCTCTTGAGAATACCTGATCTTCTCGCCACCGACCTTACCACCCATCTTCTCCCAAATGGGGATCAGTAGGTTGACGATGCCGTCACCCCAAGAGTCACCACGCTGGAAGATGATGATGGTCTTCACACCGGCGGCCCACATCACATTAGCGAGCGCTGGTGCAAGAGCCGCATCGTTCGTACACATGCGGTATAGACGGTCATCAGCAATGGCGAGAGTCGGGGATGTCGAAGAGGAACTCCACATGAGCATGTTGTTGCTGTTAACATACTGCAGTGAGCCCTGAGCCTGGCTCGACCAACCGCCACCAATGAAGACGGTGATCCCGGCGGACTTGAAGCCCTGAACCTTCTCAAGGTGAGTGTTAGGCTGTCCCTGTGCGTCATCAATCAGCCACTGGAACGTCGTGCCATAGCCGAGAAGCTGTGAGTAGGCGTTCATTTTCGGGGTAATCATTTGCTCCATGTGAGGTTTACCAGTCTCCAGACCGGTAGTACTTGCAGCGATGTAGCCAAGTTTTACGACTGTGTTCTTCAGGGGAAGTTCTTTTACAACTGAGGTAACAGTTGTGGTTTCAATCTTTGAGGGGGCAGCGAAATAACCGATGCCTCCACCGACAATCAGACCTGCTACTAGTAGCACTATTGCGAGCGTCATTCCTTTATCTGCCAAGTTTTACACCTTTCATTAACGCAGTAGTAAACTCCGCGTAACCGTATATAAGATTTAACTTAGTGATGATTTCTTGGGATAATTATGAGGTTTCGGATTAACCTCTAAATCCTCGTATTTCCTATCCTTGGATATTTAAAGGATTAAATACCTCAGAAGAAGAAGAGCGGGTTAATCCGAATTCTCTTATACATCTGTGAAAAGGAGTTTTAAGTCCGATCATAATTTTATTAATAAGATACGTATGTGAACTATTGTTTTTATATATATTTGCAATTCAGGTATAGATGATGAAAAATATTATAAAGTAAAAAATCGCTCTCCCTCCGAGAAAAATGGAAATACCAACCATTTATCTAATGGCTATCACATACGCGAGTGAATTAACTCTTCTCAGCATCGGATTCACGTTAACGTACTTAACAGCTAAAATTCCTAACTTCGCCCACGGCACATATGCCGGAATCGGCATATACGTCGCCTATACCTTCGCGAAATTCTGGCACATTTCCCCCTACTATGGTTACCCAGTTGCCTTCATACTTGGAGGGCTGGTCAGCGTGATAGTATACAAGGTAGTTATAGGGACTTTGTCAAAAATGGGTAGTGGTTCAATTGTATTGACCATCGCGACGTTGGCCATTCAGATTTTCCTAGGGGCACTGGTTAACATCTACGCTTACTCCTTCGTAGCGTTCTATGGACAGTACGCGTCAGGTTTCCTGCTTAGAGAATGGGACTTCGAGTTCCTCGGAATCGCTGGGATTTTCTGGGTAGCAATTGGTCTAAGTGTCGTCATAGTACTCATACTCCACTACCTTCTCACAAAAACCAAACTCGGAATTTCAATGAGAGCCACAGCCGAAGACACTGAACTGGCATCGGTTCTAGGAATAAACATACAAAATGTTCAAATCTTCTCATGGTTCCTGACGGGTGGCTTAGCCTGTCTCGCGGGAGCCATGATACCGATGTGGTTCATGAGCAGCCCCACAACAGGTTCCGCAATCATCACCAGCATCATGGCGGGCAGTCTACTTGGCGGGTTTGACAGCGTCTATGGAGCAATCATAGGTGGATTCACGATAGGATTCTCCGAGATCATGTTCACGTTGTGGGGACAGCAATTGCTGGGACCCTGGTTTGGTGAATACCGGCCGCTGATCCCAATGATCTTCCTAATCACGATACTGCTCATCGAACCAAGAGGACTACAGGGATTCTATGAAAGGATCAAGTCTCGAAGGAGCACTACTACAGCGATGAAGGTAAAGAAGGAGGAGACTGACAAATGATCGGCAACATTGCACTTGGTTTGCTAAGTGCTTTCCCAGCGGAGATTGCAGGCACGAATAGGCTAATAGTAGACATAGCCATGTTCTTTGGCCTACTCCTCATCGTCGCCATGGCTCTAAACTTCCAGTACGGAAACGCGGGCATACCAAACATGGGCTGCGCCGTACAGGTAATCATCGGAGCGTTCTCCGTCAGCGCGATCGTGGTGCGCCTCGACTTCTGGATCGCATCGATGGCGGGAGTGAAACTTGACGACTGGAATGATCCCTTCAAGTGGATATACAGCAACCCAAACAACGTAATTGCGACTAATGAGTTCTTTAAAAACAACGCGCTGCTATCAATGGGTATTCTGCTACTGAGTATAGGAATAGCCCTGGTATTCGGTGCGTTGATCGGTTACCTCTTGGCTCTCCCGGCCATTCGCCTGAGGGCGACGTATCTAATGATCGTCCTCATCACCATGGCGGATGCATCGCAGATTATCGGAAGAAACGTCACTTGGATCTCTGGTGGAACTCTGGGAGTATTCATCCCAGACGTCTTCGCTTGGTATCCAGGTGACAGGGGTGTCATCACCGCCGTCGTCACGCTGTTCCTCGGACTAGTCAGCTTCATGGTCTTCAGGACTATGCTCAACTCCCCCTACGGCAGGCTGATGAGATCCCTCAGAGAGAACGAGGTCACCGTAGGAAGCGTTGGGAAGAACGTCGTCGGCATCAGGAGGAACATCCTGATGTTCGCGTCGGGCGTCACGGCGATCGCGGGCGTAATGAACGTCTACTACCTCGGGTTCTCCAACGAGGGAAACTATCAGCGCGCCTACTGGACATACTGGCCATGGCTGATGCTCATCCTGGGTGGCCCCGGCAACAACGCGGGGACCTTCCTCGGAGCAGCAGTTGTCATCGCGCTGCGCCGCATCATCATCGTCTACAAGTTCGAGATATCGCAATTCTTCTTCTTCCCGATATCATACCTCGAGGACATACTGCTTGGTGGCCTGCTGGTCATAGTCATGATCTTCAGACCCAACGGACTCATCCCGGAGAAGCTTCTGTACATCCCGGGGGTAAACTACTCCAAGATGGTGAAGGAGGAAGTTAAGGTGGATTGGAGAGCCGCCCCTAAGGCGAGGGAGAAGAAGGCTCCCAAGGGCAAGGAGGGGAAGCAGTGATGAACGGACTACTACTCATAGCCAGCATGCTGAGACTCATCGGGGACGCGACGACCGACCAGTACGACAACATCCTCTTCTGGGTCATGATCGCCCTCTGGGTCATCATGCCGGTCTTCATCGTCTACGAGGAGCTGAACGAGCGGAAGGCCCTGAGGGAAGCTGAGAAGACCACATCAGGCGAAGTCTAACCCCCTTTCCCCCACGACACCTTTTTCCAATAAAACAATCAACCCAGCGGTAGCTGGGATCAACGATGATGTTGGCCTAAAATTGGGGGTTCTACTCCGTGGTGAGGGTGTAGTGGACACCCATCCCCGCCAGGGACTTGTCGATCCTGTCGATGAGGCCCTCGAGCTGCTTCATCGTCGGCTTCTTGTCGACCCACTCGAACATGAAGTCGTGGTCGCCGAGTAGTTGCTTGGCGTCGCTGATTATCTTCGCGGGCTCGTAGCAGTCGACGTAGGTGCTCTTCAGGTTGTTGAGGTAGTTTTGCCAGTCGCGGTTGTCGGCCTGCAGCCTCGTCGGGTATGGTATGCACTTGTGGCTGAACTTCACCTCCTTCTCCTTGGACATCTCGACGGCGACGCCCTCCAGAGCATGGAGCGCCTTCATGAGCGGTGGCCCGTAGATTCGAACATATGTCTTAGCCAATCTATTCGCCTAACAAATCATACCGGAGTGGATGATATAAAATCTTTCCACTCCGCGGTTCGGGGGAAATGGAAACGTGTGTTAACTGGTCGGGGCCTCTTGGGGCTTGGACATTCTCCGCATTATCAGTCGGTACTTCCTGTACTTGTCGTCCATGGAGAACTTGGCTGGGTGGGGGGACCTGACCTCTCCGCCGCAGCGGGGGCAGCTGTCCTCGCGGAGCGTGTATGAGCCGCACTTGACGCATTTCCTGAGGAGCCAGACCATGGGTGGTCCACCTAGTCCCTCTTGAAGGAGATGGTGCCCTCGTGGCTGGCCCAGTCCTTCTCGGCCTGCTTCACGATCCGGTCGAGGGCGAGCTCGGCCTTCTTGTAGTCCTCGGAGGTGACCTCGACCCTGTACTTGGGGGCGCCGAGGGTGTATATGTTGACGGTGGACTCGGTCTCCTCGCCGAGGTCCTTGACGCCCCTGAAGACGTCCTTTATCTCCTCGACGCCTCTGCTGCCCATTGCGGTGACCTCGAAGACGCCCTGTATGGTCACGCCCTTGACCACTATCTTCTCCTTGGCGATGGCGGCGAGGGCGTCGGCGGTCTTCGCCTTTATGCCCGCGTCGGTGAATATCTTGGCGCCCTTCTTGGCGGCCTGCTCGAGGGCGTCGTAGAGGATGATCTGGGCCTCGTTGAGCCCGGGGATTATCTCGTCGTAGAGGTCCTCCGGCGTGACCTTTAGCTCGGTGGCCGCCTGCTTGAGTAGGGTCTCCGCCTTGCGGGTCTTCTTCCACTGCTCTATCTTCTTCCTGCGGTCGTCCTTGTTGACCCTGCGTAGGGATAGGTCGACCTGGCCCTTTGAGGGGTCTACCCTTAGGACCTGGAGTACGACCTTCTGGTTCTCCCTGACGTGGTTGCGGATGTTTCGGACCCAGCGGGAGCTGATCTCCGAGATGTGGAGGAGTGCTTCCTTGTTGTTGTACTCGTCTAGGGCGACGTATGCGCCGTATGACTCGATGCGGCTGACGGTCGCTACGACCATCTCGCCTGTTTCCGGCCACTCGGCGTGCCCCAGACTCATGGGCTTGGTCACCCTAGAACTGCCATGACGGAGCCGTTGATCTCGGCCTTGCCGCCGGTTGGCCTCGCGATGACCTCGCCGCATGTGCGGCACTTTATCTCGTGGGTCGCGTGGCTGAATACGATCTGCTCAGACTCGCAGCTGAGGCATTTTACCCTCAGGAACCTCGATGAGGGCCTGGGGATTAGGTTGTCCCACTCCGCCATCTTACTCCAACTCCGCCTTCTTGAGCCGTATTCCCTCGCGCATCAGGCTGTGCTTGCACTCCTTGCACTGGAGCAGTAGTGTGGTCTTCTTTGTGACCTTGGCCTGGTTGTGCTGCATGGGGAACTTTTGGCCGCCGTAGCCCTGCTTGCGCTGAGCCTGGTCGCGCTCGCCCTTCCGGGCACCGCGGCGCTTCCCGGCCTTGTAGAAGGCGACGGTGAACTCGGTGTGAGTCTTGCACTTGGGGCAGAAAGTCCTGATGATTTTTGGAACTTTCATGGCTCTGTCTCCACTAGCTTGGCTATGCCCTTCCTTATTAGGTTATCCGCATTCTGCGCGGGGAGGGATGCGACATCCTCGGCCTTGAATGGGCCGTATGTCTTCATGTCGACGCCCATTATAGCGGGGAGCGGCTGGGTCAGGCGCACCACCTTGAAGCCCTTATCGGTCATATCGTGGGGTTGGGGGGGTTGACTCTGGGGAATCGGTGGTGGCGTGACCACGGGGGGCGCCTCGACGGCGGGCTCCCTGGTCTGCAGCGCCTGCTTGAGGCCCTGCGTGTGCGCCGCGAGTAGGCGACGCATCTCAACCTGGAGCCGCTTCTCCTCCGCTGTGAGGTTGAGGGGCTCCATGGGCGCCCCGTTGAGCTCTGATGTGACGAGCTTCGTGAGCCGGAGGTGGTTGATGTCTTGGAGCATCTTCTCCGCGTGCTCCCGCTCCTTCTCGATGAGCTTTCCCCTGACGGATGTCTTTTCGGCGGCGCGGTTCTGCTCCCGGAGCTGGGTGATGTAGCCCGCCATGGCCTGGCGGAACCCCTCCGGGAGGGGCTGTATGTCTGGCCTCTGCCTCTCACGCCTCCAGGCATCGTACAGGGTCCTGTATGACTCCGTCATGGCTCGATTCTTGCTCCTTTTTTACAGAGTAGGAACATGGCCACCGCCATGGGGACCACGATGGTCTCCTGGCTGTAGGGGCCGTACTCCGCGTCGCCGATCCTAACCTTCGGGGCGTGGCGGACATATATCTTCGCCTCTCCGCCCCTGAACGCTATTGCGCTTGTCAACGGATCGTAGTCCGGCAGCGATTCGAGTTGGATCGTCTGGACCTGCCAGCCGGTCTTGCCGTGGAGGGTGTTGGGGAGGCGTATGAGGCGGTGGATGTCGGTAGTGACCACGGTGTCAATGTCGGCGGCCTGCTCCTTGACGGCGATCTCCATTATCCGCCCGAGATCGGTCATCAGCCTCTCCTCGTCGCCGACCCCGACGGCCTTCAGGAACATGCTGGGGTGACCCTCCTCGAGTATGGTTAACGCCTTCTCCTTCTCGTTGACCAGTAGGCTGGTGATCTTCCTGCCCAGTTTCAGGTCCTTCACGGTCTGGGCGTCGGCGGAGGCTATGTAGTCGTATAGGGCCCTGCCGGCCCTGCCCCTCCACCCCCCGTCTGCGAGGGTCGATCTGCCCCCCTTGGCGCGGGGGTTGAAGCCCAGGTACTCGGGCTTGAGGCCCGTGCCAAGCATGTAGTCTACCACCTCCCTGCGCCCCGACTGGTCGAGGCCCCTTATGCGCTTGCTCCTGACGTGGACGTGGTAGCCGCGGTTGCCCGAGAAGTTGACCACGAGTTCGTTGGCGGGGCTGAACCCGAAGTCCTGTATGAGTATGTCGAGGAGTTTCTGGGTCTCGTGCTTCGCGGCCTGTAGGCAGTGCTCGCAGAGCCACGACTCCTCCTCGAAGGCGGCCTTGCCGCACGCGCATATCTCCGGGGGCTTACCGGTGCCCTCGGCTCCGCAATTCCGGCATTTCCACTTATCGTGCTCGTGCTGACAGGGGAGGTCGAAGTGGTCAGCGTCTATGTCGAAGACGAGGTCGGCCCCGGTCCAGCCCTTCCCCGCCATGTCGGCGTCGGGGCGCTGGTAGTAGCTGGAGCTGTGGTAGCTGTGGGCGGGGCTGCTCTCGGAGAGGTAGCGTCGGAAGGCGCCCTCGTCGGGGAAGCCTATGTGGCGGAACATCGCCTTGCCGCCGAACTGGAGGAAGGCGAACTCGCGTTGTTTGATCTCGGTTGGCGCCGGGATGCTCCGGGCGTTTCCCTGGTACCACCTATGGAACTGGTCCGCTACGAACCTCGGGCTACCCCAGTCCTGCTCCATAGGCGCTCAGTATGTGTTGTCCGTCGTCGTCTTAAAACTGGTTTGGCTAGACTCTACTTGCTGAGGCTGCGGTGTGGGCACTTGCCGCAGAGCTGGGGGTTGAAGCGCACGACGTTGTTGTAGTGTTTGCAGAAGTGGAGCCCCGTGTTTCTGATCTTGTCCTTGACGGTTTCCGCCAAGCCTGTTCTTCTATTGGCTCGGCTTCGGGGTATTTGAGGGTTGAGCCTGCGGCTGGGGCCTCTGGTAGGCCAGTCGGCGCGCCTTTATGCGGTAGTAGCTGAGTGGGTGCTTCACTCGTTCGCAGATGTCGTCCTTGTTGCGGCAGATGGCGTGGGTGCGAAGGGTGTCGCAGAGGGGCGGCGTGTACTTTGTGCGGTTTCCCCGGACGCCGGCTATGTGCTCCACCTGATACTGTGTCATCGCCGGGTCGAAGTCGGTCACGCTCGTGTAGAGGTCGACGAGGCGGTCGAGGGGCATCCCGACGGTGACCAGGAAGCTCGTGAGGGCGAAGCGCTCCATGTGGCTCGCGCGTCTGCCGGCGAGCAGCCCCTCCATGCAGTACCGGATGCAGGGCGGGAATGCCTCGTTGATAACCTCGGATGGGAGGTCCTCGCCCCCGAGCCTTGTGCGGTTCTCCTCGAAGACCTTGGAGACCCGATTCAAGCGCTCCTGCAGGGGCTCGGGGAGGTTGATCTTCACCTGCTTACTCACCCGCTCCTTGATCAGGGTCTCGACCTCCCCCTGAATGAGCCGGGCGACCTCCCGCTGAGTGAGGAGGACGTAACCATTCTTGACTATGCGGTTCACCAGCTTCCACTTGTCCTCGTGGAAGGAGCCGGAGGAGTGGAGGTAGTCGCTGAAGTGGAGCTGGAAGTCATGGAGGACGCCGTCGTAGCGCTCCCCCGAGTCCTTCAGGTCCCAGCCAAAGTCGTCTCTAGCAATCTGGGCGAGCTTGTCGCGCTCCTCCTCTTGGAGGAGGAAGTATACGCGGACGGCCTCGGCGAGGGCGTAGCGTCGGCTGAGGAACTGCTCGCCCTTTACGGTGACGAACATGGCCGCAACGGGGAAGCTGAGGAGTTCCGTCATGTAGTCGTCGAGTCGATCGTCGATGGCGCCGTCCTCGATGGCCTGTATGATCCGTTCCGCCGCGCGGTCGAGGACCTTTGAGTAGCTTGGGTCGGCTAGGTCGTCGAGCTGGAGGTTCAGGGCGTCCACTAGCTTCACCGCCTCCCTGAGGAACGGGTACTTGGCCGCCTCCCTCTCAAGCATGTCCTTCAGCCCTCATTGTGCCCCGGCTGAAAAAAGGCTTCCCCCGAGGCGCCTCGTGGTGGTTAGGTCGGTTTAATGTCGATGCACGGATAGCGTTCCTTGCCCTTTCCACCGGTGGGCTTGATTACGCTCACGTTGCTGCAAGATCGAGTGCTCAGCGGCTCTATCGGATCACATTGGCCAGTCCCTGGAAGTGGGAGTCGAAGCTGGCTATCGTCTCTGACTTCCTAGCGGACATCACGGCGAGGCTTGTGCAGTCTGTGAAGCTGAGCCCCGCGGCTCCAAGCCTCTGGAACAGGGACCACGCAGAGTTGAAGGTGTGTTCATCGACGTGCACCATCTCTATAAACCTCTTATCGACGAGGCTCAGGATCATCTCACCTAGTCGAGTAGCGTTTTCGAGCCTCTTGGTCCTGACGAGCGCCGTCGTTACGGCCTCGTCGAAGACGTAGTCGGATGTGAACACGTGGCCGTGGTCGCCGCTTGTGACGTCCTTTATGATCTCGATGGCGCGGTCATGGTCAACGTCCCTCGTATTGTGGACGGCTACGAATAGGCTGGTGTCGATGAAGACGCCTCGACCGCGCCTCATGGTTTGCCTCGTCCCCGTGTGGCGTAGAGGTGCTCATCGATCTCGTCAGCCCGGGTCTCTACCCCCCAGTCTGTTGAGAGTCGAAGCAGACTCTCCAGTTCATCCCCTTCAGGTGGAGCTTCACCCGTCGTCCTCTCCAACAGCTCTTCCTCGTGGTCGAGGGACACGCGGATAAGGGCGTCTATGAGGTCGTTTAGGGATATCTTCTTGCCCTTGGTCAAGGTGATCTTGGCTTGGATACGGTCAAGCAACTCCTTGGAAGCCTCGCTGACCTTTATCGAGGTAGCCACGAGTAAGGGTAGAATTTTCTACTAATTATACTTTTCTACTTTTTCGACCAGTGGCGTGCAACCTCCTCAGCGGTGGCGTGCCAGACGGCTGGGAAGCGCTCTATGTAGTTGAGGAGCCTGTCGAGGAGCATGAGGCCCCCGGGTTTGCCGATGATCTGGGGGTGGAACATCGTGGTGTAGCAGAGCCCGTATTGGTAGTAGCCGTCGAAGGCGTTCGTCCATATCTGGTAGCCCGTCTCGGGGCTCTGTATGCGCGTGTTGTAGCTGGTGCCGGGGTAGTCGGCGAAGAGGTGGAAGTCGTCCATGTCGTAGTAGCTGGGCACGATGGTGAGGCCGTTCCCTAGCCTGTAGGGTAGGTCGCTGCCCCTCATGCTCGAGTCGTAGAGGAAGCCGTTCTCGGCGAGGATGTCGTGTGTGTTGGGGCCGACCTCTCCGCCGGCGACGCGGTTGCCGACGGGTGTGAACCCGGACGCCTCCTTAATCGCGTCTCGGGTGGCGAGTATCCGCCTCGCCTCTTCCTCCTTCGGGAGCTTCACGGTGTCCTCGTGCTTCCACCCGTGGCAGGCGAGCTCGTGGCCCCGTCTCCCGATCTCCCTGAAGACGTCGGGGTGGTTGACGGCGTTTATCCCGGGGACGAAGAAGGTCGCCTTGACTCTGTGCTTGTCTAGGAGGTTGAGGAGGCGCGGGTAGACGGGGGCGTTCCACTCGTACTCTCCCAAGCTCATGGTCCGCGGCATGCTCGCGACCTCGGGCCTGTTCCCCATGAAGACGTACTCCGCGTCGCAGTCGAACGTCAGGCAGACGGCGCACCTCTTACCCTCGGGCCAAACACCGCCCATCAATCACACCCAAGATAAAACCCACACACACCGAGATAATCATCGCTATGCCCGTTAATCGGGAGAAAACAGGGCGGACGTAGAACCCTAACACAGTTCGCCCCTCCACAACCAAGATAACAGATCCAGCCCCCCCGGATCAGTATTATCAATGTCCACATCATCAGACCCGAAGAAGATCAGAGTCCTCTACGTGGACAAAGAGCCGACGCGCCTAGAGTTTACGCGGTCGATAAAGGGGAAACTCCCAAACCTCGAGATCACGACCACCTCAAACCCCCACGACGTCGTCAAGATACTGCGGGACGGGTTCGACTGCCTCATACTCAACGGCGAGATGGGAGACGTAGACGGCCCGCAGATCGCCGAGACCGTCAGGGGCAGCGGCTTCCCGAGCCTCCCAATAATAATCATACGGGGCTCAGACAAGGTGACGACGAAAAAAGAAGACGAGGGAGCCGGAGTCGACGCGTTCTACGACGAGGAGAGAGGCTCGGAGCGCGTGGAGGAACTCGCGGCGACCGTGCTGAGGCTCGCCGAGAGCAGGTCGAGGAGGGCCGAGGCGAAGAAGAGAGGCATACACGCCCCCATAGGGGCTTAGGGCAGCAAGGACCCCGCGCCTCGGGTACGAGATACCCCTCCAACCTCCGCCGGCATCCGCCGCCAAACAACCCCGAAAAAGACCCCAAAACCGAAAACAGATGAAAATAACCGGAAACGCGGCGACGACGAACACACCCCCCTCCCCCCCCACGTGCACGCGACGAGAAACAGACAAACGGAAAAAAGGGCCCCAGTCGGGCCGACTAGTTGACGACGACGTTCTCGA
>Ga0265292_1002099_pt1 | contig 14818 bp, 6 predicted proteins | sample Munlanlewell296A_FD_189080 | JGI IMG/M metagenome (GOLD analysis project Ga0265292, IMG submission 189080) | Leachate microbial communities from a municipal landfill in Southern Ontario, Canada - Leachate well 296A | ecosystem: Engineered > Solid waste > Landfill > Unclassified | place: Canada...
TTTCCTTTTCCCGCTGGCAGTTTTAAAGATGATGCATAAATTTCTTTCCCCAGTGGTTGTAATTCACACGATATAACTTGTTTAATAACAACCTTTTCTCCATTGATCAGAGACAGATTAACTTCTCCGGCCCATTTTTCATAAGTATCATTAATCAGGTTAATTGGGATATTAATTTCACTACCTGATTTCAGTTTTTCATCCCACATGTTTATCATTATCCCAACCGGATTAAATGCAGGTCTTACATACTGATAAAAATATGGCGCAAATATCAGGTTTTTTTTATCTGAAAAATTATCACTTGTCTGACCACGGGGAGGGTCAGGACGCGAACCTTCAAGTCCAAAGTCATACAATACCCCTGCAAATCTCCGATGTGCACGCCAATATTCGGTTTCCATACCTAAATATTTTGCATACAATTCGAAGCGTTTTTCAGGAGTATCTGCTTCCGGCCATAAATTTGCATATAAACTGTCAGTTAGTGTGGTGGGTGAACCATCACTATTTAGCCACATCCATGGATATTCATTAATAATAATACTTGGATTATTTATTATTGGTACAGCTACACCGAGTGTTTTAGGCTCCTTAAAGAATTTTTTCAGCAGACCCTCCTTAATCTTTATTTTCTTATTCTTCATCAAGGAATCATAGTAAGGGTATAAGAAATAGGGGTGTGCTTCTATTACATCAGATGCACTTGCCTGCGGGGACCAGCCATTATCCCATGGACGATTAGAGAGATCAAGTGCCCGGACACTATTAATAGCTATTGCAGTCGTATCGGTTACTGATTCATTTTGTGCATCCCAAATTACCACACAAGGATGGTTCCATCGCTCCCGCATCCATTCCCGGTATTCAGCCGAAAGATGCTTCGAGGTTATTCCTTTTAACAGCTCTTCAGAAGGACCTTTGCCCCCAGTCCAAATCGGGTATTCATCCTGGATCAGGAATCCCACGCTGTCGGCAATCTCATACCACCTTTCCGGTGGAAATCCGATGCAGTACCTCATACTATTCCAGTGCATATCTTTAAATGTCTCATGCAGCTTTGCTACCCATTTCTGGTTCCAGGGCAAATCACCTCTCTCAGGGTCTTCAAAAAACCGGAAGATACACACAATAGTACCTCTCATATAATAAGTCTTTCCATTGAGTAAAACAACACCGTTGTCTTTCCCTGTTGAAAAAGTACGCATTCCAAAACGAGCAACAGCATTGTCACCCTTGGTGCTGAGTTCCAGGTCGTATAGAAAAGGATTCTCCGGAGACCAAAGTTTAAATCCTGGCATTGATATTTTGAAATCAACAATTTCTTCACCTTTCTCAGCAGGTTTGTTTTGTTTAACATTTCCTTCTGCAACGATTTCCTTTGAAACAGTCTCACGTACAATATATGAAAGATCAAATGGCTGATTATCACCATCTTTTTTAATTTCGGCAACAACTCTTAGCTGCCCATTTTCGATATCCGGAACTGTTTGAATATTAGATATAAATGGGGATCCGGATAAAATAAGTTTCACATCATCGTAGATACCGGGTGGGAAAAGAAGTTTTTCATAGTCATATCCCTTGACAACTGTATCAGGCAGATTATTTCGGCATCCAACAGAAATTACAAGCTCATTCTCCTTGCCTGATTCTTTCAGGAATGGTTTAATATTGATAACTGTTGGCGTGAAATTATATGTATTTTCCCCTGCCAGTTTACCATTAATAAAAACCCTCGTATGATACATTGATTTATTTATTTTTAATTGCACAATATCAGAATTCCCATTATCAACAGTAAAGGTTCTTCTGTACCAGTAAAGGGTATTGAAGAAGAGGCTGAAATTATATAAATGGCCTCTACCAAATGAAAATGGATTGGTGCTATCAGAAACTTTGTATGGTTCTTCAATTGCAGGAATTGCCATATCAATCAGGCCAGGTACGGGGATCTTAGCTGCGTAATCTGAGGGAATACCCGAAAGGGTATCTGTTTTAGTGATATCCCAAGTGCCATTTAAGCTTATTTCCCTCCTCTGGGTTTGATTTTTTTGGCAGCCAGCCAGTATGAGTAAAAAAAACATAATGAAAATAAAACTTTTCATAGATTTTGTAATGAATTTTTGTGCAGAAACTGAAGGGACAATCAACAGGTAAAAAAAATACTTTAATAAATTTCTTTTCATAATTTTTATGGTTTTATGTGGTGAAACATTGTTTATTAAATTGTTTAATATTATTCCATCGAAAATTCTCTGATACTTTTTACTGATTCACCCAGGTAATTTATTTCAGCAACAAGCTTATATTTTCCTTTTTCCGCTGGCAGTTTTAAAGATGATGCATAAATTTCTTTCCCATAGGATAGCTATCATACCGTTTCCATACATCGCACTCACTCATCTACCCGGTGGAGCCAGAGCGATTTCAGATCGCAGATTGGACTAACCGTATTGGTGAGCGCCCGAATTGTTATCCGTTGGCGGCCCTGTTGCAGGTAAGATTTGCCAAGGGGCAGGCTCTCGAATGTTTGTATAAACCAAGTTGAATTGTCCCGACCGGGCCTTAAACGGGGCTCAGGATTATATGTGTGATTGATAGTACCCTCGACAACGGATTCACCAGCCTCTACACGTAACGTAGTCCCAACCGCTTCAGGCGGACAGGTATAGGCAATAGAAACCTTGTAATCTCCTGCTTTAACTACGTCGATGTTCCACCAGATGCTATCATTCGGCGAGGTCCAGCCGGTCAACCAGTCATGGGCAAAGCCCCACCGGTTATACCAGCTGACACCACTGGTGAAATAGGCCTCTGGAGCGGGCAGTTCAACTATAGGCTGTTCCGTGTATCCGACCGGTATGAGTGGGCGAGTAATGGGATTCTGGGTGACGTCGGCGAACCAGCGGTCATACGCGTTACTGAGGCAAGTCAGCGTGTCTGGATAGGCCGTAGCCACGTCCTGTGTCTCGGACGGATCCTTGCGCATGTCATAGAGCTGCCAACCATCTCCCTCATTCACAGCCCGCCAGCGCTGCGTTCGTACCGTTCCGCCATAAGGTTGGATATCGGTGATGACGGAGTCCCGATATTCGACCATCCGTTGCCAACCTGCTGAACGTGCAAACAGCAACCTGTCCGGCCAACCGGGTTCAGAGCCGTCAAATAAGGGGACTAGGCTCCGACCGTCCAAAGGTAGCGTTTCGAGTCTGGTAATACCGCATAGTTCAGCGATGGTGGGAAACAAATCAATGTGTGCAGCTATACGATCAACGGTACCCGGAGTTAGGTTTCCCAACCATCGGATAAACATGGGTACCCGCATTCCGCCCTCGTGCACGGTCCCTTTCATACCACGCATGCCCGCATTATACCGACTGCCTTCGCTTCCCTCCGCACCGTTATCCGATAAAAAAATCACGATGGTGCGCTCGGCAAGGGCTAGTTCCTCCAGCTTTGCCAGTAAACGGCCGACGTTCTCGTCCACATTCTCAACCATACCGTATATAGTAGCGGTTCTGGCATCCAGACCGCGAGCGGTATACTTGTCGAAGTATCGGTCCGGTACCTGAAACGGTGAGTGAGGTGCGTTATAGGGAACATAGCAGAAAAACGGTTCCGACTGGTGCTTCTCGATGAATTGCAGGGCAGAATCGGTCAGAATGTCCGTGATATAGCCTTGTGTTTCAACATATTGACCGTTATGATCCAATTGCGGATCGAAATACAGGTTGGTATGGCCATGTAATATGCCGAAAAATTCATCAAAGCCCTGTCCGTTCGGGTTGCTGGGAAAATGTTCGCCGATATGCCACTTACCGAAACAACCGGTTGCATAGCCAGCCGTTTGCAGAATTTCGGCAATCGTAACCTCTTCAGGACGCACAGTCTCGAGCCCACGCGTTACCGACAATACACCAGTCCGCAGAGGGTATCGCCCGGTCATTAGGCTGGCGCGGCTGGGGCTACTGTAAGGGCATACCATGAATCCTTCAAACTGAAGCGATTGAGATGCCAGGTTATCCAGCACAGGGGTGCTGATTTTTTCATTGCCGTGATATTTGAGGTCCCCGTATCCCTGGTCGTCGGTCATGATCAAAAGGATGTTGGGACGTTGCTCCTGCTGTTCGCTGCAGGAAACAAAAAGAGAGTCCAGTATTAGGGTCCCAAAGATGACATGGAAAGCAGACAGGTATTTGAAGACTGTAGTTGGTTGGTTCATGATATGGCACTTTGAAGGTGATTGAATAGTTTCGAATAGATGATTAAACCATAAGTTTTTTATTTTCATAAGTATAAATGTAAAATCACTAATGTTTTTAAGTAATAATTAAAATTTTAATAAACCAAAATAAAAAATTTAAACAGTCTCTAAATTGCTTAATTTATTCAATCGAAAATTCTCTGATACTTTTTACTGATTCACCCAGGTAATTTATTTCAGCAACAAGTTTATATTTTCCTTTTTCCGCTGGCAGTTTTAAAGATGATGCATAAATTTCTTTCCCCAGTGGTTGTAATTCACACGATATAACTTGTTTAATAACAACCTTTTCCCCATTGATCAGAGACAGGTTAACTTCCCCGGCCCATTTTTCATAAGTATCATTAATCAGGTTAATGGGGATACTAATTTCACTACCTGATTTCAGTTTTTCATCCCACATGTTTATCATTATCCCAACCGGGTTAAATGCAGGCCTTACATACTGATAATAATAAGGCGCAAATATCAGATTTTTAACATCTGAAAAATTATCACTTGTCGAACTACGGGGAGGGTCAGGACGCGAATGAGAAAGTCCACTGAAATGCAGTACACCGGCATATCTACGATGCGCACGCCAATATTCGGTTTCCATACCTAAATATTTTGCATACAATTCGAAGCGTTTTTCAGGAGTATCTGCTTCAGGGATTAATTTCGTATATATACTGTCAGTGAGTGTGGTGGGTGAACCATCACGATTTAGCCACATCCATGGATATTCATTAATAATAATACTTGGATTATTTATTATTGGTACAGGTATACCGAGTGTTTGTGGCTCCTTAAAGAATTTTTTCAGCAGGCCCTCCCTAACCTTTATTTTTTTATTATTTATCAAGGAATCATAATACGGGTATAAGAAATAGGGGTGTGCTTCTATTACATCAGATGTACTTGCCGGCAAGCCCCAGCCATTATCCCATGGACGATTAGAGAGATCAAGTGCCCGGACATTATTAATAGCTATTGCAGTCGTATCGGTTACTGATTCATTTTGTGCATCCCAAATTACCACGCAAGGATGGTTCCATCTCTCCCGCATCCATTCCCGGTATTCAGACGAAAGATGATCCGAGGTTATTCCTTTCAACAGCTCTTCAGAAGGACCTTTGCCCCCGGTCCAAATCGGGTATTCATCCTGGATCAGGAATCCCACGCTGTCGGCAATCTCATACCACCTTTCCGGTGGAAATCCGATGCTGTACCTCATACTATTGAAGTGCATATTTTTAAATGTCTCATGCAGCTTTGTTACCCATTTCTGGTTCCAGGGCAAATCACCTCTTTCAGGGTCTTCAAAAAACCGGAAGATACACACATTAGTACCTCTCATATAATAAGTCTTTCCATTGAGTAAAACAACACCACTACCTTTCCCTGTTGAAAAAGTACGCATTCCAAAACGGGCAACAGCATTGTCACCCTTGGTGCTGAGTACCAGGTCGTATAGAAAAGGGTTCTCCGGAGACCAAAGTTTAAATCCTGGCATTGATATTTTGAAATCAACAATTCCTTCACCTTCCTCAGCAGGTTTGTTTTGCTTAACAATTCCTTCGGAAACGATTTCTTTTGAAACAGACTCACGTACAATATATGAAAGGTCAAATGGCTGATTATCGCCATCTTTTTTAATTTCGGCAACAACTCTTAGCTGCCCATTTTCGATATCCGGAACTGTTTGAATATTAGATATAAATGGGGATCCGGATAAAATAAGTTTCACATCATCGCAGATACCGGGTGTGAAAAGGAGTTTTGCAAAATCATATCCCTTGACAACTGTATCAGGCAGATTATTTCGGCATCCAACAGAAATTACAAGCTCATTCTCCTTGCCTGGTTCTTTCATGAATGGTTTAATATTGATAACTGTTGGCGTGAAATTATATGTATTTTCCCCTGCGAGTTTACCATTAAGAAAAACCCTCGTATGATACATTGATTTATTTATTTTTAATTGCACAATATCAGAATTCCCAATATCAACAGTAAAGGTTCTCCTGTACCAGTAAAGGGTATTGAAGAAGAGGCTGAAATTATATAAATGGCCTGTCCCAAATGAAAGTAGATTGGTGCTATCACATACTTTGTATGGTTCTTCAATTGCAGGGATTGCCATATCAATCAGGCCAGGTACGGGGATCTTTGCTGCGTAATCTGAGGGAATACCCGAAAGGGTATCTGTTTTAGTGATCTCCCAAGTGCCATTTAAGCTTATTTCCCTCCTATGGGTTTGATTTTTTTTGCAGCCAGTCAGGATGAGCAGCAAAAACATAACGATAATAAAACTTTTCAAAGATTATTTATTTTAGTTTTTAAAATTTTAAAAAAATCGTCCCTGGAAGACCTAATTCTTCGGGAAAAGTGGCTGAATTTTAAATTCCTTCCTTGCAGACAAAAACAATTCACTAAACTCCTTCACCAATTCAGGATATTGATTAGCCACGTTGTTCGTCTCTCCCGGATCAGTTTCCAGGTTATACAACTCAAAAACCTCTTTTCTGGCTGAAGCACTGACATTCAATTTCAAAGCCTTCCATTTTGCTTTGCGAATGGCCTGAATTGCCCCATCCTTTGCAAAATTCCAATTATAATGTTCCCAGTACAAATAATCATGTTTTTCGGTCTGTCTGTTTCCCAGCAATGTGGGAAGAAAGGAAATACCGTTTAAACTATCAGGAACATTTTGAGAAATCAGATCAGCGAAAGTTGGAAGAAAATCCCAGAATGCAAACTGCTCAACGCTTCTTGTGCCTTCCGGAATCACACCAGGCCACCTTGCAATAAAAGGGACTCGTATTCCACCCTCGTATAAAGTCCACTTCGTATCACGTAATTCCCCATTCGAATTAAAAAATTCGACCTGATGCTTCCATGGCTGCGATCCTGGCTGCGGTCCGTTGTCTGATGTAAAAATCACCAACGTTTTTCTATCAAGTCCTAATTCCTTCAATTTATCAATGATCATCCCTACTGAATTGTCCATGTTTCGTATCATGGCAGCATAACCCTTTTCGGGAGTTGGCCAATCCATTTTTTTAAATTCATAATAGTCGGGCACTTCCATTCCATCGCCACTGAAGTTCCAGCCCTCGGTATTTTCATGGGGAACTGTAAAGGGAAGGTAAAGAAAAAACTTTTTATCCCGGTTTTTTTCGATGAATTCAAGAGCATGGGAATTAAACAAATCATGTGTATACTCGTTTTTCACTTCGGACACACCTGTTCCCTCCGGTTGATCAGCCCAGGGATTCACACCGTTTACAGTTGCAAGTTTATTGTTGAGCATTACTTTCCGGCCATTCTCATATAAAAATTCAGGGTAATAATTATGTGCATGATACATGTTTATATAACCATAAAAATAATCGAATCCTTTTTTGTATGGATCATCAGGGGGAGGGGGATGGCCTAATCCCCATTTGCCTATAGCGCCGGTTACATAACCGGCATTTTTAAACACTTTCCCAAGAGTCAATTCATCATCACCGACTAATTGATCGGGATTGTTTGCGCGAACGGAAGCATATCCCGTGTTTTTTCCCGTCATCAAGCATGCCCTGGAAGGAGCGCTCACTGTCGATCCGGAGTACATTTGAGTAAAAAGCATTCCTTCGTGTGCCATTCTATCTATTTGTGGAGTAGATAAGATTTTTTGACCGTAACAACTTAAATCGCCATATCCCAGATCATCAGCAAGAATCAGGATCACATTGGGTGACTCCAATTTCTTATCATCTATCTTCTTTTGTAACGCTATACCGAATAAGCCAATGATTGGCATTAAACCTGCAGCAAGTTTTTTCGAATTTAAATATCGCATTTTAAAAAATTTAAAATTTAACCATTTTTTAAACGTTACGGCTTATTTATGAAAAATAAGCCGTAACGTTCATATCCAGAATTACTTCTGAATGAAACCTACCATCCTGGATTTTGGAGCAAATTAGGATTAAATGTTAATTCATCTTGTGGGATAGAATACAAATAATCCTGACCCTCCCTGAAATTGTAACCATTGGGCATTTGATTAGCAAAGTAATCTATTAATGAGTTCTCGTCAAGGCGTGGTATAAAATTTGGAAATTCTGCTGCACTAAAAGGATATCCTTTAGACCTTTTCCCTTTAAAAATGGAATGTGCAGCCCATCTCATATAATCACCTGCCCGGAATCCTTCAAGGGCCAGTTCCACTCTTCTTTCCCGGCGAATTTCATATAACTCATCTGAAATAGTATAACCATAATTAACCGGATTTAAATCTGAACTTTGCGGATTAACAATAAAATTGGGCATACCGGCTCTTTGTCTTAGTAAGTTAAGTTGCGTATAAGCAACCGTATTGTTGAGTTCATATTTCGCTTCAGCATAGTTTAACAATACCTCTCCGTATCTAAAAAAGATTAAGCCTGTTTCCGCCGGTGTATCCCATTGTAAACCAGCAGCACGGGAAGATGGATTGGATGTTTTTTTAACTTGAAACCCTGTTGTGCATAGTTGCAGTCCACCCAGATTAATAGTGGGTTTCGTAAAAAATGAATTCTGTGATACCGACATTAAGTCTCCGGGTATCCAGATTGTTGATTTTAGCCTGGGATCACAATCAGTTGCAATTTTGCTTAAAAAGGCATTCCCTTTGGTTGTTTTGGCTAATCCCAAATAATCATAAGGTTGTCCATCTTTTTTAAGATAGGATGAAACAAGCTCCCAGGTAAACCCTTTTTGATAGGCATAGAAGGTAGTTAAATACTGGGCAATATTACCTAATCCATCCGCAGCATTAAAGGCTCTGTAAAATAACACTTCGTTTACGGCCGACATATTATCCAATCCAAATAACTGATAGTAGTCTTTGTCCGGATTCCCTGTATTATAAATGCCTACCTTATAATTACCACTCATCAACTCTTCTGCGGCATCAATACATGCCTGAAAATATTTGTTTGGATTTGCTCCAGTTGTTCCAAATGGGTCATTGGCATGATATTTTTGCCAGGTTCCCTCATACAAAGCCACTCTTGTTTTAAATGCTAATGCAGCTTCTTTATTGAGTTGATTATTCCCTGTTGTAGTTCTGGCTTTAAGGTATAATGCAGCTTTATCAAGATCAACGAGAATAGAATCAACAATCAATGTCCGTGGGTCTCTTGGGCGCATCAATTCCTGTTCTGAATCAATTTGTAATGATTTTGAGTACCAGGGTAAATTTCCATACATTTTTAATAGGTTAAAATAGAACATGGCTCTAAAAAAATGTGCTTCCCCCACATAATGCTTATAGCTATTAATATCATCTTTACATTTTTTGTAATTTTCTAAAAAAATATTGACATTTCTAATATTAGTCCATTGATTCATCCAATTACCTGTACTCTTAACTCTTTGTCCATGCATAACTACATCTGGAGTTGTCTGAATCACATTGTCTGAATTGTTATCACGGTTAACCATTTCTGTTTCTGAGAAAGTTGCAGGATAGAACTGCAGCATATAATTTTTCAGATCAGTTGTTGTATTCCAGTAATCGTTCGTACTTATTTTATCTAATGGCTTCAAATCAATAAATTTTTCACATGAATTAAAAAGCAATAAAGCCAAAACAGTTATTATATATAATAAACTTTTCATCGTATTTTTTTTAGTTGTTTAACAAATATTAAAAAGTAACAGATATTCCCAAGGAATAAATCCTGTCAGCACCATAAGTCAGCCCCCCAAGGCCAACAAAAGAATTGAGTGCCGTGGGATCAATGCCAGCAGGTAATTTTGTAAACGTAATCAGATTCTCTCCTGAAAAATATACTCTCAGTTTCTGTAAATTTAGTTTTGAAATAAACCTTTGAGGTAATGAGTATCCTACCTGAACGTTTTGGAGCCTTAGATATGACCCATCTTGCAAATATCTGGTATTGGGAAGATTTGTATTCTTATTCTGTTCGACACTGTTTGAATAAGGTCTTGGCCAGTAGGCATCTGTGTTTATATTCGCATCCCCTTCGTATAGCCCACTATATTTAGTGCCTGGTTGGTCTCTGAAGTAGTCAAGATTTCTTGGAGTTAAACCTGTTTGGTACCATACTGGAACGAATCCCCAAAACATATTTGCCGCACTATAAAAATATATATCCTTCTTTGCAACCCCTCTCCATAGCATCGAAAAATCAAATCCTTTGAAGCTCATGCCGGCCGTAATTCCGTATTGATAATGTGGCTCAGTGTTTCCAATTTTAGAAAGATCGCCGTGATCACTTATCGTATTTTTTCCATTATCAACTTTCCCATCATTATTTGTATCTTCGTATTTCACATCACCTGTCTTCCAACTGGTTGCAATGCTTGACAAGTTCACAGATGCTAAATAATTATCTAACTCTTCCTGTGTCCTGTACAAATCATACACTGTATATCCCCATAGCTCACCCACTTCACGGCCTTCATACCATGTTGAAAGTGTTCCCGTAGAATTAAAGTATTTCGTTACTATTGATTTATAGTCGTAAAGGTTCAGGTTTATAAAATATGAAAATCCACTATTAAAGCCTTGTTTCCATTGAAGCGCTATTTCCCAACCCCTGGTGCGTAGGGAAGAATTATTAGATCTAGGAACACTTGCTCCTAAAACACCTGGTTTAGCTTCAGAGGGCCCGATCATTTCGGAAGTAATCCTTTCAAATAAATCCAGGTCGGCGGTTAACTTGTTGTTTAAAAATGACATATTTACCCCTATGTTCTTTGTTGTGGCAGTTTCCCATGTAAGGTTTCTATTGATCAATGCTGGTGCAGAAGTATAGCCAGTGGGTCTGGTTTGACCATAATTAAAAATCCAGTTTAATTTGCCAGTTTGCATCGGTACTAAATCAATGTCACTATATGGTGAAACGTTCTGGTTTCCCAATTGTCCCAAGGATGCCCTTAATTTTAGAGTATTAATATATTTTGCAACATTATCCCAGAATGGTTCCTTATTAACATTCCAACCAACAGAAAATGAAGGGAACAAGCCCCATCGGTTATCTTTTCGGAAAACATAGGATCCATCATATCTTGCGTTTGCCTCTAAAAGGTACTTTTCTTTGTAGTTATAACTAAACCGGGCAAAGTAACCCTCTAGAGCACTATGAGATAAACTCTCTGTAAGAATTGCAGTACCGGTTGCTGTCTGTAAAGAAGGGACAGCATCAGTAATCAAAACAGTTTTGGATCCATCCATTGCATTATACCTTCCATTTTCAAATTGCGTACCAGCCAAAATATAAAAGTTGTGAATATTTTTGATATCAAAATTATAGGAAGAATAAAGATTCATCGTCCAATAATTATTATTAGTATAGAATTGCTGAATACTGTTTGGAACAGTTATTCCAATTGGAAACACAGTATTATCAACATAATGCGTATAAGCAGTTTGTTCATGGTTTGAACGAAACCCTGAAATAAGATTGTATGCAAAATCGGCATTTATTTCCCAACCTTTCACAGGTTGTATTTTCGTTTTGAACATTTGCCATAGGTCGAGATCTTTAATATTATTGATGCCATTATCTACAAGAGGAATTTGTGAATTTATCTGAATATTCCCCCATCCATCGTAAAGAGGAGTAACTGGATACAATTTCCCAACGGCCCAAAAGATAAGATCATAACCTCCCTGATTAGAAAAACTGGATTTTTCCCTGTGGTTTTGGTTAAGACGTGTCTCCCAACTGAAATTCCACCAGTCGGTAATGTCTAAATCGAATTTTCCTACAACATTAACCCTTTGAAATTTGTCGATCCCATAATTCAAAACGCCGTTCTGATCTAAATACCCCGCTGATAAGAAATAGGATGCATTATTTGAACCTCCCTGCAAAGAAAAATCGTGCTTTTGATTGATACCAGAGCCATAATAAACATCATACCAGTCAGTATTTGCATAGTTTAGAGCGGCGTTGTCCCATACATTTCCATTTGGAAATGCCCCAAAATTGGTTGCTCCTGCAGGCCAATTAGGCATTGATTGTCTTAAATATTCCCAGTCTTTATTTTGATATGCAATAACCCGATCTACCGTTGCATCACTAAATGGGTGTCCTCCACGGTTATCCCCTGACTCATTCAGCACACGGACCCAGGTATATGAATCCAACATTTTTGGCAATGGCTGAGGAGTGCTAATGGATACATTCCCTGAGTAGGTAACGCTTATTTTTTTGTTTTTCTCCCCTTTTTTGGTAGTGATTAATATTACACCATAAGGTGCACGGGCTCCATATATTGCTGAAGCAGCCGCATCTTTTAATACCGAGACTGACTCAATATCTTCAGGGTTTAAATTGTTAATGCTACCTGGAAACCCATCTATTAAAATATAAGGCTTCCCCCCATTTAATGAACCGATGCCACGAATAGTGATGTCCATCGTAGCGCCTGGTTGATAGCCCTCTGTACCACTAATAACAAAATTAGTACCTGGCGATAGACCTTGTAATAATTGAGAAACAGTAGAAGCTTGTCTATTCACTAATACTTTATTTGTTATTACATCAACCGCACCTGTCAGGTTAACTTTCTTTTGGGTACCATAACCTACAACTACAACCTCTTCCAGTCCTATTGCCGCCTCTTTCAACACAACATCAATCAGGTTCCTACCTTCTGATGTAATTTCCTGTGTTGCCATACCGATAAAAGAAAATACCAGTGTGGCATCCTGAGGCGCATTGTTCAGGTTGTATTTGCCTGATGCATCAGTGAGAGCACCGATAGTGGTTCCCTTCACCTGAACAGTTACTCCTTGCAAGGGGCTCCCGGATTCATCGGTAACAGTACCGGATATTCTATTTTGCTGTAAAGCCAAAGCCGCTTCCGCCTCTTTATTAAAAAGTAGGATTTGCCGGTCCCTGACAGCATATTTTATATTTGTATTTGCCAGGAGTTCATCCAGAACCTCGGTTATTTTTTTGTCAGCAATATTGATATCTACCTTTTGGTTTATATCGATCATCTTGGAGCTATATAGGAAAAAGAACTCGCTCTGACCTTCAATGGTATTAAGGATAGTCTGTATTGGAACATCCTTCATGTCAAGATTCAATCGTGCATTTTGTGAGTATGTTTTATTCCCGAGTACATTGAAAATTGTCACAAACAGAAGAAAGGTTGAAAGTTTCATAATTCTGAAGGTTTTTTTCGAACAAACTTTAAATAAAGCTATTCGTTGTACTTTGTCGATTTTTTTCATAAATTTGAATGATTTAGACGGTTAATAACTAAATCGCATTAAACCAGGATCATTGTTGGGATTAATGCTTAAAAACAAGGGCAGGAAGGTTAGGCAGGACTTTCCTGCTTCTTTTTAGAAGTGATCGATGGGCGCATGTTTCATAGGCGGCAGGTTATCAGGTTTAGGGTTTCTTATTAGATAGCTTTTCTTTTCCCCACGACAATCCTGGGTTTCAGGTATTGTTTATCATTGATTGAAGTGCGGTTATAAATTTTATAGGTAATGGGGCTTACAGTTTTTAACATATGCATAACCTCTTCAATCGACTCATCAATAAATGTTGCAGTATATTTCAAATTTAAAAGATCACGATTCGTTATCTCAAATTTAACATTGTATTTTCTGCCGATTCTTCTTAAAACTTCCTCAAAAGGAGTGTCATTAAACCGCAGTTTATTCTCTTTCCATGATGTGTAGGTATCAGTGGTCACATCACGGACCAGAACTTTTTTAGACCTTACGAAATAAACAACCTGCTGTCCGGATTTCACATTTATTGGCTCCTTACCTTTTATTGAAACCTGAATTACCCCTTCTTCAAGAGTAGTCTCTACCCAGTCTTCATTGCAATAGGAAAAAACATTAAACCGGGTGCCGGTTGCAGAAATACTCATTTGGTCTAACTTCACTACAAAAGGCTTTTCAGGATTAGTGCTGACATCAAAAAAGGCCTCCCCTGTAAATTTAACTATGCGATCCTTAATATTATAATTTCCATTATATTGTATGGTACTTCCTGAATTCAGAATTATTTCCGTGGAATCCGCAAGGAAAATGTGTGCTTTCTCGCCCTCATTTGTTGCAACTTTGGTCGAAGCAGTCACTATTTGCTGAAAAGATGTTTTCCCGGTTATCCAGAGACTGAGACCCCCAATGGCTACCAGACAAGCTACCGTTGCTGCAGCGATTAATATCCGGAAATTATTCTTGCTTATTATGGTAATGGATCCGCAATTGTTTTTCCCTATCCCAAGTCTTGAGGAAATATTTATCCACGCCGTGTCAGTTTTATAATGTTCAAGTTTTGACTGAACACTTGCCTCTTGCCATAATTCATTTTCCTCGTTAAAAATGCGTCGGTTTTCAGGATCCAGGTCAAGCCAGGATTTTAATAGAATCATCTCACTATCTGAGATTTCTCCGGCAAAAAACTTAATTATAAGATTATGGTATTCCACTTTTTCTTCTTCTCTTTCATTATATTTAACTTAAGCTAATACAAGATAGAACCTTTTTACCCTTATTGATAATCAGATTTTTTTTTGTAAAAACAAAAATGT
>Ga0265292_1002100_pt1 | contig 14811 bp, 9 predicted proteins | sample Munlanlewell296A_FD_189080 | JGI IMG/M metagenome (GOLD analysis project Ga0265292, IMG submission 189080) | Leachate microbial communities from a municipal landfill in Southern Ontario, Canada - Leachate well 296A | ecosystem: Engineered > Solid waste > Landfill > Unclassified | place: Canada...
ACGGCCTCGGGCGAGTGGAGTTACGGCGATGTCGTGCTGCTCTTCCGCGCAATGACAAGCTCGGATATATATGAGAACGCCCTGCGCAAGCGCGGCATTCCCTGCACCTCCTCCGGCGGCAGGAGTTTCCTCGAGAGGCGCGAGGTGGCGGATCTCATCGCGGCAACGAGGTACGCGCAAGACCCCGGCGACTCCGTGGCGCTCCTGACGCTCCTCCGCTCGCCCGTCGCAGGGCTCTCGGACGACGAGATCGCGCTCATGGCCGGCAAGGATGGCCGGGGTCTCCCCTCCGCGATCGAAAAGGACGAACGCCTCTCTCTCGTCTGCGAACTGCCCTCCATGGCGGCCCACATGAGGCCGTCGGAGATCATGCGCCGCGCTATAAACGAGGCAGGGCTCGAGGTCTTGTGGTCGAGGCTCGATCCCTCGGGTGCCGCGAACATGAACATGGATCGGCTCGTCACCATAGCCCGCGACCTCGAGCGGGAGATGCCAACGACGCTCGCCAATTTCAACTCGTTCATGAAGGAGATGCGCGCGCGCGGCGGCAGGCTCGGCGATTCCCCCGCCGGGACGGAATCCGGCAATGCCGTGCGCCTCATGACCGTGCACGCCGCAAAGGGGCTGGAGTTCCCGGTCGTATTCCTGCCCGACCTCATGAGGTCCATGCCCAGAAACAAGAACCACTATATATTCTCCAGGGGAGACGCGGGCAGCGGCTCTGGCATATCATTCAAGAAGCGAAACCCTGACCAGCCGTTCGGCAGCCGCATTGCGACCGATCGCTTCACAAAGTTTATGGACGAGGAGGCGCTGCGCGATGAGAAGGAGTCCAAGAGGCTCCTGTACGTGGCGATGACGCGCGCCAAGGGCGCGCTCGTATTCCCCATGCACGACGGGATCAAGACAAAAGGCACGTGGCACGAGTGGATGGGAAAAACCCTCAGGGAGCACGGCGGCAAAGAGATCGCCCTGCGTGTCGAAGCGCCAGCCCCGCGGACCAGCGAGGCCGAAGGCCAGGGCATTGCCGGAGTAGATCTGTTGAGCCCCCCTGCCCAGCGCGCGCGCGCGAGCTCCAGCAGACTTCTTTCGGTCTCCGCGCTCGACTCCTACAGCATCTGCCCCATGCTCTACTATCTCAAATACGTGCTCGGGCTTCCCGCGAGCGAAGTGACCAGGCGCGATACCGGCCGCATTGAGCCCAACGTGTACGGATCGATCGTGCATGCGATGCTCGCGCGCGCTACGGACGATGCCGGCGAACTAATCGCGGTCGCAATCTCAGAGGGCCTCGCGAACGGAGTCGATGTGAACGAGCGGAGCGCGAAGGAGCTTGTCGCGGACGCAAAAAAGGCGATCGAGCTGGCGCACAGAGGCCGCATTAGCGTGGGATTCAGGGAACTGCCATTTGAGCTGACGGCTGAGGGAAGCATCATCTCAGGGACCATCGACTGGCTCCTCCCGGTCAGCGGCGGTTTCGAGGTGATAGACTTCAAGACGGGCCTTAAAGAGATGGCAAAGGCAGAGGCGCGCGCGGAGCAGTACGAGATGCAGATGCAGGCGTACTCGTTGGCGGCCGAGGCGATCACAGGCGGCCGCGTCCTCGCGACAAACCTCGTATTTCCCTCCGCCGGACTGACCCTCAGGCGCGAAATGGACGACACGCGCAGAACGGAAGCCAGGGAGAATATCCGCAGGATCGTGGGCGGAATCGAGGCATGCGATTACGCGGTGGCAAAGTCACCCCCGTGCGCGAGCTGCATTTTCCACAGGAACGGGATGTGCTGGGAGGACAGGATGAGAAAACGCGGCCGCTCAAAAAAGGCGATTTCAGGCTCGGATTAGGATATAAGGCTACGATGATGGACAGCAGGATCAAGGAAATCATCTCGAAAGCCGGGGATGCCGCGCTGGCAAGGGACGAGGCCGCGCGTTTTGAGCTGGCCTATGCCGAGGCAGCGGGCCAGCCGTTTGCGTGGGATGGGGCGGCTGCCCTTGCACATATTTTCGGAAACAGCCGGGCCCTTGCCGAGCGGCTCGTCGCGCACCCTGACTGGGCGGACGCCATTTCGCGCTCGCCGTACGCGCGGGCGCGCAAACCTGTGGACGCGATGCGCGCGGAACTGGAGCGCGAGATCGCCGCGGCCGCTCCCGCGGGAGACGAAGGCGCTTTCATGCACTCGCTGCGCATGTTCAAGTACCGCGAGATGATCCGCATAGCGGCCAGGGACATAGCGGAGGAAGCGCCGGTCAAGGAACTCATCTCCGAGTGGAGCGATACGGCGGATCTTTGCATCGACGCCGCGTATGCGAGGGCTCACGTGACACTCGCTGCGAAGTACGGCCCGCCCATGATTCGCGGGACGGATCGGCCGGCGGAAGAGTGCGCTGGGTGTGTCGTGGCCCTGGGCAAGCTGGGCGGCCGCGAGCTGAATATGAGTTCCGACGTCGACCTGCTCTTCCTCTACAGCTCGGACGAGGGGATACCGCGCGGCGAGGGCGGCAGCAGGCTCTCGAACCACGAATTCTTCGTGAAGCTCGCCGAACTCGTCACGAAATTTCTCGCTCTCGTCACTCCCGACGGGTTTGTGTTCCGGGTCGACCACGAGCTGAGGCCCGAGGGGCCGCAGGGCGCCTTGGCCAACTCGCTCGACGCAGCGGAACGCTACTACCAGTACTTCGGACGAGACTGGGAGCGGCAGGCCCTGATCCGCGCGAGGCCGGTGGCCGGCGACCTCTCTCTCGGCGATGCCTTTGTCCAGGCCGTGCGCCCGTTTGTCTATCGAAGGCACATCTCCATCTCGGACATCTCCCACATGAAGGAGATGAAGGAGAAGATGGAGCAGTCCGCGATGCGACGTCAGCCTTCGTTCGACGTCAAATTCAGCGCAGGCGGGATCCGCGAGGCGGAGTTCCTGGTTCAGGCGATCTGCCTGCTCTTCGGCGGCAAGCGGCCGGCGCTGCGAGTGGCAAACACATTCGAGGCGATCGAGGCCCTCTCGAGCAACGGGCTCATGCATCCGTTCGGCGCAAAGACGCTGACCGAAGCCTACGCCTTCCTGAGGCGCATGGAGAACATGATCCAGGTCGCCGACGAGGTGCAGACGCACCGCCTGCCTGCGGACGAGGCCGGGCTCGAAGCGCTCGCGCGGCGCATGGGATATCGCGATGCGGACGCGGACGCCGCGGCTCAGCGCATGCATGAGGATCTCTCCCGGCACGCGCACAGCGTGGAGTCGCTCTTCCGCGCGATATTCAAGGCCGACTACGAGCGCAGCGAGCTCATGGAGGCCATACGCGACAACGCGTCGCACGCCTCGAACGAAGAAGAAGAGCTCGAGTCGCTGGCATGGTTCAAAAACCTGGAGGTGCGCCGCATCCAGCAGCACGACATGGCGGGCACGATGCCGCTGCGCCGCGTGCTCGAGAGGCTCACCCTTGCCGCGGAGGCGGTGCTCACGTGCGCGTGGGAGATGGCGGTTCAGCACATGGACGCAAGGTACGGCACCCCGCGCGACGCAGCGGGCGCGCACGCGGGCTTTGCTATCGTGGGCATGGGCTCGCTCGGCGCCGGCGAGGTGGATTACGGTTCCGACCTGGATCTCTGTTTCCTATTCTCGGGCGAGGGCGAGACGGACGGCAAGAAGCGCATCAGCAACGTCGAATATTTCACAAAGCTCGCCCAGAGGATCATAACCACGATCACCCTGCCCGGCCGGTATGGCCGCGCATATCTCGTCGACTCGGAGCTTCGGCCCTCGGGCAACGCCGGGACTCTCGTTGCGACACTCGATTCGTTCCGCGCCTATCATGCGCGCGAGGCGCACCTATGGGAGCGCCGCTCCCTGCTCAAGGCGCGCGTCATTGCAGGGGATCCGCAGTTTCTGGACGAGTCGCGATCTGCCCTCGACTCTATCGCGTTCGAATCGCCCATCCCTTTGATCGATGAAATCAAGGCCGAGATAGTTGCGCTCAGAAAGCGCACGATGGACGAGAGGGTCCGCGCCAAAGAGGACGCGATCAATCTCAAGATCGGCTCGGGCGGGCTGGCGGACGTAGAGGCGATCGCCCAGCTCAATCAGCTGTTTTACTCGGCAAACCGTCCGCCCCTGCACAGGCAGAATACATTCGATGTGCTGGACGCCCTGCACGATGAAAGGCTTTTGAGCGATAAGATGCACGAGGCGCTGGTGGATCATCTTTTTTTCTTCAGGCGTGTTATCTCCAGGGCCAGGCTCGCGGGTGGCCGCGGAGCGGACGAAGTGAGTTTCTCATCCCCGTTCATCGCGGCGCTGGCCGAACAGATGGGCTGCGCATCAGCAGAAGAGCTTCGCGCCGAGATCGAACGGCGTATGAATGAGGTGAGGAGTATTTTCGAAGATCAGCTGGCCTGACTAATCCAAAGCCCTCGCGCCGGTCCTCCGGCCGCCATTGCCTTTAGCCGCATCCGCGCCGGCCTTCCTGGGCGCTTCTTTGTCTGCTTCTGCAGGACCATGAACAGGATCGGGTGCAGCGACCGGCTGCGCCTCGGCCTCGATGGGGATATCTCGCAACGTCCATTCGATGCTGCCCTTCGCGTATTGATTGCGCCAGCAGTCGCGCAGCAGGATATCCTTCGCCCGCTGCGCCTGCTCGGGGTGATCGCGGGAAAGGACTTTGACGACATTCGCCAGGCTGGTAAAAAATACCTTTCCAAACTTCCCGTCCCACAGAGAATCGTTGAAAGACAAGCGGCCGATCGCATCGAGGAGCCCGACCGTCACGCCCTGCTTGAGCTTCAGCCCCCTGCCGTAGCCTTCCGTAAAGAGATCGTCCTTCACCGGCGGCGCCTCGTAAATCTTTGCCGCCTTCTCAAGCGCATTGCGAAAGCGCCGGTCGGTCACGATCCGCTCGTTGCTGATCAAGTAATGAATCTGCATGAACGACGCCTCGATCCATGGATCACGCAGGTGTTCGTCGGGACGCGGCCTCTGCTCGGCATATGAAGTCACAAGTGCAAGGCATATCTTAAAGAAGTCGTCCGAGAGTTGGGGCGTAGAGGCGAGAAAGTCGTTGAGCGAGCGTTCGATCCGCTTGGCATACGTCGCCGGATGCCAGAAATCCGAATATACGGCCACCTTGCTGGGCGCTGCCGTATATGCCCTCAGAAATCTGAGTTCGTTCTCGGAGAGGCCTTTGGCGTGCGCATCGATGAAGGACTTGAGCGTGTTCTCCGGGGATGACTCCCACTTCCTGCACGCGAACCACCTCAAGCCTTCCCACAGGGCCACGATGCCGACCACGACCGCGAGATCCGTGAGCGCCGGGTGCATCACACCGTTCAGGTGAAAAATCCCTTGATCAGCCGCGCTCGACGCGAGCGTCGTTGAAGTCGATGCTGGAGAGACATCTTTTTTCTGCAATGCGCCCAAGCCGTCCGCCGCGGCCTGCCTTAAAAGACCGTTCATGCGCAGATTCCCCGCGGCAGCGTCTATGCCCGCCCATACGGGCTCGGCAGGCGAGAAACTCTCCATCGCCTCATCGACTTCGGGGATGAGAAAAACCTCGGCATTTCCGAGTGCAACCAGGCTCGGGAATTGAGTCGTCGCGTTGCCAAATCCGCACAAGAAAGACATCGACACCTCCATGAGAAACAAAAAGACCCGCAGGACGTCTCCCCCCACGGGTCTAGTTTTTTGATCCGTTTCGCTGCTTATGCGTTACTCCGCAAAACCCTTTTCGACCTTCTCCAGCTCTTCCTTGCAGCGGATGCAGAGCTCAGCGACCGGCCGCGCCTCCAGCCTCTTCACGCCGATCTCTTCGCCGCAGCGCTCGCATACGCCGAACTCGCCGTCCTCGATCTTCTGGAGGGTCTTGTCGATCTTCTTGAGCAGCACGAGTTCCCGGTCCCGAAGCCGCATATTCAGCGTCTGGCCAGTCTCTGTGGAGGCCAGATCGACCTCGTCAGGCAGGTCGGCCTGCTCCACGGCCAGGGCACCTTCCCTCGCCTGTTCAGTAGCGTCCACGATGACCTTTCGGCGCTCCTGCAGAAGCTTCTTGAACCGCTCGATTTCCTTTTTCTTCATAATATATGCCCTCGCAAGGCGGGCAATATTCCGTAAATACCCCGCGGTGTCAACCGGAAAGAGCCCGAAAACACAGGGTCTTTCTTGCCTTGGACCCGCCCTGTCTGATACTCATGCCCCATGGCGAGGGAGCTTCAGAAGAGGCCTTTGAGCGTCGCTGAAATACTGGCCGACGGCAGGGATTCGCTCAAGCTGCGCGATGCGATACGCCGCTACCGCATCTGGGACCGCTGGGACGAGATTATGGGCAAGGCCGTGGCGGATTTTGCCCAGCCGGCAAGGTGGCGTGGAAAGACCCTGATCGTGCGCGTCGAACACCCGTCGTGGGTACAGGAGCTCACCTTCCTCAAGCCGCAGATGATGGAGCGCATCCGAACAATGCTACCCGAAGCCGGGGTCAAGGAGATCCACTTCGAGATCGGCCAGCTCCCCCCTCGCCCGAAGCACTCAAAGGCGGGTCGCCCCGCGGAGGAGCCGCAGCTGAGCGCGGATCAACAGGAATTCGTCGATCAGGTGACTCTGGAGATCAAGGACCCGGAGCTGCGCGAGGCGGCGACTCGAGCGATGAAAAAGGGACTCAGTGCCGGCCCACGCAATCCGTGATTGCGGCTGTGCAGCTTACGATCCCTCCGACCTAATCCGTCGTCCTCAAAAATAATTAGCAACTTTCCACAGCTCCCACCGAAAAGGTCGGTGACTCGAACAGCAGTCCCAATAGCTAGAAAGGAGTTTTATTATGCTTACGGATGTGATGCGACCAGTTCTGCCCTTCTCCGCAGATGTTTCAGGAAGCGCTCTCGACGGAACCGGGATATCGACGCTTGAACAAGAAGGAGCGCCTGTCACGGATGGCGAACTGGAAGAGACGGCAGGAGAGATGATGAGAAGCCAGGGAGGCACTGCCCCCGCAGCTCCGATCGCATTCTCCGCATTCGCCGCAGATTCTGGCGCGAGCGCGGTGCGATCTGCAGCAAAATTCAGTCGCTCCTCGTATCAGTTCGCGACTCAGGGCGCAGGCAAAGGTGGTCAAACGCAGCCCTCGGCTGCCGATGCCCTGCAAACCAGTCGGCGTGATGCAGCTATCAAGAGGATAATGGAAACAGGCGGTGATCCGAGCAAACTATCGGGCGACACATATTACAAATTGCTGGGAGTCAACATAAACGTGACCCCTGCGGAATTGGGCAAGGCATATCGTCAGACTATCTTCAGCATCTGGGGAGGCTTGCCTAATGTCTCCGGCGATGCAGAGCGCGCCGCATCTATCGTCATTACCGCATATCATGCACTGGCAGACGCTAGAAAGAAGGCAGTCTACGATCAAACATTCGGGAATACAGCCCCGACTGAATCAGATCGCGTTATATCGGCCCTCTGGCTCCCTTCGCCGGATCCTGCTGAAAGAATAAAAGCTGCGAGTCTGCGTTGGATGGAAGGGCTGGGAAAAGGAGACGCAGCCGCCAAATTATCCAGTTACCGCGACAAAGAGCTTGTATCCCTTTGTCTGTGGGCGATCTGGGGAACGCTGATGAGGGGATCGGGGCAGGGACGATTCGACGACAATAGGGATGCCTTAGTAGAGAAGCTCAACGGCGGGGATGATTTAGACCTCAAACTCGCCGCCCTATCGGCCAAGCTCAGGGTCCCGGAAAATGTCGATGCAGCGGTGCTGCTCGCGCAGGACAGCGTAGACGATCTGATCAAGCAGCTTGCAGGCGAAATGGCCGTCGAACACGGCGGGGTCGATCAGTTGCTTGAGCTCTTGCAGACACCCAGGACTACCTACTCGGTAAGAATGACCGCCCTGCAGAAACTCGTTAGTATTTGTAGTAAAGACGAGCTTAAAGCAATTTTACAGAGGGAAGACCACCAACTATTTGTCGATCCAGAAACCGATAGATTAATCATGGGAACAATCCTGTACACAAAGCCTATGGAAGGTGTAGGCATGCTCCCGGATGTCGGCAAACTCACCACGCCGGAATTGCAGGCAGCTTATAAGCTTGGCGTTGCAATGTTGGAAAAAGGGATGGCACCGGCAGCCCTATCGCCAGCCGCCCCGATGCCTCCTACTCCTGCACAGGCCATGCAGACACTGTACGCAGATAGGCGGCCGGGGGCGAAAGTGGTCGAACTTTCAAGCACCTCTTCTGAAACTTATGCCTCCATGGGCAGACGGTCCGAGAGCGAATTGTGGAAAATCGTAAATGAAAACTCCGATGGCCCCGAATATATGGGGGCGCTCATGACCCTGATCGAAAGGGCCGAAGGCCAGTCGCAACTGGACCGTATCGCCAACCACCTGAGAGAAAATCCATTGACGGATGCTATCGGGCGAATCCTGGAGAAAAGACGAGAAAAGTTGGCGTCTAAAGAATAGAAATAAATCACGCCTTCTTGAATTCTACCAAAACAAAGGCGTGCTGGTTCGAGATATCGGACCGGCACGCCTTGAATTTTTTGCGTTCGGCCGTATCCATCAGCTCGTCTAATCTCCGGGAATCAAGGACGATCTTCAATCTGCCGTTTGGCGCCAGCATCTCGTCCGCCGAGGCGACAAGATCCGCAAGAGTGCCGTTCATCTCATGCCGCGCCTGGGCCCTCTGAGGATCCGGGCTCATTCTCCCCTGCCCCGCGACATAGAACGGTGGATTGGAGACGACAAGGTCAAAGGCATTTCTGTTCGCCTCAGCAAATCTCCGATAATCATCGTTTACACACGTGACTGAAAGCTCATAACCGTTCTCCCTCACATTGCGAACGGCGATCGCGTGCAGCAGCTCCTGGATTTCGACGGCGGTGATGGAGACGCCCTTTGCGCGCGCCGCAAGCATAAGCGAGATAACGCCGACGCCGGAGCCGAGTTCTATGACGCGTTCCCCTGCTTTGAGCTGCACAAAATCGGCAAGCGCCAGGCTCTCGGGCCCATAGCGATGCCCCTTTGCAGGCTGCCATATCCGCAGATCGATTGAGTCGAACTGTTCTGATGTGAGGTTTTCCATTCGTACGATCGAACTAACGCACGATGTTAATCATTGCCTTGGAAACACTTGATGACTTCATCGGCAGGAACGGCGCCGTCGCGCACGATCCTCATCGTGTCGTCGCCGATGTCCACGACGGTGGAGCCGCGCGACGGCTCGCACTCGCCCCCGTCAAGTATGCACGGGATCTTCTCGCCGAAGTATTTCTGGACGTGCTTCACGGAAAGCGAGGGAGGAAACCCGGAGAGGTTCGCGCTCGTCGTCGTGATCGGTCGGCCGAACTGGCCGACCAGCGCCGCTGCGACCGGGTGCGAGGAGATGCGTATTCCGACCCTGCCGGTGTTCGTGACCAGCCCCTTTGGAATCAAATCCGATGCCGGGAAGAGGATCGTGAGCGCGCCCGGCCAGAATCGCCGCATGAGCGGCAACGCGCGATCGGGCACCTTGGCCACGACCTGGCGCAGCATCGAGAGATCGCCCACCAGTATGGAGATCGGCAACCCGTAGTCGCGCGACTTGAGGTCGTAGATGCGCTTCACGGCCTTGCGCTCGAGCACGTCAGCGCCGAGCCCGTATATAGTCTCGGTCGGATAGGCTATCACCTGGCCCTTGCGCAGGTACTCGACCGCGCGCGCTATGTCCGCGATCTCCGGGGCCTTGGGGTCTATGTGAATGATCTCTGACATCACTTCCTCAACTGTTTGTCCGCTTCCTCTACCTTCTTCTTCATCTCCTCGCGCATCGCCATGAGCTTCTTTGCCAGGCCTTCGTCTGATATGGCGAGCATCTGCGCCGCCAGTATGCCGGCGTTGCGCGCCCCAGCCTTTCCTATCGCGACGGTTGCCACCGGTATGCCGGCCGGCATCTGCACCGTGGAAAGCAGCGCGTCGAGCCCGCCCAAGGTCGACGCCTCAAGGGGCACGCCGATGATCGGCAACGTAGTGTTGGCCGCCATGGCGCCCGCGAGGTGCGCAGCGAATCCCGCGCCTGCGATGATCACCTTGATTCCGCGGCCAGCCGCATCCCTTGCGAGCTTTGCGGCCTTGTCTGGAGTGCGGTGCGCGGATGCGACGTGCACCTCAGAAGCGACGCCGAGCTCGGTGAGCGCCTTTGCCGCCTCCTCCATCACGGGGAGGTCGGAAGCGCTGCCCATCACGATGAGAACTTTTGATTTTGTCATGGTTTCACTCCAGCGAAACAATTCGAGGCACGAAACACGAAGCATGATGCATGAAACATCTTTTCGTGCCTCCTGCCTCTTGCTTCATGTCTCCTGCTTCAATGCCTTTGCACCGATATCCTTTCGATAATGCACGCCTTCCCACTGAATCTTTCCGACCGCTTCATACGCGCGCCCCACTGCAGCGCGCATGTCCCTGCCAAGCGCTGTGACTCCGAGCACGCGGCCGCCGTCAGTCACGATCGCATCGCCGCAGCGCTTTGTGCCCGCGTGGAACACGACCACATCCTCCATCGCGGATGCCTCGGAAAGGCCGCTGATCGCCATGCCCTTTTCGTATGAGCCCGGATATCCGCCGGCTGCCATCACCACACAGGCAGCGGGCCGCTCGTCCCAGGCGAGCGATGCGGTTTCAAGCCTGCCGTCTATCGCGAGATTGCAAAGCTCCACGAAATCGCTCCCAAGCCTCATGAGAAGGGGCTGCGTCTCGGGGTCCCCAAAGCGAGTGTTGAACTCCAGCACCCTTACCTTTCCGTCCTTTATCATGAGGCCGGCATAGAGAGTGCCGATAAAAGGCATGCCCTCTTTTGCCATACCCTCGACCACGGGCCTCATGACTAGTTCCATGATCGCGCGCTCAACATCCTGCGTCATCACGCGCGCCGGCGAGATGGCCCCCATGCCGCCGGTGTTCGGACCCGTGTCGCCGTCGTATGCTGCCTTGTGATCCTGCGACGAAGCGAGCGGCACGACATGCTTCCCATCGCATATCGCGATGAACGACGCCTCCTCGCCATCGAGGAATTCCTCGACCACGACGCGGTTCCCTGCGCCGCCGAACTTCCGGTCCACCATCATCCCGCGGATCGCAGCCTCTGCCTCGGATCGCTCCTTGCAGATGATCACGCCCTTGCCGGCGGCGAGCCCGTCCGCCTTGATGACGAGGGGCAGCGGCTGCACGCGCACATATGTCAGGGCCTTCTCGGCGTCGTCAAATGTCTTGGAGTCTGCGGTGGGGATGCCGTGACGCTGACAGAAGGCCTTTGCAAAGGCCTTGGAACTCTCCAGCTGAGCAGCTTCCCTCGAAGGCGCGTAGATGCGCAGCCCTGCCTTACGAAACAGGCCCTCTATGCCGGCTGCAAGCGGCGCCTCCGGACCCACGATCGTGAGATCGATCTTCTCCCTGCTGGCAAAATCAAGCAGGCCGGATACATCCTCAGCCCTTATCGGCACGCACTCAGCGCATAAAGCTATGCCGGCGTTTCCCGGCGCACAGTAGAGTTCGGTCGTCAGACGCGACTTGGCCAGCTTCCATGCCAACGCATGCTCCCTGCCCCCGCCGCCCACCAATAAAACCTTCATCCCGCCCCTCCTGCCAGAGAGCGGCTCTATAGCCGGGAACAGTATTCTAAATCAAGCACCAATGCGCTGACTGATGCTCTAGAACTCATTTCAAAACCCGGCGAAGGAAGGGTGGTCCTTATGGACGCTGGGGAGGGGAACCGTGCCGAAGGCACGGGGAGGGGGTTCCCCCCTCCGAAGTTGCGTCCAGTAGGACCATCCGTACTGAGCAACAGGGTTTTGAAATGAGTTCTAGGGATTGCTGCTGGACTCCGTGATCGACTCGACGGTGCCGTCACGGCGGAGAATGGCGCGGGAGCGGGCAGCGGCCCCGCCCTGATCTGAGGCCTCGACATTGATCTCTATGGGCCACATGCCCACGGCCGATGCGTCGCCCTTTACTGAGAAACGCAGGATACCCCTCTCCAGCCCATCGATCCAGTTGTCCAGGGAGCCGCCGTGGTGGGCCCTTATGGACGCGCGATATGTGAGTGCATCTCCCGTGGGATCGGTAAATGCCAGCCGGCAGCTCCCCTTTCGCCCGTCAAAGCGTATGTCCGTGAGGGTTCCCTCCGGGGGTTCGTTCGCATTCCAGAAGAAGAAACCCATGTTGCCCACGGTGCGCCCGCCGTCGCGGATCTCAAATGCCGCGAAGAGGTCGCTTCCGCCGAACCGCTTGAGAGGTATGAGCGCCATCGCGAAAGGCCGGCCGAAGGAGAACTTTCCTCCGGGGAAGATATCGTCGCTTAAGGAGACCGGCTCAAATCGTTCGGAGGCAAGGGGCTTGATATCGGGCAAGGCCTTTTCGCCCGATCTCATGGAAGCGGCCGTCAAGATCCTCTCCCTGCCGAAGAGGATCTTCCGATCTCCGCCCTGCCCCGGCTGAAGCATGAGCGCGTCACCCACATCCCCGTCGCCTTGCATCCCACGCGCGTTTGTCGTCCCGACCGGCTTTGCCTTCTCGCCGGATTTCATACCGTCCAACAGCAGGCCGTATGCCCCGCCGTCCGACGTGACGATCAAAATGCCTGCAGCAGCGTCCTTGCCGACCATGACTGTGTATGCGATCGGCGAGGCTATTTCCGTCGCCTCCCTCTCCGCGCACTGCCACTTCTCCGCCTCACGCCTGCAGGTCCCGACGAAGTTTTTCCCCTGAGAAACCGCCGCGACAAAGATGCCGCCATCCGCAAGGGGAAGGATCGACACCTTATCCATAGAACCGGCGGACTCGACAAAAGGAACGAACTCGTGGGCGAAAGCGCCCTGTTGCCCCTCGGTCATGATGTCGATGCCAAGTGCCCAGCGCTGCTTGGAGAGGATCGACGCCGCGGGCAATGGGCATGTCACGGCCCCAGCGAACGAGAGCGGGGCCGAGCTCATAAGCCCGATGGCCGCGACGCGCTCGGGCTGGCAGGCCTTGTCGCCGGATTTGGACGGCCAAGCCCGAGTCTCAGGGGCAGCGATCCGATCCGCGGCCAGCATGCACTGCGCGCCGGCGGCGGCCGATGGTATCTGCGAAGCGATCTTCAGATAGCGCAGGTATCCTCTACCGGACGTGGCGATCACGCTCCCTTCAGCGCCCGCGGAGAGGAGAAACTCGGGCGGAAAGCCCGGCGCAGCCGCACATGTCTGAAACGAAAGTGCCCCGCTCGCCGTCGCATCCTTGGCACGCATCACCGCAATCCCGGAGGTCCCTCCGCCCGTCCCGCTCACGAGCAGTATCGCGCGGTCGGGGGTCTCCGGGTTGATGAGCACGGAATCAATCACGTGGCTCCACGGAAGCATCGCCGCCCGCGTCCGCGATTGGTCGAATATCCGCGTGACAGCACTGCCGGGATGAGCTCCCTGGGAGATCCGTTCCCCCATCTCGTCGGCAACGCCCTCTAATGAGGCGCCGCGATCGCAGTAGTTGACCACGCCGTTTCCGTCGTCGTCCTCCGCGTCGCGCGGATTCACCGGCACGCAGACCGGCGCATCCGCCTCTCCTACGCATTTCTTCGTGCCCGGAAGGATGCAGGTGCCGATCGCTATCGGGCAGTCCTTGTCAAGCCCTGCGACATCGTCCGCGACTCCGTTGCAGTCGTCATCGGATCCCATGTTGCTGCACGTCTCCGGCAGCGGGTCGCGCGGCACGCAAGTCGTATTCTTGCCGTCCACGCAATTGTCGATCGTGACCTCACAGGCCCCGATGCCGCTGGTCGTGCTGCCCAGGCCGTCGTCGATCTTTCCGTCGCAGTTCTCATCGACGCCGTCGCATGTCTCCTTCCGTGCAAAATTCACCTGCACGCAGGTCAGCAACCCGTCGGGCTGGCACGAGTATCTGCCCTCCCTGCATGGCCCGAACTTGTCGGCGAGATCGCACGCCCCGCCGGGATCAGCCGGCAGCGCCTCGCACCCGCCGCATGAGTTGACCATTCCGCCGCCGATGGGGGTGTGGATGCACCCTAGCGCGAGGTCGCAGGAGTCGGTCGTGCAGGCGTTTCTGTCGTCGCAGGAGAGTTCGGTGCCGCCGGCACAGGTCCCGTCGATGCAAGTGTCGTGGGTGCTGCAGCGGTCGCCCATGTCGCAGGGAAGCCCGTTCCGGACGGGAGAATGGAAGCACTTACCTCCGCGGCAGACATCGCGGGAACAGGAATTCCCGTCGGATGCGCACTCCCTGCCCTCGGAGATACTTACATCCAGGACGCAGGCGGCCTTGCCCTTCTCTTCCTTGCTGCATGCCCACCTGCCCGTCCCGCATTCGTCGCCGTCCGGAACCATGCACGGGGATCCGATACCGCCCGGGAGCTCGCCGCAGCCGCCGCACGCATTCAGGACGCCGTTGTCGATCTTGCCGTCGCAGTCGTTGTCGTTTCCGTCGCAGATCTCCGGCTTCGGATCGATCCTGGGCGCGGAACAATAAAGCGAACCGACCGATGCATCGCACGCCATAACGCCATCGCGCGCGCACTCGCCAGGGAGCCCGTTATTGCATGGTTTGCCCAGGCCATCCGCGTCCGTATCGATCGTGCCGTCGCAATTGTCGTCGATCTTGTTTCCGCAGATCTCGGCGCGGGGCTCACCGGGCCGTGCCGAACAGATCAGGGAGAGCTTGTCTTCGCTGCAGACGAGCTTGCCCGCCTGCCTGCATGCGCCGATGCCCTCGTAGCAACTCTTACCGAGCTCAGCGAAGCCTTCGTCTATCTTCCCGTCGCAATTATCGTCGATGCCGTTGCCGCACAGTTCCTGCGAGGGCGCGCCG
>Ga0265292_1002101_pt1 | contig 14808 bp, 11 predicted proteins | sample Munlanlewell296A_FD_189080 | JGI IMG/M metagenome (GOLD analysis project Ga0265292, IMG submission 189080) | Leachate microbial communities from a municipal landfill in Southern Ontario, Canada - Leachate well 296A | ecosystem: Engineered > Solid waste > Landfill > Unclassified | place: Canada...
AAAAAAGCTTTTTACCTTATTCAATCCTAAAACCCATGATATTAATGTTCCCATCCATGCTCCTGTTAATGGAAGAGGAATAGCAACAAATATGCATAATGCAAGATATCCTAAATTTTTCATCTTCTTATCAACTTCTTTGCTTCTTTTTTCTGCTCTTTTATGAAAGAATCCAAAACTTTTTTTATAAGGTTTAAACTTCATAAAAGTATTATGAAGAAAATTAAAAAATAAAAATAAAAATAAAACTATTAAGATATTTGCAAGAACAGAAATAAAAAATGCTGATTTTATACTATAACCTTGGGATAAAGCATAAGGAATACCCCCTCTTAATTCTGAAATAGGAGAGATACTTAATAGAATTGTATAAAGAAGAGATATATTCATTTTATCAAAAATTTTGTTTCATTTTAGTTTAATTTTTGATTCCAAGAAAATTCTGTTTGATATTTTTGAATTTTCTGGAACCGGAAATCGAAGATTTCCTTGTTATTGAAAAATCTTTGATTTTTCATATTAATAAACTTGATTAGCTAAAGTTATATTTTGTTTATTCAAATATGCTGCCAATAGGAATCTTTCAAAACTTTTTTCAATCTCGCAGTTTTTAACATAAATATTATACCCTGCATCTGTTTTATCTATTCTTGCTTGACCAAACTGGGTTGTTTTTTTTACGAAAATAAAAGTATCTGCGCTTAAACTATAGTTACTAAAATTTATTCCTTGAATGCTTCTTACTTCTGGATTTGTGTTCATTGTTTTAAAGAGAAATATAGGGAAGCCCATTGCATTTTCATAAAAATTGTCACAAGTATCTATAGGGTCTGTAAATGTAATTGTATTATTTTTTAATTCAACTTTTCCTTTTATTGCTATATCTTCAATATCCTGGGGATTATTCAAAAAATTAAAAGTAAAATCTTTTCCATAAGTATCCTTAAATGTTGCTTCATAATAGGTTGTACTTCCTGAAATTCTCTTCTTGAAATCAATACCATTATAGTCTGTTGTTGCTTTTTTGTCCAATATCTTGAAAATAGAAAAAAAAGTTGCTGAAAATACGATTATAAATATAACTGCTATTAGCACTATTTCTTTTACCTTACTTTTGTTCTCTTTTTTGTTATTTTTTTTCGCCATCTTTTTAAAAATTTTGTTTAAACTATTTTTAATTTTTAAAAGACAGAAAATCTCGGTTTTCTGTATTTTATGTTATCTTCAGTAATTTAAAGACAAATGCGTCAGCTACTTTTAAACCTTCTGTTTCGTTATAATAAAGATACACACACTTAATGTTCTTTGATATTAAAGACGTACTTGATTCTTTTATGATTATCAAATTATTATCATAGCAAGATTTTTCCACCCAAGTACAATTTTCATCTGAAAAACAAAATGGATTTGCTCTTAAATAAACCCCGTTTAGATTATATAAAATTTCTTGTTGTATTTCATTATTATTCTCAAAATGTAAATACAATGGAAGATTAGAATAATCTTCTAACACTGGATTTCCTTGCACTGTTATATTTTTTACTTCGTTTGGATTAAAATATGTTGCAAATTCTGTATTATCTACAATAAAATGCCATCTTCCATCATCTTGCAATAAAAAATCAATATTGTTATATTTTATTTTCTGACTAGTAATCGTGCTGTCCCCTGAAAAAAAAGCATAACCTGCTGTGCTTAGAGTCATCAAAGCAATAATCACTATCCCTATTACCCTCTTATTTCTCATTTCTCTTTTCTCAAATTCTGCACGAGTTTGAATTCTTTTCATAATTATATCTTGTTAAATTGCTTTATAAAATTAATTATAGCTATGAAAAGAAGAGTTAGCAATAACAATTCAATTGTAGGAACTGCATCTCAAGCTAAAAATGCCCAACCTATGTCAGAGAAATCAGACATTTCTCTGAACACCCAGAAAACCTAACAAAGAAACAAAAAGGTTTTCTTGGCATACAAAATCGTTTATTATATTATTTCTAAATTCGTATAACATAGTTATCACAGGTTGTTAAAAATACAGAAAATAAATATTCTGTCTTTTAAATTTCAAGAGAGTTCTGACAGGAAATTAAAAAAAAGAAAAAGAAAAAATAAAAATTTTACTTTTGGATTTATACTACTGCTGGTCCGGCTATTGATGTACCTACATCTGTTACAGTTGTAGATTCTATCAATTTAGTTGCAGCTTTTTGTGTATCTGCTGCTTCCCAACCTGCTACCAATACAGCTATATTTCCTTCTGTGGCTCCAGTTACTACACTACTTGCAGCTACTACTTTGACAATATACTTATCTTGAGCAATCACAGTTTGTGATACTCCGCATGTTCCTGCTGGAACACCCATTATCGAGGCTGCTAATGTGTTAACACAGCTTCCACCAATAATGATTAAGTTCTTGTCTTTGCTTGCAGCTACATTTGCATCTGTTATTACTTTAACAGTGTCTTTGGCATTGAAAGCAACGCTTGGTGCTGTTACATAGATATCTGCAGTTGATTGATCTCCTGCATATGTGATAACAACGTCATCTTGATCTCCACCAGTACTATATAATAGTTTGGTTCCAAGATCAGATTGTACATAGTACTCATAATTGTTTGAGTCTCCTACTTCCTTTCCTGATGTTGTATCTCCTACACCTGTGTTTACTGCACTTACAGTAGGTTTGTTACCTGATGTCTCATGATTTAATGTTACATTAAATGGTTGAGCTACTGCATCTGGGTTCTCCTTACCTGCTGCTAATGCTGAGTCTTTATTTTCTTCTGCAAAGTTCAAGACCCATCTTGTGTAATTCAAATTGTTTGCATTAGTTGTTCCAGCTGTTGTACTATAGTTGAAAGCACCTAGTTCTGCAGAATAGTTTGTTGCTTCAAATGGCAATATAATTCTCAAACCTTCTGTGGTATATATGTGATTGAAACTTACACCTGCTGTTCCATTAAGAGTAGTCCACTTTTTGCTTCCAGATACATAAGTACTGTTAACGTATAAGATAACGTTTCCTATACTACAAGTACTTCCTGCAGCTACATCTGAACAAATATATTTTCCAGTTACTTCATCTTTAATTGTTGTTCTATTTGCACCATCTGTTGTTGCGGTTGATGCAGATAGCAAATAAGATTCACCTTCTGAAGATGCGTTCCATGATGCTACAAAATATTTGTCTTGACTATCTGTAGTGTTAAACAATATTGTTGCTGCAGCACCTGTTTGATTAGTTGTAATCAGTCTATCTGTTGAAGATTTTCCTATACCAGTTATACTTCCACTAGAGTTATAGTACAAAATTCCTAGTTGAGCTGTTCCACTTTTTATTGGAGCTGATAACTCAACATAGTCAGATTTTGGAGCTACTTTAATTGTTTCAGTTTTAGGTGCTGTAAATCCTGCCATTGATACTTTTACTGCTTTGAATCCAGGCATCTCTAAAGATTGATCAGCTGTTATAAATGCATCGTCATCTGTAGTCCAACCAATGACTATACTATCTAACAATCCTGATGAATTTGTTATAGTTCCTACGACACCTGTTACAGCATCGTCATTAAGTTCAACATCTGCTCCTGAATTTATTGTTAACTTTCCTGAGCCTATGCTAATCTCAACTTTACTGATTCCTGTATCTTTTGCATTATACATTATGTCTTTTATAGCGACATAATCACCTCCTGATAATTTGTAAGTACTTCCTTCGCTTAGACTTGTAGATGTTGTTCCATCAACAATAAGTTTTACTGTTGTTGCATCTATGAAAGCTATTGAGACTTGATATGTCTTTGAAGTTGTTGGTACACTTGCAGTTTCTCCTTCTGTGATTGTTGCTGAAGATGCATCATCCAATAATACTATTTTGTTAGTTGCGGTTACATCTAATACATAATAGTTTCTTCCCATTAACTTCATTGTTGTTGTTTCTAATGAATTGTCAAATGGTGGATTTGTTGTAAAGTCAACTGTATAGTTCATTACATAGGCGCTTGAAACTAGTTGTATTCCGACTGTAGGAACCTTGTCCTTGTAATCTGAATCACTAAAATGTGTCAAGTCTAATGCAGTGCTAAGTTCTATTTTTTGTGTATAGTCATAGTCTGTGTTGTTTATATTTGAATAAGTACCTTTTGCTAACAAAGTTGGCAAATTGTCCTCATCCAAAGGAACAACAAAGATAGCGTTTGCATTATCTCCTAAGTTGAACTTGTCAGATGATCTTTCAATTTTTACCTTATCACCTTCTCCTGAAGCTGCTGATACTGATGTAACTTTGCTATTCAAATCTGTTTGAATAGAAGTTGCGGCAGCAGCATCTAATGGTGCATTACTTCCTGTTACTATAACAGCGTTTGCTGCACCATTTGCGATGAATGGTGATGGGTAAGTTGCAGCTAAAGCAAATCCTGCGGTACTTCCTAACATTACTGCGGTTGCTAATACTGAAGCTACTTTTCTAAAATTAAATTTCATTATTTTTTTTGACCTCCTTTCAGTTAATCAAGGCTCGTCCGTTGTAGGCGACATGTAATGGGGTAAAACTCGCCGCCCCATTCCGAACTTGTTGTACCCCTTTCCTAAGAAAGGGATGACAATAGCCATGCGCGTTAAGCGCAATACTACTATATTTTGGGTATTTAAAAAGCTTTCTATAAAAAGTAGGAAAAATATTGAAAATTACCTCGATTTCCTTAATTTTACTTATAAATATAGCGTTACTACTAGAAGTGACAATAACAGCCAAAGAAAGATTTATATAAGTCTATGGTCTTAAGTTACATATATAGTAAGTTTAACCATATATGTAGGAAGTATATATTACACATATATGGTTAAAAATAAGGGGTATGCTAAAATCGCAAAAAAAAGAACAAGAATAGTAAATTTGTATGTAAAACCAGGAAATTTTGCTTTCTTTTTTAGAAGAATTTCTGGAAAGCATGAAGAGTTTGATTTCTCAGAACTTGAAGACTTAAGAAGAGTTTTGAATAATGAGAAAGCAAAAATCCTGAACATGATAAGAGCAAAAAATCCTGAAAGCATATATGACTTGGCTAAAGAACTTAAAAGAGATTTTAAAGCAGTAAGAGAAGATGTAAGGTTATTAGAAAAATTTGGATTAATAGAGTTAAAAAGCATTACAAAGGGCAAAAGAAGATGTTTGAAGCCTTCTGTTGCCTTAGATAGTTTGCAGATTAATATCAACTTTGATTAAGAAAAGCAAGCTCGCTCACTTCGTTCGCTCGCTTGAGATAAATACGAATTGTTAATAATAAAAACCTGAATCTGTAGGAACTGCATTATAAGCTAAAGATGGGTTCAAGTATACCCTAGTGTTTTTACATTAACTCAAACTTAGAAGTATAATCTTAAGGTCATATTCATATTTCCTGATGAGGTAAAGAACTTGACTTCTGCACCATAAATATTCCCTGTTAGATTTCCTTTTTTCAAATCTAGAATAGAAGTTTCATCTGATTTTATACTAAATCTGTATGCCTTATATCTTGCTTCTGGGTTTATATTAAAGGCAGATTCTATTAATCCTGACATTGTTTGATTTAATATTTCGCATGAACTTATTCCATCTGAGCAAACTTGATTCTTAGAACATGCTTCTGCAAGGTATTGCATGTTTAATTGAGAAGCTCCACTTTCCATAGTGCAGGGCGAAGAATAAAGCAAAGAAGACTGCAAAAAAGATTCTACTTCATTACTTTGAGCATAAGGCTTGGATTGATGGCTCATAAAAAACATAAAGAATAAACCAATAATTGTTACTATGATTATGATTAGGACAAATCCTACCATCTCTTCCTGCGAGCGTTTTGACTTTGTCATTACCCCAGCTGGGAAAGTCAAAGCGCGAGTTGCTTTTTTTGTTTTATTTATCATCTTGTTATCTTTAATCTAATTGTTAATATAATAACCTTTTTGTATGTAAGAACTGCATTATAAGTTTAAGATGGGTTCAAGTATACAAAGATTGTTTTATTATTAACTCTTCTTGATTATTTATTGATTCTCCATATTTATTTCTCATTTTATTTTATATCATACCCCACACAAAATCTTGCTAATTCACATACTTTGTACGGACCTTGGTCATTGCTTTCTTGCCTGCATAAAGAAACAAAGCTTGAATAACATGTTTCATTATGTGGTTTAAAATTAAATTCAAAGGTATTACAACTTGGGTAATTTCCTAAAGAACATATTTTTTCATCTTCAATAGGATAAACTTTTGTTACTTTGATGTATGTTACAGGAAACAAATTTTTATATTTTGTTGGATTAAAGAATAATAATCTATCCCCATCTACGCAATACAAATCAGAATATGCACATGTAAATTCAGAAGATTGAGAGAGATATTGTGATAAAACTATAGCTTTATTTGCATTTAGAACATTTACATTTTGTCTTAAAGTATTCATGTAAAATGAAGAAAACATAATTCCTACCATAACAAAAAATATAGTCAGGAAGATTAGCATAAATGCTGTCTGCTGCATTTTTAATTGTGAGCGTTTTGACTTTGTCATTACCCCAGCTGGGAAAGTCAAAATGCGAATTGCTTTTTTGTTTTTCATTTTAACTCTATTTCATAAACCCCATATTTTTTTATTTTTTTTAATGAGTATGCTTTTGCTATATCAAATTTAATAACATTTTTTGCTCTCTTTTTTATTATTCTACCTGTATATTTTTTTGTTTTTGGGTCAAATTCTTTAAAAATTATAATATCTCCTTTTTTTAATTTAAAATCTGCGAGTCTTACTTCTATATTTTTCTCTCCTTTCTTTATTCTATTAAAATATTCTTTCCAAGTTTTCTTTTCAATTTTCATTTTTTATTCGTCCTCAGAGTTTAATTTCATATCTGAATTCTGTTAAACTCTTCGTCCTCACCATAGCTCACATGAAGCTGCTATATTTTTTTCATTTACATCTTTTGCAACATTAGCAACAGCTTGTAGTCCTGATGATGAAGTTAATGATGAAGCTGAGGATGATAATCCTGCTAATTCTTCTTTTGCTACAGCCCCACATTTATTATTTATAAAATAAGATTCATCCCCATAGAGTATTGCTTGGGCAGAAATTCTTTTCATTAATCTTTTAACATTACATTCATAGATTTCTGGATTTGAAAAGATTCCTGCATACATCAAAGCAGAAGAATAATAATAGATTTCTTTATTATCTCTTTTTATTTTTCCATATTCATAGTCTCCTGTATCTGAAGCAATAACTGTTACGTTGCATTTTGTTCCTGTACCGCCAAAACATACTTTTACATCAGAAGATGAACAGTTTTCTATTTTTATATTCTGAATACTCATGCTCTCGACTTCATCTTTTATAAAATCAGGAGCATTAAAAAAGCAATAGGTTTTTGTTGTGAAAAAGATTAATTCTGAAACTTTAAACGGCATATTTAAGGGCTTTGAAAAGATATAAGCTTTTTTTCCTTCTTCTATTTTATCTGAGAAAACATATTTATTACTTACTTTTTGGCCAAGATTTTTTTCTTGCCATTTATTAAAACTCTGAATTGAGAATGAAAATCTCTGGGAACCAAAATCTCCTTCTGGAAAACATTCATTATATACTCTTGAATTTTCTGAAAAAGAAAATGGTTTGTATTTTCCTGAAGCTATTCCTGTTTCCATAGGGTCAAAGATTATTGTAAGTTGTTTTGTCAGTGAAGACTGGGACTCAGAACTTCCTGTATGAATTATTTTTGATGCAGAATAGATTGCAAGAAAGATTATCATTGCTCCAACAATGATTGAAAATAAAACTGCAAAGTTAAATTCTATACCTCTTTTATCCATAAATAGTAAAGAATATTTATATTTAAAAAACCTTCTTAACTCTCAACAGTTATCACCTATACAAACCAAGGCGTCGTTTATTCCTTTGTTTATCTTAATATCAACTTTTCCATTATCCACAGCAATACAATAAGGATTTACCTGATTATTATTAGTAGTCGCTTTTATGTCTATATGGGTTATTGTTAATGTTTTGAAATCACAGGCATATTTCATAGGATAAAAAAAGAAATTATTTCCCTTGTTGCTATATTTGAAATCTTTAAAATAATCTTTATAGGTTCCTGTTCCAGTTGAAGCATTCCTATCTGCAAAACAAATATAAGTTATTTTTGATGGAATGCTTAAACTTTTTGAATAAACATATTCTCCTGTTCCTGCCCAGGCTTTATCAATTTCATTTTGTAGTTCTGTTTTGAAAATTCCTACTTGAGAACATTGAGAAATACCCATAAATTTTTTTATTGCATAGGTTGCTGCTGCTATAAAAACAATTATTAATATAATTGAAAAAATCATGTTGAAAGAAAGCTCAATTGAAGCTTTTTTATTTATTTTTCTTATCATTTTGCCTTGCTTGTCATGCTAACTTTTATAGAACATTGAGTATTTACAGGAGCATTTCCTGATTTGTCTTCACATTTTATATAAAGAGTTTTTCCTTCTTGCCATTCTGCATAATGTTCTGTTGTGTTTGAATAAGGCATTGATACTGCTTCTGAAATTAAGAAGTCACATTGCTTATCTGAATTTACAGAATAAGAACAAGATGAATTTTCATTTGTTAGTATTTTTAATCTTGATGAATCTTGATATGCTCTTACTACTTTAGGGGCTTCATTGTCTACATAAACCTTGAAAGATGTTGAAGAGTTTGCTGAATTGCCTCCTAAATCAACACATTTAAAGTAATAAGTATAATCTCCTGAAACTAAATCTTGTCTTTGACTATGCAGACTTGTTCCTGTTGTAAACATTTTTACAAAATTTGAACTTGAAGATTGAGAAAAATAACAAGATGCATCTCCTTTATTGCTTTCTCCATTAGATGTTTCTACTTCAAGAGTTACAGGAACAACATTACTTGAAGATGATACTGTTGTTGCATTTGGAGCAACATGAATGATGTCAAGAGGTTGAGAACCTCTTAATGTATAAACATAACTATCAATATTTTTATTTCTGTCTGGGAAATTTATAGGGAATGGTTGGTCTTTACATTTGAAATAATAAATATTACTTTTTCTGTCTTGTATTCCTGTTAAATTTGCTACACATCTATAAAATCCTCTTGAATCTTGTTGTTGCATTTGATTGTAGCATATCATATTATTCTCCATATTATCATAATCTTGATTTACTCTGCTCCATTTACAATCAGCAGGCTCATTGGTATAAACAGTTGTGTCTATAGAAGGCAATCCGTATTGAACAGGCGCATTATTTATTGGATTTACTTCTTCAATTAGAGGAGCAGTTACATCAGGGCCTTTTTCAACAGTAAATGTAATTGCAAATTCATCTACATTGTAATTCCCGTTTGCATCTTTGCATCTTACGAATAAATTATATTTTCCATCATTTTTCAGAGTTGGTTCAATTGAATTTAGATGGTCAGGAGATGGAAGATTCAAAGTCTCTGAATGATTATAAGAATACAAAGAACTTCCTCCCATAAAATATTTCATATCTTCGAATTTTATTGTGTGATTATAATCAACCTTACATTGTGAGGGCTCATCTGTTGTTACCCCAAATGTTATTGGAGAAAATGCCTTTAATTTATAATCAGATGCTTTTGTATTTTGTATTATTACACCTATTGCAGGTGGTCTTATTGTGTTATCAGGAACATAAACATGGTCTTTTGTCAAGACATCTTTCCATGGTGTTATTTTTGGAGAAATAACATCTTTTGGATTTACCCATGCACATTTTTCAGATGTTGTTCCTACATTTAATATTTGACATGCTTGCCCAAGTGACTTGCATCTATATTCTGAGCATCCTACTTGATCATTATTACATTTTTCACAATCCCCTCCTCCGACAGGAGCTTCAAATGAATTACATTCAAATGTAACTGTTTTTGTATCTGTTTCTTTATACATTAAAATAAATACAAGAATTCCTACGCCTATTCCAAAAGTTCCTGGATGTCCTGCAATCCAACTTGGCATTTTAGATGCAAATGTTGTTGCTAAATTCTGAGCCATCATTCCTGCAAATGCTGCTTTTGATAATGCTGAAGTTAATCCTTGGTCTAATCCCATCATACTTCCGAACATTTGTATTGCACCCGAGACCATTAATGCGGTTGCTAGTCCATTTACTATTGATGCTGTCGGCACATTTGTTATTCCTAATGTTTTTGCTATTCCTGCTTGAGTAGGATTTGTTAACGCTGCTGGATTTCCAAGCAGTTGTGCATTTGCCGGAAGACCTTGTGAATAAGAAGCCCAACTCCCTGATGAATCAACATAAGTAAATATGTTTCCAGTTGCATCTTTTACATAATAAGTTATGTCATTTGTCGGTCCTGTAATTTGGTACATTTGCCCTCCGAGATTATTAACAGGGGCTGCTCCACTAACCCCTTTCACATCTTCAAATAAAAATAAAATTACTTGAGCGAGAGGCAAAAAGAAATTCGCAGTTGGATTTGTAAACTCTGTTGAAGCTGAATTATTAAAACCTGTTGATGTTTGCTTTCCAGGAGTTGTTGTTTTTGATTGTCCCACAACACCTGCATAATTTATTTTCAATCCACAATCACCTAATGACTGACATTTTTTATCTTGAGTATCTTCCCATGATGAAGAATCACATTCACAATTTTCTACACATTTTTTTCCTGTTAATAATCCTGTTTCATAAGTTATAGTACATGTTGATGATGCTTGGGCACATACATTTGCCGACTCATCTGTCCAGAATTTAAATCCAGGAGCATTCAAAGGAACACAAGATAAAGTTGTATTTGAAGCTTCTGATGATGAAGATGTCCACTTACAATCTCTTTGGTCTGTATTTTCACAATCATCTTTAGCATCTTGAGATGTACAATCTTGCCATCTATTTATTGTACAAGCACCTTGTTGGAAATCTCCTACTGTTGTTTCAATTACACCTTCTGTACAAACTTGATTTCTGAAATCCATGCAAGGCTCAATAATTTCTTCTCCATCTGCACATATATGCCTAAAGTATCTTGAACCAACTGAATCTTGATTTTTATCTGTTAAACACCAGGTTTCTCCATGATTAACAGTTTCTCCATCAATTTTACAATTCAAATCTCTACAAATATTATCTCCGTAAGTGGGACGAGTTCCTCCTAATTGATAATCTCCACATCGAGAACCTTGCAGATAATCACAATTTCCACATGAAGCAGAATTTGCATTGCTTGAACCATAATCACAAGATTCTGCAACAGAAATTTTTTTATCCCAATAAAGTTTATCTTTTATTCTTGAGGCATCATAAATATTTGCAGTATTCCCACAAGTATCAAGAAAATATACAAGTCCTTCACTGCATGTTGTTTGTTCAGATGGGCCACAATTTGTTGCTAATTCTTCAGAAGAACATAATTTATCTTTGTAAAATGTTACATTCGAAGTTATTGTTCCATTTCCTGTTGCTCTTTTGCTTTCAATTCCATTACAATCATTTCTTGTTGTGAATTTACATGTTTTTGAATAATCAACATCATATACACATGCTCCTCTATCTTCTAAAGATGCAAGAGAAATACATTGCACTTCTGAAGTTATTGTGTTTCTGAAATCTGTTGTTATTGCATAAAATGAAGATAATTTTTTACATCTTGTTAAAGTTGTAAATGCTGCTTGCCCATTTAAGACACAACATCCTAAATTACATTGAGGTATTGAACATGAAGCAGAATCTGCCCAGGTTCCATTATTTTGCGAGCAAGTTAATTCAGGAGTATTCTCCATACATAATCCTTCTTGAGAATCATAACAGCATCCTAATTTACAATAGGAAGTTGAATCGCATGATGTTGGTGTTGATTGAAATGCAGGATCACATTCACTAGCAGGAGCATTTTGACACCAAGCTCCTGATGTTGTTTTTTCACAACAGGAAGTTACTTCTGCTGAAACATTTTTTATTTCAGGGATTGCGACTAAATAAGCAAAAGCAAATGTTGCTGTAATCATAATTAAGATTTCCAAATAAGAAATTCCTTTTTTATTCCAATTTGTTTTTTGTTTCATTTTAAAATTTTATTCCATAACCTGCAGGAAAGTTTAAGCTTCTTGTTGCAAAAACTAATTTTTCTTTTGTATTTTTATCTGTTAAAATATAAATTTTTGTTCCGTCATCTTGCCTGTATTTTTCAACTTTAATATCAGGATAATATAACATATAAGTTAAGATATCAGCATCGCCGTATCTTGCTTCCCAGTTTAATATTGAAGAAGTTATCATAAGCAAATCATAAGTTCCAGATGGTATCTTTGCTTCTATTTTATTAATCCTTTGAGTAGAATCTTTTTTCAATACCATTTTTGCATCTACAACTAAATTTATCTTGTCTTGAGATATTTCAATAGAAGGTTTATTACTTATTGATGCAACTTCATAACCTTGAGATTCTGCATTGCTTTTCATGTTTTCTATACATTTTTGGATTTTTGGTTTTAATGAAGACAGCAATTCAGCTTCAATATGCTGTTTAAGCAGGGGCTGCTGCATCACACAAGTTTTGTAATCCTCATTGGTATAACATAAATATTCTATTTTGCTTCCTGCATAGGAAAAATATAAAGAAGGCTCAACACTTCCTCCATTTGAAGTTATTGTGTTTAATTCTTTTTTCAGATCTGCTTCAATGCATCTTTGCAGATTTAATTCCGGTGATGATGGAGCAATTATTTGTTTTAATTTTGGCCAGAAAATTATCAATAAAGCAACAACAAGAAATATTGCAATAATGACAAATAATGTCACCTGCGAGCGTTTTGGTTTAGTAAATATATTTGAACCAAGAAAACCTTGTGTCTTGTTTTGGTTTTCTGGGTGTTCAGAGAAATATCTGATTTCTCTGACATTATTAAGAACCGAAACGCGAGTACCTCTTTTACTTTTCATGTTTATTTTAGCCATTTTCTCTTTATAAATTTTGTTGAGTTAGTCTATATAATCAGATTTTTTCAACTTTTATGCTACATCCTCCTGGTAGATTATCATATAGGTCTTTGCATTTTATATAATAAGATTTTCCTGACACAATGCTTGTTGTGTGCTCTTTTCCATAGCCATCCATTTTTGTTGCATTTGAATATAAAAAGTTACAGGTCTTTGTTGAGTATGCACATTCTGAATCTTCATTTGTTACAACATGCAAGGTTCCTCCTGATGAATATGTTCTTGTAACTTTTGGTGTTGATGTATCTAGTTCTAAAGAAAAAGAAGTGTCTGACAAAGCAACATTTCCTGCATCATCTATACATTTTACATAAATTACATAATCTCCTGTAATCATCTGATTTAAAGATGTAGTGTGGGATACAGAGCCTGTATGTTTAAATGGAGAAAAACTTGAACCATCAAAAGAGAATTTACATGTTGCTGTTGAATCTGCTCCTCCTGATGTTTCTGCTTCTATATCAACTGTAAATGGAGAGACGCCACCAATAATTTTGCCTCTAGGAAGTATTGAAGTTATATTCAATGCAGATGAAGATAATTTTATTTGATATCCGTCAGCAGGTTGAGATTGTTGATTTATATTCCTCAAAGATTCATTTGCTCCTGCATACCAAGGCTGGTCTTTACATCTGATAAAAACATTTGAGTTTGTTGATTCTACTTTTACAGATGAATAGCAAGGGAATCCAAATATTGTTTGCTTTGTTAAATATGCCATTAATACTTCGTCAGAAGTTTGTTCTATTTCAGACATATTTATTTCAACTTCTGTATCATTATTTATTGCTGTTACATTTAAAGGAAGCATATTGTAAGAACTCCCACAAGCAAAATTATTTTCCATTTCATCATAGATTTTATCTGAAAAAGAATATTTACATTCAGCAGGTTCATTTGTATAAATTGTTAATGAGAAATTTGTTTTTTCAAATCCAAGATATGCTCTTTCTTGTTCTGGTGCAAATTTATTTATAAAAGTCGGAGTATCATCTGGTTCTGGCTTGACACAAGTTTTAATCATATAATCAATTGGATTTTTATTCCCCCAATCATCTTGGCATCTTATATAAAATTTTATTTGTCCTGTTCTCGAAGGGTCAAATCCTATTGCACCTAAAAAGTCTGCAGCAGGCATTTTGAACATTATTGAATGGTTATAATCATAAATTAAATCCGGGAAAGGATTTTGCATAGAATCAAAAGATGTGGGGGCTTTTGTTTCCATTTTACATTGAGAAACTTCGTTTGTTGAAGTTACACCTAATAAAACATCTTCCCAGGCATCAAAACATTGATTATTTTTATTTTTTATCTCATATCCATTTGTTAAAGTTGTATATGTATAATTTTCAGGAAATTTCAAGGGTGTAAGAACAGGAGGTGCATGATCATTAATACTTGCAATACATTTTGATTTGTCTGTTCCTTCATTTATAAATTTACAAGCAGCTCCTAAAGATGAACATTTGTATCTATTGCATTCTAGATATTCATTTTGATTACAAAAGTCACAATCATTTCCTCCGACAGGTTGTTCCCAAGGCAAACAGGTTGTTGTAACATATTTTGATTTTGTGTCGCCTATTCCAAAAATTGAAAGTAAAATAACTATAATAATTGCAATTATAATAACTACATAATTACCTGTTTGAAATGCTGCAAGGAGTATTACAGCTCCAATTATTGCTAATGCTATTGCAGTGTCTTCATCTAATCCAAATCCCTTTGCTAACAAATATATTGCAGCTGCTCCTACAATTGCTGTTC
>Ga0265292_1002102_pt1 | contig 14797 bp, 9 predicted proteins | sample Munlanlewell296A_FD_189080 | JGI IMG/M metagenome (GOLD analysis project Ga0265292, IMG submission 189080) | Leachate microbial communities from a municipal landfill in Southern Ontario, Canada - Leachate well 296A | ecosystem: Engineered > Solid waste > Landfill > Unclassified | place: Canada...
TCAGCTTCCCTTACCCGGGGAAATAGCACCAATTCCCCCACTTTCATAGAGAGGTCAAAATGCTCTTTCTCAAAACCGAAGGCGCCAGCCATGCCGCAGCAGCCGGAAGGGATCTCTGAACATTCGTAATTTTTTGGGAAATTTAAAACGTAAAGTGTTGATGAAGTGGATGCTACTGCCTTTTGATGACAATGGCCATGAAGGATTACTTTTCTATCTTCCAGGGTAAAATTATCCGCTGATATTCTTCCGGCTCTCATTTCCCGTTCCAGGAATTCCTCGATGAGCAATGAATGCTCACCCAGGTGAAGAGCTTGTTGTTTCAAATCATTTCCGACCAGATCCGGAAACTCGTCGCGAAATCCCAATATCGCAGAAGGTTCAATTCCGATCAACGGGTGCTCTTCGCTCACCAGATTATGGTAAAGACTGACATTCTCACGCGCTATCGATCTGGCTTTCCTCAATAACCCTTTTGAAATAAACGTCCGTCCGCTGTTGGTTTTACCGGCAATTTTCACATTATACCCTAATCTGGTTAGTAGCTTAATAGCTTTTATCCCGATTGAAGCGTCCTGATGATTAGTAAATTCATCTGCAAAAAGGTAAATAAATCCTTTTTGATCTCTTTCTGATGAATTAATGGTTAATAAGTTACGGTTCATCCAACCATCAAGGGATTGCTTTGCCAAAGGTGGCATGGACCGGTCGGGATGAAATCCGACTGTCCGTTTGAAAGCACCCGATAAAGGGGCTGTCTGCATGATGGCATTTACCAGGCGGGAGAAGGGTTGAGCAAATCGATATAAAACAGGCAAATAAGCGATAAACCGGGTTCGGAGACACATTCCATGAGCATCATACCAATGTTGCAAAAATTCAGCCTTTAACTTAGCCATATCCACACTCGACGGGCATTCTGATTTGCAGGCTTTGCACGACAGGCAGAGGTCGAGGATCCCGAATATCTCCGGATGATCAAAAGGATTCTTCCCGTTTGGTTTAATCAGATACTCACGGAGGATATTTGCCCGTGCCCGGGTAGTGTCTTTTTCATCGTGAGTTGCCTGATACGATGGGCACATGACTCCACCGGCCTGATGAGACTTTCTGCAATCCCCGCTGCCATTGCATTTTTCGGCAGCCCTTACCACACCTAGCGTTGCGGAAAAGTCATGGTACGTTGTGATCTCCGGAGTTGGCAACCCGGGTTCATTCCTGAGGAATTCATCCATCGGGGGAGCTTGGGTGATTTTGCCCGGATTGAACAGGTTGTCAGGATCAAAGACATTTTTTATCCTCTTGATTAACTGGTAATTATGATCGCCCAGCAATAATGGGATCATCGCAGCCCTCAGTCTCCCGTCGCCATGCTCACCGCTCAATGACCCCCTGTATTTCTTTACGATAGGCAAAGTTTCTGCTGCTATCATTTTAAACCGCTCAATATCAGCAGGATCCTTCAGGTTCAGAACAGGCCGGAGATGGAGTTCCCCGGTTCCCACATGGGCATGATAAACGCAGGTCATCCCGTGACGGGCGAAAAGTTCTTCCATCTCCAGGATATACTCAGTTTGTCTCGAAACGGGAACTGCTATATCTTCAATAACCGTAACGTATTTCTGATCTCCCGGTATGTTTGCCAGTGAACCCAGCCCCGCTTTTCTCAGATCCCAGACTTTCTTAATATCAGGTCCGTGAATTACAGGGAAAGCATATCCAAGGCCCTGTGATACCAGGTCCTGAATGGTTTCTTTAACCTTAGTATCAAGTTCTTCCCTTGATTTCTCAGCAAATTCAATAATCAGGATGGAACGGGGCTCGCCAACGAGGAAAAACCGGTTGGCTTTCTGGGTATGATTGGTTTTCGTGCAATCGAGAATAACATGGTCCATCAGTTCCACTGCAGTAGGCAAGTGCTGCAGAACAACCGGATTGGCATTTAATGAATCGACAAGCGAAGTAAAGTGCGCACAAATGAGCGCCTTATGTGAAGGCGGCAACTCCGACAGATTGAGTTTTATAGCCGTAAAGAAAACCAGGGTACCTTCGGATCCTCCAAGTAACCTGCATAGGTTGAAAGGTTTGCCATTGGCCGAAAACGGTTCTGTATCCAGCAGAAGATCGAGGGCATAACCAGTATTTCTTCTGGGAACTTCAGGATCTGGATATCCATCCCGGATTTCCTGCCGGTTCAAGGGATCACTGATTATCTGATTGATTTCCTGATAAATTCTGTTTTCCAGGCTATTACCCAGACATTTCTGTGCAAAAGCCTCACGGTTAAGATCGGAGAATTCCGCAACCGAACCATCGCTGAGAACAGCCTGTACGGCGAGAGTATGATCCCTCGTGCTGCCATAAACCAATGAATGCAGGCCGCAAGCGTTATTTCCCAGCATCCCGCCGATCATACATCGATTTGACGTACTCGTTTCGGGTCCGAAAAACAGTTTTTGATCCCTTAATTGGTTATTCAGCTCATCGAGAACAACCCCCGGCTCTACCCAGGCAAAACGCTCAGCAGCATTCACTTCAATAACCCGGTTCATGTATCTGGATACATCAACAACAATGCCCGGGCCAACCACCTGGCCAGCCAGTGAGGTTCCTGCCGTCCGGGGAATCAACGAAAGGTGGTTCGTTTTTGAAAAACGGACCAGTTTGATGATATCTCCGGCATTTTTCGGATAGGTTACGGCAGCAGGAATTTCCCGATAAATGGAAGCATCCGTTGCATAAATTGTTCTGGTAATCGTATCCCAGAATAAGTCACCTTCAAGTGTTTGAGCAAGCCTGCCGAGTTCTGGTTCCATCCGGTAAAAATAAACAGAAAATGAAGAAAACCTCAGGTACTCTGAGAGGCCGTAATTAAAAAAGACTGTCCACAGATGACACTGATGACACTGATCTTATTGAAGTAATCAGTGCTATCTGCGTTATCTGTGGACAGTCCTTCTTGAGCCTTAAATTCCTTAAAATAATTTCATCTCATCCAGAACATCCATCGTTGCCTTAACAGATTTTGCCGACTCAACGAGCAATTTCTTTTCTGCCTCGTCGAGGTTCAATGTGATTATTCTTTCAATACCATTTTTACCAATGATACAAGGCACACCGAGATAAATGTCGTTCAACCCGTATTCGCCGTTGAGATAGGCGCAAACAGGGAAAACCCTGCGCTGATCGCGAATGATTGCTTCCACCATATTGGCAACGGCTGCGCCAGGAGCATACCAGGCTGAAGTTCCAAGGTGGTTGATGATTTCACCACCGCCTTTACGGGTACGTTCAATAATCTTGTCCAGAACATCCTCTTCCAGCAGATCGGTTACAGGAATTCCGGAAACCGTAGTATATCTCTTAAGTGGAACCATTGTGTCTCCATGGCTTCCAAGCAATAAAGCCTGTATATCCTTAGGGGAGATATTCAGAGCATTAGCGAGGAAAGTTCTGTACCGCGCAGTATCGAGAATGCCTGCCATTCCGAAAACCTTATTCGGTGACTTTTTAGCAGTAAGATAAGCTGCATAGGTCATCACATCCAAAGGATTAGAAACCACTATAAAAATGGCATCCGGGGAGTATTCTACGGCCTTTTCAGTAACTTCCTTAACAATAACAGCATTGGTCAGGATCAGGTCATCCCTGGACATCCCTGGCTTTCTTGGAACTCCTGCGGTGATGACAACGACTGAAGAATCTCTTGTCAGGCTATAATCATTGGTGACACCAACCAGGCGTGATTCGAAATTCAAAATTGGTGATGTCTGCCACTGGTCGAGTGCCTTACCTTCGGCGATGCCCGTTTTCATGTCAATCATCACAACTTCCTTGACCAGATCCAGTCGTGCTATTTCCTGAGCAACCGTTGAACCGACATTCCCGGCTCCGATAACTGTTATCTTCTTTTCCATATTAATCAGAATTTTAGAATTTTACGGATGAATCAAGTCCGGCCTTCTGGATGAACCAGGCTGCATTTTGGGATTTTGGACGTTCGATCGGTAATCCGTAAATCCGGTCCCAGACAAGTTGTGCCAAAACACCGAGAGCCCTTGAAACGGCAAAAAACACCGTATAGAACTCGAACTCCTTGATGCCGTAATGCAGCAGGAGGACACCGGAATGTGCATCTACATTCGGCCATGGATTCTGGATCTTGCCAATCGTTCCAAGGATGGGTGGAACCACCTCGTAAATGTTACTGACAACCTGGAATAGCTTATCCTCCGGCATATACTTTAGGGCGAATTCCCTTTGTGCGACATACCTCGGATCTGTCTTCCGCAGCACGGCATGTCCATAACCGGGAACCACACGGCCTTCACTCAGGGTTTTTCTTACATAATCGGCAATCTGCTCCTTGGAAGGATTGTCGGTTCCAAGCTCTTCAATCATATCGAAGATCCACTTAATCACTTCCTGGCTGGCCAAACCGTGCAGGGGACCTGCCAGGCCAAGCATACCAGCTGCGTATGACTGATAAGGGGAGGAGAGGGCCGACCCCACCAGGTGAGTGGTATGGGCACTTACATTACCACCTTCATGGTCGGCATGGAGAAACAGGTAGAGACGCATCAGCCGTCTGACTTCCTCGTTGTCGTACCCCATCATATGTGCCAGATTACCGCTCCAGTCAAGATCCGGATCCGGCTCTATTTGATGGTCGTTATGGTAAGCGTGCCGGTAAACATAGGCGGCTACCCTGGGAATTCTGGCTATCAGGTCCATGACTTCTTCATAAGTAGCATCCCAATAATCCTTCTTGTTAACCCCGGCATCATAAGCCTTCACAAACCTTGAGCTTCCGGTCATGGCAATGATACCGGCAACAAACTGGTTCATCGGGTGAGTTTCTGGCGGGAGTGCATCGATGACGTCAAAAACATGCTTTGGAACATTTGATCTTCTGATCCATTCATTCTGAATATACATGACGTCGTCCATGGTAGGCAGTTCATCCATCAGCATCAGATAAAACAAGCCTTCCGGTAAAGGCTCGTCCTCCGGACTGATTTTTGGCAGGAGATTCTGAAGTTCAGGGATGGAATAGCCCCTGAAACGGATCCCTTCCTCGGGATCGAGCATGGATGTGCAAGAAAACAGGCTTACAATACCTTTCATACCTGAAAGTACGTGACCAATGGTTACCTCGCCGATAACCACGCTACCAAAATCAGTCCTTAATTTTTTGATGACCTCGGCTTTGGCAAGTGTCCTTTCGATTAATTTTTTCTTTATCTGTTCCATAATCAATGAGATTTAAGTATGTAATCTAATTTCTAATGCTTCAAAGAAACCTTCCGTAGTCAGGTATTTGTCGGATGTTACCCTGTTACCATGCACCAATAAGGCAAGATCCTTGGTCATGTGCCCATTTTCAACTGTTTCGATGCATGTCTGCTCAAGAACCTCCGAGAACCGGATCAGGTCAGCGTTACCATCCAGCTTTCCCCTGAAGGCAAGCCCGCGCGTCCATGCAAAAATCGAAGCAATCGGATTGGTAGAGGTCGGCTTTCCCTCCTGATGCATCCGGTAATGTCGGGTAACTGTGCCATGAGCAGCTTCAGCTTCCATGGTTTTTCCATCCGGAGTTACCAGCACCGAAGTCATCAGGCCCAGCGATCCAAAACCCTGAGCAACGATATCCGATTGAACATCTCCATCATAATTCTTGCAGGCCCATACATATCCGCCATTCCATTTTAATGCAGCAGCTACCATATCGTCAATCAAACGATGTTCATAATGGATGCCCGCAGCCTTGAACCTGGCAAAATAATCCGATTGATAAATCTCTTCAAAAATGTCTTTGAAACGGCCATCATACGCCTTAAGAATAGTGTTTTTGGTGGATAAATAGAGCGGCCATTTCTTATCAAGAGCCATGTTGAAACAAGAGTGAGCGAAACCGGTGATGGATTCATCCGTGTTATACATAGCCATTGCAATTCCATCATCATCAAAATTAAACACCTCATGAACCTCCGGATTTCCATTTTCCGGCGTAAAAGTGATGGTAAGTTTTCCCCGGCCTTTAGTTCTGAAATCCGTTGCACGATATTGGTCGCCAAAGGCATGACGGCCAATACAGATGGGTTTTGTCCATCCCGGAACCAGCCGTGGTATCGATTTAATCAGGATGGGTTCACGAAAAACGGTTCCGCCAAGAATGTTTCTGATGGTGCCGTTCGGACTTTTCCACATTTTCTTCAATCCAAACTCTTTAACTCTTGCTTCATCCGGAGTGATAGTGGCACATTTTATTCCGACACCGGTCTTCATGATGGCTTCTGCGGAATCTACAGTTACCTGATCTCCGGTAAGATCCCGGTTTTCAATACTTAAATCAAAATACAGGATATCGAGGTCAATAAAAGGTAAGACTAATCTTTCCTTAATCATTTTCCAGATGATACGGGCCATTTCATCGCCGTCCATCTCAACAATTGGATTGACCACCCGGATTTTCTTCATGCTTGCCTTAATTGTTCAGATCTGTAAATATACTGATTTTTATTTAATGTTATTTGATTAACTCTATCTTTTCTTCTGATTACGGCGAATCAGGTTAAGTGCTGAGCCGGCCTTGAACCATTCTATCTGATTATCATTATAACAGTGATTAACGGTTATTATTTCGTCGGTTCCGTCATCCCTGTGATGAATGGTAAGATGCAACGGAACACCGGTACTGAACCCCTCCAGGCCGGTTATATCAAAGGTGTCATTCTCCCTGATTTTGTCGTAGTCCTCTTTGTTGGCAAAGGTTATCGCCAGCATTCCCTGTTTTTTCAGATTTGTTTCATGAATCCTGGCAAACGACTTCACCAGGATAGCCTTAACTCCCAGATATCTTGGCTCCATGGCAGCATGTTCACGCGAAGATCCTTCGCCGTAATTTTCATCTCCAACCACTATAGACCCGATTCCCTTAGATTGATAAACCCGTGCCGAATCGGGTACAGAAAGGTATTCTCCTTTGATTTGGTTTTTTACTTGATTTTGAGCCTTGTTAAATATATTGGTTGCCCCGATTAACATATTATTCGAAATATTTTCCAAATGGCCCCTGAATTTCAACCACTTACCGGCCATCGAGATATGATCTGTGGTGCATTTTCCATGTGCCTTGATCAGTAGTCCAAGGTTTTGGTAGTCTTTCCCGTTCCAGGGTTCAAATGGAACCAGCAATTGCAGCCTCTCGGATTCCGGTTTTACTTCGATGTTAACATAAGATCCGTCTTTTGCTGGTTCCTGGTAACCATTATCTTCCACTTCAAAGTTGCTGGCTGGTAGTTCCAATCCCGATGGTTCGTCAAATGAAACCGATACGCCAGCTTCATTAATCAGTTGATCAGTCAGCGGATTGAAAGTCAGATCTCCGGCAATGGCTAAGGCGGTCACAATTTCAGGTGATGCAACAAAAGCATGCGTATTGGGATTGCCATCATTCCGGCTGGCGAAATTCCGGTTGAAAGAGGTTATTATGGAATTTCTCTCCTGTTTATCGGCGTTATGCCTGGCCCATTGACCAATACAAGGTCCGCACGCGTTGGCCAGAACCTTTCCGCCAATTTCCTCGAATGTTTCCAGCAGGCCATCTCTTTCGATGGTATAACGAACCAATTCTGAACCGGGGGTAATGGTAAATTCAGATTTCACTTTAAGATTTTTTTCCACCGCCTGCCGGGCAATGCTGGCAGCACGGGTCATATCTTCATAGGAAGAGTTTGTGCATGAACCGATTAAACCAACCTCCAGTTTTTGAGGAAAACCATTTTCGCGAACGGCTTTTGCAAACTCTGAAATCGGCCATGCCCGGTCGGGAGTAAAAGGGCCATTAATATAGGGTTCAAGGCTGTCTAAATCTATTTCGATAACCTGATCGAAATATTTCTCAGGATGGGCATAAACTTCCGGATCACCAGTCAGATGACCAACAATCTGATCAGCCAGGAAAGCAACTTCTTCACGTCCGGTAGCCTTCAGATAATCAGCCATTTTTTTGTCGTAGCCAAACACCGAAGTGGTTGCACCGACCTCTGCACCCATATTGCAGATGGTGCCTTTACCAGTGGCTGAAATCGATTTGGCCCCGTCGCCGAAATATTCGAGGATATATCCTGTTCCTCCTTTTACAGTCAGGATTCCTGCCACTTTAAGGATAACATCTTTAGCCGAAGCCCAGCCACTCAATTTGCCCGTGAGCCTTACACCGATATATTTTGGAAAAAGCAGTTCCCATGCCATACCCGACATCACATCTACGGCATCTGCACCGCCAACCCCAATAGAGATCATTCCTAATCCGCCGGCATTAACAGTATGTGAATCAGTTCCTATGATCATTCCTCCCGGGAATGCATAATTCTCTAAAATCACCTGATGAATGATCCCGGCACCGGGTTTCCAGAATCCGATCCCATACTTGTTCGAAACATTTGAAAGAAAATCAAATACTTCCTGGTTGGTATCGTATGCTACTTTCAGGTCGGTAACCGCACCAACCTTAGCTTGGATGAGATGATCACAATGAACGGTTGTTGGGACGGCTGTTTTGCTTTTTCCTGCCTGCATAAACTGAAGCAGCGCCATCTGGGCAGTAGCATCCTGCATGGCAACCCGATCCGGTGCAAATTCAGTATAATCGGTTCCCCGGTGATACGGTACTTGGGCAGATCCATTAAAAAGGTGAGCATATAATATCTTATCGATCAACGTCATGGGTCTGTTGAGCAACTCCCTGGTTTTGGCAATTCGTTCGGGATAGGAAAGATAAATACCTCTGATCAGTTCAATATCGAAAAGCATATCGGATAAGTTTTTGGTTTTAATACTGGTAAATTAACACAACAATCCACGAAAAAAAAAGTAAAACAAACCCCGGATGGAGAAAAGTCTGGAAACTGACAAAAATCATAGGAATCCGCTGACATAGCCTTGCTTTTTTGGGTATATTTGGAGATTTAAAATTCGTTACCTAAAATATTGATTAGCATGGAATTAATGGAAAAGATTAAAACGAATGTCAAAAAATTTAATAAAAGGATCGTTTTACCGGAAGCTTGGGAAGAAAGAACTCTAAGAGCTGCAGATATCCTGATCGGGGAGGGAATAGCCCGGATTATTCTGACAGAAAAGCCTGAAGTGGTTCATAGGGAAGCTTTGAAATTTGGTTTGAAGAATATTGAAAGAGCGACTATTGTTGATCCGGCTAATCATGCAAAAAAAGAAGCATACGCTGATTTGATGGTTGAATTAAGGAGGAGTAAGGGCCTCACCAAAGATGAAGCCTTAAAACTCCTTGAAAATCCCTTATACCTGGCTACCTTAATGATTAAAGCCGGAGATGCTGATGGTGAAGTAGCAGGGGCTAATAATGCCACAGGCGATGTCCTCAGGCCTGCCTTGCAGTATGTGAAAACTTTGCCTGATATTTCAGTCGTTTCCGGAGCTTTCATCATGATTATGCCCGATAAAAAATGGGGCGAAAATGGATTGATGGTTTTTGCAGACTGTGCCGTACTTCCTAACCCAACGGCTCAGGAATTGGCAGAAATTGCCGTGTGCACAGCTCAAACGGCCCGCACAATTGCTGAGATTGAACCAAGAGTTGCCTTGCTCAGCTTTTCGACAAAAGGAAGTGCTAAACATGAAATGGTGGATAAAGTCGTACAGGCTACCGAAATTGCCAAAAAAATGGCACCTCAGTTCATTTTTGATGGCGAATTGCAGGCTGATGCAGCAATAGTCGAATCAATCGGCAGGTTGAAATGCCCCGATAGTCCGATCGCTGGCCGTGCCAATGTATTGGTTTTCCCGAGTCTTGAGTCCGGGAATATTGCCTATAAATTGGTACAGCGACTGGCAAATGCAGAAGCAATCGGGCCTGTGTTGCAAGGTTTGGCAGCGCCGATCAATGACCTGTCAAGAGGTTGTTCCGTTAGTGATATTGTAAACCTTGTAGCCATCACAGCTAACCAGGCTGTTGGCAGTTATTGATTAAATAAAATTACAAAATATTATGGCTGACATAGTTGAAAGCATTGAACAATATGCTTTAAGTAAAAAGAATCGTGCAAAAACACAATTTTCAAAAGTTGGGGTGGTAGGTTGCGGGTCGGTTGGTCAATCCATTACCCTGATGATTGCCTCTCAGGGTATCGAAGTAACATTCGTCGAACTGGACGAAGAAAAAATCGAGGCTGCCCTGAAAGGAATAGCAACCGAACTCGATCATATGATCAATCACTGGGGTATGACCGTGGGAGAGAAACGCGGAGTCATGAACCGGATAAAGGGAACCTTGCAATGCAAGGACCTTGCAGGTTGTGACCTCGTCATCGAAGCCATCAAGAGCAAGTCGAGGGAAGAACGCGTTAGTCTCAGAAAAGAAATTTTCAAGCGTATTGAAGAGCATGTTGATCCTACAACAATCATTGCAACCAATTCAACTACAATTGTTACCACGGAATTGTCTTCCGAATTGAAATATAAGGATCGCTGCGTGAGTCTTCATTTCTCAACCTCCAATCCCGGTGCAAATATTGTTGAGGTTGCCCGTGGACTTTATACTTCTCAGGAAGCCTATGACAATGTGAAGAAATTCGTTAAACTGATTGGTAAAAAGATGATTCCGGTGGTCGAAAGCCCGGGCCTTCTGTCAGTCAGGCTATTCGCAGCCCTGATTAATGAAGCCTGCGAAATTTTTATGGAAGGTGTTGGAACCATGGAAGATATCGACCTTTCCGTTAGAACCGGGCTGGGTCTTGGAATGGGACCATTTGAGTTGGCAGACAAAATCGGCCTCGACAAAGTCCTCCGCTGGCTCGAAAACCTGTACAATGAATTTGGCGATATGAAGTATAAAGCTTCTCCCATCCTGAAAAGAATGGTCCGGGCAAATCAGCTGGGTAGAATCACGAACCAGGGATTCTATAAATATGACGGGAACGGCAAACGAATCGAAACCACAATAACTTATTAATCAGGAAGAACATGAAGATTCTAGTTTTGAACTGCGGAAGTTCATCCATTAAATATCAACTCTGGAACATGACGGATAAAACCGTAATGGCCAAGGGTATAGTAGAAAAAATCGGATTGAAGGGATCCTTCTTAATGCATTATAAAAAAGATGGCCAGAAAGTTACCCTCGAAGGGGAGATTCTGGATCATCAGAGCGGTATCGAATATATTCTCGGTGTTCTCACCAGCAAAAACCATGGCTGTATTTCCGGCCTTCATGAGATTGATGCAGCTGGTCACCGTGTGGTCCACGGCGGGGAAAATTTCTCCGACAGCGCATTCATTGACCAGGACGTTCATCGTGAAATCGCAAAATTGTGCGAATTGGCTCCTTTGCATAATCCGGCCAACATGAAAGGAATTGATGCAATGGCACAGCTAATCCCGGGAATTCCGCAGGTTGCTGCATTTGATACCAGTTTCCACCAAACGATGCCCGATTATGCATATATGTATGGCATTCCTTATTCTCTGTATACCAAATATAAAATCCGCCGTTATGGTTTCCATGGAACCTCCCACAGGTATGTAGCCCAGAAGGCATGCGGCATCCTTGGATTGGATTACCATGCAGTTAAGATTATTGCCTGCCACCTGGGTAATGGTGCTTCTGTCGCAGCAATTTCAAATGGCAAATCAGTAGATACCTCCATGGGATTTACCCCGGTTGAAGGTTTGATTATGGGAACCCGTACCGGTGATCTCGACATTGGCGTACTGACATTCATTATGGATAAAGAGGAGATCGACCATCAGACCGCCAATACCCTGGTTAATAAACATAGCGGTATGCTTGGAGTATCAGGAGTATCATCTGATATGAGGGAGATTGAAAACGAAGCCTGGAATATGAACAATAAAAGGGCGCAACTGGCTCTGGATATGTTTTATTATCGGGTTATTAAGTATATCGGTGCTTATGCGGCAGCTATGAATGGGGTCGACCTGATTATTTTCACCGGCGGTATCGGAGAAAACGGTCCGGAAACCAGGCAAGCCGTCTGCGAACATTTAACTTTCCTTGGTGTGGATTTTGAACAAGCCCGCAACGAAGGCAAACGCGGTAAAGATGTCGTTCTGACCAGTGATCATTCAAAAGTTATTGCCATGGTGGTAACCACCAACGAAGAATTAGTTATTGCTGAGGACACCGAAAGAATTGTATCTAAAAGGTAATGCTAACCAGAATCATTGAGCTCGAAAAGATGCTTCAAGGGCAGAAAATCCGGAAAAAGCTTGTTCTTGCCGTCGCTCAGGATTCTTATGCACTTGAAGCAGTTTCTAAAGCAGTCTTAAAAGGATTTATCGACCCTGTTCTGGTGGGGAATAAGTTGCTCATTAAGCAATTAGCCATCGAAGGAGAAATAAACCTTGATGGATACGCGATTATTGACGAACCTGATAGCCTGAAAGCAGTCGAAACCGCCGTAAGGCTTGTTCATGAAGGCTCAGCTGAAGTTTTGATGAAAGGAGGATGCAGTACTGGTCAATTGCTTAAAGGAGTTCTCAACCGGGACTGGGGCCTCAGGAATGGAGATTTGTTATCTCATTTTGCTTTGTTCGAAATACCGGCTTATCATAAACTCCTTGGAATTACCGATGTAGCTATCAATATTGCTCCCACCCTGGAGGATAAAATCGCAATTGTCAATAATGCTGTTGATTTTTTTGGCCGGTTAGGTACACCATATCCAAAGGTTGCCGTTATCGCCGCTGTTGAAACCGTTAATGAGCAGATGCCGGCTACCATTGAGGCAGCAAAACTGGCCCTGATGAACAGGGAGAACAACATCCGGAATTGCCTTATTGATGGACCTCTGGCGTTTGATACAGCGATCAGCAGGGAAAGTGCACTTCACAAAAACATCGTCAGTGAGGTTGCCGGAGATTCTGATTTGCTTATCATGCCCGATATTGAAGCAGGAAACATTTTGTACAAGGCCTTAGCGTATTTTGCAAACTCAAAGGTGGCTTCGGTAATTCTTGGAGCATCTGCCCCGATCGTTTTGACTTCGAGATCTGACTCCGAAGAGGCAAAGCTGAATAGCATTTTGCTGGCATCGGCAGTTAAGGTATAATAAAACTATCCACTGATGACACAGATTACGCAGATTAAAAAATTAAAAATCAGTGTTATCCGCGTAATCAGTGGACAGTTATTCAAATCTTAGCTAATTGGGATCCCAAATTTATGAGAAGGCACATAAAAGAACCAAGTATAAAATGAACCCGATAGAGATCCTCGTTATAAACCCCGGCTCAACCTCCACAAAGATTGCAGTTTTCCAGAACAATCGGCCGGCCTTCCAGAAAAGCATCAAGCATTCATCAGAGGAATTGGAACCGTTTAAACGGGTAACTGATCAATATGAATTTCGTAAAGAGATCATCCTTAAAGAATTAATTGATGCAGGTGTCGATATCGGAAAGATTTCCATTATTGTTGGAAGGGGAGGGTTAATTAAACCTATAGAATCAGGGGTATACGAGGTTAATCAGGCCATGATTGACGATCTAAGGTCCAATATGACCGTAGAACATGCCAGTAACCTGGGAGGGTTAATAGCTCATGATCTGGCCTCCAAAATCACCGGAGCGAGAGCATTTATAGCAGATCCGATTGTGGTTGATGAGTTTAGTGAGCTTGCCCGTTTTGCCGGACATCCCAATTTTCGCAGGGATTCCATTTTCCATGCATTAAATCAAAAAGCTGTTGCCCGGACCTACGCGAATTCAATCGGGAAGAAGTACACCGACCTTAACCTCATTGTAGCTCACCTGGGTGGCGGTATCTCTGTTGGAGCCCACGAAAAAGGTCGTGTCGTTGATGTAAACCAGGCTTTGGATGGCGATGGGCCCTTTTCACCTGAACGAAGCGGGACTTTACCCGTTGGTCAATTGATCACCATGTGCTTCAGTAATCAATATACGGAAGAAGAAATACGGAAAATGGTCGTCGGGCAGGGTGGGTTGGTAGCTTATCTTGGCACCAGTGCCGCAAACCAAATTGAGGAAAGGATTCATAACGGTGATCAATATGCAAAACTGGTTTATGAAGCTATGGCGTATCAGGTGGCAAAGGAAATAGGTGTCTGCAGCGTTGTGCTGAAAGGCCAGGTCGACGCAATCCTGCTCACCGGGGGTATCGCCTTCAATGAACTGTTCATACAACTACTGACCTATCGGATTGCATGGATTTCTCAGATTCGGGTGTTCCCGGGCGAAGATGAAATGCGAGCACTCGCCCTGAACGTCCTGATGGTGGTTAATGGTGAATTAGAACCGAAAATCTACAAATAATTCTATTTTTGCAGCAAACCAGGCGGGAGTAGCTCAGGGGTAGAGCATCAGCTTCCCAAGCTGAGGGTCGCGGGTTCGAATCCCGTTTCCCGCTCACTAACAGTAAAACAGGTACTTACGCCTGTTTTTTTTTACCAATACCTCGTCTAGAATTGCCTGGTTACCGGCGAATCACATTTGTCAAGGGAAATCTAATCCCTGGCAATAATCAGGGCATAACTAATTTTCTTTCGTCAAGGATGAAAAATTGTCAATCGATAGTTTACAATACTATATTATTTATGTTAGATACAATCTTTTACAACTTACAAATGTAATTACAACAAATATACTCTCGTACAATTGTGATTAACATTTGTATATCACAAAGGAAAAAAATCCACTCAAAGTTGAAATTTTACAGTTAACATATAATCAGATATTTAGATATTATCAGGTATAGTTAAACTGTATATAATAGTGT
>Ga0265292_1002103_pt1 | contig 14796 bp, 12 predicted proteins | sample Munlanlewell296A_FD_189080 | JGI IMG/M metagenome (GOLD analysis project Ga0265292, IMG submission 189080) | Leachate microbial communities from a municipal landfill in Southern Ontario, Canada - Leachate well 296A | ecosystem: Engineered > Solid waste > Landfill > Unclassified | place: Canada...
GATAGTGTCAAGTCTTTTCTGCAAATTCTCATCAGGGCTTTATTCTCAAGGGTTTTCATTGGTACGATTATGCCGCAATCCTTTGCATCCTTGATGCCTGGATCCTTGTAAGGATTGCCTTTGCCTCCTTGGTCATGCTCACCCCATTCCATCTGAGTTCTTTGAGCTGCCAGTAAACCATCGTGAGCGCACGCTCCTCATTCTGAAACCGGCCTGCTACCTTTACCCTTCGTTTCACCTCCTTAAAACTTCGCTCCACGATATTGGTCGTCCTTATCCTAAGCCAATGCTGGTAAGGATACTTGTAATAGGTCAGACAGTCTTCTATGTTTTTGGTCAGGCATTCTACTGCTGAAGGATACTTCATGCTCCACTTCTTTTTGAACAGTTCTACGGCCTCCTTCGCATGCTCATAGGTCGAGGCGTAAAATACTTTCCTCACGGACTCCTTCACCGACGCCTTGTCCTGCTCCAGTACTTTATCCAGCACGTTTTCAGTCCTGTGCTTGGTGCAGCGCTGTTTGTCCGATTCAGGGAAGACTTCATCCACCGCCTTGATAAGGCCGGGACAACCATCTATAACCGTGAGCATCGGGGCGCCCATTCCCTGCAGCAGCAGACCCTCCAGAAAACCCTTCCATGCATTGTACGATTCGCTATTGCCAAGGGACACGCCCACAAGCTCCCGGCTGCCGTCCTCCAGAAACGCCCAGGCCACCAGCACCGCCTCTTTCTGCGTTGTGCCTCCCCTTACCCCCAACCGTACTCCGTCAAGGACGAGATAGACCACCTCCAGCATCGACAAGTCCCTCTTTTTCCATGCATTGAACTCATCGACGATCCTGCCGCTGATCCTCATGACATTTTGATGGCTCAGGCCTTTATTTCCTATGAGCTTGCCCACCGCTTTCTTTACTTTCCTGCTGGACAGGCCGTTCATGTACAAAAGAGGGATGATCTCCTGTATTTCATCCATCTGTGTCATCCGCGGCGGCAGTATCCGGGAATGAAATGGTCCGCCAGCTTCCCTTACCTGCGGCATCTTTAGGCCTATGTCGCCGCTACCGACCTTCACTGATCTTGGTTTAGACCCGCTCCGGCTTCCTTTTGCTTCGGCGTTCCTCTCGTAATAGTCCCTCTGAAGATATGCCGTCACTTCTTCCTCCAACGCCGACTGTAACATCATCCTTGCACCTATCCTCGTCAACTCAGTTAACGGCGGCATCTCCATAAACTCCTGTACTCCATCCTCGATGACTTTTCTCGCCTTCTTTGATAAAATCTTCTTCATGGGTATAATTCTCCTTTCTCTCCTTGAGAGATTGTTTTTTGCCATTGAGAATTATACCCTGATTCATATTTGCAGAATTGATGTTACACTACCCAGGCATTTAAAGGTTACTAATTTTGTCCCCATAAAGAAGGACCGGCGGCTTTTGTGTTTTTTATGTAAGCATTCACTTCCTGTCTGTAAAGTTTCCTGAGATATTTGGATAAACTTCCTACGGGATACTTCCGGTCGTCGAGTTTTGAGACCGGCATGATCTCCATAGTTGTGTTGGTAATGAATACCTCCTCTGCCTCATAAATGTCTTTTTTCATGAACTTGCCTTCTTTGACTTTCAACCCTTCTCTTCCTGCAAGCTCTATAATCAGACCCCTGGTGACGCCGTCAAGTATCCCGCATGAAACGGAAGGAGTGCAAAGGGCGTCGTTCCTGTAAAAGAACACATTGCTGACCGTGCCTTCAGTGAGTTTCCCTGAAGCATTAAGCATTATCGCCTCATAGGCATTCTTCTTTTTTGCTTCAATCTTTGCGAGGATATTGTTCAGAAAGTTCAGGGATTTTATCTGCGGGTTTATTGCCTCTTTCAGGTTTCTTCTCGTTTCAGCAATAATGAGGCTTAGCCCGTTTTTGTAGTAAGCTGCCGGATATTCCTTGAATTCCTGAGCGATAATCACGGTAGTAGGTTCGGGACAGAAGTCCGGGTCAAGGCCTATCGGGCCGCGTCCCCTTGATATGGTCATCCTCACATAGGCGTTCCCGAGCGAATTGGCCATGAGCGTTTCATAAACGGCGGTTTTCAGAGAATCTAAGTCAGCAGGGACCGAAAGTCCGATCAGTGACGCGGAACGATAAAGTCTGCGCAGATGCTCGTCGAGCTTGAATACGACGCCGTCGTAGACCCTTAAGGTCTCATAAATTCCGTCACCGTACAAAAACCCGTGATCAAAAACTGAAACGACCGCCTCTTTTGCCGGGACTATCCTGCCGTTCAAATAAATATGCATAATTGTAATTATATCATTAATACGTTAAGGGTGATTTTGCGCATTTTTCTATCTTTTGAAATTCCATTCATGTGTCAGGTACTTTTCAGCTTCAAGTTTCCGTGCAAGAACTATTTCTTCATCATAAGGCGATGCTGATACAAAATGTATGTCAAAAACCTCCTCAAAAGAAACCCTGATAGCGTCTTTCAAATCGCCCGGTTTTATATCCGGCATAATATCTTTTAATCCGCGCGATTTGTTATTCGACTCCGACGACGGTTGTATCCCGAATACCCTGCCGGTCTTTTCCCTGTCAGGTGAAAACGGGATCGATCCCTGCTGGAGGAGCCCGTCCGGCCAACGTTTCTGGGCGGAGCCGATAATCTTGCCGCTCATTACGGATATTTCCCCGTATGATACGGACTGAAAACAGAGCGGGCTTTTCCTCATATCTTCAGTCACCGTATGCCTGTTATCTTTCAGAAGCTTCAATTCCGGTGCAAGGCCGATTTTCAAAAACGCATTTTCGAATGCGGCGCTGATCTTTTTGTAGCTGTCAAGCAGGCCTCTTGAAAAAAGGCCGTCGTTTGTTTTTACGGAAAAACTATATGTGATCTCATCGCCATGCAGAATCGCGCGGCCTCCGGTCGGCCTTCTGACGAAAGGTATGTTGCATCGTCTGCAATACTCCGTATCAATGTCCCTGATTTTCTGGAAACATCCGATGCTTATGGAAGGCACATCCCATTCGTAGAATCGCAGCGTAGGAGGCGCATAGTCTGCTCTGACAGAGCCGGCAACAGCCTCATCCAGGGCCATATTATAAGATGCGCCGCATGGTCCGGAGTCGATAAACCGCCATGTATCACTCATAAGGAAATATAGAATGAATGAGTCGGTTTAATCAATAATAGCGCCGGAGCTTCTATCTCTCTCCCGGGCGCAACTCTCACTCAGAAATCAATAAAAATATATCCTCTTTTAGGTATAGCTGATGTCCTAACCGGATAGGGAGCAAGAAAATTGCTTACAAACTATAGTATTTGGTATAATTATTAAAAAAGAGGATAATGGTGGGCACAAAGAAAACTGCTCTGATCAAACGTAAATCTTCTATCTCCAAGCGACCTTTGCCTGATAAGAAATCTGCAAAAGTCACACCTTCAAAACGTGGGAAACTGTCTAATCGATCAAAATCAAAACCTCCTGCTGCAGAATATGCGGACGAAGAAAAAAGACCTGTTTCAGGATGTCCTGTTATCGGTATAGGTGCTTCAGCAGGCGGGCTGGAGGCACTGGAACTCTTTTTCACCCATATGCCGCCTGATGCAGGCATAGCCTTTGTCATTATCCAGCATTTAGACCCAAAGCACAAAAGCATCATGGATGAACTTCTGAAGAGGCGTACCACCATGAGGGTCTTACAGGCAGGGGACGGTGTAGCGCTTGAACCGAACTCTGTGTATCTCAACCAACCGGATAAAGATGTCGGAATTTTTAATGGCACATTCCAGTTGACAGACCCGGTGGAGACTCACAGGGTAAGGCTGCCGATTAATCATTTTTTCCGCTCTCTGTCCGAAGATCAGGGTGGAAATGCTATTTGTATCATCCTTTCCGGAAGCGGATCAGATGGAACCCTGGGACTGAAGGAGATAAAGGGTTCCGGCGGCATGGTTATGGTCCAGAATCCGGAACAGGCACAGTATGACAGTATGCCAAGAAGCGCCATAGAAACAGGTCTTGTAGACTATGTTCTGCCGGCAGAAAAGATGCCGAAGGAACTCATCGGATATATAAAACAACCCTATGTGAGAGGATATAAGATTGGTATCGGCACTGAACACCTTGACGCTATCCAGAAGGTGTTAATGCTGGTGCGGTCCAGGACCGGCCACGATTTCAGCCACTACAAACAGAATACTATATACCGCAGGGTTGAACGCCGCATGGCGCTCCACAAAATTACCGATATACGGACTTACGTCCACTATCTTAAAGAAACCCCTGCTGAAGTGGATAGCCTGTTTAAAGACCTTATTATCGAGGTGACCAGTTTTTTAAGGGACCCCGAGGCCTTTGAAGTCCTCGACAAAAAAATTATCCCTGCCATAGTAGACCATAAAAAACCTGATTCTGCAGTGCGCGTATGGGTCCCGGGCTGTGCCGGTGGTGAAGAAGCCTTCTCCCTTGCCATGCTTTTTCGGGAAGCCATGGACAGGTTGAACAAACATCTGAACGTACAGATTTTTGCCACAGACATAAACAAAGAGACTATCGAACAGGCCCGCACAGCCCAATTCCCAGAGGGCATTTCAGCGGACATGCCGGCAGAGCGGTTAGGGCGGTTCTTCATAAAGGAAGGCAAGGTGTACAGGGCCAAGAAAACGATTCGCGACATGGTGGTCTTTGCCGTCCAGAACCTTATCTCAGACCCTCCTTTTTCAAAACTTGACCTGGTCAGTTGCAGGAATGTACTTATTTATATGGATTCAGTGCTGCAAAAGAAGGTAATCCCGTTATTCCATTACACCTTGAATCAGAACGGGTATCTTTTCTTAGGCTCCTCAGAGACCATAGGAGAGTTCAGCGGTCTTTTTTCACCGGTTGATACAAAGTGGAAAATATTCCAGCGCAAAGGCATTGTTGTGGGGAAGGCGCCGGATTATCTCCGTGCTCCGAGTGATGACGCTCATCCGGCATACCTGAAAACACTGGAGCCGCCTTTTCTCAAAGAAATTAATATGCGGGAAATGGCAGAAAGGCTTATCCTTGACGAATATGCCCCTCCCTGTGTTTTCATCGATGAAAAATATAACATCCTCTATTTTCATGGTTCAACTGACCGGTACCTGAGACAACCACACGGAGAGCCAAGCTTTAACCTTATAACAATGGCGCGCGAAGACATTCGCTATCAGCTCAGTGCAGCGCTCAATAAAGCCGTGAAACAAAAAAAGTCTGTTGTCCGCGAAACGCTCCAGATAAAACAGAAAGAAGGGTATCAGACTATTGACGTGGTAGTGCGCACGATACCGCAGCAGACTCTGAAACAGAAAATAAAGATGGTCGTATTTGAGGAGAAAACACCTCCTGCTGAACAGTTAATGAAGAAGAAAAAGACTGCCGGGCCTCAAAGAATGGGTCTAAGGGTATCAAGCCTTGAGAAAGAGCTTCAATCAACAAAAGAGTACCTCCAGACAACCATCGAACAAATACAGACAACCAATGAAGAACTGAGATCTGCAAATGAGGAGTTGCAGTCAACCAATGAGGAATTGCAGAGCACCAATGAAGAACTTTCAACTTCAAAGGAGGAGCTGCAATCGACCAATGAGGAACTGGTCACCGTAAACTCGGAACTTCAGGACAAGATAGAGGCGTTGTTACGGGCCAACAGCGATATCAATAACCTTCTGGCCAGCACAGACATCGGCACCATCTTCCTGGACAATGATCTCAAAATCAAGCGGTTCACCCCGGCCATGTCGAACTTCTTTAACCTTATCCAGACAGATATAGACCGTCCAATCAGTGACATCACTTCAAAAATCCCCTTGGTCAATATTTCTCAGGAAGTCCGGGCAGTGCTGAAAGATTTACAGAAAAGAGAGTTCGAGATGCAGACCGAAAACGGCAACTATTATTCCATGCACATTCTGCCCTACCGGACAATTGAAAATACCATTGACGGGGTTGTTATCACGTTTATGGATATAACCCAACGTAAGAAGGCAGAGCAGTTGGGAGAATCTGCCAGGATCTATGCCGATAGCATTGTTGAAACAGTGCGTGAGCCCCTTGTGATCCTTGATGAGACTCTGAGAATAGTATCAGCGAACAGGTCTTTCTATAAGACCTTCAAGACCTCACAGGAAGAGACTGAACATATCCTTATCTACAATCTTGGAAACGGTCAATGGAATATACCAAAACTTCGTGAACTCCTGGAGGAGATTATTCCAAAAAATAATTTATTCAATGACTTTGAAGTCAATCACAATTTCCCGGTCGTCGGACAGAAGACGATACTCCTGAATGCACGCATGATCGATCAGGCAGACCAACGGAAGCTCATTCTCCTTGCCATAGAGGATATTACAGGAAGAGAGCAACCGAAGCTGCCGGATAGCAAAGAGAAAGAGGGGACCGGATGAAATCAAAGAAACCGGAACAGAAAAAGCCTTCTGAACTTCGTCAAAGAGCAGAGGAAAAACTAAAATCTCAAATAACCCTGCCCAAGGCAATGTCTGATAAGGAAACCCGGCAGTTAATCCATGAACTGCAGGTGCATCAGATTGAACTGGAAATGCAGAATGACGAGCTTCGTAAGTCACAGGCAGAACTTGAAGAATCACGCTCAAAATACTCTGACTTGTATGACTTCGCCCCTGTCGGCTATTTTACCTTTGACAAAGACGGATTGACGCTTGAAGCAAACCTGACTGCTGCAAAAGAGTTAGGTGTTGAAAGGAGCCTTCTCATTAACAAGCCATTTCGGGCTTATATTGTTAAGGAAGACAGGGAGATATTTGATTCTCATCTGTGGAAGGTCTTTAAAAGCGACGACCGACAGACCTGTGAGATAAGGCTGAAGAGAAAAAAAGGTACCGAGATTTATGCACAATTAGAAAGCATAGCGGTGTTGGACTCCGGAGGTGTTAATGTATGCAGAACATCATGTATTGATATAACCAGCCGCAAACGAACGGATACAGAGCTGTTGGCTGCTCTTGCAGATTTAGGAAAGCGTCATGCTGAAATCTCGGGACTGCTGGAAGGTTCCCAGGCGGTTGCCAGGTATCATGATTTTAAAGGAGCAGCAGAATCCCTGTTCAATTCATGCAAGAAATTAATCGGAGCTACCTCAGGCTATGTTGCACTCGTGAGTAAGGATGGAATGGAAAATGAAGTCCTCTTTTTAGACTCCGGCGGTCTGCCCTGCGCAGTTGATGAAACCTTACCCATGCCTATTCGTGGACTGCGAGGAGAAGTTTTTCGCAACGCTAAGACAATATACGATAATGATTTCCCTAAAAGTGAATGGATGCAATTTATTCCTGAGGGCCACACAGCCATTAGTAGTGTCCTGTTTGCTCCTATGGTTGTTGAGGGAAAAGTCCTCGGGCTGCTTGGCCTTGCGAACAAACCGGGCGGGTTCACTGCTAATGATGCCCACATGGCAACAGCATTCGCTCATCTTGCCTCAATTGCGCTCGTCCAGAAAAGGACTGAAGAGGAGGTAAGACGCAGTGAAGAATATTTCCGGCTGTTAACTGAAAACGCCTTGGACATTATCACCATTCTTGAAGCAGACTGGACAATTCGGTATGCAAGCCCGTCATTGGAACAAGTGCTCCAATATAAGCGGGAAAGTCTAATTGGGACACATTTTTTTGAATTTATTCACCCTGATGATTTGCCTGATGTAATGAAAACATTTAATCAGCTAATCAAAGACCCCGGGTTCATTTTATTCTTGCAAGCACGTTGCCGGCATAAAGATGGCTCATGGCGTATTCTTGAAATAATGGCAAACAACCTTATTGATAATCCGGCAGTAAATGGTATTGTAGTCAATTGCCGTGATATTACCGGGCGCAAGAGGGCAGAGGAAGAATTGAAGCGCTCCAATGAAGATTTAAAACAGTTTGCCTCTGTAGCTTCACATGACCTGCAGGAGCCTTTGCGTGGGATTGAAAGTTTCATAAAACTTTTGGAGAAGCGGTACAAGGGCAAACTTGATGAAAAGGCTGATGAGTATATTGATTATGTTGTTGATGACGTCAAGAGGATGCAGCTGCTCATTAAGGACCTGCTGGAATATTCACGGGTAAGCGCAACGGATAAAGTTTTCAGCCCTGCAAATTGTTCAGTGGTCCTGGAACAGACGCTGAACAATCTTCGTTCGGCCATTGAGGAAAGCGGGGCCGAAGTGACCTATGATTTACTGCCGGTTGTAATGGGTGATGCCGCCCAATTGACCAGGTTGTACCAGAACTTAATCGGCAATGCGGTCAAGTTCCGTAGCCTGGAGCCGCTCAAGATCCACATCGCAGTCAAGAGAGAACGAAATGAATGGCTATTTTCAATCAGGGACACCGGCATAGGCATTGATCCGAAGCAGGCTGAGCGCATATTTGTTATATTTCAGCGTCTGCACTCGAGGCATGAATATCCGGGTACGGGCATTGGCCTATCAATCTGCAAGAGGATTGTTGAACGGCATGGAGGAAGAATTTGGTTAGAGTCAGAGCCTGAAAAGGGGGCGACGTTTTACTTCACAATCCCTGCGATTCAGGCAAATCCCGCAGACTTGATAGGAGAAGAAGAGCCTTGATAAGAGTTCTCATCGCTGATGATCATATGCTACTGCGCGAAGGACTGAAGCTGATACTTTCCGATACGGAGGATATTGTTGTAGTTGCTGAAGCCTCTGATGGGCAGGAAGTTCTCGATAAAGTAGAGAAAAACAATCTTGACGTCATTGTGCTGGATATTAATATGCCAAGGAAAACCGGGGTTGAGGTATTGGCGGAATTAAAAGCCGGAGGGAATAAAATACCTGTTCTGATATTAAGTACGTATTCCGCGGAAGATTACAAAGATCTCGCAATAAGAGAAGGCGCATCCGGGTATCTTTCGAAAGAGGAAGCTCCTGAATTACTTATTGATGCTATAAGGGATGTGTTCCAGAATAAATAGGATGTCTCCTTCATAGACAGTGCCGGATCTAAATGCTGTCTATGTGCAGATGTACTTCGCACTTATTGTAAACCATCCAGTAGGTGTATTTGATGAAGGAGCCGAGAAAAATAATTTAGATATACCTAAAAACAAAAACGTTTCTAACACCTGCCGATAAACACTCCGGCAATCGATAAAAAAAGATTTCCGAAAAAAAACAAGCAGTGATTACCCGGGTCCTTTTGGTAACTGAGACTCTTCCTTTTTGTCTCGTTGCACTGAGCATCCTTGATGTTTTAAGTAATTCCAGCCGCTTCTTCTATCTGAAGTCACTATATTATGATAAAATAAAAAAAAGAAAACTTTACTATATCGAGGATTCTGTTATGAATGTATTTGAAGGTATTTTAGAACGGATCGAAAATAAAAAGAATGATTACCGGCGTTATGATTTCTCGCAAATAGAAAATATTGCACTGATGACCTTTTTCGATCTTGCGCAAGAGTTTGACAATGTTGAAGATTTCTATAACTTGTGTGTTGCAATTCCTGAAAGTTTTTTCAACCTTGATGCCCGTCTCTATCTTATGGACTCTAAAACAAATACTCTGCTGCTCAGCGCAACAACTAACCGGGGAGAGCAGTTACATACTCCTCCTCCCCCCGAGGTTAAGCCCGGCGAAAGTCCTTATTATACAACCAATAAAAGCCTTGTATTGACCATACGCGGGAAAACCCTCCCGAACGATCAGCTCCCTTTTCAGGCCATAGGCAGCGTTCTTGGGCTATTAGTGATATTTCAGATTCATGATATAAATACGCACAATGAACTCTTTTTTGAAAAATATGCAAACCGAATCGGTTTCAATATGCATAATAAATTTCTTACCCGGAAAAACATTGAACATCTGAAATTTATTCGCTCCCTTGTCTCCGATATTGAACATAATGTAATAGTGCCCAACATGGTTTATCAGCTTTTCCTGAAACGTCTAAATGGGAAAATAAAGAATAACGCGGAGATAGAAAATCGTCTTGCCGAATGTTTAACGAACGGACAATGTGATGTGACCGTTATTGAAAATATTTTGAAGGAATTGGCCGGGATCAACGAAGGGTTAATGGAAGAGATAGGGAATATCGAAAAACACTATAAAAATATGAGCCTGTTTCTTGAAACACTATTTCGAAGAAGCCATTTTGACCAGGGAAAGCTTGTACTTCGAACTAAAGCATGCAACATGAAAAAAGATGTAGTACAACCTCAATTGGAACGTTACATAGAACAATTTCAAAAAGCAGGCGTCTCAATAGATGATCGCCTCAGCGGTATCCCTGATGAAGAAATCATAAGTGTCGTGGATGTTGGACTGGTAGCCCAGGTGTATGCTAACCTTTTCTCAAATGCCCTTAAATACACGCAAGAAGTAACTACTGAAACAGGTAAAAAAATGAAATATATATCATATGGTCATGAGATCATCCCTGATCACTTTGGGCACGGCAAAGATGGAATAAAATATAACGTTTTCAGTACAGGACCACATATTGCCGTTGAAGAGCGGGGAAAGATATTTGAAGAGGGATATCGTGGCAGTAATATTTCAAACAAACCGGGCACAGGGCATGGTTTGACATTCATAAAAAATGCTATAGACATGCACGGTGGTGTGGCAGGTTATGAGGCTACCCAATATGGAAATAATTTTTATTTTATTATTCCCGGATCAAATTGAATAAGAGTTATTGGATGAGGCTCTTGCAAAAGTCACAGATTGTCATTCCGAACGAAGGTGAGGAATCTTATATCCAATTGATTATAAAAGATTTCTCCTTTCACTCGAAATGACAAATTGGCCTGTTTTAGGACTTTTGCAAGAGCCTCGGATGGAAGAACATAAAAGACCGTCAGGCATAGAATCGCAGTAAAGACCAGGCTGAAACCCATCAGAGGAGAAGCAGCCGGTTTGTTTTTGATCTCGATTCTCCGATATTCGTGACATATATAGCCGGCCGGTTACCGACCGGGCACTTTGCCTCGCAGATTCCGCAGCCGATACAGCGGTCAAGGTCTATATGAGGCTGTTTGACTATTATTTCCTTACCGCTTCTATCTTTTACCATCGACTCCTCGAACCATATTGACTTCGGAGACGTGGGGCAGACCTCTTCACAGACGATGCAAGGAGTCGAATGTGCGTAGGGAAGGCATCTTCCTTTATCAATCATGGCAAGACCTATCCTTGTTTTCATTTTCTCCTCAAGGGGCAATTTCCGTATCGCACCCGTAGGACAGACCTGCCCGCAGAGAGTGCAGCGGTATTCACAGTATCCTATCCTCGGGATGAGCCTCGGAGACCAAAGACCCTCCAACCCTGCTTCGAGAAGCGTAGGTTGAAGTCCGTTTGTAAGGCAGACCTTCATGCATTCACCGCATTTCACGCACCGTTTAAGAAACTCCGTTTCTTCAAGTGAACCGGGAGGCCGGAGCAAGACGGAATTCGAAAAGTCTGTTCGAGAAAAAGGCGTTGACCTGACCAGCGGCACGGTCAGCATTCCTGAGGCAAAGGAAAGCATCACCTGCCTTCTTCCAAGATCCATGGATGGATGTATTTTTCTCCCCAGACTAAAGGTTACCGCTTTCTGAGGGCATACATCGTCGCAGTCGAAACAGGCAAGACATTCCGTGTTATTCCAAACATCATTATTTTCATGAATTGCACCCCCCTGGCAGCGGCTTGTACAGATGCCGCAGGAGGTACATCCCTCGCTCACTTCCCTCTTGAGCAATGAATATCGGGAAAGAAGTCCCAACAGGGCCCCCAATGGACAGAGGTACTTGCACCAGAATCTCCTTTCGAGAAAATTCAGGCTGAGTATGGTTATGAACAGGGAGCCGATAAAAACAGCCTGGAGATAGTAAGTCTCCGTGAAAGAGAGAAAGCGTCTTTTCAGGAAATCGTAAACCGGTTCAGAGAGGTTAACTATTACGGGTATGTTCGCATTGTAAATGGAGTCGAAGAAAGCCCGTATCCCGTGGTTCAGGAGAGGGAATATGCTCAGGGAAAAAGATCTGATCAGAAATGATATAGGGTCCATGATTCCGGCTAATTGAAGGGTGAAGATAGACGATGCGATAAGCACGAAAAGGATATAGTACTTTGCTTTGTACCACCCGGCGCGTATTTTTTGTGGATATCTTCTTTTCAGCGAGCCGACGATGTTGTGCAGGGCGCCAAGCGGGCATATCCATCCGCAGAATACTCTGCCGAGCACCACTGTTGCGAGAATGAGCGACAGAGATAGAAAAAAGGCCAAAGGGATTTTTTGGCCATGCGAGGCGAGTAGGGTGGTAATAAAAATTAATGGATCAAAGTCCAGAAAAAGTTTGACGGGATAGCCGAGCGTATCATTACCTTTTGATTCAGTCTGAATAAAGAGGAAGAGGAAAAGGAGAAGGAAAAGGCCTTGGGTAATCTTTCTGAGGGTCTTCTTAGACATTCAGCTTTTTAATCTTCAGCCTGGAAAGGTCCATAACGCCCAGTCCTGCCGCTGCACCCGCTTTCACATAGGAAAGATCGCTCCCTTTCATGCCGAACAGGGTAGCACCGTAGGAGTCAATGCCGACCTGATCTATGCCGACGATTACCGTATCCAATCTCTTTACATCGGCCGGGCTTCCACCCTGCGGACCGTTTGTGGTAAGAACCCGAATCGAGTCGAGTACCGTAAGAGTGGGTTTCACTACCAGACATATATCAGCGAGGCACTCACCAATTTTCTGATGAATTCTTCCCCTTTGTCCTCCCATGATACCCATCCAGTTTTTCATCGACATCGTAAGTTTTGCGAGGCCATGGTGTTTTGCAACAGGAATGTTGATGAGCTTATCGGCCTCTAATACGTCGGTGTATAACGGCCATGAGGTGAGAACTTGTCCCTTTATCGATACATCTTTGAATCTCCTGTCGTCAACGAAGCTGACCTCGGCGCCGAGTGAAGATACGGCATCCGCAATACCGCTTTGTTTGTAGCACCTCCGCGGATCATTTACACTTCTGTCAAAGACTTTGACTTTTTTGGCGCCTGCGTCAAAGCAGAGTTTCACAATGGCGGCAACTACTTCAGGATTGGTATTAGCAGCCTGTTCCGGGGTCCTGTCCCATCCGATGTTAGGTTTGATTACAACAACATCCCCCCTTGAGATAAATCTCTTCATACCTCCGAAAGCGTCAACGGCGGCTTTTGTAATGAATGAGGCGGACTTCCCGGCTCCCCGGGCAACGACTAAATCATAGCGTTCAGCCGCCTCTGCCGGAGTGATTAAATCGAGTCTTTCTCCAAGAAATAAACCGCACCCCGCTATTGCGGAATACTTTAGAAACTCCCTTCTTTGCATTGAAGCCCCCTTTTTATAGTGTTCAATTTATCATTTAATTTTACCTTGAGCGGATATTTAAAAAATAGAGAAGCTTGTTTACTTCGGTATCGCCGAGTATGGCTGAGCCCGGCGCGCCCATTCGCTCTGAGGATACTTTTCAGTAAGTGTGTCGTATGCCCGGCGAAGCGCGCTTGCCTCGTGAGTCTTTTTATATTCAGCGACGCCAAGGAAGAAGGTCGCTTCGGGAGCCACTCCCGCGTTGGGATGCTCTTCAATGACCTGCCTAAACCGTTTTGCCGCCTCCTCATGACGTTCCTTCTCGAAAAAGACTATGCCTTTGCCGAATTTCAGCTGTGCGAGAAAGTCATCTACAGGAATGTATCCGACAAGCTTTCTGTGCACCCTGCCCCCGAAGTCCTGAATCAGGAACGTAGGAGTCCAGGCGATGTCGAACTGTTTCATAAGTTCCGTCCGTTCCTTCCAGAAACACTCGCTCTTTAAGGGGACGTACTCCTCCTCAATGAACTTCTGAACCTTCTCATCTGAATACGGACCCGCATTCATTGCAGCGCAGCCGACTCACCCGTCGAACCAGAAGTCATGGAACACCGGCTTGCCTTCTTTCTTCGCCTTCGCTATAGCAGTCTCAAAATCCCTTTCCCATTTAATCTCGGCCATGTCATACCTCCCTTATTAATTCATCAACACCTTTTTAAATTATATCATGAAAAAGTGCGGGATCATCTTTTTATGCCCTAATACTTGAGGCTCTTGCAAAAGTCACAGATTGTCATTCCGAACGAAGGTGAGGAATCTTATATCCAATTGATTATAAAAGATTTCTCCTTTCACTCGAAATGACAAATTGGCCTGTTTTAGGACTTTTGCAAGAGCCTCACTTAGAAAAAATTAATTGCCTATTTATTAATTCACTCCGAGCAAGTCGTTGAAATTGACAAACTTCTGATATTCTGATACTTTAAAACTTATCAATAAGGCGGAGAGGTCTGAATGAACATCGAAAAGCGCGATTTTGACAAGGAGGCAGCCACCTGGGACGAGGCGCCGGCACGGGTCAAGCTGGCAAACGATATAGTAGCTGCAATATCAGACGAAATCGTGTTGACTTCCAATATGGATGTCCTGGACTTTGGTTGCGGCACAGGGCTATTGACCCTCCGGTTGCAGCCGGTAGTCCATTCCATAACAGGAGTTGACAGTTCCCAGGGAATGATTAATGTTCTTAAAGCAAAGATCGACAAACAAAATCTTCCCAATGTAAGGACTCAATACATAGACACTGAAAAGGGCAATATTCTGGGAGGTAATTATAATCTGATTGTAAGCGGCATGACCCTGCATCATGTTAAAGAAATCAGATCTCTAATTGATCGATTCTACAGGATTGTTGCGCCTTCCGGATATCTTTGTATTGCCGATCTTGACCTTGACGA
>Ga0265292_1002104_pt1 | contig 14792 bp, 14 predicted proteins | sample Munlanlewell296A_FD_189080 | JGI IMG/M metagenome (GOLD analysis project Ga0265292, IMG submission 189080) | Leachate microbial communities from a municipal landfill in Southern Ontario, Canada - Leachate well 296A | ecosystem: Engineered > Solid waste > Landfill > Unclassified | place: Canada...
GCCCTTCCCAGGCATGTGTCATCACAGGCTGCCGGGTTCGGGTAATAACCACCGTTGACGAGAAGTTCCGCGCGGACGGACGCGCTGATGATCATCTCTACGCTATCCTTGGTAATCTCCGGGTTAGTGCATGCTCCGCAGCTTACCGGTCCGGCAACAATGATCTTGATGACGCAGTCCGAGTCGTTCACGGAGTAGTTCAGGGAGAAGTTGTGCTGCTGGCCCGTGTCGCAATTATCTAGGTCCCGGATGTTCTGCTTGACCGTCCGGTTGTAACCGTCTGCCCCACCGCGTACGAGAGATTCGGCCCACGTGACAACGCTGGTCGGCGCGCTCTCTCCTGGGGGAGTGGCATAGTAGGCACGCCAGATGGTGTTGTCGAAGGCCCTTGCCTCCGCGAGCCAGGTCATGGTCAAGCTCAACTGATTCCAAGGAAGTATGATCGGCGCGGTCGTGTTGAAGGCTGAAAGCGTGTAGGTCGTCGAGTAGGTGCCGCTGAAGCGCATCCCCGTACTGAGAACCATTGCTTCAGGATCCGATACGAAGCCGCCACGTGCCGACGCAACGATCCGCCATTCGGCGCTTGAGATGCCTGCGACAGTAAAGTTCATCGTCCAATTCGCGACGTGGCCCCCGTCATACGCCCAGGTGCTCAGCTTCACCTGCCATCCGCCGAGGACCGCCGTCGCGGCGGGGTCGCTGACGACGTGGTTCAGCTCTGAGGAGTTGGCGGCAAACGCGATTACGCGCTCGAACTGAAGTTCGGAGTTGGCCATGCGAGCGTAGAGCGAGCCCACGTTCACCGCGTCCGAGGCAGTAGAGAGGACGGTCCCGTTGTCTATCATCAGGGCGGAGAAGTTCTTCGACAGATCAAAACCCGTCTGAGTCAGAGGCTTGTAGGCCATCAAGTGGGGGAATGTCTGCGGACCACCCTGCTCGTAGACGAGCTTCAGCGGGTGATTGGGGAAGATGGCCGAGAACAGCGAATCCGTGGCGTCGTAGATCGTCAGTGTAGATGTCCCATAGATCGTTTCGGCAGCCGTACGGACCGCGCTGTCGGTGTTCGGCCTCCAGTCTCTGTCGATCGCCACTGCTGCGTTCGCCGCAAGGAGGATGATCGCGAGCATGACGGCAGGAACGTATTTCATAGCCTTCCCCGCGTGAGCGACGGCTCGTCCGTACTTAGCGTTTTCCGACGCCCACACGTTGCATCCCGCGCCCACAGCCGCACTCCCAGACCAGAGGTGCCGCCACGCGAGACGAAATGGCCCCCACGGTCCGACGCAGCGCCCCCCGGAGCCGAGGTCGACCAAAGCCCCCCATCTTGACCTCTTTTGGTCGGCACCTGAGCCTGCCCGAGTAATCGGGCCCAATCCGAAAATCGCAGGGGAACAGCGTCGTGATATCAATCGATGATGAGAATCGTCGGACATTGTTCTGCGATGGCGGAGCGCACTCCGAAATCCCATGAGTGCGTCACGGCTTTCGCACCGCGATTGAAATCTCGGGCAGGCTCACCTGTTTTTCTATTCAGATTTCGGGCCAGAGAGACCCCCATACCTCTTGTCCTACGAACATCAGTTCGTAGGACTATGTGGTAATGCGACACCCCCTCTCTGAGCCCGCAACACCTGAATCGCAACGCAGGATCCTCCAGCCCAAGCAAGGATCCCGCCCCTATCAGCGCGCAGCGAACGCTGCACGAACATTCTCCCGCCACGCTGACGCACTTGAGCCGGCCTAAGCGAATCGATATCCCGACCCAGCACACTCCGGATGGCCGTGCATCTCACTGCCATCATCGCACTCCTCACCGCCGCCCTCGTCCCCGCCAAAGACGAGCCGGCCCCCGAGGAGAACCCGAACCTCATCCCGCCTGACTACGAGCCAAGCCTCGCAGACATCGAGGACTTCAGCCAGCGCAAACGCCGCCCCCGCAAGCACCTCCCCACGGACGCAGACCTACTCCTCCCCTACATCCCTCCCACCGACCGCTCCCGCATCCTCCTCTGCGGCAAAGCCATCCTCCGCTTTGCGGACCCCAAGACCGGCATGGACCTCCTCACGCTACGCCGCTGTCACAACTACTACTGCCCCTGGTGCCCCGCGAGCGGGCACCTCAAGCGCACGCAGTACCAGGCCGCGAAGCTCGCGAGCCTCAGCCCCACGCGCGAGCTTCGAGTCATCAACATCGTCTGGACGCTCCCCGAATCCCTCCAACCCGCCGTGCGGTTCGACCCCCGCGGCAACAAAGCCTTCACCGCCGCCGTGCGCAGCACCATCGCCCGCGCCTACCACTACCGCGGCGCCAAAGGCGTCAAGATCGACCGCGCCGCCTAGAACGAGCTCGGAGCCATCCGCAACTTTCACGCCATCGGCGACCGCGCCGAACCCTGGCCCAAGTGGGCACCCCACTACTACATGCTCCTCGCCGCCTACCGCAAGCGCGGCGACAAGCTTATCGAGATGCCCCAGAAGTGGCCCGATCTCTACGAGCACACCAGCCACACGTACCGCCGCGAGCTCCGCGACGCCTTCCAGCCAATCGCGCAAGCCATCGGCGACCGCGCGCTCAGCGAGTTCCTGCGTACAGAATTCGCGGTGGACTGGCACGTCAGCCCTGCAGACGGGAGCGACGTCGTCCACGGCGAGAAAGCGCTCCACCGCGTGCGCTACTCGTGCCGCCCGCTCTTCAGCCTCGGCCAATGCAGCATCGACAAGGACGCGGCGACCTCGGCGCCGTCGGGCAGGCCGTGGAGGAGCGTCAGGAGCGTGTCGCGCTGGGCCTGGAGCAGCTTCACCTGGGCGCGGTAGTCCGTCGCTTCTTCGCGCGCGGTGTCGAGCCAGTCACGCAGCTTGTCGACATCGCGCTTGAGCCCGTCCACGTACTCGGGCGGGTACACCGCGCCGCTCGTGGCGTTGGCCAGCATCTGGAGGAGCCACGCGTTGAAGTTGTTCTCGTACCCGCCCGCGGCCGCCGCGGTGCGGAACGAGGCGAGCTCCTCCACACGCTTCTGAAGTAGAGGAGGACGGCCTGCAATCGTCGCTTCGCTTGGTACTCGGCGCGGCAGCGCCTCGGCGTGCCCGGCGTCTCGTTTCCCGTCTGCATCTTGGTCACACTCGGATGAGCACGAGAAACCAGTTTCCTTAGGCGGCCTCAGCGGCCGGAACGGGTCGCGTTGGCAACCCGTTCCGGCACGCTCAGGAACGCGTTTTCAAGCCGTGACCCCTCCGGGGGTCGCAGCACGTACTCAGGCCTGGCGCACGTAGAGATCCAACGGAACGCTGGCCACGAGTCGCCCAGAGCCGGCCACGCGCAGCACGAGCTTGCCGCGGAACGTGTGCGCATCACGCCCGACTGGCAAGGAGGCGACCCACGTGAAAATGAGGGGCTTGCGGGACTTGGGCGGAAGAAGAGCGCTTGGGGGCTCGAAGACGAACGGGTGGTCGAGCGGCTTGCCAAGCGCGCCCTCCCTCAACGCCTCCACGTGGAGCGCCACCACTTCCTGGGCCAAGGACGAGTTCTCCACCTTCACCGTGATGGTGACGACCTGGCCCACGGTGGCGGACCTCGTGCTGAGCGTGGGGCCAGTGGAAGCGCGGAGGGACATGCGTGTGGCACTCGTCCCGCGAGTTTCATTGTTCGCTTCTTGGTGTGCTTCACGCGCACGCGCCCCAGCTACCGTCCGCCCAAATGCGCCACGAGCCACGCCAGCGCCTGCCCCCGGTGCGAGATGTGGTTCTTGACCTCAGCGGGGATCTGCGCGAATGTCTGGTCATCCCATTCTCGGAGACCGGACGACTCTGGGGGGTGAACCCCCCAGACCCCCCTTTTGGGCACGAAGATGGGATCGAACCCGAAACCGTGCCCCCCGCTCGCGGCGGCGGTCGTGAGCGTGCCCCCGCAGCGCCCCAAGAAAGAATGCGTTGTATTACCATCGTAATACGTGACCACGGCCTCGAAATGCGCGCTCCGGTCCTCGACGCCCTCCATGAGCTTCAGGATGCCAGGCACGCCGATCGTCTTGAGTGCGTGCGCGCTGAACACGCCAGGGAAGTCCCGGAGCGCGTGCACGAAGAGGCCAGCGTCATCCACCATGAATGGCGGCTCGAGGCGGCCGATGAGGACCTCGCACTTGGCGCGTGATATCTCTTCGAGCGACTCGCCCTGGATCTCGATGGGCTTGAGGTCACTGCCGACGATGTCGATGCCAAGGGGCGAGAGCGCCGCTTTGGCCTCGTGGAGCTTGCCCTTGTTGGAGGTGACGAACGTGAGGCGCATGGGGATGGGGGACCAGGGGGGAAGGGCCCGAAAGCCCTTCCCCTGCGGTCCAGCGTCACGCCACGTGCGAAGTGCTTTGGTGCAGCACAGCGACTCGTTGTGTGGATGATGCGCAAGTGAAGCGCAAGGCGATCCTGCTCACGACGACCAAGAACACGACCGAGTTGGAGGAGCTTGCCTTCGCCTTGGGCGTGGACGTCGCCGCGGTCGTGCCGCAGCGGCGGCCCCACCCTGACCCCCAGCTCTTCTTGGGGAGCGGCAAGATGGAGGAGGCTCGCGACATCGCGCGAGCCGTCGGCGCCACACTCGCGCTCGTCAATGGTGAGCTCAAGCCTGGGCAGGTCTTCGCGATCCAGTCCTTCTTGGGCGATGGGTTCAAGGCGTTCGACCGCACTCGCCTCATCCTGGAGATCTTCCGCGACCGAGCGCGCTCTGCGGAGGCTCGGCTCCAAGTCGAGCTTGCTCAACTCGAGTACGACATGCCGTTGGTCCGCGAAGCGATCTCGCGCGAGAAGCGGGGCGAGCGTCAAGCCGCCATGTTCGGCAGCGGCGACTACGGCGTCGAGGTGCAGTACGACATGATGAAGAAGCGGATGACGCGCATCCGTCGCGAGCTCGACCACATCCGCGCGGACCGGGAGGTGCGACGAAAGCACCGCCGACGATCGGGCTTCCACCTCGTCTCGCTCGCTGGCTACACGAACGCGGGCAAGTCGTCCCTGCTCACCGCGATGAGCGACCGGGAGGCAGTCGCGGAGGACCGGTATTTCTCGACGTTGAGCACGAAGACGGCCCGAGTGAAGAGTGACCGACGCGACATGCTCATGACGGACACTGTCGGGTTCATCGAGAACTTGCCCGCGTGGATCGTCGAGGCCTTTCACTCGACTCTCGAAGAGATCGCCCTCGCGGATATCATTCTCCTCGTGCTGGACGCGAGCGATCCTCTTGACGAGATGAGGCGTCGCCTGAGTTCCAGCTACAGGATCCTGCACGAGTTCCACGGAAGGGTCGGGCGCGGTCCGACCCCCCAGCGCCTTGCTCCCGTCCTCGTCGCGCTGAACAAGGCCGACAGCGTCAGCGCGGAGGAGCTGGCCGCGAAACGGCTCGCCCTCGAAGAGGAACGCCTCCTCGCGCCCGGCGAGAGCGTCATCATCTCGGCGCGCACGCGCCAAGGGATCGACGATCTGAACGCTCGGTTGATCGCGTTGATCCCCGAATACGACGAGTTCGAGACCGTGTTGCCGCCCACGGCCGAATCCGAGGCCACGCTCGCGTGGCTCCACGAGAACACTGACGTGATAGGCCTCTCGCGCGACCCCACGCGCGTCAAGTTCGAGGCAAAGCGCAGCATTCGCGCGGAACTCAACAGCCGCTTGCAGGCGTGCGGCGCTTCCCCGCTGGCTTGACGAGCCCCCCGCACGCGCGGCAGGGCCGGCTTGGGGCACGAGGAAGTCACAACAATCCTCAAATATACTCCTCGCTGGCTCAGGGCGGAAGACGGATGAGGCCTGTTCTGCGCGTCGTCTTGCCGTTCGTGGGGGCCCTGGCCCTCCTCTTGCCCCTTGCGACCGCGCACGGCGTGGCCGAAGGCGACAAGGCGTTCCTCCAACAGAGCACTGGCGCCCAGATCGGTCCGTTCCTTTACTTGGGCGCCAAGCACATGGTCACGGGGTACGACCACCTCCTCTTCCTCTTCGGCGTCATCTTCTTCCTGTTCCACTTGAAGGACGTCGGCCTCTACGTCTCGATGTTCACCATCGGCCATTCGGCTACCCTCATCGCGGGCGTCCTCCTCAACATCCAGGCCAACCCATTCCTCATCGACGCCATCATCGGCCTCTCGATAGTGTACAAGGGATTCGACAACCTTGGCGGCTTCACGACGCTCTTTGGGCACAGGCCCAACACGAAGCTCATGGTGCTCGTCTTCGGACTCTTCCATGGTCTTGGCTTGGCCACGAAGCTCCAGCAGTTCGGGCTCAGCGGTGACGGGCTCGTCACGAACATACTGAGCTTCAACGTGGGCGTCGAACTCGGGCAGTTCCTCGCATTGGGCCTGGTCCTCCTCCTCATGGGGCTCTGGCGCACGACCAAGAGCTTCGAAAAGAGCAGCTTCGCGGCGAACGTTCTCATCATGGCCGGCGGGTTCATCCTCATGGGCTACCAGCTTGCGGGGTTCGCACTCCAGGGAGCGTGACACTGTGACCACCCCGAGCCCCACGAAGAAGCAACTCCTCGCGGGCACCTTGACCGCCCTCCTCATTGGGTCCCTCGTCATTGCCTTCGGCATCTTGCCCGCTGAGTACGGCATCGATCCCACGGGGTTCGGCGGGGCAACGGGCCTGACCAAGATCAGGGACATGCAACCGATGGGAGCACAGAATGCCGCGCCAGGGGCCAACGTGAGTCCATCGGACTTCACACCCACTGACACGAGCGCGAAGTCACGATTCACTGTCGTGTGGGCCACGCGCACGAACGCGAAGGCGCCCCAACAAGGCTACCTTGAGGCGGGCGAAGAGCGGACGACCGGGTTCATTCTGGGGCAGGCCAACGTCCAGACCGTCACCGCGCGCCTCGTTTGGACGGACGCGAACACGACGGCCGGCCAACAGACGGACCCTGATGTCTTCGAGATCCAGATCACGGCTCCAGACGGCCGCCGGTCCGACGCCGTCCTCGGCCGCAACGCAGAACCCGGCGGTGACGGGAACGCCACAGCCATCGTGGTGTGGCGTGCACTTCCATCGAGCCTCGAATTCGAAGCTGCCGACGAGCCCACGGCCCAACAGGAGCTCGCCAAGCGCGCACCAGACGATCAGACGGCAAGCGGCGAGTGGTTCGTTCGCATCAAGCTCGTCCAAGCTGGCGGCACGCGCGCCCAAAGCCCCGCCCAGATCCCCCTCAACGTGCCCACGCCCAGCGCGCCCGATGATGCTGGCAACTCCTGGAACTTGACGCTCTCGACGACAACATACACCCCCATCTTGACCCAGAAGGCCACGGAGGCGCGTCATGACGTGACGACACTCACGGTCGCTCCCGGGAGGGGCATCGAGTTCAAGCTCCACGCTGATGCAGGACAAGTGATAGATTACTCGTGGGAAGCCGATCAGCCCATCTACTTTGATCTTCACGGCGAGAAGGATGGTGATGCTCCCGGTGCGTTCACGAGCCACAAGAAGGGCACGGATTCTCGGGATGCTGCGGCCTTCACCGTTCCCTTCACGGGCAAGCACGGCTGGTACTTCGAGGCGCCAAGCAGTAGCCCTGTGACGGTCATGGTCAAGACGAACGGGTACTACGTCGTCCTCGGAAAGAGATGAAGAGACCGTGACTACGCTCGCGCAGCACGCGCTTGCACGGGTGCATATGCGTCCGGTGGCCAGTCGCACCTCGGCGTTGGATATTCATTTTGCCCACCTCCACCTCCACCTTCAGCTCCGCTTCCACATCCACCCCCACCCCTTGGTTTCGGCTGGGGGTATGGAGGATCGAGTCTGGTGTGGAAGGGCGCGTAACATCGGACGCGTACCCGGCAGTTTGTTGAGTACTGGAACGACCACGTTCCAATGCTGTTCCAGCACTGTTCCATCGATATTCCAACGATACATTGATGTACTATAATTATTATAACTAATCTGGGGCTGTTCTTCTCCAAAGAAAAAGAAGAGCAATCATCCTGCTCTTCTCCAGTCATCCAGCCGAAACCAAGGGGTGGGGGTGCAGACTGGCTCACCTGACCTAGAGACCCGTGACCCCCAGACCACTTGATGCACCGACTTGCTCCGACCGACGCCTTTTTCGAGGCCCCCTGAGTCGCTGTGTCGAAGCATGCGCATCGCCATCGTGTCTGACCTTCACGCGAACCTGCCAGCCACGCAGGCCGTTGGCGAGGACATCGCTCGCCAAAGCGTCGAAGAGACTTGGTGCCTCGGTGACGTCGTTGGCTACGGGGGCAGCCCAAGAGAGGTCCTCGAATGGGCCGAGAAGCACGCCGCCGTCACCGTGAAGGGCAACCACGATCACGCCGTCGCGACTGGGGACGTGGAGGGCTTCAACCCGGTCGCGGCCTCCGCAGCACGCAACCACGCCACAGTCCTCACCCCAGCCTCACGCACGCGACTGAACGACTTGCCCCTCGAAGCAAGGCGCCCACTACAGCTTGGCGCTCGCCCCGACAAGAGCGCAGCACAGGGCACAGCGCTCCTCGTGCACGCGTCCCCAGACGACCCCCTGCACGAGTACGTTTACCTTCCCGCACTGCGTCGCGACCTCGACCGTTGGCGAGGCCTCGCTGACGTCATCCTTCTTGGCCACACGCACGTGCCCCTTGTCGCCATGATCAGCAAAGGACCCGCCCCCGATTGGGGGCACGAAGGTTTCGAGCGATCCATCCTCGCGGAGGATGACGACGACCGCGTCGGGCTCATGATCGTGAACCCCGGCAGCGTGGGGCAGCCCCGTGATGGGGACCCGCGCGCATCCTACGCGGTGCTTGACACGCGCGAGCGGCGCATCGAGCTGCATCGCGTCAGTTACGACATCGACAAAGCAGCAAGCGCGATCCGCGCAGCGCGGTTGGACCCATTCCTCGCGGAACGGTTGTACCGCGGCAAGTAGGCGGAAAGACCTCAGTTCCAACTCACCATGAGTCGGCCAGTCGAACCGTACGCAGGAACGTGGTTCATGTCCAGCGCGACGTTGAGCGCGTAGAAGTTCACGGGCGTACCGGCGGGCCACGCCTGCTTGGAGCGCGTCGAGACCGTGCTCAGGCCCATGATGCCGGAGTTCTGGACGGGGCTGCACAGGGCCGTTGGGCCAACGCAGATGGCCAGCGGCGGGCGCTGGGACTTGAAGTCGTTCGCGATCGCGCCCACGATGTTGAAGTCTGTGCCAGGGACGATCGTGATGGGGCTGCCCGCCGCGAATACTCCGTGGAAGTCGCCGGTGAGATCATCCACCGTCCTGATGACGCCGACGCCTTGCGCCGTGTACGTGGCCGTCGCCTGGCCGCCAGTGCCAGTCGCCAACGAGAAACCAGGGACGGCCAGCAACAGCACGCAAGCCGCGATGACCAGTCGTAAGCCTCCCTCGCGCATGCCACCCTGTTCCCCCACTGCACAAAGAGCCTTCCCGTGTCACTCGCGCGCAGGACGCTCCTATTCCAGGCCCCATTGGCACGCAACCCTTGAATCCGCGCGCAGCCTCGCACCCCCAGTGACGCTCCTGCGCCTCTTCCTCGTGCGCCACGGCGAGACCCAGCACAACATCGAGAAGCGCATCCAAGGACCGTTCCTGGATGACCCACTCAACGCGCGCGGACTGGAGCAAGCCGCCGCGCTAGAGCGCCGCTTCGCGGCCGCCCACGCGCGCGAGGGCCTCCGCCTCGCGGCCGTGTACAGCAGCCCCCTCAAGCGCGCGTGGATGACGGCCGAGCACGTGGCACGAGGAGCTGACGCCCCCCCGCCAGTGCGCGTAGCGGGGCTCATCGAGTTCTCTTGGGGCAAGTATCTCGGCACGCGAGAAGAAGGCGAAACGCTCGCGGCCATGAAGCACTATCACGCGCGGTGGAGCGCGGGGGACGTTGGCCTCGCGGTGGAGGGGCGCACGGGAACTTGGGACGGCGAGTCACCCGCAGGCGCCTTCGAGCGAGCGTGGCGCGACATCGGGCCCATCTTGGACCAGCACCGAGGCGACACCTTGGCGCTCGTGGGGCACGGCCGCTTGTTCAAGATCCTGTTGGGCAAGCTCGTGGCGGGGGATATCGCGAGGATGGATGATCACGGCCAAGGCAACACGGCAGTGAGCCTCATCGAGCACGACGCGACTGGCCCACTCGACGCGGGTTGGCGACCGGTCTTCATCAACGACACGACGCACGCGGCGCACCTCATGCGCGCCCCATCCACCGACGCCCTCGTTTGACTTGGCCTTCGGCCGATCGAGAATCCCGGAGCACTTATGGAGCGCCAAAGTGGTCCACGAGCTCGGCGAGCCGGTGCACGCTGCCCGCGATGAGCAACCCGGCCGCGGGGTAGAACCACACGATGGTCAAGGCGCGCACGCCGTACTCCACGCGGGAGAACAGGAGGCCGTCCAAGTAGTACGTCACGTAGAGCGTGACGAGGCCGAGCATCAACAGGACGAGCAGCCGACGCGCCACCACGCGCACGCCAGCGTCGAGCAGCACGCGCACGAGCGCAAGGGTCCCCACGAGGCCCGACACGAGCACGAGGATGGTGAGCGGCACGCGCCACGAGTCACGGAAGCCCCCATCGACGGGCGGCAGGGTGCCCGTGAGCGAGAACTCGCTCTTCTGCTCCTGCGCCTTTGCCAACTCTTGCAGCGACATGACTGGGCCAGTCATGATGAGGGCGGCCGCGCAAACGAGGAGAAGCCAATCGTGCCAACGCACGGCTTCGGGAATCCGCTTCGCGGTAATCAAACCGCGGGGGCCTCAGCCCCCGCGTTGAAGCGCCGCAGGCGCGTTCCCGCCTCAGAACAGGCGCGCCTGCTTCTTTGGCGAGTAGCCCACGATGGGTTCCAGCACGGGGTCCTCACGGAGCACGGTCTTGGTCTCGTCGAGCGGGACGCTCATTTGGATCTCCTTCGTGCGCCCGTAGCGTCCCTTCGAGATGACGCGCGCTTGCAGGATGCCAAGCATGTCCAACTCGCTGATGAGGTCCGTCACCCGGCGCTGTGTGAGCACGTCCATGTGGGCCTCCTGGCACAGCTCACGGTACGTGTCGTACACTTCGCCAGTGGTCAGGCCCTTCGTGCCCGCTTCTTCGCCAAGGATCGTGCTGAGGAGCACGAGTTTGCTTTGCGTGGGGAGCGTGCGAACGACTTCGGTGACGCGGTCCAACTCGATCTTGTTCTGGGCCTTGCGCACGTGCTTCTCGGCGATCGTCTTCACGCCCTCGCGCTCGGCGAGTTCGGCGGCGACGCGGAGGAGGTCCAATGCGCGGCGTGCGTCACCGTGCTCTTGTGCAGCGAGCGCGGCGCACAGCTCGATGACGCCCTTCTCCAATGACTCGTCCTTGAATGCGACCGCGGCGCGTTGCTTCAGGATGTCCTGAAGCTGCACGGCGTCGTATGGTGGGAAGATGACTTCTTCTTCGCCCAACGAGGACTTGACGCGTGGGTCAAGGAACTCGGTGAACTTGAGGTCGTTCGAGATGCCGATGACGCTGACCTTCGCCTTGCTCAAGTTGTCGTTGATGCGCGAGAGGTTGTAGAGCACATCGTCGCCCGCCTTGAAAACGAGCTTGTCGATCTCGTCAAGCACGATGATGCAGGCGCCCTCCTTCTCGTCGATCTTCTTCTTGAGCTTGTCGTACACCTCGTCGGTCGGCCAGCCCGTGAATGGGATGCGGTCGTTCCAGTCCTCGATGAAGTGGTTCGCGATGTGCGTGAGCACACGGTACTGCGTGTCCACAAGCTCGCAATTGATGTAGATGAAGTAAACCGCGCGGTCCTTCTCCTGGCCGGTCTTCTGCAGCTCCTTGCCCACGAAGCGCGTGACGGCCGTCTTGCCGGTTCCAGTCTTGCCGTAAATGAAGATGTTGCTGGGCGTCTCGCCACGCAGCGCGGCCACGAGGATCGTGGCCAGCTGATTGATCTGAGCGGTCCTGTGGGGCAACTCCTCGGGCGTGTAGCTCGGTCGGAGCACCTCCTTGTTCCTGAACATCGGCTCGCTTCGAAGCAGCGAGTCGAATAACCCATCCCTGGTCGTGGTCATCCCTCCAGTCTCCTGTTCCCATCACTTCTTTTCCTGCGCCGGGTCGCGGATCCGGCTTTCGCAACGTTCGTTGCAGAGCTCGCGCTCGCAGGAAATCACTCAGTTCATCCTGATGGTTGCGCACGCCCGGCTAGCGGCGCCCATCTTCCTCCCAGGAAGACACGCACGCAAACGCTTCAGTGGATGCACCAGTACCTCACGACTTGGCAAATACGTTTCGTCGCATCGAGTTCTCGGCCCGCGCCACCGGAAACTTTCGAGCCCAACCCCTTGGTTTCGATTGGAGTGTGGGTGGGCCTCAATGACTCGTTCGCGGGTTTCGTTTGGACGCGCGTGACGCGTGGGCGCGTAGAGGAACGGACCCAGAAGCGTGCATCATAGAGGGGTCTCGCATCAGCCGCGAGGCAACCAAGGACTCGGCACGCAGTGGCTGCTGGAAAACTGGTTCCTTGCGGGTGGCATTGAATGTGCGCGTCGTCGCAAGTCCATTCCGCTGAGTCCCCCGAATGATTCAACGTCCAACGGCTGCGTTCCACGGCGGCGAGTGCCACCGCCGTGACGCAGGGACATGGCGACTCTTTGACTGTCCAAACCTCGAGCCCGCACGTTGACCTGTTGCGATACCCTTCGCTGCCATCTTCCAGCCTCCGTCATACTTGATGACTTGGGGCGCGGTATCGGGGAGCGGGTAGGCTTGAATGTCTCGACCGCTTCAGCCCCGTAGCTTCCTCCTCGCCACGCTCCTCCTGACCTCCACGCTCGCGTTCCTTCCGCACGCGGACGGGCAAGGCGCCCTGTCAGTCGTCTTCCAGGACGACTTCTCCCAGGACACGCTGGACCGGTACAACCACACTGGCAGTTCCTGGAACGTCCAGAACGGCGTCCTCGACGTTCACCCCAACGGGTGCGATTGCGGGACGACGGACGCTCAGCTATGGATCGCGAACCTCACCTTCGCGGGAGTGATCGAGGTCTCGGTGGACGTCACGTTCGTGCAGCAAGCTGGGGGTTACGGCGGCAACGGAGCGGGCATCGTCCTCCTGGAGAAGGAAGCCCTCCCGAACGCTTTGCAGCCCAACCCGGGTGCGAGCGGCTACGTTGCGGCCTACTTCGACGTGTGGGGTGGGTACCGATATCAGCGCTATGACAATGCCCAGGAAGCGGCTGGAGCGCCTGCGTCGAGCGGCAGCGCCCAGTTGGGCGTCACACACCACTATGACCTTGTCTTCGTTCCTGGGCAGTCCTTGAAGCTGTCCGTGAACGGGGCGGCAGGCCAGACCTACACGGACCCAAGTCATCAGGGGCCCATGCACGTTGGCCTCCTGACAGGCACGGGGGGCGGCGAGGTCACGTTCGACAACTTGGTCGTCCGGAGTACGCCCATGCTGGTCATCAACACGGTGGACGGCGCTACGCTTGGCGCGCACGACATCGTCTCCGTCACGGCCTACGGCTCGAGCCCCGCAGCGACCCAGGTTGCCATCCAAGTCACGCTCGACGGCCAGCCCGTCGGCCAATCCGTTGTCGCCGCGAGCGGTAGCATACAGACGGTCCAAGTCGCGATCGACGCGCTCTCCCTGGGCCCCGGCCCTCACCAACTGTCGGCGCGCGGATGGACGGACGCGAACTCGTTCCCCGACGCGCAGCCCCGCGCCGTCTTCCTCGTGGCCACGCCGCCGACGCTCACGATCACGAGCTCGACGCACGAGCAAGGCGGCACGCTCCGCGTGACGGGCACGGCGACGGCGACGGAGCCGGGCATCGGCATGAAGAGCGTCACGTTCTCGACGCCCCTTGGCACGAACTCGACGCCGTGCAACGGCGCGAGCCCGTGCTCGTTCAACATGACCATCACGAACGCGAACCTCATGCCCGGGAGCGTCCGGTACACCGTCGTCGCGGCGGACACGTTCAACGGGCAGGTCGTGGCGAACGACACGATCGATGTCGTCGCGCAACCGCTCGACGCGTACGAGGGCTCGTTCGTCATCACCATGGGCCAGACGGCGCAGTCTGACTCGTTCACCGTCCCGCCGCTCTTCGTGGGGAGCGTCATCATCTGCTCAGCGCAGAACTGCAGCGCCAGTAGCAACGTGAACGGCGCGGCGCTTGTCCAGATCGGCATGCCGGGTACCTCGGACGGAAGCCCGACGACGGGCACAACGTGCAGGAGCACGGCCATTGTCGTGGAAGGGTCGTGCGCGATCCACACGACGGCTCATACGTCGGGCCGCGTGGTCGTCGCGCTGGCGGGCGCGGGCCCGTCGGCCGTGTACGTGCGCGTGCTCGGCGGGACCGTGTGAAGCGGCAGCGCAGGCGTAAAGAGGCCACGGGCAGTTGGGTATCCCATGGAGGGCGGGCTCGCGCATTTCGACGTCGTCCTCACGGCGTTCCAGTTCGCCGTGAGCGTTGCCCTGCTCTACTCGGGCTACCCGGACCTCTACGCGCGCGTGAGCACGAGCCTTCTCGTCGCTGCGAACGCCGTCGTGACGCTCGCGAGCGTCGTCCTGTACGTCACGCCGTCGTGGCAGGTCGTCGCCACGGTGTCAGCCGCGGCGGACGACGCGACGGCGCCACTGATCATCCTCGTCGTCGCGAGCCTCGTCCTGCCGATGGATGCACCGGCAGCGAGGTGGACGAAGTGGGTGGTCGGCGCAGCGGCAGGGCTCGTCTTCCTCTTGGGCTTCTCGCCCTGGGGCCAACACGCGATATTCCTCGACTTGGTGCAGGGCATCCTCGTGTTCGTCGCCTACGGGGCGGCGT
>Ga0265292_1002105_pt1 | contig 14791 bp, 9 predicted proteins | sample Munlanlewell296A_FD_189080 | JGI IMG/M metagenome (GOLD analysis project Ga0265292, IMG submission 189080) | Leachate microbial communities from a municipal landfill in Southern Ontario, Canada - Leachate well 296A | ecosystem: Engineered > Solid waste > Landfill > Unclassified | place: Canada...
TAACAGTAATGATGGAATTAATAAATACCAGAAAAAACGATCCTTTTTCATACTATGGAAATTCTTTAATATAGACTAAAGGAACCCCCTCACGTTCAACTTTGTAAATAGTTTTCCCGGTAAATTTTTGATCAGAATTCCAGCGGGTAAAACTAATAATATAGTTTACTTTGTTGTAATCATCGGTGAAAATCATATTTTTCTTAAAGTAATAAGTACTTGATAAAGGATCACCTTGAGTAGCGATGTAATAAGTTTTATTGGGATTATTAATATTTTTATTGAACCATTCGACGGCTTCTTTATACGAAGCTCCCCAATAATCCGTTTCGTATTTTCCATCAGCCCCCTTTAGCCCACCGACTAGTGAGTTGTAATAGATATATTGATATGGATGAAGAGCTTTCATTTCAAAGACTGTCTGAAATAAATTGATTGTAATCAAGACAAATAATATTATCTTAACAAAGTAATTTTTTATTTTAGAAATGAAATATGCCCCAAAAACAGCGATGATAATGAAAGGTATTACTAGAAATAAAAAGTGACGCCATGAATCATACAGGGATGGATGAATTGTAATAACTATTATCAGTGGAATATAAAAGAGTGAGAGCAGGTAAATATATTTCTTTTTTAAATCGCTTAATGTTTTTTTATTTAAAATCAAAAACAGCAAATAATAATTTCCAATAATGAAAAGACCGAGAGTCGATAAAGGAGTTGTAATGGCCATTAATCTGGGAATGTAATCCCAAGGTAACTGATTGGACATGATAAACTGGCCACCGAATAAATTACCAGCCGTAAACGGAAAACTGTTTGAAGTTTTTAGGACATCAAAAAAACCGGATACCGGGTGTTGCCACAAATATGGATGGGTTAAATGTAGAAAAATAAATGTAAAAATTGAAAGTAAAAAAATTAATTTGGGTTTTTTAATTAAAAACACACAAGTAAGAAGAAAGGCATACAAAAAAATAATCCGCTGATTGATAAGAATTGACAAAGAAAAGCTCAATAAGATCAAGCGTAAAAAACTATCTCTTTTATTAATAAAATGAAAAAAGAGGCAAATATATATGGTAAATATTGTTAAAGTTGGCACGTCAATTGAATTGTTAAAAATATCCCCATAAAAACGAGGAAATAATAAAAGTAAAATCATTCCAAACAATGCCCATTTACGTGAAAACATCTTGAGTAGAATTCCATAGAGGAATATTAAAGAAAGAACGGCTAAAAGTGCCTTAATAAGGTGATAGGTCTCAAAATTAAAACTACGAAAAAGCGGTGTTATTAATACCGTAAGAACATCAAAGAAAACTCCGTGAGTTTGTAAATGAAGCTCGGTCGGATGAAAACCGTTTTCAATAAGATTATGAGGAATTTTAAGAGCATTGAATATTTGAATGACGTAATGTCGTCCAACATTGACATAATAAACTTCATCCCAGGTTATTCCGTAATTCTTGTAGGTTAAAAAGATTAACGCAACAACAAATGTTAAAAAAATAACAAACAAGTAATGTCTTTTTATTAATTTAACTATTTTTTTTAACAGCATAAGCAATTAAGTTACCCCAAGGATTGAAGGGGATTGTTAAATTATTTATAACAGGTACCTTTTTCAAGGATATTATTAATTTACTTAGTCTTTTTGATTTAAAAAGATAAAAGTTAATTCTTTCTAGGTAATAGATAAAAAGGTAAGCTCGGGGAATATCTTTTTTGATTAAAATGTCTGAAAAGCCGCCTTTAGTTAATAAAGTATTAAGACTGTCACTAGTAAAGTGAAAAAGGTGCTCTTTATGCCGGTAACCAAACCAGTATTTTCCCATAATTTTTGAACTAAGGGAGTTACTGTTTGGAACACTGACAACTAACAATCCATTAGGTTTTAATAGTAGTCGAGCAGTTTTGATTGTTAATAAGGGATTTCTTTCATGTTCAACCACTTCGAAAGCAGTAATTATATCGTAATAATTTTTTTCCTTGACATCAGTAATGACACCGGTATTTGCTTTTAAATTGTTTTTTCGGCACTGTGCAACGGCAAAATCTGAAATATCTATTCCTTCGGCCATAAAATCCTGATAATTTGCTTCTTTAATTAGTGAGCCATAAGCACAACCGACGTCAAGCAGTCGGCCGTTTTTACGAAGTTTTTTTATATCGACGACTTTTTTACGAAAATACTGTTCATGGGCAGGTATCTGAGAAGAGTAAAAAGAAAAGTTTTTCCAGTAATCACCCTGATAGAGTGCGTTAACTTCCGTCTTTGAAGGCAAAGGATTAACTTGAACCAAATGACATTTAAAGCATTTTTTTATCGGCCAATCAAGATCGACAATTGTTTTCAATATTTTATTTCCGCAAAGATAACAGGTATTATTTTTCATATTTATGATTCATTGTTTCACTGTTTCATTGTTGTTTTAGCAATGAAACAATTGAACAATGTAACAATGGTTATTTAATAAATTTATAAATTAAAACTAACTCTGATTTATACACAGGCGTTAAAAATCTGTATGATCCTATATCTTTTAAGTTATTCTCTTTCTCCTGGGGGCCGTAAAAAACGTAACTAATATTTTCTGTTTTTAAAAATTTTAATGCTTCTTTTTCCGGTAGGGTGCCTAAAAAAAATTTGTTTACTTTTTCTGTCCGTTTATTAAAATCAGGCGTCTCTCCGCTGTGTCCCAGATAGACAAAGTTGCCTGAATAAGCGGGAATATAATTACCAGCAGTGATTTTAGAGAGGACAACTGTTTGATGATCAGTGTTTGTTTCCAACCATTTTAAGCCGTTATAAAAATCCTTAAGTGGATACATGACTTGGGGAGGGTAGGGAACAAGTGGAATTGTGGCTATTGCCCTTTGATGAATAAACTGAGTTTGGGATTTTATAGAAAAATAGCCTTGGACCAATCCAAGAAGAACGAAAAAGGTGATCACTATATATATACTATATGTAATAATGACATTTTTGAATTTAGTAATGAGGTAATTTATAAAGTAGACTGAGAGAATTACCAATGGGATGTGATTGGCAGTTTGGACAAAACGTAGCTCCGATTGATAGGGAAAAAACTTGAACAAAATTAATAGAATAGACACTCCAATAATCCATGTGGCCAAGCTCAGTAGTTCTTGCTTTTTTTTAACAAAAACTAATATTAAACCGGCTATGCCAGTAAAAAAAACCGGCCCGAGAGTAAGGATATACTCTTTAATATCGACCGAAAGTCGATTGTTCTGATCAAAATCCAATAGGCTTTTCCAAGGATAGGTTGAGGTGGTAGTTTTTATATATAAAATTGGAATGAGAATAGTTATAAAAAGTACGAACGTTTGTTTCAATACTCTAATAATCTTATCTTTATTTAAAGATCCCGACCATAAAAGCGTAATCGCTTGGTATAAAACCCAGGAAGTTAAAAATAAAAGAGCGCTGCCTGGCTGAATAAAAATGGAGACAAATAGAATAAAGCAGATTAACATAAAATATTTATTACTTTTATTTTTATTAGTTAGGCTCAATAAAATACTTAAAACCGCAATAGAAATATAATTAAAAGTATCATGTGGTATAAAGCTGATCCTTTTTAAAATATCCAGCTCCTGCCACCAATTCATATAAAACGTTATCCACCACTGACCTTCAAACTGGTAAAAAATCGGAAAACTGGCTGTCAGTAAGGAAAGAATTACACCTAAATTTATTAAGGACAGTTTTTTAAGAAAATATATATTTAAAAGAATTATTGTACTTATCCAAAAGATGGCCATAATAGTTCGTAACAGATGATAGCTAAGGACGGGTGACAGGCCAAATACTTTTGTAAGTTTACCTGTCAACAGGTAAAACATTTGAAGAAAAACTCCTTTTTGATTCGGATGATTGTCATATTTATCAACGATACTTGTTCGACCTTCCTGGCCCTGGCGGATTTTACTGAGGTAGACGTTGTAATCGTAGGTATAACTGTGTTCGCCCCAGACCATTGTCCGGTCAGGTGAAAGAAGATTGACGACCGAGGCTTCATAAAGATTAGGGACAAAGCTCAATAAAAGAATAATGTAAGCAAAAATAAAAATAAAATATTTTTTCATTATTTATTGATAACTATAGCTTCTAAATCTCCCCAGGGATCGGTCGGAATTGGAAGGTTAATAATTTGAGGTATGGATATTTTTTTATTAAAAATTCTTTGTAAAACATATTCTGATGAAAAAAATCTAAAATGGTCAATTTTTACTTTAAAATTACTAAACCCGGCCAACTTTAACAATCGTTCAAGAGATTTTTTTGAATAAAAAAAATAATGACTTGGAGTATTGTAGACTGACCAGCGGGATCCTAGTAAATATCTCAACGGCGACTGGTTATTGGGAGTAGTTATCAACAGAACTCCATTCTTTTTTAACAATTTTTTTGCAGCTTTCAAGTATTCAAGAGGGTTTTTTAGATGTTCTATAACTTGAAAAAATGTAATGATTAAATATTTTTGGTTCTTTATTTTACTTAGGTTAATAAGGTCGGCTTTTTGACAGCTGAGTTTTTTTTCCTGGCAGATTTCAACCGCTCTTGGAGAGAGATCAATTCCGAGATAAGGCAGATGATTGTTTTTTACAATTTGCAAAAAATTTCCCCAACCGCAGCCAACATCGAGTATATTTGGTTTTTTTTCGTGAGTAAGAGTTTTTAATTTATTTAGTTTACTTTGAAAATAAATATTGTTGATTAATTGTAATTGATTGTAGGGAGAAGCTTCATAATAGTCATGATCATAGTCAAACTTACTACCTTTTTTATCAATGGAAAAAAACAAATCATCATTAAGACATTGATAGATCGACCGGTTATTGATTTTATAAATAGGTCTAACATTCGTTTTGTGACAGAGATAGCAACTTTGATGATTGAACATAAATCAATGATATTCTACATGGTTTGATAAATCAAACCACTACAAAAATACTGTTGACAAAAAATTATTTTTTATCTAACATTGAGAGTACATTTTAATATTTTTTTAAATCAATTTTCTTATGGATACAAAGAATGCGGTTGATGAAACGGATGAAACTTTAAATAAATCCAGCTTAGTTTTTGGTAATTTTGTCATTTTGGTTGTTTTTGTCCTTTTGGTCGGAGGTGTTTATTTATGGGTTTCTAATAAAAATAAAAATGGCCAACAAGTTTTTCCAGCCGGCATCAATTATCTTTCTCCAAAAGGTAATGAAGCAACAAAACCAGTTTTACTTTATGATTTTAAAAAATTAGCTGAATCATCTGACTGGGTTACATATAATGGTAAATTATTTTCTTACTCGTTTCAATATCCTAAAGAACTAAAACCAGTCACTTATCCTAACGATAAAAGCGATGCGGTTGCTTTTAAGGTAGGAGCATTGCCACCTGAACAAAGTTTACTTTTGACCGTTGAAACAATCTCTGCTCGAGACAAAAATTTTATTGGAAAGTCGGAAGAGTTTGTCAAAAATTATTGGAAATTTTTCTCAGGCTTGAAAAGTTTGAATAAAATTGAGTCAATGACAAATGAAAAGGGACTGAAGGGTTATAAAGCATCTTATATAGTCAACGGTAGTAACGTTGTTACCAGCGATTATTATTTCTTTGTAATAGAAGGTGATGAAGATCATTTACTTCATGTTGGTGACATTTTTCCAACAGAAGGGAAAGCAGTCCTTAATCGACTTATCAACAGCCTAGAATATCAAAAATAAGATAAGGTTATGTATTTTTTACTTCTTCTCTTAGGGTTTGCGGTTCGTTTGTCCCTAATTCCTGTAGCTGGGTTTAAAGCAGATATGGCTTTTTGGAAAGGCTGGGGATTGGCGGTTGCTGACAAAGGAATAATTTGGCTAGTTAATAACACTAATTATAATTACCCTCCCGGTTTTGCCTACATACTTGATTTAATTAGTAAGGTTTACAAGCTATTTGCCGATCCTTATAACATTAGCCAATATTGGATGGATAATAATCTCCTTTATTTATTTCTATTTAAAATAATCATAATTCTTTCAGATATAGGGATAGTCTACTTAATTGTCAGAATTTCCGAAAAATTAAAAATGAAATGGGGATGGTTATTGGCCGTTCTTTTTTTCTTAAATCCGGCTGTTATATTTGACGGAGTTATTTGGGGACAGGTTGATCAGTTTGGGCTTTTATTATTTCTCGGAGCAGTTTATTTTTTTATTGATGAAAAACCAAAACTAGCCTCGATAATCTTTACCTTAGCCTGGTTAATGAAGTTGCAAAATATTATTTTTATTCCGATATTTTATCTTTTTATTTATCGAAAATATTCTTTTAATGATCTAATCAAATCGTTGGCAGTCAGTCTAGGAACTTTCACCATTATTACCTTTCCATTCTGGTTTCACAGGGAAATGGCCAGTCTAATTAATCTGTTTACCGTTAATTCTAATTGGTTTCCATGGTATTCATTAAATGCTTTTAATGGCTGGTGGATTGCTTCAGGATTAAACGGTATGAGTATTAATGATAAAACTCTGGTGCTAGGAATAATAAATGCCAAACAATTTGGTTTATTATTATTTTGTCTTTTCTATTTTATTGCTTCTTTAAATATTTTGTTAGCTAAAAAAGAAGAAGCTTTAAAGGAATTTGTTCTATCTTCGGCCCTGGTTGTTCTTTCTTTCTTTCATCTCTTAACACAAAGTCACGAACGTTATTTATTTCATCTTTTAGGTTTTGTGATAATCTTTTATTTTTTTAAGATAGAAAAAAAATTGATTTATGTTATTGGTCTTTTGTCAGCTGCTACTTTAGGAATATTTTTTAATATGTACATAAGTATGGCTCTTAACTATCCTGATCAAGTTTATTGGCCATTCTCAGCAGAATTTACACGTTCATTTACTTTGTATTTATCCATCTTTCAAATATTAATTTTTATTTATTTTTTTATCAGATACTTCTCATCTTTTATTAAAAAAAATTATTTATGGATTGCTTTTGCTGTATCTATTTTTGTGGGAACTTTATTAATAATAAATTTTAACTATCTTTTAGGTAAACAAATTTCGTTAATAAAGATTGTACCAGTTGAAAATCAACAAGACTATTTAAAATCGGTACATAATATGACTGTTGAGTCCTCACGAGGAGTTAAATATTGGAATAGACTTTCCAATAATTACTTCTTTTATAACCAGGGGATAGGTGCTCATGCAAATTCAACTATTAGTTATGCTTTAGGTGGTAGATTTACTCAATTTAAGACTGATTTTGGGATTGATACTGAGGGTGGAGATCAGAATAAAGCCATATTTATTATCAAAGGAGATGGACGTGAATTATATAAATCAAAGCCAAAAGGAAAGTATGATCTACCGGAACCAATTACGGTTTCAATTAAAGGGGTTAATAAATTAACATTAATTATTCAAAAAGTTGGGGACAGTAATAACGGATTACACGCGGACTGGCTGAATCCGGTTTTGATAAGGTAATTTTAGTCTGGATCCCCTCCTTCGAGGGGATGACACAGCGTCATTCCCGCGTAGGCGGGAATCCAGTTAATTAATTAACTATGAAAATATTTTCAACAATAATAAAAAAATATCTTCCTTCCGTTTTATCAATCGTATTAGCTTTTGCAATGATATTTTTAGTGGTTTCAATTATAAAATCTGTCTATTATTATCAATATGATAGTGATGAATTTTATCATGTTCAAAGAGCTTATCTAATTGCTACAGGATTTAAACCCTATACTTCTTTCTTTTTTTATTTTTCTAGTATTTTTCATAGAGTTCTCGTACTTCCTTTATTATTTTTTGGTTTTTCTTTTGCAACCCTTGGCAAATTAAGACTCTTTATGGTGTTGTTATTTACCGTAAGAGTGATATTGTCATTCTTACTAATTAACAAAGTGTTTAATCGGAGAATAGCTATATTATTTATTCCTCTTTTATTAATAGACCCTTTCACAATCTTTTCATCTATGCAGATAAGACCTGATAATCTGATGATGATTTTTTATACTTTAGGTTTACTCATTTTTGTTAAAGGTTTTTTAAAATCATCAAAATTACTGACGTTTATTGCAGGCATAATTCTTGGACTATCAATTATCACTTTATTAAAAATAGCTCCTCAGTTAGCGACTTTTTTTGTGATGTATGGGATTTATTGTATTTTAAATCGGCAGTTAAATTTTTTTGTTTTACTTTTAGACGGCTTTGTCTTAACTCTATTTTTATTTGGCGTCTACCATCTTTTAAATGGGTCATTTATTTCGATGTTTGAACAAGTATTTATTTTTCCTTTTACTATACCTAAACTAATAACTAATCAAGTGAATTATGGATTTTTTCATCAGTCTAATAACGGTTTTATCTACGGATTAATGGGTAAACCAATAATATGGGCTTATGAATGGATATTACCTTTATTGGCAGCATCTGGTGCCTATTTGAAATTAAAAAATATTGATAATAAAAAACAGCTTATCCAAACAATTTTTGTCGCCAGTTTGGTTGTTCAATATTTATTTTTACTCAAACTGGATACGGTTTTTATTCAATATTATATTCCTTTTCAATGGCTTCTAGCTTTATTTGCAGCGGTTTTGTTAGAAGACTTTATTTTCAATAAGTTTTCAGCCGGTTTTTTTCATCAACTGATCAAAGGAGGGTCGTTTGTTTTATTGATACTTTTAGTCTATGTAAGTGTCCAGGCAAATAATGCCAGAGCGGAATTTAAGTCTGAACCTCAACTTTCTCAGTTTGCCCCTGTTTGGTCAAAGATACCCCAAAACGCTGCTATCTTTCCGAGTATTTTATTTCGTCCGATTGCTTACCCACTTTCAGTATACGATGATCAATTAAATTATTTTGATACTTTTGCGTCCGTGAAAAATACGTTTCCAAAACATATTGATTCTTTTCAAAAAAACAAACTACCATATATGGTGATCGATGACCCAATAAAGTTTTATGCTCTTGAGCCTGGTTTAGATAGGTATGTCAAAGATCATTATCAAAAAATTGATAATCAAATTAATCTTTATAAGAGAGTAAAATAAACTATGAAAAAATATCTTCCTTACGGTTTATTAATCGTAATTATTTTATTTAACCTATATCTTTATCGTAGTGAATTTAAAGTCTTGTCTGACCCAAATGACGGTGCTTTTCACTATGCATTGATAGATGATGCAAAAAATATTTGGAAAGAAGTTCTTGGAGGGAAATTATCACCGTTTTACCTAATTGATAGCTGGAATGAACGTTGGGCTGAAGGCTTTTCATTATCATCTTATTATTCTCATTTGCCTGAAGCGGCAATTTCTTTGATAAGTTTTCTTGTTCCGGTTTCCACTTTTAAATTATTTGTCATCATCAGAACATTACTTCTCATTTTATTACCTGTAAGTTTTTTCATTGGTGCTTTGATTTTGGGATTTTCGGCAACCTTTGGATTGATCTTTGCCTTTTTTTCTCAAGCAATTTTTACGGACGGATTATATGGATTAGATTCTCCTAGCTTTCTTTGGCGCGGGTGGGGTTTATTTACTCAATTATTGGCAGTTTTCTTCCTGCCTTTAGCCTTTGCATATGGAATAGATTATCTTAAAAACAAAAAAAATCTTGGGAAAGCTCTTTTATTTAATTTTTTATTGGCTCAGGCTCACTTTGGTATGTTTTACCTGCTTTTATTTGCCTATCCGGCTTTTTTAATATTTGATTTAGAGAAATGGAAAGAGACAGCTATAAGAATTTTAAAATTTATATTTTTATTGATGATTTCGTTAGCTTATTTTATCTTTCCGTTTTTTACCACCTCTCAGTATCGAAATTTTTCCCTTTGGGACCCGATTTGGAAGTTTAACTCCTGGGGATTAAATCAGATAATTATTTGGCTGACCAACGGAGATCTTTTTGACTTTAACAGATTCCCTTTCCTGACGATTATTGTGATTGGGGGAGCGTTATGGGGTTTGATATCTACAAACAAAATATATAGATATTTAGTGACAGTTTTATGTTTGTATTTTATATTATTTCTCGGACGTGATATTTTAGGTCCCTTAATTAATTTAATTCCGGGAATGAGTGAGTATCATATCCATCGGGTGATTGTCATGGTCCAGTTTGTGGGGTTATTAATTGCCAGCGGATTTGTACATTCTATCACAAATGCTCGGTACCATATTTTTTCGAACGCCACACCCCACGAGGCCCCTGGCGATTTTCTCAAAAATAGATATCTTCGCATTTTTTTTATTGTTGGATCTCTTATTTTAGTGATTAGTTCAATCTATTTAATCGAAAAACCAATCGTCAATTATGCCAAGGATAACGATGTTTGGATTGAAAGATCAAACTTGGACTATCAAAAAAATATTGACGATTATCAAACAATAACCAGTAAATTGAAATCATTATCTTCAGCCCGTGTTTACGCCGGACGGCCGGGTAACTGGGGAAGAGAATTTAAAATAGGGGACACGCAAATTTATATGACTTTATCCAATGATGGCTTTCCCACTATTGGGTTTTTACCACAGAGCTGGTCACCTAATTCTGACGCCGAACAGTTTTTTGATGAAGAAAACCAAAGACATTACGATTTATATAATGTTGGTTACTTGGTCCTGCCATTTAATAAAAAGCCGCCCAAATTTGCTGAAATAATTGTCAAAAAAGGTAAATTTAGTCTTTATAAAGTTAAGTCTGAGGGTTGGTTTACTTTGGGAAAAAGCAGTTTGGAAGTAATGAGCAAGAAAGATAATTTAGTTAATATAGCCCACCTTTGGTTTAATAGTCCGGCGTTTTTAAACAAAGACTACCCGGTGATTGCTCTAAATAATGAAAAATTCACGTTCGTCGATAGAATTATAAAAATGTCTGACCAAAATATCTTTGATGAAAATATACCTATTTGGCGAGAAAACCCGCTATTTACAAGTCAAACAAAATTTGAACCGATGATCACAAATAAATCTGAAAAGAAAATACCACAAGGTTATCAGGTAAGTTTTCTATTAAAAAATAAATGTATGAATTGTGTTCTGATTTTAAAACAAACCTTTCATCCAAATTGGAAAGTTACCGTTAACGGAAAAAATCAAAATGCTTTTCCGGTTTTTCCATTTTTTATTGGTGTTCAATTAAATGAGCCAGGGAATTATGAAATAGTTGCCACCTATAAGCCGTCAAATTTAAAAATTATTTTACTAGTTCTGTCAACTTTCTTTTTCATCTTCTTAAAAAAAATTATAAATAAGGTTTGAGGCTCAGAATTAGGCTAAATGTCTTTATTCTCATCTAAAATCTTAGACTTTTTGCGGTAATTTATCAAGGTCTTAATTATTGATCAGGACTTCTTATAATCTACGCTTGACAAAGCCCCTACTAATTATTTATAAATAAACTACAGGTTAAAAGTCTTGTAAAAATTGGTAATAACCAGCAAAGAAACTAGTAAAAATTTGTAAAAATTATGCCGAAGATTGTTATGAAGCCCTAAAAAATATGAATAAAACTTATACAGTTAAACAAGTGGCTGATATCCTCGGGTATTCCACCAACAGCATCTATACTTTTTTAAAAGAAGGTCAGATAGTCGGGATAAGGATAGGTGAAGGTCGATATCGGGTATCCCAAGAGGAACTAAATAAAATTCTTCATCTGAAAAAATCTCAAGAAATGATTCCGGAACCAACAGTCATACGAAAAAGTACTCCAGTAGTTGAACCCATTAAAGATTCAATACCAACGCTTTTCGATTGGTTTATCAGTTTAGTTTCCATAATATTAGGTTTAAGTTTGGTTCTTTTTGTTCGCTACTTTGAGGAGCCTTTGAAAATACCTTTATCAGAATTAGTATTTCCAATGAAGATTAATTTTCTAATAGCAGGAATGGGTTTATTTATTGTTAATCTTTTCAATCGGGCACGAAAAAAAGCTTTTTTTATTTTTTATCTGATAATTTTTATTAATTTTCTGGCTTTTTCGACATTTCTTTATTTGGGAAAAGACATATTGGGAAGTTTTTTCTTTGTTCTTATGCCAATAGTGATGATTTTTCATATTATTTTTAATAAAAAAGGAACGATTAGTTTTGCGATATTAGTTACCATCCTGACAATTTTTTCACCAATAATTATGATATTAACGTCCTCAGTAATTGAACTTTCCGAAATTATCAAAGCGACTGGCTTGGATCGAAATGTAGTTATTTTATTATGGTCAATACTGGTTATTATTGTTAACCTATACATTTGGTTATTCAAAAAGGAAAAAAAATTAATCAATCAGGCAAGCTTTATTGTTATTGCTACAGGACTTGGTTATTTTATTTTTTTGTATTCAGCTCAGCTTTATTGGAGTCGGGCTTTAGTTAATATTTTAATAATTATATTTCTATTCATACTGTCATTTTGGGATGAGATAAATGAAAACAGTCAAGAAAACCAAAGAATAAAAACCCGGGTTTTTATCAGTCTTACCCTAATTTTTTTTGTTGGAACTGCCTTTATTTGGGTCATTCAAAACAACATTCACAGCTACGTACAAAATGAATTGGTTAATAAATTGGTCTATGGTAGAAATTTATCAGAGTCAATGATACTGACTTCTAAAGACAAACTGGAAATTTTATCAAAAAATAAGTCATTAATTGAGGCAATTAAGAAAAATAATATTGATACTTTAGACGGACTAATCAAGGATGTGTTTCAATATTCATCAACTTTCCGAAGAGTTTTGGTGGCTGATGAAAAGGGAAATTTACTGACGAATTATCCTTATGTAAATGTAGATTACGCAAATATTGGTTTTCGCGATTATTTTAAACAGGTAAAAGAAACTAAGAAAAGTTATTTGTCTAATATTTTTCAAAGCAGTGCAGACGGTCAAAAAAGATATGTTGTCTCAATCAATGTGCCTGTCTTGGATGAAGAAAATAATTTTCGGGGAATTTTGATCGGCTCTTTTGATATAAATTCTCTTGCTAATAAATTACAATCTATAGCCAACACAAAAAATAAAGAATATTTTATTATGGTAGATAAATTAGGTGGTTTAATAATCTCCCCAGGTTATGTAAATCAGTTGACCGAAACTGAGATAAGGCAATTAGTGGGAAATGTTTCAAAAGGTGTTAATATCGAGGAAACCCTTGAACTGGAAAATAGATCACTACAGATTCATGATAAAGTTGATGACAAAGAATGGACTATCGCTATCCGACGACCTCTATTGAATACTTATAATTTTGATAAATTAACAAATTTTTTGATAGTTTTTAGTCTAATTGGATTTAGTTTATTAGTGATTTATTTAAATATTTTTCATTTAAAGAAATAAGATCTATGCGTATTTTTCCAATTTACAAGTTTTTATAAATAACTTTGTTGTTGTTTAACAATATGAAAAAGTAACGAAGATGACTAAAACTAGAGACGACAAATCAATACGGGCTTTTTTTGTTGTGTTATTGCTTATTATTTTAGGCAACATCTTTTTTACTGGATTAAATTTTAATAAAACTTCTTTCAAAGCTTCTATATTAGAATATTTTAGTGCCGATAAGAAAAAATCAGAACAACCAGTAACCGCATTAACTTCTCAAGTTTTAAAAAACAGTTCATTTATTGATCCGTACTTAATGGTCGTTAGAAAAAGTGATGGTTCATTTTCTTATGTAAAGGTGTTAAACGGTAAGCTAGAAAAAAATAAATTTACTGAGGAAACAAAAGTGGTCTATCTTAACCAAGATTATAATTTTATTGATGTCAAGAGTGAAAAAGCTGTTCCTTTTATATCAAAATCTGGAAAAAAAGATACGGTTGAAATTCTTCAACCATTAATAGGTTTTCTTAAATTGCCGGATGGCGCTAGTTTGTTGGTCAGATTTATTGACGCGAATGTATCTGATGGAAAGATTTTTGGAGATTTTAGGGCTTTGGTATTGGGTGAAAAAAAAGAAATTAGCGGGTCTATTTACTATGACAAAATAGAGTCGGCCAGAATCGATCCAAGTTTAATAACATTTGATGCCTTTTCTTATTCTGTGGCGTCAGAAGTTATGAAAATGGCGTATAAGTTGGATAATAAAGAGTCTCAAAACGTTTTAGGAATAGAATCTGATCAGACTGTTGCCCCTCCAAATTTTCTTTCATCAAATTTTGCATTTGAGTATGATGATACCGAAGGGGAGATAAGATCGATTAATCCAATCGCTATTAATCAAAATCTTGACATCTCTCAATTTTTAACTCAAGGAAGTATTACTTCAGGTACAGTTGATCCGTTGCAGGTGACGAATCTTCAAAAAATATTTAATTCAATCGGAATATATAGTTTAGTTGGCGAACAAGGAAATACGGGGCCGACTGGAAACACTGGAGTTCAGGGCGCAACTGGGGCGGCTGGAACAAATGGAACAATTGGAGTTGATGGGGTTACAGGACCAACCGGCCCAACAGGAGCAGTTGGAATAACGGGACCGACCGGTTCAACCGGGTCTATTGGGGCGACCGGTGCAACTGGGCAGGCAGGATCTGGAGAATCGGGTCCGACTGGAGCTACCGGATCGTTGGGGGCGACTGGATCAACAGGAGCATCTGGAGCAGGAGAAACTGGTCCTACTGGTTCAACTGGCGTTCAAGGTGCAACAGGAGTTACAGGTCCCACTGGTGCTACAGGGGTAATCGGTCCTTCAGGAGCAACTGGCATTACCGGACCTACTGGAGCAACGGGTGTAGCCGGTCCCACG
>Ga0265292_1002106_pt1 | contig 14787 bp, 13 predicted proteins | sample Munlanlewell296A_FD_189080 | JGI IMG/M metagenome (GOLD analysis project Ga0265292, IMG submission 189080) | Leachate microbial communities from a municipal landfill in Southern Ontario, Canada - Leachate well 296A | ecosystem: Engineered > Solid waste > Landfill > Unclassified | place: Canada...
CGCCGACGCTGGTGCCGGCGCGGGCAAGGAAGGAGGTGCGCAATAATGGCGCGCTGGGCAGTCATCAACATCTACGCCTCGTTCAACAACATCCTCATGACCGTCACGGACCTCACGGGCGCCGAGACGATCGCGAAGTGCACGGGCGGCATGGTCGTCCGCGCCGCGAAGGACGAAGGAAGCCCATACGCGGCCATGAAGGCCGCCGAGCGCATCGCGGACGCGGCGCGCGAGAAAGGCATCGACTCGCTTCACGTGAAGGTCCGAGCGCCCGGCGGGCACAAGTCCCGCTCGCCAGGCCCCGGAGCGCAAGCGGCCATCAGGGCCCTTGCGCGAGCGGGCATGCGCATCGGCCGCATCGAGGACGTCACGCCGCTCCCGCACGACGGCACCCGAAAGAAGGGCGGCCGCCGCGGCCGGAGGGTGTGAGATGGAGATCAAGGTCGTCGAGCTCACGAGCGAGGTCGGCGTCTTCGCCGTCAAAGGCACGACGCCCTCCATCCTCAACGCGATCCGCCGCACGATGCTATCGCAAGTGCCAAAGCTCGCCATCGAGGACGTCACCATCTACGACAACACGAGCGCGCTCTTCGACGAGATGATCGCCCACCGCCTTGGGCTCCTCCCGGTCCCCACGGACCTCAACGCCTTCAACCGGCGCTGGAAGGACAACAACGCGAACCCCAAGGAAGCCTCATGCGCGTGCAACGGCGAGGGCTGTGCGAGCTGCACCGTGCTCTTCACGCTCTCCAAGGAGGGCCCGTGCATGGTGCTCTCGGGAGACCTCGTGCCGGCCGGCGACGCGAAGTTCAAGATCGTGGACCCCAAGATCCCGATCGTGAAACTGCTCGATGGCCAGCGCGTCATGCTGGAAACCGGGGCCATCCTCGGCACTGGCCTTGAGCACGGCAAGTGGCAAGCCGTCAACGCGGCCGGGTACATGGAGTACCCCACCGTGAAGCTCGGCAACCACGCGGTGCCCCAAGCCACGATCGAGAAGATGCAACGAACGGCCCCACCGGGCGCATTCACGTTCGAGAACAACGGCTTCCGCGTGACTGACGTCCAGAAGGCCGCGGCGTACTTGCCCAGCGCCAAGAAGTTGTACGCGCCCGACCTCGACCACGTCGAGATCGGGAGCGAAGCCGGCCACTGGCTCTTCCGCGTGGAGACCGATGGCTCGCTGCGTCCGGACGTCGCGATCCGAAAGGCGATCTCCATCGTCATGGAGAAGCTCAAAGAAGTCGAGAGCGAGAGCACGAAGCTCAAGCCATACGAAGCGCCAACCGCGTAAGCGGCCTGCGGGCCGCCCCACTTTTTTTCATTCTCTTCATCTTGATAGCGGATACGCTCGATCCTGAGGTGATGGCGAGAGACGTGGGCCCGGAAAGGGACGCAGGGTCCGCTGGGGGCGCAGGGTCCGCTGCGAACGGCCCGTACTGTACGAACTGGGCGTACCAACCGTACCAAGCGCACCAACGGCACCAATCGTACCAACGGAACCCTGGGAACCCTGCCGCCCGTTGGTCTCAGGCGTTCCCAGCGCCCCCCCCCGCGCCACGTTCCCCGCTCGCTCGTCCGTCCACTCCGCGTTGCGTGTACCAGAATTGGAATGACCGCCAAGGGACAGCCAGCGGTCATGGATGACATTCCCGACAAGAGTGCGGCCAGCGAGCGCCGGTACACGACGATAAGCATCCCCCAACCGCTCTACCTCGAGATCAAGAGGGCCATCGAGGGCACGGGCTTCCGCTCGCCCACCGAGTTCCTCGTGTACGTCACGCGCACGTCACTCCAGGACCTGCGCCCCCCGATGCCTTCTCCCCAAGCAAGCGTCGCCAACCCGCTGCTTGCGTTCGCCCGCACGCACGCCCCCGTCCTCAGCCGGTGAGCCTCGCGTGCTCGCGCCCGTCTTCGACGTCCGCATCGAAAGCGCTGACGTGGCCCTCCGCCATGATGTCGCCTCGCGCTTGCGAGGGGCGCTCCAAGCGCGCGGCGCTGCCTCGGCGCGCGTGAGCACGAGCGAGCACGTCGGGGAAGGCATCGCCGCCAGTGTGCGCGTGCGTGCCCTGCACGGCGCGACTGTGTGGCTTTCTGCTGGGAACATGGGCAACGACGCGCACGACGCGACGATCGGTGCGCTCGCTTTCCTTGAGCGCTGGGGATTCATCCGCGCAAGCGTCGTCGCGCGGTCGCCGCGCGCCGCCGGAGCGCGTTGAGCGCTTCATAGCTGACGGGCTCCGCACCGATCTCGATGCCAGGCTTGTTCTCGCCGTGGTAGTCGCTCCCACCCGTCTGGACGAGGCCCAACTCGTCGGCCCATTCGCGCAGCTTCACGCGGACCTCAGGCGTGTTCTTGGGGTGCAGCACCTCGACGGCGTCCAGACCCATCTTCGCGAGCTCGCGCACCACGCGCTCGCGTGCATCGTCCGCCAAGATGCCAGGGTGCGCGAGCACGGCGACGCCGCCCGCACCGTGGATAAGGATGATAGCTTCCTGCGCCGAGAGCTTCGCCTTTGGCACGGCCGCAGGCCTTCCGTCCGCAAGGAAGCGGTCGAACGCATCCTGCACCGACGCGACGTGGCCCCTTGTCAGGAGCGCCCGCGCGACATGTGGGCGGCCAAGCGCGCTGCCCTTCTCGGCCTCCCGCTCCACGTCGGCGAGCGTGATATCGACGCCAAGTTCCCGGAGCTTCTCCACGATGGCTCCCGCGCGGCGCTCGCGCGCCTCGCGCAAGTGCGTCAAACGGGCCACCAAGCGCGCGTCGTGGTCGTCCACGAAGTAGCCGAGGATATGCACGTCTCCAACGGCGTGCGTGACGGACAGCTCGACGCCGGGGACGATCTCGACGCCCAAGCGCGTTCCGGCGATGCGTGCTTCCTCAAGCGCGCCGAGCGAATCGTGGTCCGTGACGGCGAGTGCGACGAGCCCCGCGGCCTTGGCCGCTTCCACGAGGGCCGTTGGCGCGAGCGTGCCGTCCGAGGCGGTCGTGTGCGCATGGAGATCTACGTGACGCACGGGTCCGCGATGTCGCCTGAGTGGATGAATCCTGATGCCATGCGTCACCCGCATGCCAAAATGCTTGGCACGCATGGAACCATCATAAACTATTATACGGCGGCCAACCTCCGCGACTCAACTCTGGTGCAGCCTATGTCCCACCGGTTCTTGTTCACGTCCGAAAGCGTCACGGAAGGCCACCCCGACAAGCTGTGCGATCAGGTCTCCGACGGTGTGCTCGACGCCATCTTCGCAAAGGACCCTGCCGCGCGCGTCGCGTGCGAAACGTTCGCCACGACGGGGCTTGTGCTCGTCGGCGGCGAGATCACGACGTCGGCCTACGTCGAGGTCCCGGACATCGTCCGCCAGATCATCAAGGACATCGGGTACACGAAGGGCGCTTACGGGCTCGACTACGAGAACTGCAGCGTTCTCAACGCCATCCACGAGCAAAGCGCTGACATCGCGCAAGGTGTCCTGAAGAAGGAAGCGGCGGAGACGGGTGCCGGCGACCAAGGACTCATGTTCGGTTACGCCACGAAGGAGACGCCCGAACTGATGCCCCTCACGATCCAGCTTGCGCACCGCCTCGCGCGTCGCCTCGCCGAGGTCCGCAAGCAGTTCATCGTCCCACATCTGCGTCCAGACGGCAAGACCCAGGTCACAATCGAGTTCCGCGACGGCAAGCCCATCCACGCGCACGCCATCGTCATCGCAGCGCAGCACGACCCCGAGATATCGCAGGACGACCTCAAGCGCCGCCTCATCGCGTACGTCATCGAGCCCGTCATCGAGGAGTACGTCAAGTCGGGCCACCTGCCCGCGGACTTCTTCGACGCGAAGACAGAGCTCTACATCAACCACACGGGCAGGTTCGAGATCGGCGGCCCCCACGGCGACACCGGCCTCACGGGCCGCAAGATCATCGTGGACACGTACGGCGGCGCTGCGCCCCACGGCGGCGGCGCGTTCTCCGGCAAGGACCCCACGAAGGTGGACCGCAGCGCCGCGTACGGCGCGCGCTGGGCCGCCAAGAACGTCGTGGCCGCTGGACTTGCCGACAAGTGCCAGATCCAACTTGCATACAGCATCGGCCACCACCAGCCGCTCAGTATCAACGTGCAGACGTTCGGCACGGGCGCCGAGCGCAAGGGCAGCCGCCTGAACGATACTGATATCGAAACCTACGTCTGCAAGGTGTTCGACTTCAGCCCCTATGGTCTCATCCGCGAGCTGAACCTCCGTCGCCCCATCTACCGCCAGGTCGCCGCGTACGGTCACTTCGGTCGCGAGGACCTGGACCTCCCGTGGGAGCAGACGGACAAGGTCGCGGACCTGCGTCGCGTCGCTGGCTTCTGAACGCCGAGCCTCTGATATCATGGCCTACATCGTCCCGTTCCGCGAGCGCCTCGAGCGCGAGGAGTTCCCCATCACGTACGAGGCGATCTCGCCTCGCGGCGCCAACGTCGAGGGATTCATCCAGGGGTTCCGTGAGCTGCCGTGCCGAACGCAACTTGCGGGCGTGAACATCACGAACAATCCCAGCGCGCGTGTTCGTATCGACCCCGCGATGTTCGGGCACTTGCTCATGGACCACGTGGGCGGGCCAGACGTGCTCGCCCACATCACGTGCCGTGACGACACCTTGAGTGGCATCCAACGGTGGCTCTTTGGCGCGTGGGCGCTTGGCATCCGCAACGTGGTCGTGATGACGGGCGACCACCCCAAGGAAGGCGACTACCCCGAGGAGCGCCGCGTCGATTCTGTGAATGCCATCGAGCTGATCGCGGGGATCACGCAGCACATCGCGAACGGTACGCTCATCCCGGACGTCATCACGCCGCAGGCGAGCCGGTACGCGAACCGCTTCCTCCCGCCCAAGCCGCCCAAGACCGTGAAGCCAGTGGATTTCTTCGTTGGCTCGCCCCTGATCCCGTGGCGCAACAACGAAGAGATGTATGCGAAGGCCAAGCTCGAGGCCGGCGCGCAGTTCTTCCAGACGCAGATCACGTGGGACGAGAAACCAGTGCTCGACTGGATCGAACGGATGGAGAAGGCAGGCCATCTCGGGCGCCACGGCAAGTGGAACGTGCCCGTCCTCGTCGGCGCGTGTCCCCTGAAGACCGCGCGCACGATGGAGTTCATGCACAACAACATCCCGCTCGTCAAAGTCCCGCCTGACGTCCAGATGCGCCTCAATGGGGCCAAGGACTTCGGCAAGGAAAGCGTGGATGCCGCCATCGAGATGTACGGGCGCCTCAGGGATGGCCACAAGTCGCGCGGCCTCACGACCAAGCTCGGCGCGCACATCCTGCCCATCAACGATGACGCGCTGGGAAACGCCATCGCGGAAGGGGTTGCGAAGCTGTGACGGCCCTCGAGGACGCACTCAAGCAGCGCATCCTCCTTCTCGACGGCGGCATGGGCACCATGCTCCAAGTCGAGCACCTCACGGCCGATGACTACGGTGGCGCCCAGTACGAGGGCTGCCCCGAGCAACTCAACCTCACGCGCCCCGACATCGTGCGCGGGATCCACGAGAAGTATTACGCGGCTGGCGCTGACATCGTCGAGACGAACACGTTTGGTGGGGCCAGCATCGTGCTGGCCGAGTACGGTCTCGCGCTGAAGGCGCGAGAGATCAACAAGCGGGCCGCAGAGATAGCCCGCGAGGCCGCGCAAGCCGTCGCTCGGCAGGAGGCGCTCGGTCTGGGGGGAACCCCTACGCGGGGTTCCCCCCAGACCCCGCTCCCCAACAAGCCCCGCTTCGTCGCGGGCGCTCGACGAGGCCTTCCTGCAGATGATAGCCTCGTCGGCGCCGCGACGAATCCGCTTGAAAGCAAACCAAGATTCGTCGCTGGCAGCATCGGCCCCACCACGAAGACCATCACCGTCACTGGAGGCGTCACGTTCGACACGCTCAAGGCTTCGTACCGCGAGCAAGCCGAGGGGCTCCTCGAAGGTGGCGTTGATTGTCTGCTCGTGGAGACGAGCCAGGACACGCTGAACGTGAAGGCTGCGGCGCTGGGGATCGAGGAAGCCTTCGTGGCCCAAGGCAAGCGCGTGCCGCTCATGCTATCAGCAACCATCGAGCCGATGGGCACGATGCTCGCGGGTCAGAGCGTGGACGCGTTCTACGCGGCCGTCGAGCACTTTCACCCGCTCACGGTGGGACTCAACTGCGCGACTGGGCCAGAGTTCATGACGGATCACCTGCGCACGCTCGCTGGCATCGCGACGTGCCCCGTGCACGTCTATCCCAACGCGGGCCTCCCTGACAGCGACGGCAGGTACGAGGAGACGCCAGAGTCGCTAGCGCGGAAGATGCAGCGCTTCGTGGACGAGGGGCTCGTCAACATCGTGGGCGGCTGCTGCGGCACCACGCCAGCGCACATCGCGGCGCTCGCGCGCGTCATCGAAGGAAAGCGCCCGCGCTCGCCCCAGATGACGATCCACCGGCACGTCTCGGGCATCGAGTACTTGGAGATCACTGGGGACGCCTCGCAGCGCCCCATCCTCGTGGGCGAGCGCACGAACGTCATCGGCTCGCGCAAGTTCAAGCGCCTCGTGGCCGAGGGCAAGTGGGAAGAGGCCAGCGAGGTCGGCCGCGCGCAAGTGAAGAACGGCGCGCAGGTCGTGGACGTGTGCCTCGCTGACCCCGACAGGGACGAGAAGGCAGACGTCCTTCGGTTCCTGCCCGAGCTGAACAAGAAGGTCAAGGCTCCACTCATGATCGATAGCACTGACGCTTCGGTCATCGAGTTGGCCCTCAAGCACTCGCAAGGGAAGGCGATCATCAACTCCATCAACCTCGAGGACGGCGAGGAGCGCTTCGAGAAGGTGCTCCCGCTCGTGAAACAGTACGGCGCTGCCGTCGTCGTGGGCTGTATCGACGAGGACAAGCAGCAAGGCATGGCCGTCACGCGCGCGCGCAAGCTCGCCATCGCGGAGCGATCCTACATGCTGCTCACGCAGCAGTACGGCATCGCTCCGGGCGATATCATCTTCGATCCGCTCGTCTTCCCTTGCGGGACTGGTGACCATAACTACCGCGCAAGTGCGATCGAGACCATCGAGGGCGTGCGCCTCATCACGCAACGCTTCCCCGAGTGCAGCACCATCCTGGGCATCAGCAACGTGTCCTTCGGATTGCCGACGGCGGGCCGCGAGGTCCTCAACTCAGTGTTCCTGCACGACTGCGTGCAAGCCGGGCTCACTTTTGCCATCGTGAACTCGGAAGCGCTGGAGCGTTACCCGAACATCCCCGAAGCCGACCGCCGCGTCTGCGAGGACGTGCTCCGCACAGGCGGCGATGAGAGCGTCTCGGCGTTCGCGCACCACTTCGGGAACCGCGAGGAGAAGACCACCAAGTCCAGTCGCGAGGGGATGCCGCTCGACGCGCGCCTCTCCGCGTGCATCATCGAGGGCACGAAGGAGGGCTTGCGGGGCGACCTCGACCTCGCGCTCAAGGACCGCAAGCCACTCGACATCATCAACGGCCCGCTCATGGCGGGCATGACCGAGGTCGGGCGCTTGTTCAACGCCAACGAGCTCATCGTCGCGGAAGTCCTCCAAAGCGCGGAAGCCATGAAGGCCGCCGTGGACCACCTGAAGCCGCACATGGAGCGCGTCTCCGACCAGGGCCACAAGGGCAAGATCGTCCTCGCCACCGTGAAGGGCGACGTGCACGACATCGGCAAGAACCTCGTCGAGATCATCCTCAGCAACAACGGCTACGATGTCGTAAATCTCGGCATCAAGGTCCCGCCCGAGGACCTCGTGCGCGCCGTGAAGGAGCACAAGCCCGACGCCATCGGACTGTCGGGTCTCCTCGTGAAGAGCGCACAGCAGATGGCTATCACCGCGAGCGATCTCCGGAACGCCGGCATCTCTCTGCCACTCCTGGTGGGTGGCGCCGCGCTCACGAAGCGCTTCACTGCGACGCGCATCAAGCCCGAGTACCAAGCGCCCACGTTCTATGCGAAGGACGCCATGCAGGGTCTCGCCATCGCGAACGCCTGGTTCAGCGACGATCGCGGCGCGCTCCTCGCGCGCACACAGAACGACTATGATGACTTGGGCGCAGCACGCCAACCTACCGTTCCCGAAAGCGCGCGCTTCGAGGCCGTGGCGCGCGTGCGACCGCTTCCGCAAGCGCCGGACTTCGAGCGTCACGTGCTCCGTGACGTGGACGCGCGCGCCATCTTCCAGTACGTGAACCCCGTCATGCTCTACGGCAAGCACTTGGGGCTGCGTGGCGACGTCGCGAAGCTTATCGCGGCGGGCGACGAGAAGGCCCTCGAGCTCCATGCGTTCGTGGAAGCGCTCAAGGACGAGGTCGTTCGCGGCAAGCTCCTCCACCTCAACGCGACTTGGTGCTTCTTCCCCGCACAGTCAGACGGCGAGGCGCTGCTCGTGTACGACCCGCGCGAGAGTGGCAAGGTGCTGGAGCGTTTCACGTTCCCCCGCCAGCAGGTCACGCCGCAGCGCTCCATCTCGGACTGGGTCGAGCCAGTGACCGGCCAGCTTGATAGCGTCGCCTTCTTCACCGTCACGGCGGGGCCTGGCGTTCGAGAGATCGCCCAGGCGTGGAAGGAGAGGGGCGAGTTCCTCAAGAGCCACGCCATCCAAGCGCTCGCCATCGAATCGGCCGAGGGCTTCGCGGAGTACGTGCACAAACGCATCCGCGAAGCCTGGGGCATCCCCGACAAGGCGGGCCTGGGCCTGCGCGACCTCTTCCAAGCCAACTACACTGGCCTGCGAGTCTCGTTCGGGTACCCCGCGTGCCCGGATCTTTCGGACCAGCAGAAGCTGTGGCGCTTGCTCCACCCGGATGACATCGGTGTGCAGCTCACGGACGGGTTCATGATGGACCCCGAGGCATCGGTAAGCGCGCTCGTGTTCCACCATCCCGATGCGAAGTACTTCGACGCTCGCTGAGGATTGGTCATCCCGCGCGCAAGAAGCCTTTATCCCTCCCGCGGGGAGGGTCCAGCGTGAAGCGCTTCCTGGCTGCAGCTGCTCTCATGGCCCTCCTCGCGGGGTGCGTGGCTCAAGGCGAACCGCTCCAGCGCGGCGACGTGCGGCCCGCGGGCCCTCCGGCCACGGAGGGGGGTGGCTCGGACTGGGCGCCCGTTGACAAGGCCGAGGTGCGCCCCGGCGTGCCCATCCACACGGAGAAGCGCGATTGCCCCAGCAACTTCCTCTTCGAACGCGCGGACCACACGAGCGTCTTCCTCGGTTCCACCGCGTACTGTTTCCGTGACATGCCTGTCGGCACGCTCGTCACGGTTGGAGGTCCAGAGAACATCGGCCTGCTCGTCTATTCCTCGTGGCAAACGATGCAGGAGGTCGGCGAGCAGGACGCGGACGCTCGCAACTATAATGACTTCGCCGTCGTGCGGATGGACCAGAGCGCGCGCGCCAAGGAGAGCCCTGCGCTCGCGGGCATCGTCGGCCCCACAGGCATGGCGGAGCCTTCGAGCATCGGCTTGGGCGCGCGTGTGAAGCAGTTCGTGAACGACCCCACGCTTCCCCAGTGGCGTGACGCCATCGTCACTGGCAAGGCCAGCGAGTGGGCCTTCCTCACGTACTCCCCCCTTCCTCCGGTCCCAGGACAGATGGGTGGCGGGGTCGTGGACGAGAACGGCAAGGCACTCGGCGTCATCGTGAGCCTGGGCGTCTCGCCCAACCCAGGAGCGAACGGCGTCGCGCGCCTCGACACGCTCATGAAGTACGCGGACGAGCACGCGAAGCTGTACATGAGCCTCGTGCCCGCGCCGTCGTCCTGATGGGCGGCGCGCGAGCCTTTGCGCTCCTGAAGCCACGGCAATCCTTTTCCGCGCTCCTTAGCTTGGTCGGAGCATGAAGCGCGACCTCATGGACATCCTCTGCTGCCCGGTCCACAAGTCTGACCTCAAGCTGACGGTGAAGCAGGAGGACGCCGTGGAAGTGCTCGAAGGTGACCTCTACTGCGCCGAGTGCGACTTCCACTACGCCATCGAGGGCGGGATCCCGAATCTTCTCCCGCCCGAGATGCAGAAGTCGTCGGCGTGATCGCCCGCTTGCATGGTTGTTCGTCAGGATCGGACGACCAACTTATGATGTCATTCGTCGGGCCTGCGCGAGCATGGCCGCGACCAGCGAGCGCATCTGTTTCCAACTCTCGCCCAATGCGGGGTCCCACGGTATCACGCCCGGCCAGACCGTCGTGTTCTTCGGCAACAACCTCGGCGCTGATTGTCAGCGGTGCGGCGCGTACGATCAAACGTTCACTGGCCACAGGCACTGCGCCCACGTGTCGTGCCCCCTCGCGCTTCGCGAGTTCAAGCGCCGCACGAGGAAGAGGACCACTTCCCTCGAGAAGGTCTTCATCCCCCAGAGGCTCGCATCGGCCAAGCGATAGCGCCCGCCGAGTTTGGTATCACGCGCGCATCCACTCGTCCAGGATGCTGCCAACGGCAACGCGCAGCTCTTTGAGGTGAAAGGGGCGCGTCAGCGAGCGCGCGCCCATCGATGCGAGCTCATCGCGCACGTTCGTCGGCAGTTCTGCCGAGCTGATGACGAACAGCTTGAGGTCCGCATTGGGGTGGTCGGTGCGCGCGCGACGGATCAGTTCGGTCCCCGTCATGCCTGGCATGCGGTTGTCGCTGATGACCAGCATGCGTCGTCCCGATCGCGCGCCCGTGGCCACGGCCGCGAGCGCGGGGAGCGCTGCTTCCGATTCGACGACCTCGAAGCTCGATGACGCGGCGTGGTCGTGCACGACCTCGGTCAAGAGAAAGCGGAGCGACTCATTGTCGTCCGCGATGACAACGAGGGGCTTGGCGTCCACGCTTGTCACGAGGTGCGAGTCGGTCCATCAGCTTACCGGTGTCACTTACCGGCCGGGTATGAGGCCACGTTGAACCAGAACGTGTCGATGGCCTTGACGACCTCGACGAAGCGATTGAAGTCCACGGGCTTCACGACGTACGCGCTCGCTTGCAGCTTGTACGAGCGCAGGATGTCCTCCTCCGCGCTCGACGTCGTGAGGATGATGATGGGGATATGCCTGTGGTTTGGGTCCGCCTTCAGCTCCGCCAGCACTTCCCGGCCACTCTTGCGTGGCATGTTCAAGTCGAGGAGGATAACATCTGGCGTGGGCGCGTCAGCGAACTGGCCGCGTTTGTTCACGAAGTCGATGGCTTCTACGCCGTCGCGTGCGATGCTGATGCGGTTGAGCACCTTGCTGTCGGCGAGGGCTTCGACCGTGAGCTCGACGTCGTCAGGGTTGTCCTCCACGAGGAGGATCTCGATGGGCTTGCTCGGAGTGCGGGGGTCAGGACGTGGGGGGGGCGTCATGGTGGGTTCGCTCGGTGGTCGGGAAGGCTGAACGAGAACGTTGAGCCTTCTCCTGGAGTGGACTCCACCCAGATGAGCCCTCCGTGTCTCTCCACGATCTTCTTCGTGATAGCGAGGCCCAGGCCCGTGCCGCCCTCGTCGCCAGTTCGCGCTGAGAGGCGCTGGAAGATGACGAAGATCTTGTCGTAGTACTCGCGCTCGATGCCGATCCCGTTGTCCCTCACGGTGAAGAGCCATGAGTCGCCATCCTTCTTCACGCCGATGTGGATGACGGGCTTTCGCTCCGGATGGCGGTACTTGATGGCGTTTCGCACGAGGTTCGAGAAGACTTGCCCGATCTGCGAGGGATCCGCGTAGAGAGTGGGGAGCTCGTCCCTCGTGACGCGAGCCCCCTCTTGCGCGATGACGGCTTCGAGGTCAGCCAGCATGGAACCCACGACGGCGTCGAGGTCCACGAGCGAGAAAGGTTGGCCCTGCGTCTGGATGCGCGAGTACGCGAGGAGGTCGTTGATCAGTGACTGCATGCGCTTGCTGCCCGCGACCGTGCGGTGCACGTAGCTCTTGCCTTTGTCGTCAAGTTGCTCGCCGTAGCGTTGCTCAAGGAGTTGCGTGAACCCGGCGATCGTGCGCAGCGGCTCTTGGAGGTCGTGCGAAGCGACGTAAGCGAAGTGCTCGAGCTCGCGGTTGGACCTCTCCAGCTCTGACTGGGCGCGCTTTCGGTCCGTGATGTCACGGATCGCGGCCGTGACCAGCGTGCCGCTCTCCGTCTCGATGGGAGAGAGCGTGACCTCGATCGGGAACTCGCGCCCATCCGCGCGCAGGCCAACGCTCTCCAACGGCTCTCCGGCCGTGGAGGCTCGCGAAATATCGAAGAAGCTCTTCTTGTTGGCGCCGACCTCGCTGCGCAAGCGCGTGGGCAGGATCGTTTCCGCGCGTTTCCCGATCATCTCGTCGCGTGGGCGGCCGAACATGCGTTCTGCTTGCGCGTTCGTGAGGACGACGAGCCCGCTGTTCTCGACGATGACGATCGCGTCCGGTGCCGTCTCGAGGAGGCCACGGAACTTGGCCTCGGCGCGTCGACGCTCTTCCATGTCAGCTTTCATCGCCTTCATTGCGTATCGGCTCGGGATCAGCCAAAGCGCGGTGAACGCGAGGGCCACAAGCACGAAGAGCGCGATCAGGAGCATTCCCTCGGCCAAGAGCGGGAGCACGGCCATGGCTGCGAGTCGTGCCGCTCCCAGAACGTAGGCGAGCATCGCCCCATAGATGAAGGCAAGGCTCGCGGTGGCCCAAACGAATCCCCGGGCGGTCACCCGGGATCGGCCTTGGGCCTCGCGCGAGTATTTAAGGGACGCGTGGGCCGCGAGCGCCCCAGGAAGCGTGGGAACGGCGAGAAGCGCATAGACGGCGGGGTAGATCGTCGCGGGTGGCAAGGGTGCAGGCGGTGGAGGGACGGGGGACCGCGTGACGATCGCGATCGCGTAGGTGCCGTTACCGTGCTGGGCGACGATCTCGGGAGGGATGAACGCCTCGATCGCCCGCGGGCCCTCCACACGATCCAGCGAGGCGGCGTCGATCCTCACGTCGTCGGGCGCCAGCACGTAGGAGAAGTCCGTTCCTGGGGCGAGTCTGAAGCGGAGCCCTGGTGCGGCGGACGCCCCCGGCACGCTGGGCGTGGACAACGCGTAACGGGTCGTCGTGATCGTCTCGTTGCCCTCGCGCACCGCATTGCGGTCCAAGATCGCGCCATAGGCCGTTGGATAATCTGGGATGTGCACGCGTGGGGACTCGACGGCTGCCACGTAGCTATCAGTGCTCGCTGGGTTTGGGATGCCTTGGCCCACTTCTGTGGGGCCGGCGTCCTCGAAGTACCAGGAGAGGTTCGCGGTCTTGGTACCAGCGGGTAGCTCGATTGGCACCGAGAATGGGACGAATGGACTGTCGCGCTGGTCTGCTGGGAAGAGCGCGCGGACGAAGACCAAGGACTCGTTGGCCTTCACGTGAAGTTCCTGCGGCGCGTTCGACGGGAGTCTGGCTGGCCTGCCAGTCACGGGGACGCTCTGGTTGGCGGGAACGAAGAGGGACCGGTTCGCAGAGAACTCCACGCGGAAGGTCCGCACGCCAGGCGGCGGAGTGAACACGATGCCGAACTCCCCACATTCGGTACTCGTGTAGTCAGACTCGTGGAACACGAAGCGCGTTGGCGACTCGATCCTGAAATGGCTGTTCGTCCCGCAGGAGTCGGGTCGCGCCGTGAGGTTCTGGAGCGTCGCGTTCTCCACGAAACGCGACAAGTTGAGGCCGATCGTCACGTCCGCCGTGGCATCGAGGAGTGGACTGGGCGTCTGGTCGCTTGCCGAATGGGCCATGCCTGGCAGGAGGATGGCAGCCGCGAGGATGGCTGCTCCCGCTACCCACCTTGGCCGTGCGGCCCGATGAAGGAGGACGCGTGGCCAACTCACGATCATCCTACGGCCAACCGGGGCTTGGAACCATCGGTGCCGTACGTGGTCAGGCCAGCCGGACAGCGAACTCGCCCAGGACGCGTGCGGCGCGCCGCGCTCAAGCGCTGGCCCCGTTGGTCCCGCTCAAGCGCTCGATGAGCGCGGCCGCAATGAGGCGCCGTTCTGCCTGGCGCTCGCATCCAGCATCGGCTGCCAGGAGGTCGATCAGGCGCGTCGTGGGGGCGTCAACGAGCAGTTGTCTTCGGGTCTGGCCTTGGGCCAGCGCCGCGTCCCAAGCGGCCCACGCGTCGAGCGTCAGCTGCCTTGTGAGCAGCCCGCCCTGTCCGGCCCAGAGGAAACGGTACTGACTCCGCAGTCGCTCCAGCGCGTGCTGCATGCGCTCCGCCTCACGCGCCACCTCGTCGTGCAGCCGACCGATGCCGTCAAGAAGATCGTGGTCACCAGGCAGCGAGCGTGCCCTCGTCAAGCGGTTCTGGATGAGGAAGAGGTTGGTCGTAATGGAGGTGAGCGGCGTCCCGATGTCGTGTGAGATGCCGTCGATGACGGAACGGAAACTGCTTCCAGCCCTTGTGGGTGCTGAGGATACCTCATTCTCCATGGATGTCCCTCCACGACACGCCTGAGCGTGCGTGCTTCTGGGGGGCAGTCCGCTTGCCCGGCTATGATGGGTTGTTCGCTAGCCGGTGACGACCAAGGCTCGCAGCGAGAAAGAACGAGTGGCGAGAGTCATCTATATGCGCGGGGTCGACTTCGCGGCTCCGATGACCGTCCCCCCCTTCGCCATCAAGGACGCCAAGCTCGCTGCCGAGGGCCGCCAGCGCATCGACTGGGCCGCGGCCCACATGCCGGTGCTCGCCCTCATCCGCAAGGAGTTCGAGGCCACCAAGCCCCTCAAGGGCATCACGGTGGGCGCGTGCCTCCACGTCACGAAGGAGACCGCCGTCCTCATGGAGACGCTGAAGGCAGGCGGCGCGACCGT